>WSSedL1CaDRAFT_10000756_pt1 | contig 21701 bp, 18 predicted proteins | sample WetSurSL1Cattail_FD_9464 | JGI IMG/M metagenome (IMG submission 9464)
ACTTGAATCAGATACTTATGGCTTCTAAGGGGAAGGGCGAGGGTTAGGTCAAATAGGGGCTCAATTTTCAGCAATGATCCTTGAATTTTAATTCAACATATATAGGTTCTTTTTGTTAGGCCTACTTTTATAGACTAATTTTTCAAGCATTCAAAACATTTATTTCATCCGATATAGCAATGTATATCAAATAATTTATAAGTGAAAAGTATGAGGAAATATGACCAAGGCGGCTTTGGTGTCACGATTGGTCATTTTTTTAACATAAATCCGGCAAGTAACTTTCAGATCCACTATAAATCAGGACTTGCCGGATTCTGTAGAAAACCCGATCCGGCCAATTTTTCTGTGCCACCGCAGGAAAATTGAAATGTACTTGCCGGATCGAGGTTTAATGATTTTTCCCCGACTTAACGGAGAGTCAGCTACGAGTATAAAATATCAAAAACTTTGATGAATATGTTTAATGATGATATTACATATAAAAAAAATTGTGATTAGTTTGACATTAGTTATGATCACCATAACGGAGGAAAACATGAAAACCATAACCGATCGGAAACGGATTAAAGTAACCGTCAATGAACGCCAAATTGAGGTGTATGAAGGTCTTACCATCCTTCAGGCCTTGCTGCAGGAAGATATTCATATTCCCCATCTTTGCTACGATATTAGATTGGAGCGTTCTAACGGTAATTGCGGTCTATGTGTGGTTGAGCTGGAAGCAGAAGACAAACAGGAAGTAAAAGCTTGTCAGACTCCGATTCAAGAGGGCATGATTATCAAAATCAATAGTCATAAGCTGGAAAGCTATCGCAAAATTCGGCTCGAGCAAATCCTTTCCGACCATAATGCGGATTGTGTCGCCCCCTGTGTGATGACTTGTCCGGCGAATATCGATATTCAATCCTATCTTCACCAGGCGGGAAATGGAAATTTTGAAGTTGCTTTGCAAATCATCAAAGACAATAATCCTTTTCCCAGCGTTTGTGGCCGCGTTTGTTCACATTCGTGCGAGGCGGAGTGCCGCCGCAATTTAATTGACGCTCCGGTGGCGATTAACAATGTTAAGCGCTTTATTGCAGACTGGGATATGTCACGTGAACAGCAATGGATTCCCCGTAGAAAGCCTGATACCGGTAAAAAAATTGCTATTGTCGGAGCGGGGCCGTCGGGTCTTTCCACTGCCTATTATAGCGCCATCAACGGGCATGATGTGACTGTATTTGAACGTCAGCAACATGCGGGTGGGATGATGCGTTATGGTATTCCGGAATACCGTCTGTCTAAAGTTATTTTAGATAGGGAAATTGAAACAATCGGAAGCCTTGGCGTGAAGATTATGACCGGGAAAGCACTGGGAACTCATATTCAGCTTACAGATTTACATAAAGATTTCGATGTTGTTTATCTTGCCATCGGATCCTGGCGGGCAACCCCCATGCATATTGAAGGAGAGAATCTTGAAGGTGTTTGGCTGGGTATTCAGTATTTGGAACAAGTAACCAAGGGTACTTCTATTAATCTGGGTGATGCGGTTGCAGTGATTGGTGGTGGCAATACCGCTATTGACTGTGCCCGTACTGCCATTCGCAAAGGAGCCAAATCGGTTAAGCTGATTTATCGCCGTACCCGCGAAGAGATGCCGGCCGAAGCCTTTGAAGTTGAAGAAGCTTTGCGTGAGGGAGTGAAAATGCTTTTTTTGATGGCGCCCAACAAGATCGAGGCGAAGGATGGGAAAAAAATACTGCACTGCTTTAAGATGACTTTAGGTGAAGCTGACCGCTCCGGGAGACGCCGGCCGGTTCCCGTCGAAGGCAGTGACGAGGCGATTGAAGCCGATGCAATTATCGGCGCTATCGGCCAAAGCACCAATACCCAGTTTCTCTATAATGACTTTCCGGTTAAGCTAAACAAGTGGGGTGATATCGAAATCAATGGTAAGACCTTCCAGACTTCGGAAATGAACATATTTGCGGGTGGGGACTGCGTTACCGGCCCGGCAACCGTCATTCAGGCTGTTGCCGCCGGCCATCATGCTGCAGAAGCCATGGATGACTTTCTGGTGAAAGGTTATGTCAAGGAACAGAACGTCGACTACAGTTGCAGCCGTGGTTCATTGGAGGACCTTCCCAAATGGGAATTTGAGGCTAAGCCGAAAATGGCACGCGCTAAAATGCCTGAGCTTTCTCTCAGTGAACGGAAAGACAATTTTCATGAAGTTGAATTGGGATATAATGAAGAAACAGCAAGGGAGGAAGCACGCCGCTGTCTCAGGTGTGGTTGTACCGAACGCTACACCTGTCATTTGCGGACGGAAGCAAGCATTCACAGAATCAAATTTGCAACTCCGATTCATGAACGGCCGTTGATCCCGATTGTCGATGATCATCCTTTTATCGTGCGCGATCATAACAAGTGCATCTCTTGTGGCCGCTGTATTGCAGTATGTGCGGAAGTGGAAGGACCCGATATTTTAACGTTTTATATGAAACAAGGCCGTCAACTGGTTGGCACCAAGAGTGGTCTTCCATTGCAGGAAACGGACTGCGTCAGCTGCGGCCAGTGTGTGAATGCGTGTCCCTGTGGCGCTTTGGATTATCGTCGGGAAAGAGGGAAGGTTTTCCGGGCGCTTAACGATCCCTCTAAAATAGTGGTCGCTTTTGTTGCGCCCGCAGTACGGAGCGTGATCTCATCGCATTTCGGGATTCCTTTTGATGCCGCATCGCCTTTTATGGCGGGCCTTCTGAACAAACTGGGTTTTGATAAGATTTTTGATTTCTCCTTTGCTGCAGATTTAACCATTGTTGAAGAAACTACCGAGTTCCTGGAGCGTACAGCCCAAAAAGGGGTAATGCCTCAATTCACATCCTGCTGTCCCGGATGGGTCAATTTTGTGGAAAGACGCTACCCCGAAATCATTCCTCATCTTTCGACTTGTAAGTCGCCGCAAATGATGATGGGCGCAACCGTCAAAAATCATTATGCCAAGCAGGCCGGAATTGATAAAAAAGATTTATATGTGGTTTCCATCGTCCCCTGTATCGCCAAGAAATATGAAGCAGCGCGTCCGGAATTCGCTCCCGGCGGAATCCGCGATGTCGACGCCGTAATCACTTCCGGCGAAATGTTGGAAATGGTAGAGCTAACCCGAATGGATACTTCGGAAATCATACCCCGCGAATTTGATGAACCTTACAAACATGTCTCTGGCGCTGGAATTCTCTTCGGCGCTTCCGGCGGTGTAGCTGAAGCTGCGATGCGGATGGCGGTTGAGAAGCTGACAGGGAAAGTACTTACAGAACACCTGGATTTCGAAGAAATTCGCGGCTTTGAAGGGGTTAAAGAGTCGACCATTGAGGCCAACGGTACCAAAGTCCGCGTGGCTGTCATTAGCGGTCTTCATAATGCGGAACCGCTGGTGGAAAAGATTATTCAGGGTGTGGATATTGGATATGATTTGATCGAAGTGATGGCGTGTCCCGGTGGTTGTATATGCGGGGCGGGTCATCCGGTCCCGGAAAAGGTTGGGGTCCTGACCCAGCGTCAGCAGGTGCTGTTAGATATCGATAAAACATCGGTATACCGTAAATCCCAGGAAAATCCGGATATTCTCCGGCTTTACCATGAGTTTTACGGTGAGGCGAATTCGTCGCTTGCCCATCAATTGCTGCACACTCATTATACTCCTATGAATGGTGACAGGTTCGGCGGTCATGTTCGTAAAAAGGCCGACTCTGCTTTTGTGGTCCGGGAATTTACGATTTGTACATGTGAAAGTTGTTCTGGTAAAGGTTCAAAAGAGCTTTACAATGAGATTTCCAATAAGATAACCCAATTGAAAATGGATTCATTTATTCATGTCAAAACCATTCGTTTGAAAGAAAATCATTCGGATAAGGGCATTTATATCACTCTTGACGGAAAACAAATTGAACAATCCAAGCTGGATAATATTTATCAAAGCATACGCCTTTTTAAATAACCTATTCGTATTATTTAGATTTCCATAATTTAACTAAATAGACTAGACTGATTAATAAAATTGTGCTGGATTTATTCCGATCACAATGAAGATAAAACAGGTCTAGACGTTTCTATGTTGAAATATTAGAATCAACGGTTTGTCGGAAACAGGTTGAATAAGGATTTCTAATTTATGCCTTTCGTCCAATTCGGATTTTCACCCTAGTACATAAGATATACTGCTAAAGAAGACCTTAGCCAATAATAGAATGGACGAGGTGAAAATGATGTCGATGAATTATGGACCGGAAGTATTTGAATATACGATCCAAGCCGATGATACCCTTTTGGATATTGCTGATGATTTAGATGTCTCGGTGGAAGAGATTATGGCAGTCAATGCAAATCTTGATCCCAATAATATATATGCTGGTCAGGTAATTTATCTGCCGAACAATTGGCAGCTTGAGGCCTCACAGCGCGGCGGCCAAAGACGTGGAGCGGGAGGCGGAGGAGGACGCGGCCCCGGACGGGGTTCGGGACGTGGACCGGGGCGTTACCCGTACGGATATGGCCGAGGCCGTTATCCGTATGATTATTATGGGCAACCACCCTATTATCCTTATCAGCCCTATTACCCTAACCCCTATTACCCATATTATTGATTAATGGATAACTCGTAAGGATACCCTCCCCAACGGATAGGTATCCTTTCTTTTGTCACTTTCGGGGCATTGTTAAATTTTAATCCGCGACCAACTAAAAATTTTATCATCATAGCAGGAAAAACAAGGAAGTAAATCGAAAAATTAAGCAATAAATCTATTTTTGCCGATAAATTATTACATTAGTTACATAGTAATACCTATCGCAATTTAAGCGATGCATACCGGCTAAAAGGGGAAGAGCAGATCATGATAATACTCATCGCCCGTTTGGTCCGGAGTTTCAGGAGGGTCTTAAAGATGAGTATGAATCTTTGCGGTTATAAATTTGATGGGCCTTTTAGCGTGGAAAGCACGGTGGTTCCAGTTAATCGCGCCGCTGTTTATGTAATTATCTATACTACTCCGGATGGTCAGTGTTTTATAAGAGATGTCGGCATATCCAATGAACAATACTGGGATCGCACCAATTATGACGGCGCCCTTTCGCTTTTCTTACGACATATGCCCAGTACGGAAGGATATACCGGCCAAGACCGGCAAATCTTGGAACGTAAAATTAGAGAGTATTATAATATGCCCTAAGAAATATGGAATGCTTTCAAACAGAGTTCAGTCATTTGTTACAGGAGGAGCTTATTGATTGGTAGGCCCAAAGTTGCGGGTTTCTTTGAAACCCGTTTATTTATGGGTTATATTCTTTTGCTACGGTAGGGGGGATTTTTTTGAAGAAACTGAAATGGCTGATGATGCCGTTTTTGATTTTGCTCTGCCTTTTATTAACCGGAATGCCGGGCCTCGGACAGGAAATGTCGGAAACGGACACCCAAAAAACGGTGGACCGGGGAGCCGCCCTGGAATATTTAAAACAACCCGATTGGATGGTACAGGCTAGTTCGGATGTCTTTTACGGCATTTCACGTCAAGCAGGTTTCCTTTTTTCCGTTGATGCCGGTGTCACATGGGAACCGAGAAATGAGGGACTTCCTAAAAAACGCATCTACCCCTTTAAAGAGGAAAAGGTTCGCAACTTGACTGAGTTAGGTGTTGATCCGGCTAATCCTGCCAGGGTCGCTGTGATTTCAGCGAATGGCCTATATCTATCGGAGGATTATGGCAAGACCTGGACTTCAATTTCCAGAAAAAGACCGATACCGGAGGGAGCATATTTAACGGCGGTGGCCTTATCCCCTTCAAATCAAAATACTATTTTACTGGGTACATCGTTCGCCGGGATTTTCGAGACTACGGATCGCGGTAGAACTTGGACAAATATCTCGCGGGAGCTCCGTTTTCTTTGCCAGGGAGCAGATTATTGGCAAGAAATAGCTGCACTGGCTTATCAGCGAAGTGATCCCGAGCGTATTATCTTTAGGTGCGGTTTCGAAGCAGGCATTTATCGGCTGGCTAAAGACCGTAAGCAGGCGGAGAAGATTACCCTGCCAGACTATATAACAAGTCAAACAGTAGAAAAATTGCAGGACACAGTAATTCCCAATTCAAACAGTATTGAGAACCAGAGTCATGATACTCAAAACCCGAAGCCGGAAGAACAGGTAGATCCTAAACTAGTTGCAGATATCACCAATCAACTCTATCATAAGGATTTGTCCAACCCGAATCATATGGAGGATCCGCTCAAGGCAGTCCGGCTTGATACTGCGGCACAAAGATATGGTATCTATCTGCGTTCCGATAAGGCCAGTGGAAAAAGCCTGGCTCAAATGATTCAGATGATAAAGAAGAATGGCTTGAATGCCATGGTTATCGATTTTAAGGATGATTTCGGTATAATTACCTACGATACCAAGTTGGCGTTGCCGCGGCGGATGGGCGCGGTACGCCGTAATCCCATTCATATCAAAGAATTATTGAATAAAGCCAAAGAGAATGGGATATATGTGATTGGCAGGATAGTTACATTTCAGGACCCGCAATTGTATCGCTATCAAAATTATAAATATGCCGTCTGGGATCAAACCAGGAACAAACCTTGGAGTACTAAGGAATACTGGGTGGATCCTTTTGCTCAGGATGTCTGGGAATATAACCGGGCAATAGCCGAGGAATTACAATCTTTGGGGGTTGATGAAATCCAGTTTGATTATATTCGGTTTCCAACCGATGGGGATATCTCAAAAATTTCCTTTCGTTATCGTCCGGCTGGAGCGGAGAAGATCGATGCGTTGGAATCTTTTTTGGTCTTCGCCCGGGAACGGATCACCATCCCGGTTAGCACCGATTTATATGGTTTCAGCTGCTGGTGTCGTTCACTGAGTGTCAATGGTCAAAACTTAGACGTAATTGCCGATTACGTGGATGTGATCTGTCCAATGTATTACCCATCCCATTTTCCCAGTGGCTTTTTACCGGGCATGGATTATCTGGAGCGCGCCTATAAAATTTATGACGACGGAACCAGCCGGGCTCTCGCAATTGTGCAAGGAAGAAGCATTGTACGCCCTTATGTACAAGCCTTTCGGCTGGGAAAAGAGCGACGGATGACTCAACCTGTCTATACTCAATACCTCATCAAACAAATTCAAGGCAACCTGGCAACCGCCTCACCGGGCTTTACATTGTGGGACTACTCCAATAGTTATTATATGGTTACCGAGCCTTTGGGAGGATTGTTAGAACGGAACCATGTTAGGGAGAAGTAACCTATTGAAACAGGGTTGATATTTTTTTAATAGGAAAACTTGAAAGCTTGCCGTGTATTTCATATTTTGGATCATTAAGGAGGAGCCATGAGTGAGATTATGACAGTTTGCACCGCAGCGGCTGAGGAAGCGGGGGAGTTTTTAAAAGCAAACTTCGGTAAAAACAACTTTAGTATCGAAACCAAGGCGGATCATAGTTTGGTGACCAATCTCGATCAGGCAGCGGAGCGAATGATCGTTGAACAAATCAAACGTCATTTTCCGGATCATGGGATCATCGGTGAAGAAGGAGGCGGAAAAGGAAAAGGAAAAGGGGAAGGGGACCGGGATGACGCCAATAAAGAGTATATCTGGATTATTGACCCGCTGGACGGCACCCATAATTTTATCCGCAATCTGAGCCTGTTTGGCGTTTCCATCGGAGTTGTCCATCACGATGATTTTATAACCGGAGTCATTTATTTGCCGGTATCCGGAGAGCTCTATACGGCTGAACGGGGCGGTGGCGCCTATAAAAACGGCAAAAAAATCAATGTCTCCGGCAAGCGGGATTTAGCAGATTGCAGTGTCGCTTTTGATTCCAATATTAACAAGGATCCAACTCTAAAACTGCAAACATTGGGTAATTTGGCGACAAAAGCTTTTGGCGTTCGGATGTTGGGTTCATCAGCCCGCCAATTAACTTATTTAGCCGAAGGAGCATTCGATGCTATCATTGAATTTGATGATCACCCGTGGGACTATGCAGCCGGCGCTTGTATTGTAACCGAAGCCGGGGGCCGGATCACCAATCTCAATGGTGGCGTGCTTACCCATCATGATATAGGTTTTCTGGCATCGAATGGAATGATTCATCGCCAAATACAAGAAGTAATCGCTCCAAATTCCAGCACCGGATTAAACCTTTAACATAAATAAAACAAGCCGACAGTTTATTATGGAGAAGGAGAACATATCCGAAGGCTACGGTAGAATCTTGGCGTTCAGGGACATAGAATATTACTCCGTCATGTGCAACTTTCGATCATGATCTGCGTTAAAAGATACTGGAGGAGATAACTTAATGAATATTGCTTTTTTCCTGATTCCCAAGAAGGAAGTGGTTTGTTTGCCGTTAAATTGTACAATGCGGCAAGCATTGGAAAAGATGGAATATCACCGTTATACCGCAGTCCCGTTGCTCAATGAAAAGGGAGAATATGCCGGAACGATTACCGAAGGAGATTTGTTATGGAAATTAAAAAATACTCCCGGGCTCACTTTTGCCGGCACTGAAAGGATTCCCCTTGAGGAAGTACCGCGGCGTTTCATCAATACTGCGGTGCGGATCAATGCCGAGATGGAAGATTTACTAACACTGGCTATTACTCAGAACTTTATTCCAGTGACGGATGACGGCGGTATTTTTATCGGTATCATTCGGCGCCGGGAGATCATTGAACATTATGCCAAATTTCCCAAGAGAATCGCAGCTAGTCAATAGTACAGCTTTATCCTCCGCGCTTCGACAGCTTTTTTGTTAAAGGCCCACATTTGGTGCGCATGCGGTTAAACCCAATCGATGATTTGTATTATTAAAACCCGCTGATAAAAAGCGGGTTTTAATTTGTTGGAGCGGTTTTATAACAAATAGTATTGATTTTTTTAGATTTAAGCCGAATAATTAAATGTTTATAGAGAGAAACCTTCAAGGGGTTTATTGGGGGGCGTTTGATTCATGATTAGTCAAATCCATCTTTTCAATCTGATTGGGAGCGTCATTAGTTTATTTAGTGTGGTATTTATGGTTGTCATCTATTGGATGATACGCCGGGATGCGGTGAAGAATTCGATCCGTGAAGCGACTCAGCAAGTTTACAAGGAATGGTGGGGGGATGAACTCCGGGACCTGCGCCGCTATTTTTACCGGGAATTTGTCCCTAATTATCGCAAACGGTTACTGGGTAAATGCATTAAAGAAATTGAACTTACCGTAGCCGATGATCAAGGACGAATTCGTAAATTGTGTTATTTCTTTGAACGGGTTGGATGGTTAGGAGCCGCCGGACTTATCGATGTGGACTATATCCTGGGTCCGATGCAGCATTGTGTGAGGTTTGTCTGGCTAGCGATGGAGCCTTTCATTGTCGAGGAGCGCAAACCGCATAATTTGACGGAAGTTGACTCTTCTCATCATTCAGTTTATTTATCGGGTTTTGAATGGTTATACAAACGTTCCGCCCATAAACATCAAGCAGTTCTCATTCGGGAGAAGTTTCGCAAGCCACGATTGCATTCTTGGCAAGAAATCAGAGAATTGCGGGATAGGATCGACTCCGACGAAGCAGTATTTCTTAAGGAATTATAATTCCTTAAGAAATAGAGGATAATCGGTTTCAATGAAATAATATTTGTAGAATAGGAGAGTACGGATGGCCCTCAAGTTTTTTGAAATTCAGAAGAAAATCTATTTGGCGGATACCGATGTAACCGGAATCGCATACTATGCCAGGCATCTGGAATGGCTGGAAATGGCCCGGGTCGAACTGATAGCTAAAATCTATAAACCATTGACCCGGATGATCAGTGAAGACGGTATCAGTTTCATTCCGATTAATGTGAATCTGACTTACAAAGCTCCGGCGGTTTTTGAGGATTTGGTAACAATCAAGGTGCGCATCAAAGAAGTTGCTAAGATTCGATTGCTATTAGGTTACGAAGTGACCAAGAAGGTTAATGATCAAGAGGTTGTGGTAGCCGAGGCGGATATTTCGATGCTATGCGTGAATATAGCCAAGGGTAGCAAACCGGCGAAGATACCGCCTTATTTAATCGAAATATTGGAGGGATGGGAGAGTAAGATTGATTAAGAATTAAACCTGGTCTAGAAGTTTTTTATGACCCGCTTACAATGGCTGTATTTTATACAAACAACCCGCTGCCACTCGAAATCGGGTTGTAATACTAATTCTAAGTTGCTTCCTAAATTATTATTAAATTGAAAGCAACTTAGTATTATTTATTTGCAAGTTCCCCTTCCCCCCGAAACCTACAGCTTCAAATTTGTTAATCCTCGCTCTTTTTCAGCTGATTTTCAGAGTCAATCAGTATACTAATATTATAAACATATGAATAAGAGGAGCAAAAATGTATCAACCCTCGATTTATATTTATATCTTATTCATTTTTATAATAATCGCTTTAATACGGCGAGGCTATTTCAGACATCTCTTTCACGAAATGTTCAAGGAAATAAAAGAAAATTCAATAACAATCATTTCTATGCTCCTAACCGTAGTCATTACCATGTTGCTTATCGACCGGCCGCTAAATGGATTGATTACTTCCCTAAAAATGCCTTTTTTAAAAGATGTAAGTAAATTTGCTGATAAATTCGGCAATGGTGAAGTACATTTTTCTATCTGTCTGGTAGTTGTAACCGTTTCTCATTTTAATGAAAAATATAAAATCGCAAAATTATTTTCAATTTCGTTGATCTCGTCTGTGCTAGCCGGAGTACTGGGAAATATATTAAAAATAATATTTACCCGGGAGCGACCTTTTGTCGCTTTAAATCCCTATCATGTATTTGCTTTTTCGGAAACCCTTTTCAAAGGGAGTATATTTAACTATCAGTATATGAGTTTGCCGTCGGGGCATACGATTACGGTCTTTGCTTTGCTGGCGCCCTTGTTTTTATTTGTTAAAAATAAGTATTTGAAAGGATTAATCTTGATTCCCGGTTTCATCGTGGCGTTTGGCAGGGTATATGATAACGTACACTGGCCCAGTGATGTTTTGCTGGGAGCGGTGTTAGGATTTTTTATTGGAAAGATTATTTATGCTATCAATCGAGAAAAATTATCGTTAGGAAATGAATATCCATTCTGAAAAATGGAATCGTGATTCTAACAGACTATCATGTTTGGACTGAACTCGGTGCTTTTGTGAACCGGGTTATATTTTTCAAAAAGCCTTTTTATTGGTTTATTGTGAAGCCCTGTTATGGCCATTAAACTGTGAATATTTTTACCGAGCTGGTATTTGCACCTCTTTGTAACTTAATTTTCTTACTTCGGAAGGCACTTTGCCAATCATCTTTTTAAAAGTTTTATTGAAATTGGCTGTATTGTTAAAACCACATAAAGTTGATATTTCCAAAATTGTTTTATCGCTATTTTGTAAAAATTCTATGGCCCGGCGTATCCTTTTTCTGGCAAGATAATCCGATGGATTGATGCCTAAACTTTTTTTGAAGAAGGTTGAAAAATAACTGGGATTCATATAGACAATGGCCGCCATATCTTCCAAGCGGATTGGTTCGGCGATATGTAGATCAATAAAGTGAGTTACCTTATTAAGCAATGCTAAATCCTGTTTTCGATGAGAGTATTCTTCTTTGCCAATCTTGGTCAAACCGTAATGACGGGTTAACAAAGCCAGGATATTCAGAAGCTTTACTTTAAGCAACAATTGATATTCAGGGAGTTTTTCTCGGAATTCCTCGCTCATTTCCACGAATAAATTCCGGATTTCTAGGGCAACCGGGCAATCTCGTTCAACTCGGTTTTTAAAAGTAGGCTTTCTTTCAAAAAAAATCGAGAGGAATCGGGCGTCAAATAAATTACTCTCCAGTGCCCAGACAAATCTGGGATCAAACATGATCACTTCATTTACAAATTCAAAACGGGGGTTGATATTGACAATTTGGTGAAATTCAATATTATTTAAGACGAAAATATCTCCTTCTCGCATCTCATATGTTTTGCCATCGATCAAATATTCGCCTTGCCCCGATTTGACCAGTGAAATCTCCAATTCATGATGCACGATAAATTCATTGATACATTCGCGTTCGGTATTTAGAAAATAGGTTTCCAAACTCAACAAATTCATGCCGTCCATAAGGATTACTTCATAATTCATTGCCATCCTCCTAACCCCAGGCTCAACCTCCTATTTGTTGACATCATTATAGCATAAATTGTAATTGCCTTTTTTATAAACAAAGGTCAGAAAATATTTAGTTGCAATTTGCGAGTTATTAAATAAAATCCTGGAGTTCCCTAAAGAAAATATCAGTTAATCCAAATAAAGTTGAAGATCCCTACTTTAAGACCGCCTATAATAATATTATTAAAACTCGATCAAGTCTTTCGTAGAATGTTTAATAAATTATACGAAAGCGAGAGGAGACATCCAAGGATGAAAAAGACAAAAATTGTGGTAATTGGGGCAGGAAGTGCTTCGTTCGGTTTAACAAACCTGGGGGCAATACTTCGGACCTCGGCTTTAAAGGGAAGCGAATTGGCTCTAGTTGACATTAATGAAGAAGGTCTGAATCTCATTACTAAGCTTGCTGAAAGGCTCAATAGGGAATGGGGTTCGGAATTTACCATTACCAGCAGCACCAGCCGGAAAGAATTACTTACGGATGCCGATTTTGTGATTATTTCCGTGGCGATTGACCGGGAAAAATGTTGGGATGCGGATTACAAAATCGCCCAAAAATACGGGATCATGCATTATGCTGAAAATGGAGGCCCCGGAGGCGCTCTGCATGCTGCCAGAAATATTGCGCTGGTTATGCCAATCTTGCGGGATATCGAAGCCATTTGCCCGGATGCACTGGTATTGAATTTTACCAATCCGGTACCAAGAATTTGTATAGCCGCAGCAAGGTTTACCAAACTCAAAATGATCGGAATCTGCCATCAAATCGAGTTTGGTTATACCATTGTCGCTAAAGTGCTGGCTAAAGAACTGGATTTGCATGTTCCGGATGATTATAAATTCAGATGGAATGAAGAAAATATGGGCCAACATCACAAAATCATTGAAGCGGCCCTGGAGAAAATTGATATTTTAGCTGCCGGAATCAACCATTTTACCTGGATGCTGGCGATCCGTGATCGCAAAATAGGAACCGACTTGTATCCTTTATTCAAGGAACGATATCTAAAAGGATTTGCAGATTTTGAACCGCTGACGCGGGAAGTTTTTGACATTTTTAAAACCTGTCCGGTTCCGGGCGACTGTCATATGGTGGAATACCTTCCCTATACTCATAATATGAACCGCAATACTTGGGATCAATATGACATCCAAATGTACCCGCTCCGTCAGGCTGAGAAAGACCGCTTTCAAATGTGGGACAAGATCGAAGCCATGGCGCAAGGGGAAAACTCCATCGCTGATTTGAAGAATGTCCACACCGAACGTGCTGAACTTATCATATCAGGGGTTATTAATAATGCTTATACTTATGAGCCTGCGGTCAATCTTCCCAACCGTGGATACATAGAAAACTTGCCGCACAACGCTATTATAGAAGTACCGGCAATTGTTAACTCCAATGGAGTCCAAGGAATCGGAGTGGGACGATTGCCTGAACCCGTCGCAGAACTTTGCCGTCGGCAGATTACCCTGGCGGAACTTGTGGTTGAGGCGGCTGTAAAGGGAGATCGGGACACTATGCTTCAAGCATTGGCGCTTGATCCTATGGTGGATGACCCGCGGATCGCCAAACAATTGCTTGCTGATTATTTAAAAGCGCATCAGAAGTATTTACCACAGTTTTTTGAAAACGTAAAGTTATAAAAATCATAGTGACGATGCGCGAGAAAATAAGTCATGATAAAGGGGTGATTTGCCAAGGCGAAAAGGAAACGTAAATTCTAATGATTGTCAAGAATTAATTAAGGGGGGGTTTATCATGAAAAGGTTTTTATGGATAATCTTAGCTTGTCTGGTTCTGGTTACTCCGACTTTCGGCGCGGCTTCAACAAAATTGCTGGTGTGGTGGATGCCGGATACCGCGGAAACTCTTAAAGCGGCGGTTAAAACTTATAATGAACAACATCCCAACGTAAATATCACTTATGAAGTCAAGACTTTTGATGATTTAAAAACAACCTTACGGCTGACGCTGACCAATAATGAAGGGCCGGATATAACTCAAAGCAACCAGGGAGCCCAGGATATGGGGTTATTGGTCAAGGACGGTTCGATCATCCCGCTTGATAAGTATTACCATAAATATGGATGGAATAAACTATTCGGTGATGCTTTAATTATGCCGAACCGTTTTAACAAAGACACCATGAAGCAAGCTTCGGGTCCGATTTTCGGTGTATCGGAAAGTGCCGAATTCGGCTTGATTTTTTACAACAAAGATCTGTTTGCCAAGGCCGGCATCAAAGAAACCCCAAAAACTTTTGAAGAATTTGAAGCCGATATGGCTCTCCTAAAAAGCAAAGGGATTACTCCGATGGCTTATGGAGATAGCGATCAATGTGGCAGAGGCATTCATTGGTTTGAAATATTATTGGGTAATTATGCGCCTCAAAAACGTTTTGCGGATCTGACCTTTGATTTGAATAATAAGGCTAGTTATGGTAAAGTCGAACTTGCGGCAGCTGCCAAATTTCAGGAATGGTGCAAAAAAGGTTACTTTATGGATGGCTTTTTAGGCATCAGTTCCAATGACGCCCAGAAAATGTTCTGTGCCGGCCAGGCTGCGATGTATAAAGAGGGAAGTTGGGGTACTACCGACATCTTCAAAGATAGTAAAGCGACCAAAATCTCACTCGGTATGTTCCTATTGCCTACCAAATACGGTATTACGTTCGGTGCTCCTGGACCCAGTATCACCATCGCCCGAAAATGTAAGAATCCGGACTTGGCCGCCGATTTTCTCAATTATTTAGTGAATGATACGAAGTATCACGCGCAAAATAATGAACTGCCGATTGCAAAAGGAGATTTAAGTATGGCAGATCCCGCCTATAAAGAGCTATGCCAACTCGCAGCTTCGACTTATGCAAAAAATTCAATTGGATACTACTTTGATTGGGCCACTCCAACAATGTTCAATACGCTTAATGCCGGCCTTCAAAGATTGACAGGACAGAAGATCACACCGGAAGAGTTTGTCAAGATGGTGAATGACGACTTTGCCAAAGCTCACGCCAAAGCCAAGCAATAAAGGATTTAAAAATCCAACTGCGGAGTTGACATTCCAGTCAACTCCGCTTCTTTGAAATAAACTACGGAATTGAAATTAGGGAGGGCGACGATGAATCAGGAAAGAAATTGGCGTAATTTATGGGGGAATTCGCTCTATTTGTTACCAGGGTTAATGCTTTATCTACTCTTTTTTTTAATTCCCGCTTTCCAAAATATGATTTTTAGTTTTTACCGGATGGATAGTTTAACGAAGGGCGTATTTGTCGGTCTGCAAAATTATCAATCCATGATTAGCGACCAGCTTTTTCAGTCGGCGCTTTTTCATGCTCTATATTTTATGGTTCTTTATGCCACAATTCCAGTCCTTTTGGGCTTAATTGTCGCGATAATATTGGCGCGCGCCAGGTTGAAGGGCACTACATTATTGCGATGTGTCTTTTTCTTACCTTATATTGTTACTGCTGTTGCCATCGGCATCACCTTTCAATGGGTTTATTCGCCTAACAACGGTTTGTTGGATACCGTCCTAAAATTTATCGGTTTAGGTTTCTTACGCAAAGTCTGGTACGGGGACGAGGCTACCGCCATTCATGCCGTAGGAGCTATCGGCGTTTGGATGACTTTCGGGTATATGATGCTAATCTTTCTAGCAGGGTTGCAGAGGACGGATGAATCCCTCTATGAAGCAGCCAAAGTAGATGGAGCCAATGTCTGGCATCAATTCATCAATATTACCATACCATCCTTAAAAAACGATATTACGATAGCCATTATTTTTAACATAATTAACGGTTTACGCGTTTTCGGTTTGGTAATGGCGACTACCCGGGGCGGGCCCGGTAATTCCACACTGGTGATGGATCAATATGCCATTCAGACTGCTTTTAGTCAAGGGGACCTGGGTTATGGAGCATCGCTAACAGTGGTTATTACCTTGATAACCTTGATAGTTTCCCTGTTGGTGATGTGGATCCGCCGAGAGGAAAGCTAGTTCCGAAAATAATGAATGAAAAGGAGTTGTTCAAATATGGATCAGTATAATACTATTTCCATGGCAGAGCCTCGCTCTAGAAGGATTCAAACGAAGCAATGGTGGAAGATTCTTGCTTATATTTTTATGGTGTTATTGCTTATCACCACAATCACGCCGTTTGTTTCACTTATTTTTGCATCGCTGAAAGGATCCATCGACTCCGTGGTAACCAATGCCTTTACGCCCCCCCATACCTGGGAGTGGGGCAATTATATCGAAGCCTGGGTGACCGGTAGATTCGGCATCTATTTTTTTAATTCCCTCTTGGTTGCAGTCGTAGTTACTTCGCTGGGTATCATCTTGGGGTTGTTGGTAGCTTATAGTATGGTTATCTTGAAAGTACCATTTAATCCTTTGTGGCTGATCCTTTTTACGATGGGGTTAATCTTGCCGGAGGAAGCGATTATTATTCCCTCATATTTTAATCTGCATAAATTGGGGTTGATTAATACGTATTGGGCTTTGATTTTACCTCAAGCTGCCCTGAGTGTGGCTTTTGCGGCATTGTTTTTACGTCCCAGTTTGTTGGCAATCCCGGGTGATTTGGTGGATAGCGCTCGAATCGATGGTTGCAATAAACTTTCATTGGTCGGACATGTCATTTTTCCGCTCGTCAAGCCAGCGCTTTCTTCTTTGGTAGTGCTATTTTTCCTGGGAACCTGGAATGACTTTACAATACCGTTGGTTTTAACTTTTAAGGATGAATTGCGTACTTTGCCGCTTGGTTTATATCTGTTTCAAACAGCACATAGAGTAAATGTCACTTTACAGGCGGCAGGTTCGGTAATTGTCGCATTACCGGTAATCGTTGTTTATCTTTTATTTCAGCGTACATTTATTGAAGGGATTACCGAGGGCGCGATTAAAGGATGACTATTTCCAGAGGCTGATTTTTGACCAACCAGCCTTGGGACTGAGCAAGGTGTTAAGAATGCCGGATTATTGCAATACTTAGGCAAAATATATTAAGATTGGTGAGTAACAATGACACAAATGTGGGATGAAATCTTAGAACAACCTGCAGTTTTAGAAAAATGCCAGATTGTGAACGAGAAAGTAATTAAAGAAATTGTGGCTGAAGCTACCCGTCGTAATATTCAATCCATCATTGTTGCCGCACGGGGAACTTCGGATCATGCCGGTGTTTTCGGCAAATATGTGATGGAACACGAATTGGGGATACCGGTTTCGTTAGCGGCCCCCTCTATCTATACGATTTATCAAAAAAAGTTAAAGTTGACGGGTAGTATGATGATCGGGATTTCCCAATCGGGCAAGGCCGCTGATGTGTTGGAAGCCCTCAAAAGCGCTCGTGAATGCGGAGCGCTTACCATCAGTATCACTAATGATCCTAATTCGCCCTTAGCAATAGAGGGAATGTTTCATCTTTACTGTAACGCCGGATTGGAAAAAAGCGTTGCCGCTACAAAAACTTTTACTGCGGAAATGTTTTTAATTGCTCGGTTGGTCGCAGAATGGAATAAAAATATCAGCCTTATCAATGAGCTTAATCAACTCTCGCAAACTTTTTTTCAAGGTTTGGACCCCGGGATTATTAAAACAAAAGTAGAACGGTATCGTTTTATCCAAGAATGTTTCGTTCTTGCCAGGGGTATTAATTATGCCATCGCGTTGGAATCGGCTTTGAAGCTTCAGGAAACCTCTTATGTAAGGGCGAAAGCATTTGCGACTTCCGATTTTTATCATGGCCCTTTGGCAATGGTTGAAAAAGATATGCCGGTTATTATATATGCTCCTAATGGGCCAACTTTTTGTGATGTAATGCAGATAATAAAACGCCTTAAAGAAAATTTGGCGGAATTGATTGTGGTTTCGAATGTTGATGATGCCTTAAAACTGGGAGATTGTGCTTTCAGGATTCCTCAAACTTCAAATGACGCTATTTCTCCCTTTTATAATGTTATCATTGCTCAAGTTTTTGCCTGTGAGCTTGCATTGTTGAAGGGCTTCAATCCGGATTGCCCCCGTGGATTGAATAAAGTGACCATAACATTATAATGGATAAATCATTGATACCATCAATTGAAGCAGGGAGTGTATATTCATTTGAAAGCGGAAATCGGCGAAGTCCTTGAACAAATCAAATCCAATCAGAGACTTTTATCCAAGAAACATGCCTGCATTGGATTTGATGGCTTTGTGGATTCGATCATCCGGGTAGTCAGGCAAAAAAGCCCGGATAAAACAGTCAACTATTTTGAAACAATTGAGGAATTCGGCTCATTTTTAATTTCTAAAAAAGGCCAGAGTTGTTCGGTTGAATTGAAAGAGCATCTTTGCAAGATGGGTGGCAATATGCCGATTTTCGCCAATGCATTAGGGAATTTGGGAGTAACCGTGACCTGCGTCGGAGCTTTGGGTTACCCCGAGATTCATCCTCTATTTCAACCAATGGCCTTAAATAACTGTACTTTACACAGCTTCTGCAATCCGGGGCTAACCTCGGCACTGGAGTTTAATGATGGCAAGGTTATGTTGATTCAAATCGAATCCCTTGATCAACTTAACTGGGCGAATATTAAAATGAAAGTGGGTTTAGACCGATTAATCCACTCATTGAACATTTGTGATCTGATCGGGATTGTCAATTGGAGTGAGATAGAAAATACTACAGATATTTGGAAGGGATTTTTACGGGAAGTGGTTCCGCAAATAGTACCGGAGCAGAAAAAAATCGTCTATTTTGATTTGGCGGATTGTTCGAAACGAAATGCCGCCGACATTCAAGAGGTCTTGCAGCTTATGCCGCAATTTGGGAGTCATTTTCGAACGATTTTAGGAATGAATGAAAATGAAGCCCGGATGATTGATAAGGTTTTGTTTTATGAGACCCATCAAATTCCGATTCAAACCATCGGTGAACGAATTTATAAAAAACTCGGGATCGATATTTTAGTAATCCATCCCCGGGAGGGCGCCTGGGCGTGGGAACGTCAAGGGTGTTACCACGTCAAGACGAGGCTGATTGAATTCCCCAAAATTTCAACCGGTGGCGGTGATAACTTCAACGCTGGATTCGGTTTAGCTCAATTGTTAGGCCTGGATCTGCATTCTTCATTAATCATCGCCAATGCCGTCTCCGGATTTTATGTTCAAAACGGCTTCAGCCCCAACTTTAATCAACTGGTTGCTTTTTTGAAGGAATGGCAGGAAACAGAGAGATAGAAAAATGGGTCTTCGTATGATGCTCCTTAATCCTTCAATTTCGGCATTTAGTGGCTAAAAAATTTTTAAGCTCCCAAAAACAAATCAAGAATCAGACAGACTTTATGTTCCACTAGGAAATATTTGATGAATGGCGAAAATTGCTCTATAAATTATCTAATTTGGATAAGTATGAGATTTTATGTTTGTGGCCGTGAACTTTATGCTTATTTGAATCGTAGTACAATGAGAATGGGTGATGTATTTGTTTTTAGACGAAGAATTTGCGGCACAACTTCAGCATGGTGACAAAATGGCGTTTGAAGCCATTGTCCATCGGTACCATGAACCGATTTACGCCTATATTGTGAGAATGGGCAGCGAATACCACATTGCGGCCGACATTACCCAGGAAGTATTCCTCAAAGTCTGCAAGAGCATTCATCAGTATAAGCCGGATTTACCTTTCCGGCCTTGGATTTATACCATCGCTTCCAATACTTACAAAGACTATTTGAAAAAGGCTTATGTACAAAGAGATGTACCGGGTTTGGAGATAACGGACAGCATTGCGGTAACTGAGGATACTCCGGAAACGGCATTTTTGGAAAACTCCGAACGGGCAATTGTTGTGGAAGCGCTCAAATGTCTAGAGGAAATTTACCGGGAAGTATTGATTCTTCGTTATTACCAGGATCTTAAACTTGAAGAAATTGCTCAAACTCTTCAAATACCGATAGGGACGGTAAAATCAAGGCTTTCAACCGCCTTACATAAGATGAAGACAATGCTTGTAAAGGAGGAGATTTCCAATGTCAAACCAGCCAAACGATAAGAAATACCGGATTCTTGCCGAGTTAGGGGAAGAGTCGGAACGGGAAGCGCTGGTTCAAACGATGGGAAAACTTGAACGGTATACTGTACCTGCTCCTCCCGCTCACTCCACGGATGAGTTGATCGCTTTTCTTAAACCTATTTTGCAGGAAGGGGCTTCAACTGCGCCGGAGGATGTCAAAACAATGCCTACTTCCTTGGAAGTGAACGCAACCGAGCGTCGTAAATTACTTTCAATACTACGACTGGTTCAGCCACAGGCGATGCTTATCAGCAGGTGGTTCGTTTTGGTATCGGTGTTGGTTTTCATGGCCGGACTGGCAATCACTAAAGCGGTACATGGCAATATGTTGAAGTTTTTGGCTAATGCCTCACCGCTTTTGGGTATTTTAACTGTTTTTTACGAGTTTAGAGCTAGATTAAGCGGAACTACTGAACTGGAAGCTGCCTGTCCCTATTCACCGGCTCAGCTTGCCGTCGCTAGATTGTTGGTGGTGCTTAGTTATGATACTTTACTATGTTTGGCGGCTACCCCATTTGTTAGTTACTGGCAAGATCAAATGTTGTGGCAAGTTGCTATAAGCTGGTTTGCTCCTTTACTGTTGGTGTTGGGTATTGCCCTGACGGTGTCGTTACGGTTTGGAATTATGGGAGGATGTCTCGTAGCTGCGACTGTATGGATCTTACAATTGGCAGTAAGTGAGAGAGGCTCGATGACCGCAATGATATTACCTAAACAACTGGCGGCTTTTGGGGATTTTATTACTATGGGAGTCGGGATAGTATTACTGTTCTATGTATACCGGCACTGGAAGTCCAATTCAGTATTGAGTGACGAACAACAAAATGATTGAGTAACCGACAATGGAGGTCAGTTTATGTTACGCCTAATTGAAGTAAGCAAACGGTTCCGTGAAGCAGATTTTGCATTAGATAAAATATCATTTTGTCTAGGTAAGGGGCTTCATATGCTATTCGGACCTAACGGTTCCGGAAAATCTACTTTATTGCGGATTATTGCTACGATTATTAGGCCCGACACCGGAGAGGTTTCATATGATGGGCGGGATGTATATGCGGATTTACCAGGATATAAGCTTGACCTTGGCTATTTACCACAGACTTTGGGTTTCTATGAATATATGACCGGCAAAGAATTTTTACGCTATATAGCCGGCTTAAAGGGTATGGTTTATCGGTGGGGTCAGCAACGGACCGATTGTGTGATTGAGCTTTTAGGAATACAGCAGCAGTGTACGAGAAAAATCTCCACTTGGTCAGTCGGTCAGCGGCAACGCCTAGGTTTGGCGCAGGCGCTGATCAATGACCCGGCTATTTTAGTTTTGGATGAACCGTTTTGCGGGTTAGATCCGGAGGAAATCGATAATGTCGGGCGGATTTTAGTCCGGTTATCCCAGGAAAAATTAG
>WSSedL1CaDRAFT_10000757_pt1 | contig 21608 bp, 12 predicted proteins | sample WetSurSL1Cattail_FD_9464 | JGI IMG/M metagenome (IMG submission 9464)
TTCCCAGATAATAAATCAGGCGGCTCCCTCCAAAAGAAGTACTCCCGGCGATACGATTGGCTAAAATAAGATTCCGGTGCAAAACCAGATAATGACGGTAATCAAACCCCAGTACAAAAAGGTCCGATTTGCCCAGATTTATTTGTTTATATGCCTCTGCAAAAACTTTGGCCCGGGTACCGGAATAAATATTGATATTTAGTTTGCGCGAATTGTCAAAAATTAGCTCACCTTTAACTCCTGCCCAGAAATTATATATATCCTTTTTATCCAGAGAGGCTCTTTCCAAAGCAAGATAAGAGGTCCGATCGTAACGTAACGAAGATGTTCCCCGCACCGAAAATACCTGATTAAAGGGATATCTGAGAATGTAATAACCTTCCTGGGTAATAATTTTTACATAATCATAACCATCATCGGTAACTGTTTTATAGGCAATACGGTGATAGACAAATTGTTTGTCGAGCCTCTTTTTTAAGTCCTCGAAACTCAACATGTATTCATTGCTTTCAAAGTCTATCCCAAAGCGAACGCCACCTGTAATTTTATAATCATCAAACAAATCGTTTGCCCCAAGCATGAAATTCAAATTAAAGCCGGGATTAAAGTAACTCCCCGAATTATTAAACGGTTGGTAAGTTGCATTCAAAAAAGAAAAGTCTACCTGGTTAACCAATGAATTGATATAAAATGCCGGGAGGTAGATTCTCATTTGTTTATTCTCATTTTCATCGACTATGTCTCCCTCGGCATTTTTATAAAACCGGCTTCCGCTTGCCGATGCATTTTTTGAATCCAATCCCTTCTCAAGCTCAAAAACATAATGGTTTACATCCACTTTATAGTCAGACACTTTTATCTTTCCTGAATCTAAAGCTTCACTCTGCAACACTGGGACTAATTCGTTATAAACCTTAATTTCTTTTGATTTTTTAGAAGAATCAGCGGCGATTTTCCGGGCCAGGGTTTTGATAATCTCTTCTCTATAAGCTGTATTCCGGGGCTTTTCTTCTAAAGCTTTATTTAAAATTTCATTTTGGTATAAGTAATATTTTTTATTCCGGAAAAAAATCTGACCTACCTTGTTATTTTTCCTAGAGAAATCGTGTTGTAAGATGTTCCTTTTATAATTGGTTATTGGATAAGTAGTAGTATAATACCTGTAATGAATAGCAGTATCGATGTAACTTATAGTACTGTCATACTTGGCAAAATAACGGTTTATGATGCCATTATCATCGCCCAGGTAAATAAACTTATTCTGATTAATTTCCAGTGGTTCTGTATGGTTAGCATAAGCAGAATGTGTCAGTTGAATTAATTGGGAACCCTTAACAGGATACGAAACCATATAAAGCTGAAAATTGGGAGAAAGTTCGGTTATTTGACCATTCGTACTGAATAAAGAATCGGATTTTCGATTAGAGCTAAAAATAATTTTTTTGGAATCTTCCACAAACCGAGGAGTAATATCATCGGCCAAATCGTTGGTAATTTGTTCATCGGTAGCTGCTGCAATATTGTGAACATAAATATCTGTTTTACCATTTTGTACTGCCGACATCACCATCCGAGAACCATCGCCGGAATATGAAAAATCTAATACTTTTTCGAAATACAATAAATTTCTTACAAAGCGTTCTTTAGTTTCGGCATTATAAAAATAAAGTTTGAGACCTCCCTTTTCCTCTGTTATAAACGACAAAATTTTTTTATCCGGATGCCAGGCTAAAACAGGAAATGAATAATCCGGGATTTGTACAATTTTCTGTTCTTTTTTAAGTAAGCATCGCTTTCGGCGAGTTTCAGTATTGTATAGCCATAATTTATATTGTCCCATTTTATTGGTTGTATATGCGATATACTTACCATCGGGGCTCAATTTTAGAGTGTTATACACCCAATCCTTTTTAGAGTGCTTATTAACAGGCAGCCCTTCTGTCGCGTCAAGTCCGGCGTATGGATGGTACAAGTTTGAATAATAAGAATACCAGTCCCTTTTTAACGATTTTAAATCTGTACCCAGAACATATAAAAAACCATCCTTAATTTTCCTGTTTACCTGTGCTAAATAAATAATATTTGATATTACATTTTTACCATAAGTTTTTTGAATATAACGCCAGAAAGAATGGCCGGCGTACAAAGCATCCTTATCCGTTAACTTGTTTACATTTTTAAATCTCCCGCTCAATATCCCATCTTTAACAAAATCTTCAATCTCGGGGCTCCAATTCTCACTCAAAAACGAAATTAGCCCGTTTGAAAACCATTCCGGCATTCCCGGAAATATTGAATTTGTAATAGGTTCTTCAAGTTGTTCTCCATAAAGCATTTCAGTAAGCATCACCTGAGCAATCGCTGCTGAAATTTGCTTTTGAAATTTAACATGATCACCTTCGTAGTATAGCGATACTTTGTTATTAAAAATACGGGTAACTCCCCCGGTATTGTAATCTTCAGATCCTGTAACCAATCCAATATTACTTTGCCTGAAATCCGTTAGTTTATTATATATTACAAATACAATCCTTCGTTCCAAAGTGTAATCCAGCATAGATTCCAGGCGTTTTAGCTCCTCATCGGCAAACCATTCGGTATACAGTGCCAAATCTTTACCATATTCATTAAAATAAGTATCAAACCTTTCAAACCGGTAATACGACCAATAAAATTCGCCATATTGAATTCTGCTTTTCCCAAACGACATCTGTAACCCGTTATAAAATTGACCCAAGGATGTTATTGAGCAAAATAACAACCCGGTTAAAATCAAATATTTATAACAAGGATTAAACATTAAACAAAAATTTTAGTATTTATAAATTTAGTTAATAATACTTAAAATTTTGCAGGCTACCAGTTAAATAGTAGTTTTGTACAAAAGATAAAAATTAAAATATAAGATGTTTTTAAATATTTAGAATTTATGAAAAATATATTGTTTTTGGTACTTTTTATATCTTTAATTTTCCACAATTTAACAGGACAACAAAAAAATGCCCATATTTCATTTAAAGAAGTAGATCACGATTTTAAAACAATAAAGGAAGAGAACGGTTCTGTTTCTTATGTCTTCAGTTTTACAAATATAGGAGGCTCTCCCCTACTGTTGCAGGAAGTTACAGCATCGTGTGGTTGCACAACCCCCGAATATACCAAGGAACCAATAGTTCCGGGAGGTACCGGAAGCGTAAATGTTACTTTCAATCCGGAAGGGCGTCCCGGACAGTTTACCAAGGATATTACCGTAAAATCAAACGCAGACAATGCTCCTATTGTTTTAAAAATTATTGGGACAGTAGAAGCCAAACCTATGAAAATTGAAGAAAAATTCAGGTTCGCTATTGGAGATTTAAGATTTGCAAGCAGTCAACTCGGATTTGGAAGAATGATTTTCGGAGAGAGTAAAAGTTTGAATATGAAATTAACAAACACAGGAAAATCGCCTGTTAAACTTGAGTTCTACAAGCTGCCCGGATTCCTGAAAATAAAGCCGGCATCATTAACTGTAAAACCAGGTGAAGACACCAATTTTGAAGTAACCTTTAATTCAAAAATAAAAAATGATTACGGTTTTCTGGTCGATCATATCATTGTAATAGTTAACGGGAAGAAGGATACTATCAATAAAATTGCAGTTACATCTGATATAAAAGAAGATTTTTCAAAATTAACCGAAGCTCAAAAAAATAATGCCCCAAGCATTAATTTTGAAAGCCCTACTTATGATTTTGGATATGTAAAAGAAGGTAATACTGTTGTTTACAGGTACAAATTTAAAAATACCGGTAAATCCGATTTATACATAAGAAAAGTGTCCGCAACCTGTAGTTGCAGTATAGCTGCCCCTGAGAATAAAATATTGAAACCTGGGCAAACCGGTTATATTAAAGTTACATTAGACACAAAGGGTTTTAAAGGTGCTCAGTCAAAACAATTTAGTGTAGTTAGTAACGATCCTCTGGCATCACAAGTTTATCTGACACTAAAAGGTGTTGTAAGAACCCCGGTTAATAAATAAACAATTAAATTTTAATATATCGAATGCGCATTTTGGGAGATAATTTATCCACCTTTACTCATTGGTTTGGATGGACAGTGGCTTTGATTGCCAGTTGCTTTTTTATTGCTTTTGACTTTGCTGAATGGGTACCTCTGGCTATGAAAGGGCAAAGCCTCACCTATGGTTGGTTTTACGGTGCCTTACTCATTGCTGTGGCGGGTATGGTTCTTTCATTTTTAAAAAGAACCCCCGGAGGATTAATGATGTTAGCCGGAGGCCTAGGTATGGTTGCATTCTTTTATCTGCAAGACGGATGGAAAGAATCTAATATGATGATTGTTTATGGATTACCTTTTATTTTACCTGCTTTTTTATTACTTTTAGTAAAAAAGCAGGCATGACTTTAATAGACCTTTCCCAAACCATAATAAACCGTATGCAGGTTTATCCGGGCGATGATCCGCCCATGCTTCATCAAACTCATAATCTCGAATTTGACGGGCATACTAACTTTCAACTTACCATCGGGATGCATAGCGGTACTCATGTAGACGGACCTTTTCACATGATAGACGACTACCGGATGATCTCAGACATGCCATTAGAATCGTTTATTGGCAAAGGATGTGTCATAGACATCAGCGATACAAAAGAATTTGACGATTCTGTTTTAACAAGAATAAAAGCTTCCGGATACAGCGCCGTTTTATTTTATACAGGTTGGAGTAAATATTTCGGGACATCCCAATATTTAAAAGGCTATCCCCTGATTAGCGAGAATGTAGCCCAGGCTATAGCCGACATGGAAATTAAGCTGGTGGGTATTGATACTTTATCGCCGGATAACAGTCCTAACAACACCCACGATATCCTTCTGGGCAATGGTATCGTAATAGCCGAAAACCTTACCAACCTCAACAAACTTATGGATGTAAAAGAGTTTACAGTAATTGCCCTGCCTTTAAAAATAAAAGCCGACAGCGCCCCGGCAAGGGTGGTGGCGATGTATTAACTAGTTTTAGGACTTAATAAATATAATACACAATATACTTAAAAAATTAGGTTATATCTTAATTTATATAACTTTAGTTATTGTGAATAGTTATAGGAATTTCCAATTTTTCTACCAAATCATTTACTTTAAGTAATTTTTGCTGAAATTCAATAAATTTAGATACTGAAAGATACTTTGGCATTTCAAATCCATTATCCTTATCAGATTTTGAAAGATTGGAATTATCATTTATTAAAATGGGTTTATCGAACGGCTGTATTGAAAACAGAACAATAATTGTATTTTGTTCAACTTGCTCATTGGTTGAAACAGACAATTCATCGACCGCTTCTTTCATTCCATCTTTTGTCTGACTTTGAAAAAAGAAATAGTCTATATCGGCTTTCACGGGATAATTTATAAACGAACTGGTTTTGTAAGGCAACAACTGGTAAACGTTAATATTATCGTTTAAATAAATATTTATAAATCCGTCTTTCGCAGATTTAAAATAAAAATATAAGTCCTGGTTATTATTAAATGAGATTGTTTTAGTTTTCAAATCGGAGACTTTTGCAATTGGGAAAGCTTCAAAATTTACTGAAATTTTCTTTAAAGCACGAGCCTTGCCTTCGACAATACATTCAATAAATTCATCTCCATTCTCTCCGGTTATCCTCTTATAAACAGGTTCGCCTATAGTTTCAATCCACTCTCCACTAACTTCGGTGTTAGAAATAGAATTATAGGTTGATTTAGATTGAATATCCTGATTTTGAGTTATATTCTTGGTTTCAGCAATCTCATTTGTTATAATTTTTGAACCAAATGCCCCCTCTATAGCATTTTTTTTGGCACATTCCAGAACCTGTTTTTTTGTAGCATCTAAAGAAATACTAGATTCAATGCGAATTTTACAAGAACCTTTAACCTTAATTATTTCTTGAGAATTTATTTTATTAATAATTAATATTAAAATCAAAAATATATATAACTTTTTCATTCTACTATTTAAACAAGATTATACTTAAGAATAAAACATTTCAATTAACCCTTAAAAAATGATAAAAAAATTATAGGATCCGTACTAACCCGAACCCTATAAATATCATTATAAATTACGCAAAATTTATTGGACAGAATCTTCAGTCACCGTTGAATTTTGTTTAACGTCACCAAATCCTCCCATCATTTTTTCCAATTTATCGTGAGTTACTGCAGTTTCATCTTCTAATTTTTTTACAATTTTAGCTTTCATGGCTTCTGCAGCCATTGCAATATTATAAGCAATACGTACCTGAACCTCAACATTTTTATTTTTAAGAGTTTTATATACTTCAACTAAAGGTATAATTCTACCTATTTCCTGAGCAATAATACTCTTTGATGCTTCTACAGTTTTAACTACAGAAGCCGCTTCTTGTTGTGATAAATCCTGATTGGCTACACTATTTTCGGCTAAACCAGCCACGCTTGTTGCTATTAAACCTGCAAGCTCAACTTTTGCAAGATTTAAAGCCTGATTTTTAGCTGCGCTATAATTTGTTCCAACCGCATTGCCATTGGCAACGATATATTTAGGGAAATCACTGGTTTCTTCCTTTTCGTATTGTTTCATCCAGGCTTCTTCTAATTGTTTATCCAACGGTAAAGCCCCTGCAGTTATGACCCAACCTTCCTTCTCCATTTTTTTTGCTTCTTTACGAGCGGTTTTAGAAGCTTTTTCCCGAATTTGACCCTTTAATTCCTTTTTCTGATCTTTAGCATCTTTATCCTGAGGAAAAGCCACTGCAATGCTTAATACTGATAACAGCATAAAAAATAATACTTTTTTCATAGAATTGATTAAATAAAATTACTGACCTACTCTATATCCGTTTTCGGTATCCCGGTATTTCATTGTTAATGTTTAAAATTCCAAGTTTTCCAACCTTCGTTTAAGGTAGGAGAATAAAGCAACGAAGGAGTTTGTTCCTTACTGTTTATTTTTAAACAGTTTAAATCCACTTCCTTTTTCAAATAGTCGTATAATTCGCCATAAGATATATTGCCAGAACTTTCCTGCAATTTTTTAAGAAGATAATAGGTAAATACTCCATGCTGTTTCTCTTTATACGGTAAAGAAGACTGTTCTCCGCTTGATGATGTATATATTACAATATTTCCAGAAAGAGTATCTTCTTTTGGTTTTACTTTAACCCCACGTGTAGCAACCAGTCCCTGCCCTCTACTTCCGCCTGAAAAGCAGGCATCCATAAACACTGTAATTCGTTTAGAGGGAAATTCTGTAAGTTTGCTATATAAAGAATTTAACTTAATAGCGTTTTGAAGATCTGTACCTGCAATATCAACCGGGATAATATAGGGTTCGTGGGTTTGTTCATCAGGTAAACCATGCCCGGCATAATATACATAAACCTCAGCTTCTCCGGCTTCTTTCTGGATAATTTTATTAATCCACGATATAGATTGGTTCATCTGTCCGGCTGTAGCGTTGGTATAAAATTTAATATTTTCTTTAGGTACGCCAAAAGCCCCCTGACAATATTTTTCAAAAACTGAAGCGTCATTGGCAGCATAGGCAACATTTATTTCATTACCGAGGCCTTGCTGATATGAGCTATAATCTTCGTTACCTATAATTAAAGCATACGCATGAGAATTTGAAATTTTAGAAGCTGGAATATTTACATCCACTTCAGCTAATCCCACAACTGTAGTATTATTTAAAATTTTAGTATTACTAGTTCCTTTTTCGTTCTGAGGCAAATCAACTTGTATAGGAGAAAAATTGTAAACAATATTATTAGCAGCATAAGTTGTTGATAATTTACTGTCGTACAAATACTTTTTGGAATTTACAGGATTCAGGATTGTAACTTTAGCCAGATTAAAATTTTCTCCGTTTATTATAAAGTCACTATTAGAAAAATTCATTTTAGCCCAGTTTTCTTTAAAAGACTTAGCATCATTTAAAGGAACTGAAACCGCAAAATCACCAAGTTTAGAAGATTTTATTAAAAAAGTTTCATTGTCGGCATCATATTCACTAATTTGAAGTTCATTCCATCGTATTTTCTTAGCATAATCCGATTTTAACTGAGCAATTGCTTCCTGCGTCAAATTCTGTACTTTTGCATTGCGAGTTTGCTCATTTACCCTCTTTTGGTATTCGGAAGATTTTTCAAATTCACCCTTTTTCTGCCAAATAGCTATTTCCTTTTCGACATAATTTTTAATAAACGAAGAAATGGAATTTGAAAAAGAAGAAAAAGAAATAAATCCCCACATACCATTTTGTTGGACTTTAGCAACATCACCATCAAAATCCCAGGCATCTATAAATTGAGGAGTTAAAATCCATTTACCGGTTTTATCTATGTATCCCCATAGCCCATTCTGTTTAACAACAGCCAATCCATTATTAAAATCATCAGCATCATCATATAGTGCAGGGATTACCCATTTTCCTGTACTGTTTATAAATCCAAATTTAGAATTGGATTTCACCCTGGCTAAGTCTTCGTTAAAATCAAAAACCTTACTATAATTTTGAGATTTAATTACCCAATTCCCGGTTTTGTCAATATATCCGGTATTAAAACCGCTTACTACCATTGATAACCCGTTAGAAAAATGCCCAACTCTGGTAAATGATGGTTTTATTACCCATTGGCCTGATTTATCAATAAAACCATAATTTGTTTCAGAAAAACGGGCACTAGCTAATCCTTCACTAAAATCATCAGCATCTTTCCATTGAGCAGTTAATACCCAATTCCCGGTTTTGTCAATATACCCAAATAATCCGTTATATTTCACTCTGGCCAGATTTTCAGAGAAACTCCAGGCATCTTCATATTGCGGTTTGATTGCCCAATTCCCGGATTGATCAATATATCCCCAACGGTTAATTTGTTTCACACCAGCTAAGCCTTCGCTAAATGCAGTTACATCGTCAAACTGTGGACTAATAGCAATTTTACCAAAACGGTCTAAAAAGCCCCATTTACCATTCAATTTGACAGCAATAAAGTTATTCTTAAAACTACCAACAGCTTCAAATTTAGGTTCTAATATTACCTTCCCGCTTTTGTCAATAAATCCCCACTTCTCATTAATTTTTACAGATGTAATATCGCCTCCCGAAAAAGGCGATATTGTTCCATATTGAGGGGGCAGTACCCAATTAAATTCGTTAGTATTTGTTTGAGAAAATAATTTAGTATAACTAATTATACACAATGTCAACAACAATACACCTTTGTATTTTATGTCCTTAACATATTGTAATGATGTTAATTTCATTTTACTAAATAAAAAATATTAATTAAACGGAATAAATTAATGACCTCCATGTGAAGAACTATGATCAACTCCTGATGAGCTATTGCCAGATCTAAAAAGATTTATCCCAACAGTTAAAGTTAACATACCATGACTGTATTTATCACTTGTTCCGGAACCACTTTTATTAGAATCGGGATATTCAGGATATTCATCCGAATAAGAATATTTGAATTTATGATTACCTAAATTCCAATAATTCAATTTAACACTTAGTTTATTATTGATTATAAAACCGGTACCTATATTTAAACATATAGAAGCAGAAGGATCGCATGTTTCGGAATAATTCTCTGTATAATTTTGCTCTTCATCATAATATGAATACTCAAGCTTGGTTCTAAATGCAACATCAAACCCCAATCCGATTTCTCCCAAAATAGCTAAATTATTACCCAAATTGTATGTATAGTTGACCCCACCGGTAACTGGAATTATTATTGACTTTGGCATCGTAGAACTTAAATAGGACGAATATCCATCTTTGACATCTTTACTAACTCCGTTATAAAACAAATTACACCCAATCTGAATGTTTAAATTTTCGACCGATTGCAATGGTTTAATATAATTTAGCCCTAAATTAAGGCCGGTACCCGCTCCTAAATAATTTTTATCGCCCAAATCTCCTGATGGAATAGCAAGACCACCATGTAATTCTAAGCCACCTTGTGCAAACGAAGCGATTGTAGTTTGGACAAATACAAATAATAATAATAAGACTTTTTTCATTGTTACTTTGATTTTTATTATAACTCTAGTTTTGAATTCTTTTTTGTTTTAGCTTTTGCTTATCTTTTGCGATAAAAGTAGATACTGATTTTTTATATAACAAATGCTGAATCCTTCAAAATAGATTGAACAACTTAATATGAGTTCTGGATGCAAAAAAAACAAGGCTGAATATTAAAAAAACGCAATCGAATTTTATTTATAGGAAAACGATACCAAAATGAGAGCTGTTATTACAAAATTGCATACTTATCAACTGTATCTACTATGAATTGAATACCTTTGATTATTTTATATATTTTTGTTTACTTTATCAATAAAATAACAAATATCAATGATCCGGTATATTACAACTTTACTTGGAATTCAGAATATACCCAGATGGATTTTAATTCATTTGCTAATCTTTTCATTTGCGCTTGGCGGTGTGCAGGCATTTTTATTTGTTTCTGCTGTTGCTGGTTTTGTTGAACACAAAATGCTTTCTGTTTTCCCGGAAGCTATGGCATTATCATGTCTTATGAGCCTATTGCTTTTTAATTTATACAAGTTCTTTTCAAAAAACTATACATACCGGCTTACATTTTATTTTTTTTCGCTGATAGCTCTGTTTTTACTTTTTTTAGCCATATACCTACCTTCCCTATATGAAAATCTGTCTTCCTCGTTCCTTTTGTTTGTTACATTTCCTTCTATAACCATTATAAATGAGCGTTTTGTAGCCGGTATCAATGATAAAATTTCATATAATAAATATAATCAAAACTTAAAACGCTATACTGAAGCTAATTATTTAATTGGGACCTCTGTATTTAGCGCTATAATTGTTATTTGCGCCTATTTATATACCAATCTCAGCCCATTTTTTCCGGTTTTAATATTGTTTGTTATTGCCAGTGCAGAAGCCGGTTATATTCTCAAAAAAGTAGAAGTTAAACCAGTCGCTGAATCTGAACATACAGACTCTGTAATTGATATGTTCTCACGGATACCTCAAAAATCAACCGTGCTGTTAATTTTGTTCTATTTATTTTTATCATCAGTTAATTTTATATGTACCAATTATATTTTTCTTGATTTAATAGGTCGTTCCTATCAAAATATAACAGGATATTACAAAATCCTCGGTTTGTTTATTTCCGGGGAGATGATTATTTGTATTGTTTTTAAACTTTTTGTTTATCAAAACCTGATTAAAGCATTCAAAGTAAACAAGGCGCTCCTTTTATCACCGGCACTAATGGGATTTGTTATGATTATTCTCAATTTCCTGTTATTCTTTCCCTTATTAACACGATGGGGAATATGGTGGTTAAATGTTTTTTATCTGGTGGTTTTTGTTCGATTTTTTGTTTTTGTATTAAAAGAATCCTTTGAGCTGTATTCTATAAAGATGATATTTACAGCTATAAGTACCCATGCTAATCTTAAAATTTCAGAAAATATTCATCTTTCTTTAATAACCTTGGGCGGCTTTTTTAGTGGCGTTATTTTATTATTGATAAAGTCTTTCGATTTGATTTCGATAAGACATATTATTTATCTAAACACATTTTTAGCATTGGTTTGGTTTGCCTCTACCATCCTACTCTTTAAAAAATATAACGAAACGTTAAAAAACATCCGCAAGAAATTCTCTAATTTCATATCTCCCAAGGCAAACGTTACGGGTAAATCGTTTAAAGAAAGAGTAATGATAACCACTAACCTGTCCGGGTTAAAATATTTGTTGAATTATCAACGGTATTATTATCCTTTTGATTACGAAAAAAAAGTAGCCTCTTTGCCCCAGGATATGCAGGAACAGTTGGGGGTTAACAATATCACCGGTCGTTTAGAGCCTCTCCCAAATAATTCTTCAGAAAATACCAGCCTGAATTTCTATGATTCAGACATGAACCTTTCTATTACAGAAATTGAGGCTCTGGCTTCATCAAAAAAAGTAAAGGATAGGATTAGAGCTGTAAAGATGATTGAAAAATCGGACAATAAATCGTATGCCCCGGTTTTAAAAATGCTGATTAATGATTCAAATGATGAAGTAAAACGAAACTCTATTCTGGCTGTCGCCAATTATTATAATACTGAAATTCTCGAAGAATTATTAAATTTAATTGAAAACGAAGACTTTTCTGCTTTAGCTCTGGATATTTTTATAAAGGTCGGTGATAACGGGCTTCCTGTTTTAATCTCTCATTTTAAAAGTATAGGAACCAATTTTAGTGCTCAGCTTAAAATAATAAAAATAATGGGGAGAATTGGTTCAATAAAATCAATAAACTTTCTCATTACTATCCTAAATTATCCCAATAAATGGATCCTAAATGAAGTACTTTCTGCTCTGAAAAACACCGACCTTGATGAAGAAATACGCAAGCAGGACGTGTTTTTGACTGCTATTGAAAGAACTATTGGAGTTCTTGCCTGGATTCTTTCAAAAGATGCGAGCATCCATTCTATTAAAAAAAATGAACCCATCCGAAAATCTCTCGATGACGAATATAATTACTCATTAAATATTCTGTTTTCCCTGCTTCATCTCAAATACCAGACCGGTATTATAGAATATATCAGGGATGAAAATATTTCAACTTCCGATAATGCTCAAATTGAACTTCATATTGAACTTTTAAGCCAGATTGTTGATGAACCCGTTAAAGCCAGGTTGTTTGCCTTACTTCACAATAACCAAAAATCTCAAAAAATTGAACAACTTAAGCAATATTTCCCGGTTCAGATAAGTTCCCTAAAAAAAGCCATTAAAGATTTAATTAATGCGGACCACGAATACGTAAGTGCCTGGACAAAAGCTTGTGCATTGAAGGTTTACATTGAAAATGCAGATAATCTTTACGAAGACGATATTATTGCCCATTTATTTAATCCGGATCTATTAATTGCAGAATTAGCTTTTTTTACAATTTATAAAAAAGATGCCAAGGTAATTGCAGATGTTTCTGAAAGAATTCCCCTTCAGTTAAAAAACAGGGTTACCCCCATCCTCCAAAAGGGATCCTTATTTGAACATTCTCTTCTGTTTAATAAAATACTCAGTATTCAGAAAATAAGTTACTTCCAGGATATAATGGGACACCTTCTGATTCCGCTGGCCGATTGCTTACAACCCATTTATCTGCACAAGGAGGAAAACTTAATGTTAAAATGTACTGAAGAGGAAATTCTGCCCTTGTTTTTTTCTCCTGCCGGAGAACTTACATTCACTGATTCTCATAAAAGACAAATACGGTTAAACCAAAACCATTTTTACGGATTGGGACTCTACGGAGGCGGACTTAAAATTACAGCTTATTCAGAATCAGTATTATATTTTGCAAAGCCCGAACAAATAGGTTATATTGTAATCCATTTTGAGGAACTGGCTGAATTATTGTTTAAATATATCCAAAACAGCAATTTCTATTAATATGACAGAATCTTTTAATATCTATCTTTATTTTATAAAAGAAATTCCGGAAACTGATACCTGGGAGGATAAATTTTCGTACTTCCTGAATTTAATATTATCTCAAATAACAGGTTGGAATATTAAAATGTATTCAAATTTAGACGTTAGTGGAACGAAAATTCTGAAATCCAAAGATATTAATACCTATAAATTCAACGCAGTCATACTGATACAGACATTTTCGGATCAATCAACAAAAATCGAATCCTTACTTGAAAATGATCCGGTTTTAACGGCTGTACCCAGCTCCAAAATTTTCCATGTCATTAAAAAAAGAAGTGTCAATCAATCTAAAAAATTCATATTCTCTAAATTTCAACATTACAAATTCTTTGAGTTCAACCATAGAAATTATAAATTAATCGACTACAATCCGGATATTCCAGGAGACAGCGAGAATGGTTTCTGGGAAAAATTATCAGATCTTTCTTATGATATCAAAATTTCAAATACTCTGTCACCCGAAAATAGCAAAAAAGAGAATTCCATATATTTGGCTGAAGTAACAGATGATCAGGAAAAAAACAGGGAACGAATAAAAAGAGAACTGATTTTACAAGGATTTCAGGTTATTCCCTCATACTCGTTATCCCGCGAAATTGATGAATTTGAAAAAAAAGTTACAGAAGAATTAAATCAATGCATTTTATCTGTAAATATTTTAGGCGAATATTATGGAGAAACACCTCAACTTTCTGATTATTCATACATTGAATTGCAAAACAGAATTTTTGAAAAAGTTTTAGCGGACCAAAAAAAGAAAACTCCGGAAACTCAAATACAAAGAATTATTTGGATGCAGCCAAATATTGAGTTCACCGACGATAAGCAATCTCAATATATTAAGAGGTTACAAAAAGATACCAAAGCCTCAGTAAATACAGAAATAGTGCAATCGTCTGTATCCGATTTAATAGAAATTATTTGTAAAAAAAATGACATTTTAAAATCGGAACCTATCGAATTAATTCATGAGGAACAGAAACCACAATGTTTTGTATTTTATGATTCTATTGAAGATGAGCATATTGAAATATTAAAGAAATTACTCAATAAAACTAAACTCTCACATATTTTATATAAAATCCCCGGTTCGTCATGGACTGATCTAAATAGCTTTTTGAATAACGTGAAACCCATTGAAAATTTTCTGATTATAAACTCATTAAAACCCTATTCGTGGGTAAATAGCTTAATATCACTTATTATCAGAGCTAAAGGTCAAAACGATGCAACACCTCTGGCCTCGCTTACCTTGTACACATTTGATACAGAGCGGGATTTTAGTCAGTTTTCTTCGGTAAAACTTGACATAACATCTTACAGACCCTATAATTTTGAAGAACAAATAACCTCAATTATATCCAAACTTAAAGTATGATTGTTGAATTACTTGATGATGACATAAGACTAACTGCCCCGGATATGGGACAGCCAAACAAAAACCCTTATCCGGGAACCAGAGCTTACGAATTCTCGGAGGCTTCTTTATTCTTTGGACAGGATCATTTGTGCGATCAGGTTTTATCAAAAATCCGTGAAAATCGTTTTGTGTGTATCCTGGGAGGTGCCGGTGTCGGCAAAACATCGTTGATTAACGGTGGCGTAAAACCGGCTTTATTCGGGGGGCTCTTTGAAGGGCTTCAACCATCGTGGCATATTTTTCATTTACAGCCCGGAAACAGCCCAATCTTAAACATGGCTCGCTGTATTTCCAAATCAAAAAAAGTAGAATTTTTTGAAGAAGATCAACATTTAAAAGAACAAATTTGCTGTCAGATACTGAAAAGAGGAAGGAATGGACTTATTGAACTTATTTCTCAACTATTATCTGCTGAAAATGAGGAATTCCTTTTTATTATTGACCAATTTGAAGAAATTTTCAGGTTGCGCAATACTGGAGAACAATCTACCTATAACGAAGAAGCCTTCCAATACGTAGACCTTTTACTGGAAGCCCTGAAAAATAAAAATGTTAAAGTTCAGGTTGTTATATCAATTCGCTCAGACTTTACAGACGATTGCGTATTTTTTCCTGCTTTGGCTGAGTTAATTAATAAAAGCAATGTAATTGTCCCCAAAATGGACCGGGAACAAATCAAAAATGCCATTCTCGGCCCTTTGAATATTTATAAGATTCAGGTTGAAGATATGTTACTGGCTCGCCTGTTAAATGACACCTCCATAACCGATGATGCGTTACCCAGGTTACAATTTGCTTTACATCAAACCTGGAATAACTGGATTGTACAAAATAACTGGCACAAACCAATTTCGCTAAAAGATTATGAATCTACCGGCGGAATTAGTAATGCTATCTCCATTTATGCTGATTCTATTTATAACTCTTTGGATGATGCAGATAAGCATCTTTGCGAAATTATTTTTAAATCTTTAACCGAACGTGGAGCCGAAAATAAAGGTTTCACCCGGCCTGTTAGTGTGAAAGACTTATCCTTAATCGGAAGAGCTGAAATTGAAGATATTTGGAGGGTTATAAACGCTTTTCACAATAGTACCTTAAAACTTCTTCATCTTCATAATGAAGATAATAAAAGCGAATGTGTTGTAAATTTAGTTCATGTTTCCCTAATCAGAACCTGGGACAGGCTAAAACTATGGGTTGAAGATGAGGCTATTTCAGGGCAGATGTACAAGCAGCTCTCTGATTCTGCTGCAGCTTATCTGGTTGGTAAAACCGGCTTGTTAAAACCACCCGATTTAAATTTTGCTCTAAACTGGAAAGAAAAACAAAAACCAAACGTACACTGGGCACAAAGGTATAGTCCGGCTTTTGAGAGAGTCATTGTTTATTTGTCTACCAGTTATGAAAATCACAAAGCTGAAGAAGAACTAAAAAGACTAAAAGATGCCAAATCTCAAAAAAAGGTACGCTCCCTGTTTTTGGTTTTAGGGGCAACTCTTTTTATTGCCCTGGTTCTTACTATTTTGTCACAGCTTTCCAAAAATTCCTCTGAACGTCAAAAAAATCTGGCTCTTGAACAAAAACAAGAAGCCATGGAAAAATCATTAAAAGCCGAACAATTGTCAAAAGAGGCTCTTGAAGAAAAAACAAAAGCTGAAAATGCCGCAAATGAGGCAGAGCAATCTAAACAAAAAATTCAGGAAGAGTCTAAATTATTAACCGAACAAAAACTAAATGCCGAAAGTGCAGCTCAACAAGCAGTTCAACGATCCAACATGTCTGAACAAAATTTAAAGCAACTTTCCATTCAAAATCAGGAAATAGAAAAAAATGCGTATCAGGTAACTCAGCAAAAAAATGCTGCCGAAAACGAAGCGGAAGCTTCCTACCAGATGCGTATGATTACTTTGGCACAAACATTGGCGATTAAATCTATTCAAGTTGAAAATAACAACCAGTTAAAAGCGCTGCTTTCTGTTTATGCTAATTATTTCAATAGTAAATACAATGGGCCAAATGTACAATCAGATATATTCAGTGCTCTGCTCTTGACTGCAGCGGAATTACGAATACCTTACCGTCTGCCCCTGCCTGCCCATATTGGCGCAGTAAATGGAATGTGTTCCAACGATCGCAGTAATATGATGTACTCTACAGGAAGCGATGGAAAAATTTATGCATGGAATATTTCAACACCTTCACCTTCAGCCAGATTAATCGCTAATCTTAAAACCAGAAATTTATCGATTGCCATTTCTCCAAATGGGAAACTTTTGGCGGTAGGATCCGATTTGGGAAACATAAAAATCATTGATTTAGCAGGATACGACGTGGTTGCCGATTTAAAAGGTCATTCAGGTGCAGTTTTCTCTATGTCATTTTCTAAAGATGGTCTACAATTATTTTCTACGGCTTCTGATAAGAAAATTCTACTATGGGACATGGATAATCACTCAAGTAAAGAAATATACAGTGGAACTTCTTCTGTAAGATCCATATCATTAAGCCCCGACGGACGCTTTCTGGCAGGAGGCACCGAAAATGGTCATATTTATATTTGGGATATCAAAACTAACCAGATGTCTGAAATTCAAACAGAACAGCATTCTGCCTTTTTCTCCCTCGATTTCAACCCTAGTGGCACGTTATTGGCATCGGGCGACCTGAAAGGCAATGTCCAGCTTTGGAATCCATATTCGCACAAACTGATACGGACACTTAAAAGTCATAATGCCAGAGTTGTAGATGTGAAATTCAGTGCTATAGGAGATTATCTTGTTTCATCAAGTTACGACGGCTCGGCTTATATTTTTGATACCAAAACCGCCGGACTTACACCTTTGATAATCAGAGAACCAGGAGCTTATGTTATGGGAGCTGTTATTAATTCAAATAATCAGCGGATTTTTATTGCCACCAATAAGTCTGAAAATCTCATTTCATATCCCTGCCAAAGTAATACTCTGGTAAATGCTATATGCCCAAAAATATCGAGAAATCTAACTACAGAAGAGTGGAATGCTTATATTGGCAGTGATATTAAATTTGTAAAACCTTGCGAATAATTTTGTACCTTTGGTCAACAAAATAAATCCAAGAGAAAAGGAATGAGCTTATTAAAAAAATACATCCCGTTGCTTCTGTTTTTTTTTATTGCAGGAAGGATAAATGCTCAGGTAGACTGTTCTCAAAGATATAAGTACGCACAAGAATTATACGAATCGGGTCAATTGGAAAATATACCGGCATTACTCGATTCATGTTTTGCTATTGGATTTGAAGGAGATCTGGAGATTCAGGCATATACTTTATTAATGCAAACATACTTGTTTGACTACAACAGAGATAAGGCAATGGATGTTATGCATAAATTTTTAACAAAATATCCCGAATATCAATTTCCGGACTCCACCCCTGTAGAAATTAAAGAAATATACAGTGCTTACAGAGTTATGCCCAATTGGGGATTCGAAATTAGTGCCGGAGTGACTTACTCAAATATTCAATCCATTCAAAATTTTTCAGTATTCGATTTAAATTATTTAAAATCAGAATATCAGCCTAAATTTGGTATAAATGTTAATTTTAATGTCGAAAAATTCCTGGGAAAATCAGCAAGTATAACCACCGGTTTAGGTTATAAATCTGTCGTTTACGAGAATACCGAAACCGATCTATTATATGGAAATAGTACCTGGTTTAAAGAATCTAGTTCGTGGCTCACATTACCCATAAAACTTTCATATTTCCCAATTAATAAAAATGTTTCTCCCTATATTTTTGCAGGTGCAGAATTTGGCTATCTCCTTAATTCGGATGGAAATATTAAATATACTGTAAACAATACCGCTAAAACAATAGATGTTTCTTTAAAAAATATGAGAAATCCTTTACAGATATCAGCTATGGGTGGTATCGGATTGCGTTACCATATTCCTAAAGGCTTTTTAAAACTCTGGATTGCTTACAATTATTCTGTAAATGAATATATTAATAAATCAAAAAGATATTCGTCTCCCGATGTTTACTTCAACGGGCATATTGACGATGATATAAAATTTAACCATTATTTTGTAGGTTTCTCATTCTCAAAGATTTTATACAAAATAAATACGGCCGGCAAAAAATGACAAAATTTAAATTCATATATATATTCTCTGTTATTTTAACTGTATTTCTTTTTTCCTGCGAAAAAGAAACTAGTCCGGGTGAAGAACAATCAGAAACCTTTGTGAAACTTTATGGAGGAAATGGTTATGATTTAGCCAAAGATATTATCCAAACCGATAGTTGCTATGCTGTTACAGGATGCATTCAAACATCTGATAGCGGAATGCAAGCCTTTTTAATGGCTACCGATAAATATGGAAATCAATTATCATGGTCGCCTGTTTTGTTTGGAGGCAAACTTAACGATTGTGGAAATAAAATTTTCAAAAACTCCTCAGGAGATTTTATTATTGTAGGAACAACAGTAAAATCCTACACAGCAACAGACAGCTCGGACATCCTGGTAGCTTGTATCAGCAATAAAGGAATTCTGAAATGGAAAAAAACATTTGGAGGATCCAATAAAGAAGAAGGTATTTTCGGAATTTGTACATCTGATGATAATATCATATTTGGAGGCTATACTGAAAGTTACGGAAATGGAGAAAAAGACATTTATCTTTATAAAGTAGCTTCAGATGGCTCAATAGTGTGGTCAAACTACCTGGGTGGAAGCTTAAATGACATTGGGGATGATATCATTCAGATAGAAAGCTCTTTATATTTGATTGGAACCACTAATAGCTACACCTCTAATGAAACGAATGAGGTAATGGTTGCTAAAATTTCGGAAAGTAACGGTAAACCTATTTCTGTTAATTACTTTCCTCTGGACGGATACTCTTTGGAAGGTCTTAAAATTGATACAAGTTCAAACTCATCTGAAATTATTTTATTAGCCGGCAGCAAGTTAAATTCAGGGGCAGTTTATGGTTCGTATATAATTAAAATATCCGATAATTTATCAAAGCTATGGTCTAATCACATTTCGTTATCCGGAAATGAATACCCGTCATCTCTTTTATATTCTTCAAATACACTTGATATAATTGTAAATAAAAATTCCGGAAGTAATTCATTCCCTTTTCTTTATAATTTGGACTCTAATGGTAATGTCCTGTCATTTTATGAATTATCAAACCAGGGAAATCAAACCATTTATTCAGCAATCTATAATAAATCAGACATTATTACCATCGTTGGTCAAAATAAACTATCAAACTCATCTCAAATACTTATTGCAACAGGATTATTAAAATAGATTTCATTTAATTTTATTAAATGTTTGTCAAAAATTGCTTATAACTTATAAATATTTAGTTTATAATCTGAAAAACTGTTTTTAACTTGCAGTTTAAATAAGTTCAACAACTTAGGTATCATATTTTACCTTTAATAATTGAGAATGAAACAGTTCTTATTTCTTTTATTATTTATTACTTTCACATTCAACGGATTTAGCCAATCAGCCTCAAATGTTTCAATTTCAGAAAGTCGTTCAACGACAACTGGCCATAGATTGATTGGAAGTTACACTTTTGTTGAAGGTGCGGATTCATATCCGGAAGGCAAATCTGTTTATAAATGGTATGTTGCTTCAAATGAGACCGGATTAAACAAAGTTGAAATTTCAGGCAATGATAGTCTTTCCTACCTTGTTAACGATAGTGTAATTGGCAAATACATCGGGTTTGAAGTTACACCTGTGGATACTCACAAAATTCAGGGAACCTCTGTTATTGTTTATTTTGGACCTATTGTTGATAAAACTCCAACTGTTTCGTTTTCCTCATTTAAAGGAGTGCCAGCCTATATTGATTCTACAGTTTCTACAACACCTGCATATTCTGACGCAGAAGGAAATACCCAATATTCTTATTCTATTAAATGGTATTCCAGTTCATCAAAAACCAGCGGATATTCAGCAATTTCAGGAGCTGTAACCTCTTCATTTAAAATCACTACCTATCAGAAAGATTTGTATATTTTTATGAAATATATCTGCAAAGCTTCTTCTGGAGATACAACTACAGTCTCGTTTACCACGGATACCTTTAAAGTTCAGAATGCGGCTCCTGTTGGAACTCTTTCAAGTATTTCCGGTACTAAACAAATTAATCAAACCATTACGGCAACCCGAACTTACACAGACCTCGAATCGGATGCTGAAGGTGCTTCCACTTTCCAATGGTACAGAGCATCTTCCAAGTCCGGTTCTTATTCTGCTATCGGATCGGCCACCAGTAACTCCAGAACTTTGACCATAGACGATAAAGATGCTTATCTCTTTTTGGCATACACACCAATTGCAGCTACAGGTACTACTCCCGGAACCACCGTGCATTCAGATACTATTCTGGTACTCAATACTGCTCCTGTTGGAACTCTTTCGACAATTTCCGGAACCAAGCAAATTAATCAAAACATTACGGCAACCCGAACTTATACAGACCTCGAATCGGATGCTGAAGGTTCTTCCACATTCCATTGGTACAGAGCCTCTACCAAGTCCGGTTCTTATTCTGCTATCGGATCGGCCACCAGCAACTCCAGAACCCTGACCATTGACGATAAAGATGCTTATTTA
>WSSedL1CaDRAFT_10000758_pt1 | contig 21607 bp, 14 predicted proteins | sample WetSurSL1Cattail_FD_9464 | JGI IMG/M metagenome (IMG submission 9464)
TTCTCGATAGCGGGTTTAAGCGAATTTTTAATATACGACTCCTGCGAGCCCGCCATAATGCGCAGATGCGTTATGCCCAAAGCCTGGAGCCTGTCTAATTCTCTTATAAGTCTATTACGGTCGCCTGTTTCGCCCGACGAACCGATATAGCATCCGTACCAAAAATTTGTTCCTACAAAATAAAACGGCTTTCCATCCAGTACAAATTGCGTTCCTTTTACTTTTACATATTGATTATCAGGAATACCGGGGTTTGTGCCGCAATATGACTGAAACAAAAAAGCGGAACATAATAATAATGACAGAAGAAGTTTTTTCATGTTGTTCCTTTTTGCCAATTTAAATTATTTATTCATGTTACATAAAATTCTTTTAGGGATGTATTGCCATACCAATAAAAACGGGCGTCCCTAAAAAAGCAAAAATAACATGTCTCTATTTTATAGAAACGACGTTCTACCAGCGTAACATAAATCACTTATTAAACAAAACCGAAAAAAATCATGCAGGATTGCTAACAACAACCCTGCATGCGCTCAAAAGAGAATGACAGCCGCGCTTCGACTGACGCTCGGCGTAACTGCCATTTGACTATACATAACTATCGCCGTTGTTTACAAACGATAGTCAAGAAATAGTTATTATAGAGAAACGCGCTTTACCAGAACCGGCGTCTTTCCAATTCAGGTAATTAAGCGCCGCCTTTAGTATTTTATACTTACTAAAGGCGAAAATAAAAGCGCCCTCCCTGATTCCGGAATAAAATCCATATCAGAATTATAATGAACAAACAGGAAATGATTTAAAAACTGAGAAAAAATTTTGAAATATGAGAGATATATTTCATAGTAATTACTTAGTCTTACAATCATATAAATTAAATCAGAAATTATGCCAAAAAAAACCGCTTTACTTCCGTATAAAAACGGTAGTTGAAGCAGTTTTTTAATAAAAACCGTTATGATCTTAATAATAGTTTATCAATTTGATAAGAGTAAAAAATAAACGAAATGGGTTAAATTCGTTCGCTATATGTATCGTAATCAATTGTTAATTCTTCTCCTTCTCTAATATTTCTAAGAGCTGAAAAGATGTAGTTTTTATCACATATCACATTAGGTTCTTTTGAATCATTAAGATACCATGATATTGTCATCAGATTGAAATTTTTAGGACAACCATATTCATTGCCATTATTTCTAATAATACAAAAATCGTCGTACATTTTTTTAATTGCTGGAGATATATTAACCAATTCGGATTTATTAACCCATATTATCTCGGCATCTTCATCGCCATAAAATATAGGCTCTCCTTTTTGAATATCTTGAATAGCAAAAACTCCCACTCCATGGTTGGATTTTTTTAAACGAGTAAATGCTTTATAATGAGGTAATTGATTATTCTGCATTATCAATTCTCCGTTTTAGTTTTAATAACAATAACAGATTATATTATATCTGTTTTTTTCTTTGAATGTGTATGTTTTTTTATTTCGCCTCGAAGTATCATAGAATCCCAAAACAAAATTATAAATACTAAACTAAGTAAAACAATAAAAATATTAGGGATACTAATTAAGCCGCAACAACCAAGAACGAACAGAACAATAATCCCAATGTAAAGATTAGAATCTAATTCATAGTAAGTAAAATACCATTCCTCTAAATTTTCAACTTCATCCTTAGTCCCATTATAAAAGAAATCCCAATTTATCTCATGTGTAGCATGACATATTTTATCGTAACAATATCCTTCTAATAAATCTCTAATAGAATCTAGAACTTCACCAATTATAAACCCAAGAATCGAACCAGCTATCATTATTATGGTGACAGTTCCAACGCTAAGGGAAATATTTTGATTAGAAATCAAATTATAATACGAAGGGCTGAATAAAAAGATTGCAATTAATAAAGCCATCCCAGGAACCCATAAAGCAATTAAAGGATTTGGTTTTAATGATAAATTCATACAATCTCCTAATAGATTTTTATTTTATTCCGAGTTCTTTGCACATCCTGTAAAAATTTGAAGGAGCAAGACCTAATTTTTCAGCTGCGTTTGAATCCGAATAAGATATGCCTCTGATATATTTAATATATTTTATTCTGAAAGATTTTTCCATGTCTTTTAACGGCAAAATCTGCCCCTGGAATAAGTCTTCAAGATTTGCGTCTTCCTTTATTAACGCATGATCTCTTAATATCATTGGGTTGCTAAGATCTTTTGCGGTAATTCTTCCGCTACAAGTAAGAATAAGCCTTTGGACTACATTCCTAAGTTCTCTTACGTTGCCTGGCCATTTATAATTTAAGAGTATTTCATTTCCATCTTCATCCATTTCCGGCTGATCCACTCCAAGATCGGCGCTAAAATATTCAAGAAAATGGTTGAACAAAAGCAATATATCGTCGCCGCGTTTTCTTAAAGGTATCACGTCGAGCGGCACTACGTTCAAACGATAATAAAGGTCTTCTCTGAATCTTCCTGAAGTCACTTCGTTGCCAAGGTTTTTGTTAGTAGCGGCAATAATTCTTACGTTGACGGACATTTTTTTTGTGCGTCCAATTTTTTCTATTTCGCCTTCCTGAATTACGCGGAGCAGCTTTACCTGAGCAGGCAAAGGAAGCTCTGCAACTTCGTCTAAAAATAACGTGCCGTTATGGGCTATTTCAAACAATCCGGCTTTATAATTATTAGCTCCTGTAAACGAACCCTTTTCATAACCGAATAATTCGCTCTCTATTAAATCGGCAGGAATACTTCCGCAGTTAATCGGAATAAAATTTTCATATTTCCTTTTACTTTTAAGATGTATATTCCATGCGACAAGCTCTTTGCCTGTGCCGCTATTGCCGTTAATCAATATGCTGACGTCGCTTTTAGCAAATTTCTCAATGCTATCTTTTAGTTCTATAATCGGTTTTGATTCGCCTATTATTTTTTTTGCCTCAAGCAGGTTCTCAACATTCTGGAGAAGTTTTTTATCAGATTTTAATTTGTATTTCTCTAATTTTTTCTTTTCATACGCGTTGAAAATTCCAAGAATAAAATCAGTCGGCTGATAAATATATTCTTCTATATTGCCGGGATATTTAGTGCAATACCAAATTGCGCCGGCTTTCATTAGGCTGTTGGCAAAATTATAGTCGGTGATGTTAATCGTCATTTTTGTAATAACAATAATTTGAAGCAGCGGGTCAATCCCTTTAATTTTTTCAATTAACTCTTCCCCTTTTAAACCGCCGGAAATCTGATAGTCAAGGATCACTACGTCATACCTGTCGGAGCCTTCCTGAATAAGCTCAAGAGCCGAGCGCCCGTTTGAAACCACGTCTACAATTTTAATTACGCTGTTATAAAAGCTAACCGTATTTCTTACTCTTAATACGTCGAACTCTTCATCTTCAATTAACAGAATATTGATTAAGCTGTTCTTTGTCATTTCAGTCCTGTCTTAGTTTTTAATAGTTAGGGTAAATCGACAACCGCCGCCGATAAGGTTTTCGGCGTCAAGATCCCAGCCGCATTTGCTAACCGCCATCTGATAAGCGATGTAACACCCATAACCAGAATTTGCATTTTCATTTTTCTTTGTCGATTCATTTTCAAGAAAAATTCTTTTAATTCCAGTTTCGCATACTTCCAATAGTTCTTCTTTTATTCCCACTCCATTATCAGATATAATAATATACAATAATTTACTGTTTATATCGTACTTCGTTTCTATCTTTATTTTTACTGATAATTTATTGCCGTGGTCTATGCTGTTTTGTATCAGCGGTTCCAGAATTTCCCACACGATAAACTCGTTAACGTGAATAAAAGGTATTGAGTCGTCTAACTTTAATTCAAAATCGAACATCTCATTTTTACTTGATATCCGCAAAAATACATGCTTGATAATAAAGTCTATTACTTTATTTACGTCCGTTTTGAATAACGGATTTATTATAGTATTTAAATCCTGATCATACCACTTCATATCGTAAATAATGCGCGAAATAAAATTAGAATATGTTATAACCCGCTTTTTCATATCTTCAAGATTGTCAGTCCGCATGCCTCTGACGTCGCTTTTAATATAGCCGATTATTTTATCGGCCTTATGGTGAGTATGGTATATCCTTTTTGTAAAAAGGGATTCTTTTTCAAGACGTATTTGTCTTTTTAAATTTTCTTCATGCTCTTCATACAATTTCTGCTGGGCTTCGTTTCTTTCCTTAACCGCGTTTGATGAAACTATAAATATTGTTATCAATCCAAGAAATATTAACCCGGAATAAATGAGCGACACTTTATCAAAATTTGAGCTGACTTCTTCGGTGAGGAATGAAAAATCGGGAGTAATGGACATATACATCACTCCAAGATACTCGCCGTCAGGAACAAACGGAACAAGAATGTTAAACGTTTTTTTATTCCTAAGAGAGCTATATATAATTTCGTTCCCCTTCATTTTATCTTTCATTGCCAGAAAAAGATTAACGGCTTCTTTATGCCTTTCTGGTCTTTCTTCATATGACGGAAGTTGATTTATCAGATATAAATATAGTTCCTGCCCGCTATCTATCACGTATAGCTTATGGTTCTTTACAAGAATCAGACAGATATCTTCAACGCTTTTTTGTATAAGCTGCTGCTTAAAAATAACGTTAAAGGAATAAACTACGCTTTGGCTTTCAATTTCTTTATTTGGTTTATGCAGATAAAGATTTTCAAATAACAACTCAAGACTGGTAGAGTTTACTACGGCTAAACGCTCTGCCGAGTATTTTTGAAACCAAACCTGAGTTTCAAGCAGGAATTCGTTCAACGCAGATTTTTGCACAAAGGCTAATATTATCTGGAACGAAATAAGTATCGCAAATAATATTGTAATATGCTTAATTTCAAAATGATATTTTGACGCTTTATTTTTGAGTTTTTGCCAAATCATAATTGCCAATAAAAATAATTCTAATACTCTTTAGTTACAACTTTTTCAGTTTTAATAGCGGAAGTCGCTTTTGCTAATGCGTCCGTTACAGACATTTCATTCTTCAGGGCAAGAGTAAAATAAAACGACATTATTTTTGAATACTTTGTATACTCTGCGTTAGCCGGTCTGTGAATGCCTGACTTCATTAATTCTTTGAACCAGCTAATTCCAGGATATTTTGCGTTATACTTTGGATTTTCATAAAAACTATTTATTACAGGATAGTATCCGCTTTCTTTAAAAAATGTTTCCTGCGATTCATCGTCTAAAAGGAACTTAACAAATTTCACAACTTCTTCTTTTTTATCAGAAAATTTAGAAACCATCAGATTCCAGCCGCCAAATATTGAAGCCGGTTTTCCGTCTGCAAAATATGGCAATGCTGTTTTTCTTAAACACTTTTGTTTTACGGTGTCAAAAGGAGCGTCCGCAAAATCTTTATCATAGCTTTGCCAGCCTCTTATAAAGATGCCGTTATTTTTAATAAAATATTTAAAACTTGGCACTTCGGTAAAATTAGTAATCTCAGGAGGAGAAACGTTATACTTGTTAATCAGGTCGTACACAAACTGAAGAGCCCGTTTTGCTTCTGGAGTATTAAAATCAAACCCGTTAACTTCAAAATAATCCGGCTTTATACTTAACAGAATTTCCATAAAGCAGCAGATAAAACTTTCGGAATCAGTCGCCGGAAAAATATAAAATGGATTTTTTAGACCAAGACGGTCTTTTAATTTAATAAAATCTGTCCATGTAATATTATTTGAAGCGATAAGTTTTAATATCTGATCTCCATTTTTAGTTTTTTTAATCAGGTCTTCGCGGTAATACATTATTCCCTGCACAAGGTCAAGCGGAGCGGCCACAAGTTCGCCATCATAATAGCAGGATTGCAGCGCTACCTTTAGGATTCTTTTTTTCTCGTCAGCGGTAAAATATTTATCCAAAGGTTCGCTCCATTTAGCAAATCTTTGCATCCATATTAAATCCACGGCAAATAAATCTATCCCCTCCCCTTTGCCTCTTAACGAACGGGCAAGTATTTCTTTCCTTTCGTTTGTGCTAAAATCGTAGTTGGCAAAATCAATAGGAATTACTTTTACTTTCCCTTCGTTCATTTTATTATACTTATTTATAAGTATTCTGTGCGCCGCGGTAATTCTATCGGCAAAATATATTTCAGTAACCTTATGCGAGTGGTTGCTGAAAAGGAAAAAATACAGAGGCATATAAATAAAAACAATAAGGACTAAAAATATAAACGCCCAATTCTGTTTTATTTTTGCAATCATAATGCGCTTTATTTTAAAATATAAAATACTTTTTATTATGCTACTAATCAATCGGAAGTTTCCAGTCATAACTAAAAATTAGCTCTCAATGGCCGAGCTTCCGTTAACGCTATATAATAGAAAAAAGTTGGATTAAATTGCTCAATTTAATCCAACCCAATCAATTAAGTAACTAAAGTAACAGAGTCATTTATCAGGAAAATCTTTCCGGCGTTTTTCTTAAACGCACAAAGCCCAAACAAGTAATAATCAGAGTATTTTTCTATCATTTTTATATTACCCGTCCGCTCAATATTTATTTTGATTAAGTTTACCATTAACGGCAAACAGCTTATTTTTATTTTCCCCATTCATCCGTTCTAAAAGACGAAGCCGGAAGTCCCGCTCCGTTGAAAAGCGTACCATAGTCAGTATTGCTCCAGCAATATCTAACCGCAGCAGGCTTGCTGATTCCTGCGTTTGAAACGATCAGTTTATTGCCTTTAATTGTTACCGTAGCAGTTTTAAATACCTGGTCGCTTCCAGCAATTAAGAAATTGTTTTTTCTGTTCTGATTTTTGATTTTCAGCCCTTTAAGCGCATAATCAAAAGTGAGAATAATTTTGTTTTTTTCTATCTTCATTGATTTGTAAACCGGACCAGAATATGGTATGTTTTTGCCATAATTTTTTGCCAGCGCAATAGCTGCGAGTCTTCCGCCAACTTCCTTTTTATATGGAGGATGAATAGTAGCCGAATCGCTGATATCAAGAGTTACAGCCATTCCAGTATTTTTAACGGAAAGCGTTTTAAACTGCGCTTCTCTTAAACGCTGCGATTTTGTATACTCGCCATATACATACGGAGCTAACTGCACATAATAAAACGGGAAATCGCCCTGTTTCCATACGGTTCTCCAATTGTTTATCATCAATGGGAATAATGTATCGTAAGTAGCCGGAGCTCCCGTATTTGATTCGCCCTGATACCAGATTGCTCCTTTTATTCCATATCCAATAAGCGGATTAATCATACCGTTATAAAGAACAGTAGGCGTATTGGAACCTAAGTTTACAGACATTTTAGGTCTATTAAAAAATTCTTCTCCCTTTGCGCCGTATACGTAAAACTTGGCGTTCCACAACTCAGCTACAGGAAGGAACTTCCAGTTTCCGTCAAGCATAATTTTTTCGGAGCTGCCTACCGGATAAATTTTCATTTGTTCTTTTGTTCCGCCAAAACCGCCGCCCCCCTGGTTATCAAGTACGCGGACTGCAATTGTGATTTTTTTATCTTTAGTTAGTTCTTTAGAAATATTATAAACTCTGTTTGTCTGCCAAAAGCCTTCTTTTTCGTACGAGCCAATCAAAACGCCGTTAGCGTAAGTTTTGTCCATATCATCAATAGGACCGAGTTCAACAGTTAAATCTTTATTTAACCAGCTATCAGGAATTTCGATAGATTTACGGAACCATACAGTTCCGTCAAACTCGCCAACGTCGGTTTTTTCCCAATAAGTAGGCAGTTCCATATTTTTCCATGCTGAATCGTTATAATCTGGTTTTTCGCAAAGGTTGTCCTCAAAATCAAGCCCTTCCCATTTTGTAGCTGCGTCTCTATCGGCAATGTTGAACGATTTATGCTTTTCAATCCATGCATTCAAAGCTTTTTGTTCTTCTCCGCTTTTTACTAAAGTATCCAAAACGTCTTTGTAAGCCGTAAGCTCTTTAAGATATTCCCAGCTTATCCAGGGTTCAATCATAGTTCCGCCCCAGCTTGAATTAATAAGTCCGATTGGTATTTTTAATTCTTCCTGAAGTTTTTTACCGAAGAAATAAGCTACTGCGCTAAACTGCGCAACGTTTTCCGGCGAGCACTCGCTCCATTTGCCAATAACGTTGGATTCTTTTTGAGTTGACACTGTGCGCGACACGGTAAAAAGCCTGATATTTTTATTTGCGGAATTTTTTATGCTCGAAGCGGAATTTTGAATTGTATCTCTGGGAGGCCAGCCAATTAAAGGCATTTCCATATTAGACTGCCCTGAACACAACCACACTTCGCCAATTGAAACATTTTTTATAACCAGCGACGAGTTCCCCAAACTAAAAGTAATTTCGTAAGAGCCGCCGGCTTTTGGAGTGGCTAATTTTGCTTTCCAAACGCTATCCTTATAAACTTTTAGAGAAACTGACGCGCCCCATGAAGCGTTAATTTTAAGGTCTCCGCTTATTGCAGCTTTACCCCAGATTGGAGCCTGAGTTTTCTGTTGAAGAACCATGTTATCAGAAAAGAATGCAGGTAGTTCAACAATTTTTTGACTCATAGCAACTTGCGCAAACAACAACATACAAAAGATAGTACTTAAAAATTTCACAACACATCTCCGCTTTTTAATTTATTTAAATTTATTTGCCGCCATATGTAATTTCAGTCCTGCCGATTTCGGCGTCGCCTTCAAACACAATTTTTAGATATTTTACGCCGGCAGGAAGATTTCCGTCAGAATAAGAAACAGGCGTAAAAAAGCCGTATTCGTTTTTTCCGGAAGTGTAAGTTTTTGCAGGGACTTCAATTTTAATAAGGTTATCTATACTTGCGCCTGCAAAAAAACTAAGTTTAGAACTATCAGCGCTTGCAAGCATATTCACTTTAATTTCGTTAATAGCTTCAGGAGCGTAATAAATAATATAGCTGCTATCGGCGCCTTTTATTCTGCTTCTGTCCTCTTTTGCTTTTCTTAATTCTTCCAGCGAAAGCAGTTTACTTGCTCCTTCTTTTGTGTAGATTTTAGAAAAGTCTTCCATTTCGTCAATTATTTTTTTATAAGTTACTTTTACCGGACCTACTATATTAGACGGTTTGGACGAACCGCTTTGGTTAGAAGCAATAACCCGGTAATAATATTCGCCGCCAATCTGCGCGGAAGTATCGCAAAATTGCGCGGTATAACAATATGTCGCGTCGTCCGTATTTGCAATGTCTTTCCAGTTGCCGCTGTTTCCGGTTTCCCGTTGAATTGCATAAGTCTCTGCGCCAGTAGACCCCTGCCATGATATTTCATAAGGATCTTTAATATTTAGTAAAACAGGTTCTTCGGGTATAGGCAAAGGAATCGGTTCTTTTTTATTAATTTCTCCGGCTTTAGCATGAATAAGATTCATAACCTTTTTTTCGTCATAGGAATCGCCCGATTTAAAACCAGGCCAGTGATAAGCAGAATAGCCGTTATATTCTTCGTGAAAATAAAAACCGCCTTCTACGTTTCTACCGCGAAGACTCCAAAGCAGCGCTCCGGCAATTCCGTTATTAATAATCGTATCGACAATTCTTTCCATATCAGGAGCTTTAATCAGTCCAAATTCGCCAATAAAGAAAGGTTTCTTTCCGGCAATAATTGCTTTGTTCTTCAATATCTCTTTAAGCGTAACTTCAGGCGGAGCGTAATGATGGCTTGTAAGTATATCGATATTCGGATCGTCTACGGATTCTTTTAGAATTACATTTTTACGGAAATAATGCGCGCCGTCTATAATAAGATGATTTTTATCGTTTTGTTTAATATAAGCGGCAATTTCTTTAGTCCAGGCGTACGGACAATTTAGCTCGTTGCCAGTTTCCCAGGCAAGTATAGCTTTATCGTCTTTATATGCAACGCCCGTATAAGTGTTTTTTCTGTTAATAACAAAATCAATAGTCTTTTTAAAATCAGAGATTAAAGTTGAATCAGTCCAGAAGTCCATTTCTGTTTTGCCTCTAAACCCGGCATATTCATTAGGGCCGCCCCACCATTTCCAGTTATCAACAAGCGGAATAATGACTCTAACTCCGGTTTTATTTGCAATTTCAAGCGTTTTATCAAGAATGCGAAAAGCCTCTTCATTAAATTTTCCGGGCGCTTCAACATGTCTGATAATAGCCGCGTCGTCTTCCGGTTTTTTAACCGAGATAACGTAAATTCGTGTAACGTTCCCGCCAATTTGTTTAATTGCGGTTAATGCGTCTTTTATCTCAAATTCAGTTGGTAGTCGCCAGGGATTAGTTTCGGCAAAAGGAAGGTAATCTTCTACATAATGCAGGTTTGGAATATTACAGGAAATAAAGCGGTACTCTTTTCCGCCTTCCAGCAATTTTCCGTCTTTTGCAGTAATAAATTCATTAAATTGACAGAATCCGTAATTAGAGAACAAAATTATAAAAAACAGAACAAACGCGTAGTTAAATTTTTTCATCATTTTCCTTTTCTTCTTTTTCTTTTGCAACTAAAAGAAACGACTTAAAATAAAAGATTTTTTGTATCGCTAAAGCTTAATCGAAAACTGTGCCGCATTTTTTTGTTAACAAAATTATACGAATAATTACTATCATCTGACGCTATGCTTGCGGTTTATTCGTATCACGTCAATTTTCTCCATTTTTATAGCAGATAATAATAAATATAATTATTCCTCATTAAGAAACCACTCAAGTTTTGTTTATCATTTTGATAAAACTATATCAATTCATTAATCTGATAGTATAATAAAAGCCGTTTTTTACGCAAATAGCTTTAGTACAATATTTGCTTGTTAATAAATGCTGAAAATAAACTAACAGAGGTTAAGATGACAGAAAAACAAACAGGAGATAAATTGGTTAGAGATAATATATTTAACGAAATGCTTATTTCTCTAAAACATAATATAGTTGATAAATGGTATCCGCTTTCTTTAGACCAAAAAGAAGGGGGATATTTCACAAATATATCTTATAATTGGGAAATACTGCCAGAACAGGAAAAAATGATTGTTACCCAGGCGCGTCATGTTTGGGCCTTATCAAAGTTAAGAAGCTTTTTTGATAATAAAGAATTTGAAAGTTTTGCGCGCCATGGATACGACTTCTTAAAAAATAAGATGTGGGATCAACAATACGGCGGATTTTACCAAATGAGAAGCCGCGACGGAAAAGCTTCGCCTGTCTGTGGTTTTGGCGATGAAAAAAGAACTTATGGCAACGCTTTTGGAATTTATTCTTTGGCGGCTCTTGCTGCTATAACTAAAGACGAGGAAATACTAAATTTTACTAAAACCGCTTTTAATTGGGTTGAAGATCACGCTTTTGATCCTGAGCTTGACGGATATTTCCAGTTTATCGCTCCGGACGGAACTCCTTTTGACAAAGACAGCGCATATAAAACTAAAGCCTATGACGACGTTGAGTTAGGATATAAAGACCAGAATACTTCCATCCACCTGCTTGAAGCATATACGGAATTATACGGCGTTTGGAAAGATGATAAAGTTAAGGAAAGATTAGCCGGGCTGCTACATCTTATTCAAGACGTTATTACTACCGAAAAAGGCTACATGAATTTGTTCTTTACAAAGGACTGGAAACCAATATCGTTCAAAGACGCGCCGGAGGAAATAAGAAAAGCTAATTACAGGCTGAATCATGTTTCTTTTGGGCATGATTATGAAACTGCGTTCCTTTTGCTTGAAGCTTCGCACGCTCTTGGAATAGAAAACGATACAAAAACGCTTTTAGCCGCTAAAAAAATGGCGGATCATGCGCTGGCTAACGGTTTTGATAAGGAAAAAGGAGGCTTTTATGATGAAGCTTATTACTTTGCCGGAGAAGATAAATGTACAATACTTAAAGATTCTAAAAACTGGTGGGCGCAGTCTGAGGCAATAAACATTTTCCTTATGCTCTCGCTTATTTTCCCTGAAGAAAAGAAATATTCTGAAACTTTCTTAAAACAGTGGGAATATATTAAGACTTATCTTTTGGATTATGAAAACGGCGACTGGTTTGAAGGCGGACTTGATAAAGAGCCTGATTTCAAAAAAGGTCCCAAAGGACATATTTGGAAATGTACTTACCACACTTGCCGCGCCTTAATGAATTGCTTAGTTATGTTATCCGATAAAAACGATAGCCTGTACTCTACAAAAGAAGGGTTCAGACATATTAAAGATGAACATGACAAGTTTATTGAACATTGGAAATCAGTGGCTAAAGGTTTATAACTAGTAAAGCATTTACAGAAATAAACTATATTAAATAACTGTCATACCTGCGAAAGCAGGTATCTAAAGCTTTTTAGGGGTAGCGATTCCCGCTTCCGCGAGAATGACAGTTACAAAGTCGATTCTATTACAACAAAAGCCCTCTTATAAAATGAGGGCTTTTATTGTTAGCAAAGACCTTCAAAAAATCAGAGTCGCTTGTTTTATCTAACCTCGAGGCGGCTCTGCGCACTTGAATGGTCGGAAATTAAAAACGCTATTAAATACAGGCAATAAAAATTAGTGTCGCTCGCTTTATTCAACCTTGTATGTTTAAAGAGATAAAAAAAGGGCTTCCTTAAGCTTAGAGAGAAACTTAAGTAGGCCCTTTGAGGTTTTTTTTATATTTGGATTTTCGATCAGTCCTAATATGCTATGTTAAGTTGTTTAAGAATTTCAAGATTCTTTTTAATCAGTTTGCTTCTTTCCTGAACTGAAGCATAACTTCTTAAGCCGTCTTCAGGGGTGTTCAGCACATAATCAAGTAGTTTATCAACTGTAGAAGTAGCTACATGAAGTCTGGTATCGGAAGAAGCGTAATAGATTAACACTTCGCCGTTATCTTTTTTAATCCAGCCGTTGCTAAAAACAACGTTAGAAACGTCGCCAACGCGTTCTTCGCCAAAAGGAGCTATAAAATATCCGCTAGGTCTGGCAATAACTTTTTCAGGATTTTTTAAATCAGTAAGCAGCATATAAAGCACATAGCGTAAACCTGCGGCGGTGTTTCTAACGCCGTGCGCAAGCTGTAGCCAGCCTTTTTCAGTTTTAATAGGAGCCGGTCCCAAGCCGTTTTTAACTTCTTTAATTGTATGATAGCTTCTATCGTCTACAATTACTTCTTCTTCAATAACTGCATTTTCAATTGAGTCAGAAAATCCCCAACCAATACCGCCGCCTGTTCCGGCTTCAATAAAGCCATCCTGCGGGCGGGTATAAAACGCATATTTCCCGTTTACAAATTCTGGGTGCAGAACTACGTTTCTTTGCTGTGGAGATTTAGTTTTAAGATCAGGGAGTCTATCCCATTTAACAAAGTCTTTTGTTCTTGCAATACCGCATTGCGCTAATGCAGAAGACGTATCGCTTTCCGGCACGCTTGGGTCTTTTCTTTCGGTGCAGAATAACCCGTAATACCAGCCGTCTTCATGATGAATCACTCTAATATCATACACGTTTGTATCTGGTTCTTCAGTTTCAGGCATAAGTATTGGATAATCCCAGAACTTAAAATTATCTATTCCGTTAGGAGATTCAGCTACGGCAAAAAACGATTTTCTGTCAACTCCTTCAACTCTTGCAAAGACAAGATATTTGCCGTTAAACTCAATTGCGCCGGCGTTAAACGCCGCGTTTACCCCTATTCTTTCTAATAGATAGGGATTAGTTTCATAATTAAGATCGTATTTCCAGTAAATAGGGGCATGGTCAGCGGTTAAAACCGGATATTTATAACGGTCGTAAACTCCATTTCCATTTTCTGCTATTTCATTTTTTCTTGTAATTAATTTTCTGTGTTCATCAATAAGAGAATTGAATCTTCTATTAAACTGCTCTTTACTCATTTTTCGTCTCCTGCAAAACTACTTTGGGTTCATTAATATTTTTTGATTGAGTTTCTGTTCTTTTTCTGTAACTTGTTTTTATGCAACATTAATAATGCCATAGCGCTTTTCTCTATTAATCTGGTCATTTACGCTTAATTTAGCAAATATTTAAGGATATTTTTTATTAATTTGATAAAAACTTATGATTATAATAAACCTCCCTTATATTTTACGGAACCTGCATGGCTTTGAAACTGCGGATATTTTTATGTAACTTTATAAAAAAGAATAAGGCAATATGAACCCGAATTTATCCCAGTCTATTTTTCTGTTTGCTACGCTGTTAAGCGCAATAGGTTTGCTGTATATAATATACTCGCGCAATATTAAGGATAAATCAAATCAGTTTTTTTCGCTTTCGCTGATTTTAATTGCCGGATACATGGTTTCGCACGGAGTTCATTTTTTGTTTATGGCCGAGCGCGACGTTACGATGTTGGATATTTCTTGCCATTCTTTTCTTCTTTTGATAATTGTAACGCTTACTTTTTTTACTCTGAATTTTCACGCTGAGAAGAAATATTCATATAAGTATACTGCCGCAATATTAATCCCTTCGCTTATAGCCTTGATTATGCTATGGACTGGAAACCTGATTAGCGGCTCGCACGCGCATGACGGAATTTTTGAAACCCATTACAGAACGTATTATCCGGTTTTTCTTATATGGTATATTTTTCTTATCATCTTTAACATTACATTGCTAATCAAAAAACTTTTGAAAACAAACGACCGCCGGATACGTTCGCAGATAAAGCTTTTTTTGCTTGGCGTAATTATCACAAATCTAACTTCGTTTTTATTCGGTCTTTTTCTCCCCTGGATATTGGGCTTCCATTATTTAGTAGAAATGAGTCCCCTCGCCTTTTTAGCGGGAGTTTTGCTTTTTACCGGAGTGGCAATAGGCAAATATAATATGTTCCCCGCCGCATCGGATAAAATAAACAGATTCAGCATCAACAAAAAAATGGTTCTCAACTCGTTGATTTTAACTCCGGTGATAATTCTAATAATTCAAATACCAATTGGCAGGCTTATTTTTAATATTCAGTCGAACGCCGAGCTTGGCAGATATTTTTTAATCAGCCTTTTTACGGGGATAATAGTAAGTCTTAGTATTACGTTTATAATTTTGCAGATTATATCAAATCCGTTAAATATACTTAAGACAAAAGTCTTAGAAGTTGAAAAAGGAAATTACGGCGCGGTAACAGATTATAATTCCAATGATGAAATTGGCGAACTTGCACAGGCGTTTAACAAAATGTCTACCACTTTAAAAAGCAATCTTATAGACCTTCAGCAAAAAGAGAAAAGAATCCTCACTCTTATTTCCGCCTTCGATAAATCGACAGCGGCGTTTGCAAGCGTAAATAAAGATTTTCTGATTACTGACGCTAACCAAAAATTTTGCAAAATAATCGGCAAAACAAAAGAAGACTCGTTAAATAAATCTATAGTTGACTTGCAGTTTGTAAATAATAAAAACGAGTTCGATACTATCATTGCGGCTATAAGAAGGGGCAATAAGTTCGAGAATGAAGTTCGTTTTACTGATGAGAATGGGGAAGCGAAGTTTTTTATTATATCCGTCGCCGCCGCATACAGTTCTGATAACCAGATAAGCGGATATTTGTTTGTATATGTAGACGTGACTTACAGAAAAAATTTAGAAGAACAATTACTCAAAACTGAAAAGTTAGCCGCGCTTGGTAAAATGGCGGCAATTCTTACGCACGAAATTAAAACGCCGCTTACTTCAATTAAACTAAACGCGGAAATGCTTTCTGATACTTTAATTCTTAACGACGACGATAAATCTTCGTTCGATATTATTCTTAAAGAAATTGGCAGACTGAATAATTTGGTAAAAGAGGTTTTGCAGTTTGCCAGGCAAAGCGATCTGAATTATGGGACCTTTAGTATTAAGGATGCCGCTGAAAGCGTTCTGCTTGAATGTAAAAATAAAATGCTCAAAAAAAATATCAGCTATATTAATACAATTGATAATATAGAGGTTGAAGCGGACGAAGAAAAAATAAGGCAGACGCTTCTGAACTTAACGGATAACGCTATTGAAGCGATAACTGAAAATGGATTGATAGAACTATACTCTCAAACGGATTTAAATAAAAACCTGATTTCTGTTTTTGTAAAAGATAACGGAACCGGAATAAAAGACAATGCGTCTTTGTTTGAACCGTTTATTACAACAAAAGTCTCCGGCACTGGACTGGGGCTCTCAATTTCTCAAAAAATAATTGAACAGCATAAAGGAACGCTTCGGCTGCTTTCTTCAACGCAGGGAGAAACAATTTTTACCGCCGCGCTTCCAATTAAACGGATGAATTAACTATGGATAAAATATTAGTAATTGACGACGACGAATCGATAAGAAACTCGCTTTCAAAATTTCTGCAAAGACTTAACTATCAGGTCGCCTCTGCGGCTAATGGAGAAACGGGACTTGAAATTATTTATAAGACTCTCCCCGATCTTGTTATTACGGATATCAGAATGCCCGGTATTACCGGCTTTGATTTATTGCAAAAAGCAAAATCTTTCGACCCTCAAATTCACGTTATTATGATTACCGCGCATGACGATATGGGAACTACCGTACAGGCAATGCAGCAGGGCGCATATGATTATATTGAAAAACCGATTGATACAGGCAGACTAAAAGCTACTATAACCCGCGCGTTGGAGAATAAAAAATTAAGCGAAAAAGTCGATACGATAATTTCCGGAAACATTGACGAATATAAACTTGGAAATATAATCGGCAAATCAATTGTAATGAAGGACGTATATAAAATTATCGGACATGTTTCAAACAGCCGGGTAACGGCTCTGATAAGCGGAGAAAGCGGAACTGGAAAAGAATTGGTCGCCAAGTCAATTCATTATAGCGGCCTTACAAAAGACCAGCCGTTTATTGCGGTAAACTGTACGGCCATTACCGAGTCGCTTTTGGAAAGCGAATTATTCGGTCATGAAAAAGGCGCGTTTACAGGTTCTGTTAAAGAGAAAAAAGGGAAATTTGAATTAGCCGGAGAAGGCACAATTTTTTTGGATGAGATTTCCGAAATGACGCCAAACCTACAGGTAAAACTTTTACGCGTCTTACAGGAAAAAGAATTTGAACGCGTCGGAGGCGAAACTACCATCCTAATGAAAGCAAGAATAATAGCAGCCACAAATAAAAATCTGGCGGAACTGATTAAGGAAGGTAAATTCCGGGAGGATTTATTTTTCCGGCTTAACGTAGTAAATATTATTCTCCCTCCATTGCGGCAGCGTAAAGAAGATATTCCCCTGCTCGTAAATTATTTTCTTACTAAGATAAATCACGAGCTGCATAAAAACGTAGTAAAAATTTCCGAAGACGTTATGAAAATGTTGATGGAATACGACTGGAAAGGAAACGTGCGCGAGCTTGAAAATACCTTGCTTCAGGCGGTAGTTCTTTCTTCGGGAGATATGCTTGTTAAAGAAAACATACTTATTTCTAATATCCAATCCGCTAACGACTTGCTGCCTGTTGGCGTAAGTCTTGCCGAGCTTGAGAAGCGTTACATTAAGCAGACGCTTGATTCTACAAACTGGAACAAAACCAAAACCGCAGAGATACTTAAAATATCCGCCCCAACGTTATATTCAAAAATAGATTTTTATAAGCTGACGGAAGAATAGTTTTTTTACGACCTATAACGATGATTATCTTAACCAGGCCGTCAGGGTCGAACCCTGACGGAATAATAAATTAACCAGAGTCGTTAATTGTTTTTAGTTTTTTAACCTGGCTATGCTAATTCGGTCACGGTGCGACCGTGACCGCCGAGTAGATGTTAAATTTATGCATAATTGAGATAAGACAATTTCTGAATTATATTGCGTATGTAATTTTTATGAAACTATCGCTTAATCTTGTTAACGACAAAATTACTCTACTAATTAGTGAATATATAATCCAAATCTAATATTTCAATTGATACAGGATAGTAATGAATAAATCAAAAGTTGAAAAAGTAAATTTTTATAGCCCAGCGCTTGGCAAAGAAATGTCAATGTTAGTATATCTGCCTGAAGGTTATGACAACCTCGCTCCGCTGCCTGTATTATATTTTCTGCATGGCAGAAGCGGAAATGAAAATATAATGTATGACGTCGAGATAAACTCCAAAGCTGATAAAATGATAAAAGACGGAGAAATTAATCCTCTGATAATTGTTTGCCCAAGAATTGAAAACAGCCGCGGATTGAATTCGTCTTTAATCTGCAAAGAGGTTTCTGATTCAAATAATATAGGCATAAACTTAGGAATGTATGAAGATTATTTTATAAAAGAAATTATCCCTTTAACAGATAAGACCTATAATACTATTAAAGATAGAAAAGGAAGATATATAGGAGGCGCGTCAGGCGGCGGATATACGGCTCTTCACAATTCATTTAGGCATCAGGATATGTTTTCTAAAGTTGGCGGACATATGCCCGCCGTGGAACTGACGCTTGAAGATGACGACAAACCATTTTTTAGCGGCATTGACGTTTGGGAAAAATACGACCCAATATACATTGCCAAAAACAATAATATCGCTTCTGATATCAGCGTTTATCTTGACGCCGGAGATAAGGACGAAGGGAAGTTTTATGAAGGCTGTGAGATTTTACATAAGTTGTTAATAAAGAAAGGAGCGAGCTCCCAAAATCATATATTCCCTGGACATCACAGCGTTGAATATATAAAATCAAATTTTGAAAAATATCTAAAATTTTATGGATGCTGATATACATGGCTTGGGACGGTTCAACCGTAAGGCCGAAGAGATAAACACGCCAAAACCAAACCTTCGAGGCGGCGCTATCAGCGCATGCCCTCGAAGGTTGAATAAAACAAGCGACACTAATTTTTGCAGCCTTTATTTTAATTCATTGAATCCCGACCTTTCAAGGGCGCAGAGCCGCCTTGAATATCTTTAGCTAAATTTAAACTATTTAATATACTTATCCAGCGCCGCTTTAGTAATAATGTTTGTCATGTAGCAGGTTTTACCGTCTGGCATAATTAGAATATTTATCGGGAATCCTTCTATCTTAAATTTTCTTCCCACAACTTTATTTAACTCTATTTGCGGCCAATCTATTTTTTTATCTTTAATCATTTTGATAGCTTTATTTTTATTTGCAGTCTGAATAAAGCTTACTATTTTTAATCCTTTCTTTTCGTATTTCTTATTTACTTCTACAAGCTCGGGTATTTCCTGTACGCACCCGGCGCACCATTCGCCCCAGAAATTCAGTAAAACATAATTCCCTTTATATTCACTCAACTTAATTTTATCGCCAAATAGAGTTGTGTCGGTTATCTGCCAAACAGAATCGTCTATCTGAGAACTGTGAAAAGTTTTTAAAGCCGCCACGGCATACATTGTATCTGTAATATAATACGATGTCTTTTCTTCATCGGTCTTTATCAGATTAATCCATCTTCCATATTTATCGCAATCTAATATTTTATATTTATCCTCTCCAACAGATAAAACGTCATTTAATTTAAATACGCAGCTTGCATCCATTGAGTTAAGCTCGTCGCCTCCGCTTAAGTTTATCATCATTAGATCTGTACTGTCGTTATATATTCCATTTTTAGTATAGTCGTACAGACCTATTGAATAACTCTTACCATTTAACTCAATTTTACCCCGCCTTAAATTATTTTGATCGACAAAATAAAAGCTGCCTGCTTTACCGGCAAAATCAAACTTCCCATTAAATGGACCTATAAATTTTGCGAATTTTGGATTACAATCGCCATTATCTATAACATAATTTTTCTGAATTGAATCTGGCATGTTTGGCTTTCGTAATACAGTAAACGGCGCTACGCAGTTTGAATCAAGTTTAGAAGTATGGACATTAATTACCAGCTCATTTTGTTTTTTGCTGAAAATTAAAGGCGCGCCGTCGTCTGTAAAATCGTTATTGTTATTATAATCTACGTATACCAAATCGCAGGTGTCTTGCGGCGCTATCATAACGTTATATTTTTTATTGTTTTCTGATGTAAACAGATTGTACTCCAAAGTTATAAACCCATAATTTAGTTTCTTTTGTTCGGGACTAAGCGTCTTCTCATCAGATTCCTTTTCAAGTATTTCTAAGGAAATCCCCTGATCGGAAAGGATAGCTCTTTTATTTAATTCAGCATGATAAGTTAAATAACGCTTGGAAAGGGAAACATCATTTTTTTCTGAAATGTTAGTCTGGCAAAAGTTAGGAAAGGAAACATAAAAAACAAATACTACAAAACTGACTATGACTATTCTCATGTTCATATCGCCGCCCCATTATGTTATAAATGTTTATTTAAGAAAAGCTAAACTTAGAATTAATCGAATTATAAAAACAAGGTAATATTTCTTAAGGTAGTTAAATTTGCACCGCTTTAATTTTCTCCTTTACCCTAAAGAAACTTTAGGCTACTCTTAAATAACTTTAGAGCCGCTTTTACTGTACCCCGCTAAAACAAACTGGTTTCAGCTTTTTCTATCTCGGCATGTTAGTTGCATATCAGGCTGTAACAAATAGAGTCGCAAATTGGCTACATGTTTTATATATCAAACAGTTTATATTTTTTTGGTGATCCTTGCAGCGTATTTTATCTATGCAGGCATACTAAAAACAGAAAGCGCCGCAGAAGCGCCAAACAGCGTTTCAGATGAAGACTCGTCTATAAAGAGAACAAACGCTCCTTCCGGAGAAACAAAAAATGATTGAAAGAGTAATTGACTGGTGCGCTAAAAACAGATTTATAGTAATACTTTTTTATTTATTAGTAATCGGGTTTGGAATTTACAGCGTAATAAATCTGCCAGTAGACGCAATCCCCGACCTTTCGGAAAATCAGGTTATTATTTTTACCGAATGGATGGGGCGCTCGCCTGAGACAATTGAGAATCAGGTTACTTTCCCTATCGCGTCTGGCTTACAGGGACTGCCGCACGTTAAAGCTGTAAGGGCTTCTTCTATGTTCGGGATGTCTTTTGTATATGTAATTTTTGAAGACAATGTAGACCCTTATTTTGCGCGCACAAGAATTTTGGAAAGGCTTAACACAGTTCAGGCGCAGCTGCCTGCCGGAGTAGCGCCTTCGTTAGGTCCCGATGGCACAGGCGTAGGACATGTATTCTGGTACACCGTGGAAGGCAAAGGCTACGACCTCGGAGCTTTACGATCTGTTCAGGATTGGTACATTCGTTACAAGCTTTCTGCTGTGGAAGGAGTAGCCGAAGTTGCAAGCATAGGCGGCTATGTAAAGCAATATCAGGTAGACGTCGATCCGATGAATCTGCGCGCATATAATTTAACGGTTTCTGACGTTGTTAACGCAATTCAAAAAAGCAACAACGAAGTCGGCGGCAAGATATTAGAAGTTAACAGCGCCGAATATTTTGTAAGAGGTCAGGGTTATATAAAATCCGCCGAAGATATAGAAAACACTGTAGTAAAAGCAGGCGCAAACGGCATACCTGTTTTATTAAAGGACGTGGCTAAAATTCAAATTGGCGCAGATATACGGCGCGGCGCGTTGGAAAAAAACGGAGAAGGACAGGCGGTCGGAGGTATTGTTGTTATGCGCTCCGGCGAAAACGCTCAAAAAGTAATTGAACGCATTAAAGAAAAAAT
>WSSedL1CaDRAFT_10000759_pt1 | contig 21577 bp, 22 predicted proteins | sample WetSurSL1Cattail_FD_9464 | JGI IMG/M metagenome (IMG submission 9464)
CCGGCGCATGACAACACTCTCGCAAGTACGGCAGCCGTATTTGGGCCGGCGCACCACGATCACCCGCAGTTGGGCCGGAATGATGTCGAGCCGTTCACTGGCATCTTCGCCAATCCGGTGCAGCACGCCGTGGCAGCACGGGCAATTATGATCCTCGATATCGACCAACATCTCGATGCGCGGCAGATGGGCCGGCAGCGAGCCGCGATTGGTCCGGCGTTTTGCGGCGCGGGCGACACGCTTCGCAGGTTCCGCATTTTCGTTTTTTGCTTCACGCGCGGCTTCGGTCTGTTCGATGTCCTCAAGCCCAAGCAGCAATTGATCTTCGGGCAGCTTCTCGGCACGCGGGCCAAAGCGATGGCGCCGGAACTCCTTGAGTATCTGTTCAAGCCGGTCGGCGCGCGCCCGCTCGGCAATCAACATCGCCTTCAGCGTACCGAGATCGTCGGGCAGTGCGTCCGTCATCGTCATGGCGCAAGTAAATCATAACGCCGCAAAGATGCGAGTATTCGATGAGGATTGATTCACTCTGCCGCAGATCAGCACGCCTGTGCCGGAGCAGGCATCTCGCGCATCTCGTGAACCCGTCGCCAGTCGAGCCCTTCAAGCAGCGCCGACAGTTGCGCCGCCGACAACCGGATGACGCCATCTTCAATCCGAGGCCAGCGAAAGTCGCCATCCTCAAGCCGTTTGGCAAACAGACATAAGCCCGTACCATCCCAGAAGATCAGCTTCACCCGATCCGCGCGTTTGGCCCGGAACACATAGATGGCGCCGCAAAAAGGATCGGCATTCATCGCCTCCCGCACCAAGGCAGCCAAGCCCTCGGCGCCTTTGCGAAAGTCCACCGGCTTCGTTGCCACCATCACCTTGACCGCGCCGGTGGGCCCGATCATGCGCCGGCCCTCAAGGCGCAGATCACTGCCGCAATCGTCTCGACCGGTGCACCGCTGCCAACCCGGATCGTCACACCGGCGATCTCAAGTTCGACAATCCCGACAGCACCGCCGGATTTAGGGTATCGCTTGGCTGACCTGACTGACTTTGGTTGGCGCACTGGCGCCAATGCCGGTTCTATTACCGCAGGAACAAAGTAAGCACTCGGTGGGAGCCGCCTTGCGCGTTTGTGCGGTCGGTAGCTGACTGTCGGTATGGATATCCTTACTGACAGTCGGCATGTCAGCCGCCTAGAGATCGTCGATACGGGCCGGCGTCGTCGCTGGACGGACGAAGAGAAGCTGCGGATTGTTGAGGAAAGTTTTTCGGCGCCGCGGTTGGTGTCGGCGACGGCGCGCCGGAACGGGATATCGAACGCGCTGCTGTTCGCCTGGCGCAAAGCATACCGCGAGGGGCGGTGTGGCGCGGTTGCTGGATTTGTGCCGGCGATTGTCGCGCCTGAGGAGCCTGCAAGTGAGCCGCCGATGGACGAGCGGTGCGCGCCGTTGCGTGATGCAGCTTCTGACCTCGCGGGTTCTGGACAAATGGTGATCGTTCTTGGCGGAGCGCAGCGGGTGATCGTCGGCAGCGATGTTAACGCGGCGGCGCTTGGGCGCGTGCTCGATGTTCTGGAGCGACGACATTGCAGTCGACGCTCGCAGAGCGATGGCCGATGATCCCGATACCGACCGGCGTGAAAGTTTGGCTGGCGACCGGGCATACCGACATGAGGAGAGGCTTTCCGGGCCTGTCGTTGCAGGTGCAGGAAGTGCTGCGCCGCGATCCCTTGAGCGGACACCTGTTTTGCTTCCGCGGACGTCGAGGCAATCTGATGAAGGTGATTTGGCATGACGGCCAGGGAGCATGCTTGTTTACGAAGCGCCTGGAGCGTGGGCGTTTTTTGTGGCCGTCGGTGGCCGATGGAGTGGTGACAATATCTTCGGCCCAGCTTGGTTATCTGCTGTCGGGAATCGATTGGCGCAATCCGCAAGAAACCTGGCGTCCGACATCGGTGGGGTGACGGTTTTGCTTTGCAGGAGAGGGCGAATATGATTCTCTTTGTCGGTGACCTCCGCACCTGAACCCCTGCCGTCTGATCTGGCTAGCGCCCATGCGATGATCCTCGCCGAGCGCGCGGCCCGTATGGAAGCTGAGGCTGTTGCGGCGCGTGCAATAGCGGTGAACTCCAGCACGGAAGCACTGATCGCCCATCTCAAACTCCAGATCGAGAAGCTGCGCCGGGAGATTTACGGCAGCCGCTCGGAACGCAAGACCCGGCTTCTGGAACAGATGGAACTGCAACTGGAGGACCTTGAGGCGTCGGCCACCGAGGACGAGCTGGCGGCGGAGAAGACGGCGGCCCGGACGCAGACGGTCAGATCATTTGAGCGCAAGCGGCCATCGAAGAAGCCGTTCCCTGAGCATTTGCCCCGCGAACGCATCGTCATCGCCGCCCCCGAGAGCTGTCCCTGCTGCGGATCGCATAAACTGTCGAAGCTGGGCGAGGATATCACCGAGACACTGGAGGTGATCCCGCGCCAGTGGAAGGTCATCCAGACGGTGCGGGAGAAGTTCTCGTGCCGGGAGTGCGAGAAGATAACGCAGCCCCCGGCGCCCTTCCATGTGACGCCGCGCGGCTTTGCCGGACCGAGCCTATTGGCCATGATCCTGTTCGAGAAGTTTGGCCAGCACCAGCCGCTGAACCGGCAGAGCGAACGCTACGCCCGCGAGGGCATTGATCTCAGCGTATCGACGCTGGCCGACCAGGTTGGCGCCTGCACAGCGGTTCTGCAGCCGCTCCATGCGCTGATCGAGGCCCATGTCCTGGCGGCAGAGCGTCTGTATGGCGACGACACCACGGTTCCGATTCTGGCGAAGGGCAAGACGGTCACGGGGCATATCTGGACCTATGTTCGCGACGACCGGCCTTTTGGCGGGCCGGCGCCACCGGCGGCGCTCTATTACGCCTCGCGGGACCGAAAGCAGGAGCACCCCGAGCGTCATCTGCAAAACTTTACTGGCATCCTGCAGGCCGACGCCTATGGCGGCTATAACGGGCTCTTCGATGCGTCGCGTGCTCAGGGAGCGATCACGCCCGCGCTGTGCTTCGCCCACGCCAGAAGGAAGTTCTTCGAGCTGGCCGACATCGCCGCCAATGCCCGGCGCGGAAAGGCGGCGGCGGCGATCTCGCCGATTGCGCTGGAGGCGGTCAGGCGGATCGACGCGCTGTTCGACATCGAGCGTGCCATCAACGGTCTTAGCGCCGAGGAGCGCCTGCGCGTCCGGCAGGACCAAAGCGCGCCGCTCATGGCCGAACTGGAAGTCTGGCTGCGTGACGAGCGATCACGGCTGTCGCGCTCGGCATCGGTCGCGGGGCCGATCGACTACATGCTCAAGCGTTGGGATCGCTTTACGCCCTTCCTCAACGATGGGCGGATTTGTCTTACGAACAATGCCGCCGAACGCGCCCTTCGCGGTTTTGCAATCGGCAGAAAGTCGTGGCTCTTCGCCGGTTCCGAGCGTGGAGCCGATCGTGCCGCCGCCATGGCGACGCTAATCCAGACGGCCAAGCTCAACGACATCGACCCGCTGGCCTGGCTGGCGGACGTGCTCGCCCGCATCGCCGACATCCCGCAGAACCGGCTCAGCGAACTGCTGCCATGGGAATGGAAACGCGAAGCGCCAAACCGCACTGCCGCTCAAGCTGCCTGATAACGGCGTCGTCGCGCCGAAATGGAGTGCTCCGCGGCCCAGGCCGGATGCTTACGGAACAAAGCTCGGCGCGTCCCCGCCGGTCTGCGCATCCGGGCGAGCCGCCCGCCGCCACGCAAAAAGCTGAGAAGCCGTCAATCCGTGCCGCCGAGCAACGCCGCTGACCGTATCGCCGCCTGCGTAGCTCTCGGCAATGATCGTAGCCCTGTCTTCCACGCTCCAGGTCCGCCGACGCCCCGCACCCGTGAACACTTCAACCCGCCGAGCCGGCATCCCACCCGGCTTGGACATATGAAAATCACTTGTATCCGACATATGTCCAAGCTCCCGCGTTCGCTTCTTCAGGGCTCAGATAGTCTCCCATCCCGCCACGCCTTAATAGGTGGGGCCAAAACATCGCTTACGTCAGAACTCGGGCCAAGCCATGTGAAATGGGCAGAAATCGTGCAGGTCGGCCTATAATACGCCCGACCATTTGCATTAAGTCGACCATATTGACGTCTTCGGTATCTGCTGGAATGAGGACTTGTCCTGCCGCCACATCGGCTGTGGCACAATGTAGGAACGCATGCGCCACGTTAGTAACAGATATCATGCTCGCACGCCGTGTGCTCCACGAGGTAACGGAATACCCAGTCGGATCACCTTGGCCAACGCAGCGAATTTTCCAGCCATTCCCGGCCCGTATACAACCGGCGGCCTGACAATGCCCAATGCGGTTTGCGTGTTTGCCAAGATGCTTTTTACGCGGTGTTCGGCCTCTGCTTTTGAAACGGCATAAGGGCTTTCAGGCGCGAAGGGGGCATCGGGCGTAATCGCGTTCGGCGCAGAATGTCCGTGTACGCCAAGTGAGCTTGCCAGCACGAACCGCTTAACCTTTGCCGCGAAAGCCGCTTCGGCAACCCGTTCAGCCAGCTCGACATTGATTTTTTGATAGTCTGTCTGGTTGCCGCGTTTAGGTATAAGGCCGGCAAGGTGGATCAGATAATCCACTTCCGCTAAGCTGGGCAGGCTGTCTTCCAGCACGCTGACAGATAGTCCCTCAATCGTACCGGCACAGCGGTCAAATAGTCGGAGCGACAGATGCGGTTTTGCTTTGGCGCAACGGACCAGCGCCCCGCCGATGAAGCCGCTGGCGCCTGTGATACCCAGCACTATCTTAGTGGTTGACACGATCGCCCTGTCCCTTTCCGATTACTGTCGCCAGCAATATCGAAATATAGTTGGTCAATGTCGGTCGATAGTTCCTGTCGGTTTCGGCCAAACGACGCGGGTCGGACATGTCTATGTCGTTGATCTGGGCGATACCGGTGATTCCTGGCCTGAAGTTATAAATACCAAGAGCTCTACGGCGTTCAATTAACTCCGTCTGCGACGGCAGATTGGGTCTAGGTCCTACAAGGCTCATATCCCCGCGCAACACGTTCCAAAGCTGCGGTAATTCGTCGAGTTTCGTCCGACGCAGAACACCCCCGATATGTGTCAATTCCCGGGCATCGACCAGATGACTGGCAAGTTGCGGTGTTCCAACGCGCATTGTGCGGAATTTGTAGCAGTTAAATAATTTTTCGTGGCGACCGACGCGCGTCTGCACAAATAGAACCGGACCTGGAGAATCCTTGCGGATCAAAATGGCTACCACGGCCATAAGTGGAAGCGACACGATTAGCCCAAGACCGGAAAGCACAATGTCAAGCAATCGCAACATTACACTGCAATCCCTCGTTTCAAACTACGCATGAATCAGAGATTCCTATTCGATACCCATGTATGCCAGAAGCTTCCGGTTTTGAATATGCACGTCGAAACGTTCCTCGGCCAAACGGCGGCTTTCCTGCCCCATCTTAGCGATCAGGCTGGAGTTATCCAGAAACCGGCGCATGGCCGCCGCCAATGCCTTGGGATCGCGGGCCGGAATCATGAAGCCGTTCAGTCCTTCGATTACGGTTTCGCGACAACCCGGCACATCCGTGGTGATGACGGGGCGCCCCATGGCCATGGCCTCCTGGGTGCTGCGGGGTATGCCTTCGCGGTAGTAGGATGGCAGGACAAAAACATGAGCCTGCGCCAACCAAAGCTTGACGACGACTTGCCCCGGCCATTCGATCAATCCCTCGGCCACCCAGGATTCGACCTCGGCACGGGTGATCGCGGCAGGATTTTCGTCCAGCCCGCCGAGCAGCAGAAAGCGCGCCGCCGGGTAGCTGGCACGCAAAATCCTGGCGGCGGCAACATAATCGTCGATCCCCTTGTCTCGAAGCAATCGGGCCACAAGGATGAATGTCACAGGGCCTTCGGGAAGCGGGGTCTGTTTCCAGTCCATCAGATCAACACCGATACCGCCCAACAAACCAGTTCGCTCCGCCGCGATCATTCTACCTGATACAAATTCCTCAAGGTCGTCTGGGTTGAGAAAAATCAGGCGATCAATGTGTGCCATCGAGAAGCGTGCAAGAGTGGCTATCACCCTTTGAAGTATCTGCTTGCGGAGACTGCGATCCGGCGTCGGCGTGAAGGAAAAGCCAAGACCCTCGATCATGCCGTAACGGTGCCGCACCCCGGCTAGCCATGCAGCGATCGTGCCGTAGATCACCGGCTTAATGATATAGCTGAAACAGATATCCGGCCGATGGCGTCGCAGCAGACGATATAAATTCAGAATCGTCGCGAAATCCCGCAGCGGATTGCTTCCCGCCCGGTCCAACGGATAATCCACCGGCGCGACACCCATCGCGCGCAATGCCGCGCGCGTGTCCGCATCGTGATTGGGCGCAAAGGCCAGAACCTCATGCCCCCGCCGGACCATTTCCGTCAGCAGTGGCCCGCGAAAATTCAACAACGTAAAGGCCTGATTGGAGATGACGGCGATTTTCACGATGCGTACCCTGAGGTGGTCCCGTTTATTTGGACAGCCTGGCAGTCCGATTAAGGTGTATTCCGATTTCCGATTATGCTGCCAGAATCCGTTCGAGCCGCGTTTCGTCGCGGACATCGCCGCGATGAAGTTCGATCCGCCGTCCCGTCAGTGCTTCGACCCGCGCCGGCGCCTCGGGCGAACTGTTCGAGAAATCATCGAGCACGACGACATCATGCCCCGCCTCGAGACAGCAGACAAGCACATGGGAGCCGATGTATCCGGCCCCGCCGGTCAGAAGGAAGGTCATGCTTGACTTTCTATTCCTGCCTGTCTCACAGCACCGGGCGACCTATAACCGTCTCCATACTGCGGATGATCGATACGCTCACCAGTCTCACGACATAGGCTTCAAACCGCGATGCACTGCCGTCGTCTGCTCTTCGGAGCCTTCTCGTGCCGAATAACAAATCTTCCCAAATACCAGTGATGCCGCGTTTCCCAATGGCTACTCTGCTGCTCTGTCAGAATTTTGTATCATGTTGAGATGGGCCAACGACGATTAACATACCTGCCCGGGTTCCTTGTATTGAGAACTCTTGCAGGGTTTCCCGCAGCGGTGCAATTATCGGGGATTGATTTCACAACGATTGAACCGGCTCCGATCGTTACATTGTCCCCGATGACAACATCCTCTACTAAAACGCAACTTGGCCCAATATAAACATTATCTCCGATTACAGCGGCCTTGTTGTGGTTTGAACCGATAGTGACGAATTGCGATAGATTCACGTTGTTGCCGATGCGTGCGGTAGGGGCTACGACGCATGGTCCGCCATGACCAATGTATAAACCAGCGCCGATTAATGTTGTTTTAGGGATATCAATGCCGTATTTGCGCCTTTTTAATCTGAGCACTCCAGAGGCCATTCTCGACACAAGCGGGGCTTTTGCTTGTGCCAGCCGAAACCAAACCATGAAATTGAACCCCCTATACGCAATGTAGGCCCGTATAAATTCCCAAAAACCTATCCGTCCCGTGTATCGAAAAAGGTCACTTTTTATCAGGTCAACGGTTCGCATTGCTATTCTCACGATTAGGTGTTTGTCTCCATGCCGCGCGATAGCTCCTTACCATGCGATCAATCGAAAAATGTTCCGCGACACGGCGGCGGGCGGCGTCGCGCCTAACGTTGCGGTTCGGTCCGCCTAGTTCGTGCAGCGCGGTCGCGATGGCCTCGGCCAGTGCTTCGGAATTGCGGGGCGGTACGATCCAACCGGTGTCGCCGAGGATGACCGCCGCATCCCCGACATCGGTGGAAACGCAGGGCGTGCCGCAGGCCATCGCCTCGGCCAGCACGTTCGGGAACGCTTCGCCAAACGACGACGACATCACATGCAGATCGAGCGCATTCATCACCGCCGGAATGTCGCCACGCCGCCCCATGAGGCGAATTCGATCGCGCAGGCCAAGCGCATCGATTATCGCACCCAAGGCATTGTTGGCGGGATCGAGATCAGTGCCCACCAGCAAGCATATCGGGCAGTTCCCTTTTTCCTTGAGCAAAGCCAACGCGCGAAGGAGGGTTTTATGGTCTTTTTGCGGATCTAAACGGGCGACGAAACCGATCACGCTTGCCTCGGGCGCAAGGCCGAGATCGCGGCGCAGGGTGGCACCGGCATTGGCATCGGGTTGAAACAAGGAAAGATCGTAGCCGTTGGGAATGACGCACATCCGCCGCGCATCATAGCCCAGCGCCGCATGAACCGCGCGCGATTTCTCGGCGCAACAGACGATGCGCCTGGGCACAAACCGCGAAAGCCAGGCGCAAAGCTTCGCTACCCAGATCGTGCTGCGCGGGCTTGTCCCGGGAATGAGCGTGCTGTGACGGATGCCCCAGACGATGTTGCGGTGTCCAGCCAGGCGGGCGATGCCCCCGCCCAGAAGATTGGCATGGTACATCCAGGTCTGGATCGCGTCCGGCCGCGCCGCGCGCAGAAGCCGCCACAGCCGCCACAGACCGGACAAGGTAACGCGCCCGCGCGGCATGTCGAGGCTGGTGACAGGGATACCGCGGGCCTCCAGCATCGGCCCATATTTCCCGGCGCCGGTGAGAGAAATAACCTGATGGGAATCTTCCGCGTCCTGCGTACACAGACGAAACAACACCGCCTGAGCGCCGCCATCTTCAAGACAGCTTATAATATGAAACACATTACCAGCCATGCCGAAACTAGCGCCTCATTTTCGCAATTCTACAATGTAACCGCTGGGGCAATCCAAACTACGTAGGGTAGAAATACCTAAGGTGATTAGGTGATTGATTATCCGAAACGCAACAAAAACACGGCATGTCGTAGAAAAAATATCAGAGAAGACCTGCAACCGATTTCCGAAAGGAATAATTCTTACCGAGGAAAAATCCTTGAAAAGCTCCTCTAGCCCCCACTTCGTGAAGCGATGATAATCAAACGGATCGCCATGAACATGAAACATGAATGGGACTGTAACTAGCAGACTACCGCCTTCACGTAGAACTCTATAGATTTCTGCGGCGGCTTTTTGGGGCTCGCGGAGATGTTCAAAGACCTCTATTGCAACGATAGCATCGAATGACGATTGTTCAAATGGTATAGAATGGGCGTCTACAACCAGATCGATACCATCCGCTTCTGCAATATCCGTACAGCATAGAGATTTGGCGCTAGGCATCATTCTTCGATACGGCACCTTGCCTGCTCCAATGACAAGCACATCTCCACCAAGGCCTCTCAGCCTTGGTCCGATAAGGTGGTCGAGCATAAGTTTATGTGCTGTGGGGAATACACGGCGCAGAAACGTGCTTTGATCATTTGCCATCTACTGTACCTTTATCGTAAACATCGCGACTGAGCTGATTGAACCGCGTCGTGCGCAGAAGCCGCCACAGACCGGACAAGGTAACGCGCCCACGCGGCATGTCGAGGCAGGTGACGGGGATACCGCGGGCCACCAGCATCGGCCCATATTTCCCGGCACCGGTGAGAGAAATAACCTGATGGGAATCTTCCGCGTCCTGCGTACAGAGACGAAACAGCACCGCCTCCGCCCCGCCGTCATTAAGACCGGTGATGATGTGGAGGAGGTTCATGACCACTAAATCCTCTTCCATCCTGTGATGGAAACTAACCTCGCTCTGCGCGGAAGTACTTTTCCGAGTACACCGAAACCCCAGATGGCAAGAAGAGTGACAACGATGGCGAAGTGGGTCATCAGATAATGTTTCGGGTAGGCATAGAAGATGCCGAATACCCCGATCTTCAGCATGACATAGGCGAGGAGAATATTGGACAATCCCCTATAGCGAAAAGACTGGGCTACGGCACTTGCCACTCTGAGGAGTATGCCGAAGAGAATGGCATAAATAAAAACACCAAGAATGTGAAACTGCATCAGACCATACGTGAGCATATCTGTGGGAATAGCACCGGTTACGCCAAACAAACCTTTTCTGGCGCCCACGACGAGTTCGGTATTGATGTCCGACGCGGTGAATAGCCAGTCGTTGGTCATACTGGACGGTGCCAGATAGGCTGGGGCAAGGAAAACATCTTTGAATAGACCAAAGTGCGGCCCACCGTTCAATTCAGCAAAAAACGAGACAAAGGGAAATGATGCCTCGCGTGTCACAAAATCCGATAGACTGTCGGCGCCTTTAAGATCTGCAAAATTACTGAGAAAATACAAAGAGGCCATGCCGACGATAATTATGCAGAAGAAACCGACATACCAAAACATGGGCGGGAGACGTTTCGTCAGCAGTATAGACATTGGAAATAATGCGGCGAAAGTCACCATATAAACCCGCCCCGCAGAGGCAATCTCGACATAGGTTGCGAGCATTAACGACAGGATAAACCCGCCCCAAATGGAAGCGCTTCTTGCCCTGGAGACCAGAAGCCCCCAGAAGCAAAGGCATGCGAGAACCGCGAAATCCCCAAAGGGTAGAAGGAACGAATAACGCGAACGCTCGAAAGTATTAAACAAACTGGATCGGATCAATCTGTTGTATGCGAAATAGCCAGTAAAGCCACCGTAGTCTATCGTATATAAATATTGCGCTACGAATGCTGCAGTGAGCATGACGAAAAGCCATGGCACCATCGTTTTGGCCGTAATGCCGGAAAAAAACGTATTGTAGCGTTGCAGTCGCGCGCTCGGAACTGCCCGCCACCCCAGATAGACTCCGACTGATGCCAGGAGTGCCGCCAGAGTGTGCATGGGAGTATAATGACTAGCATTGTTGATATGCCCGGCTCCTAAGATTTGCGAACTGGACGCAGCATGGACAACTAGCGGAAATACCAACCCGTAGACAACCGCCATGGAAAGAAGAGTAAAGTGGATTGCCTGAAATGACTTCGTTCTGCTTATGTCGATTAAGACGAAGGCTGAACATAGCAGGAAATAGAGGATACCCGCACCGCCTTCCATAGAAAAATAGAGCATAAGAGTTACACCATAGTGGACTGGTTACACCCGATTGAATTGCACACACGCATCAATCACGCACTTTGTCCCGAGCACTTACATACAATGTGGAACGTGCCCCACCGAGAAGCGCTTGCAAGCTATCTCGTATGTTCGATGTGAAGCCGGCGTTTTGTACGTCCAGACTAAAATGCTCAATGCAATCGTGGAGAGCCGCCAGCCAACTTACCAGCTCATCCAAGCTATTGGTGGTTTTTGTGCTTGCTCGCCCCCATGCCCGCAACGCAAGATCAAGACCAAGATGATTGAATATTCCTAAATCACGTATCAGATTGCTATTTACACGCTGAATTATTTCGTCACGCAAGTCCAGGCGCATCCAGTGGCCATAAGCGTGGAATTTTGAATCAAAATTATCCGCTTGACCGTCCGCTTGGTCGTAACGGCGACCGGTGCGCGCCCACGGTATGTCCAAAAGATTACCCGGGAGCAAAGCCAACAAGCGTTGGTACCACCGATTATCACGTATTCGTGGATCCAGGCCCCACATAAGACCGAATACCTTTGGATCTGTGAAAAGTTGAAAAAATTTCGTTTTGTTTGCAATGCACATCATGCATGACTGCAACATTCGACGCATATAGTGCATCTCTTGCTCGATCTCTCGGCGGCGAAGTGTTGATGTGCCGTTAGCATAACGCTGACTACCTGCAACATCTGCTTGGAGCGTAGAGTGTGATTCTTCTACCGCGCTGTGGAGAAGCACACCAAAGCGGTCCAACTGTTTTGGAAGTACATCTTTAAGCTGGGTTACCCGTCGACCAGAAAACTCTGCGCGCCCAACGCTATCGCCATAACTTCCCGCAAGTACAACGTCTAAGCCATCGGTAGCCGCCACCTGCGGCATCGCGTGGAGATGCAACGGCGAAACTTCTGCTCCCATTTTGGCCATATAGAAAATATTTGACCTCAACGTTTCAGCTGTTATCGGGTAATGCTTCCAACTCCAGCCGAACCGATCGGTTATGCGGCGTGCGTAGACAACATCTCGGCTAGTTTCACTCCCCCAAGTGAGGCCTACCACATCAAAAGAGTTATCCGAAACCTCTTGGACCGCCCGAACAACTCCTGCCAATACTCGGCTATCCATCCCCCCGCTTAACAGAATACCTACTGTACGCGCCCCATAAATATAATCCTGAACCTCGTTCAACAACGCTACTCGCAACTCGCGTACAAAATTGTTTAAATCTGGTTGAGCCATTCCATGAGGAGGTAATGACGCCTCATACCATTCGCCATTTGCTTGAGGAAAAGACATCCAGGGTGCCCGACGTATGCCTTGCAGGAGGGTACGGTCGCCCAGGATGAAAGGAAGCGCCGTCTTGACTATTAAACCGGTTGTATCAAGCCGGACTGGCTCGCCCCGTTCTTTTCTAGCATCAATCAAAGTGGCGATGTCGAGGCTGACTTTGTCCGGCTCACTGCTGTCTATAAATGGATATATGCCCCCAAGATGATCGGATACTTTCGCCCACCACGGTTGGTAGCCTCTCGGCAACGGTAATCCTGAACCAAGTTGTCCTTTGCTAGCCATCACAAGATCACCTCATCAAGTTTTTATTTGGCAAAATGTGTTTCAAATAGCCATCCACCGCTTGATCTAAATTGAATGCAGACGCCCTGAAGCGCACATCCGGCGGTGATGCATCGTCCAGCGCTTCCGCCATGGCGCGGGCCAGCGCTTCGGCATCGCCCACCGGCACCAGCCGGCCCCAACGCCCGCCTTCCAGGATTTCGTCCGGTCCGGATCGGCAATCGGTGCTGACGATCTTTGCGCCGCAGGCCATGGCTTCGAGAAGGGTTCCCGGCAATCCCTCCCATGCCGACGACATGACGTAGAGATCGCAACGGGCCATCCAGGCGAAGGGGTTTTTCTGAAAGCCCGCGAAGGCCACGTCGCCAGCGATGCCCAGTTCTTGCGCGAGGGTTTTGAGGCGTTCTTCCTCCTCCCCTTGCCCCAGAATGATCAGCCGCGCGTTCCTACCGACACGCAGACGAGCAAAGGCCGAAAGCAGGGTCGGGTAATCCTTTTGCCGGGTCAGTCGCCCGGCCGCCAGGACGACCGGAATTGTGCGATCCGCGAGCCAAGAATGGTTCACCGGCTCCTGCGCCTTTTCCCGGATGCCGTCGACATCCACGGGATTGTAGATCGCGACGAGTTTCGCTTTGGGTATGCCCAGCAGGCGGTGCATCTCGTCCTCGATGCCTTTGGAAACGCAGACGACGCAATCCGCCCAAGGATAGAACAACCGCATGAAACGACGGATGACCAGAGAGATGCCGTTACCACGCAGGCTTTGCGAGGGCGCCGCGTGTTCGCTGACCGCTAGCCGCGTGCCGACCCGCGCCAGTTTGTGCGCCCATATCGCCACGATATTGGCATTGTTCAGCGCCGACAGCATCGCGTCTGGCCGCTCGCGCCTGAGGTAGCGGGCAAGCGGCAGGAGGCTCGCTATAACCCGCCCCCGGTCGGGCCGGTTGAGATCGATCACCCGCACCCCGGCGGACACTTCGTCGAGATACGGCCCGTCGGCACGGGCCAGAACCAGATCCACCCGGTGCCCGCGTGCGGCAAACCCGTTGGCCAGCATGACCATAACCCGTTGTGCCCCTCCGCCGTGGAGGGAGGACACGAAGAGCGCGATGTGCGCATGGCTTCTATTCGCCATTCTTCAATTTTCTGTCATGGTTTCTGACCAGATGCAGGTACGTCAAAATCTGCAAAACGTACAGGCAAGCGACCGACACGGAATAGAACGCCACGCTCCCCATGGCCGTGCCATGGAGCTTGTACCCAGCCAGCATGCCAAGTACGCCCCCCGCAGTGATAAGGGAATTGAATAGCAAATGCCACTTTTGCACGCCAATCACCGGCAAGGCGCGAACGGTCGGAATGTTCGCCAGCATACCAACCACCCACAAAACCATCCATTGCCCAAATTGACCCGAGGCTAGCCACGGCTGGCCAAAGATCGTGGAAAATGCCCAGGGCAAAACCGGTATCGCCACGACCATGGCTCCGCCGGGGATGGCCACCTGAAACAGAGTCGCCTTGGCAACCAGTGGCATCAACGGCCGCCCATCACGTTTCATCTCGGCCAAGTGCGAGTAGAAGACATTACCAAGCGCAGTACCCACAATATTGAGCGGTAGATTGATCACGCTGCGGGCCAAGGCATATAGTCCCGCCGCTGCCGGGGAAAACAGCGCCGCCAGCATGAGAACCGGAACCGATTGCGAGGCGGCATTCAGCACATCGGTCGGCATGCGATAAAGCGGAAAATCGCGATGTTTCCTCAACAGGGCGACGGCCCGGGCGCGCGAGAGCCGCCGTCCGGCGGACCGAGAAATGCGGCGGGTCCCGTAGCGCTGCATGGCGGCTTGAAGCGCTGGCGTTGCGGTGGTTACCGCCACCAAAACGGCCGCGACGGGCGCAATCAGCCCGCCGATAACCCGCGCCGAGTTGGCCACGAATGCCTGCACGACATTGGCGATCCCGACCACGCGAAACGCCCCCAGGCGCGCGGTACCGAAATCGGTGACATCCTGCATGGCGACGCAAAACAACGCCAGCGGCAGAAACCAGATCAGCGCGCCCAAATCATCGGCGCCGAGAAGCCGCAAAACACTTTGCTGCCCAACGGCCAGGATCAAACCCAGCAGGCAGGACAAGCCGAATGCGATGTACAGGGAAAGCCGACCCAGCCGCCAAGCGTCGGTGTTGTCCTTGGCCACGACGACAGCCATCGGGTAACGTAAGGCAACGATCGGGCTGAGCACCGACACCAGAGACAGGAATACGCCCTGCAGCCCGAAAACCTCCGGGCTGTATATCCGGGAGATCAGCGGCGAAAACGCAACGACTACCACCTGCCCGGCTGCGGCGCCGGTCACGACCGACAGCACATCGCGGAGAAGCGGCGACGAAAGTATCTTGCTGCGACTGAGTAGCCAATTCTGCTGCATGAAAATTAATATTACGCTTCGCAGGCGCCTTCATTGTTGGCAGCTGGGGGTGAAATGACAAGCGGCGGTTGACGATGGCCATTGTCGTTTCGTCCTAGGGCGGTTACGAATCCGCCGCGTACAACCTTGTTACGCGCCACAGCCGGCCGGGGCGCCCGGTCGCCGTGATACTCCGGCACAATGGTATTCAGCAGCGACAGGAGCATGCCTCGGTCGAGCGTCTTGGCCGCTTCGGCAATGGCGGCAAACTGGCGCTGGATGATGGGCAAGGCGGAAGTCCGTGGACTGACCATCATCACGCCCTTTACCGGGGTTTCGTCCAACGTTTCCTGATCGTGGGCAATTTCCTCGAAAAGCTTTTCGCCGGGCCGCAGCCCGGTAAAGACGATCTTGATGTCCTTGTCCGGCTCTTTGCCGGCCAGCCGGATCATGCGCCGCGCGAGATCGACGATTTTTACGGGCTTGCCCATGTCCAGAACATATACTCGACCCCTTGGCATGGTCCCGCCGGCGCCCAGCACCGACGCTTGGAGCACAAGCCGCACGGCCTCCGGAATGGTCATGAAGAAGCGCTCGATATCCGGATGGGTAACCGTGATGGGACCGCCGGCTTCAAGCTGCCGTTGGAACAGCGGCACGACGGAGCCGGTCGAACCCAACACGTTGCCGAACCTCACAGCCACAAAACGCGTCAACCCGCCCTGCGCATCGAGTGCCTGGCAGTAAGCCTCGGCGCAGCGCTTCGATGCCCCCATCACATTTTGCGGATTGACCGCCTTATCGGTGGAAATCAATACCATCGTGAGGACGCCATACCTTACGCAGGCGTCCGCTACGTTCTGCGTTCCGAGCGCGTTCGTGCGAATCCCCTCGATCGGATTGAATTCCACCATCGGCACATGCTTCAACGCCGCCGCATGGAACACGACATCGGGGCGATGTTCGGCAAAACACATGTTGAGAGTGGCACGATCGCGAACGTCGCAAAGCACGGGAATGCGCTTCGTTTCCGGATGACGCTCTGACAGTTCATGGTCGATGGAATAGAGATTGAATTCGGTATTTTCGACGATCACGATTTCCGCCGGCCCCAGCTCGGATAGTTGGCGCACAAGTTCAGATCCGATAGAGCCGCCGCCGCCGCTTACCAAGACACGCCGGTTCTCGATAAGATGCCGTAACCCGCCGCAATCCGGCACAACTTGCGGGCGATCAAGCAGGTCGCCGATCACGATAGGCAGGATCGTGGACTGAGCGCCACTTTGCGTGCCGTTAAGATTCATAGACTGGGGTAGCCGACCGAGCGTCAACCCATGCGTATTGGCGAGATCGAGATAGGCCGCAACATCTTCCTTGTCGATATGATCATCGGCAATCACCAAGCGCTGCGGAAACAAACGGCGCTGATGCAAAAAATCTAATGCGGCCTCAATGTCCCCGAGGGCCCCCAGCACGCCAACGCCCTGGATCGCGCGTCCATGCCACTTTTTTTCATCGGTCAGCATGCCGACAACGCGATAGGGAACATCGCGCGTCATCGCCAAAGACCGCAAAAACGCCTCCGCGCGAGCAGCTTTGCCGGCGAGAATGATCGGTACGGCACCTGCCTTGCCGCCTCTGCCATGCATTGTGAATGGCGCCGGGAAGTGCCGATCGACAAAGGCTCTTGCCAATACACGCGGCCCGGCGAGAAACATGAGCATAAAAAGGCCGGCAATCAACGTCGCGGATCGCGGCAAATCCTGTGCGCGCGTTATAACGAAGACAATCGGCACGAAAATCATCAGTGTCAGGGCGGTCGCGTGGAAAATATCGACGCAATCCTTGAAGGATGTATAGCGCCAAATTCCCCGATATAATCCTTGCGATACAACACAACTGCCGGATATGACGGCAAAAAGCGACAAATACAAAATCTTCAATTCGTGTGAACCGGCACCGCCCATAAGAGAACCGGGCTGAACGAGTTCTACAGAAACGCCCAACGCTACAGTGGATGCAAGCATGTCATAGGCAAGCGTCATCAGTTTCAACCAACGATGACGAATTGATATTTTAAACATACCCATCCCCCAATATCATTTGAAATTGTCTTCCCAAGCTACCGCCGTCTGGGTGAAATGCTGTCTCACCCACCATCCACGCAGAACCGGTTACAAACCTCCGTTCGACACACACCATTGCCGAGACCAAACAACGCTTTGCGGTCCTCACTGGACATTTGTCTGCGAAATCCTTTGTTCCAAAGGACGGCCATCAGACCCCGTTTTGCGTCATCACGATCCCCAGCACTCATAAAAAATTAACTAATAAAAAGAACAACATGTTAACGATATGTGTTATCCAGCAATCATAGTTTTAACGATTTTAACTCCCAATAATTACTTCCGTTGAAGTTTTATTAATCTCTTACTGGTTTATGTGTCATTCTCGCTCACGTTTCAATCTAAAATTTAGTGACAGCGTGAATGGGTATGTTATTGATTTACCAGTAATGTTAACGTGCTTTATCTATCCGAGGGAACCGGCGGTTAAGAATTGCTTTTCTGAAACAACTCAACGCCTTATCCGGACACCGTCCAGCGCAATGCTCGCCGCGACTTTTTCTGGTTTTGAGCCTTGTTCCTACTTCTTTGCCAGGGATTTTCTGAAGTCGGCATAGAAGTCATCCCACGCCGCGGCACAGCGGTTTTTGGCTGTAGCTGCCGCCCGCTGTTCGGCCAGGGCTTGCGCCGCCTGCGCCTTGGTCAGGGCCGATCCGGGAGCACCGGGAATGGGCGGCAGCGCGGCATCGGTGCAAACGCGTAAGCCCGCCGGGACTTCGGGAAGCTGCGGGGCGACGATCTCATTCGATGCCGCGCAGGCGGTCAGCAACATCGGCAGAAATGCAGACAGCAGCGCTATCGGGCTGCGCCTTGGCCTTTTGTGTAACATCGGTGACGATCTCCTTGGCCTTTACGTCGGCCGTTGCGTTTTGGTTGGTGCGGGCATCGGTGCGCGCCACCACGCCCACGGCGGCGGTTTGCTGGCGTTGGATCTCGGTTTTCGCCGCAGCGGCGTGACGGGCCTCGCAGGCGGTTTTCCCGGCGTCATAGCCGCGCCCGTAGGTCAGCCACAGCGCCAGCACGGCAAGGATAGCGAGGGCAATGTAACTGCCCGGTGGCTTGGAGATGAAGGCCAATGCTTTCGCTCCCACTTCCTTGGCAAGCACCAAGATCGCTGCCGCCGTCATTTGCCGCTCCCGATCAACCGCTTGAGGAAACCGCCGACGATCTCGCCCAGCGGTGCGGTGAGCTTTTCGAAGAGGGTATAGATGAAGGCGATGCCGAGGATGGAAAGCAAAATCGCCACGAACAGGATGCTGTAGAGCAACAGCGGCGAGTCGAGCGCCCGCCCCTGAATGCCGAACAGCACCAGCACGCCGGTGACCGCCAATGCCGCCAGCGCCGGTACCCCAGCCAGTTCGGATACCGCCTTCATCACATTGAGACGGCCGGCACGCGGATCGGGCTTGCCATCCGGCAGCTTCAGGTCGGCGGGATAGAGCCAGAACGGCAGGCGGGCGAAGGTGCCCAGGAAGGCCACGAAGATAGCAAGAACGCCGTATTGGGCATATTCGGCGAGGTTGAGGCGATAGTTCATTTTTGGTTCCTCTATGGGCAAGGTTTCAAAGTCACTTTCCGCCGATGTCCGGCGTTTCTTCCGGGAACAAGCCGGCCCAAGCGGCGCGGCTTTCCGGGCCGTAGGTCCACATTTCGGCATGAGAGGCGTCGGGTGGGACGAGATCGACATGCAGGCCGGAGCGCATGAGACCGAAGCGCAAAAATCCGGCACCACGCGCGAGCGCGAGCAGGCTCCCCCTGGCGTAGGGCGAAACGGCGATGTCGAAGGCGAGCTTCAAATGCGCGGAAGCCGCAGCCCCGCCGACGGCCCGGTTATGACGCCGGCAGCGATGGCCGCTGGTGATGGTTAACGGTCCACCGAGAGCGTCCCGCAACCGCTGCAGGGCATCGAGCGCGGCCTCATCGATATAGATCTCGCCGCAACAGCGGCAGGCAATCTCCGCCGCCGTGAAGTTCGGCCAGCGTGAAGCATCCCACGGCGCTTTCGCCGTAGGTCCGCAAGTGTTCGTCATGATGGTGCTCTCTAACTTTCTGTTTTATCGCGCTTCTTTTTGGAAAACCCGCCGAATGAGTTACCGCTCTCGGCTTCCCTTTTCCGCAAAGCGCTCTACGCCGCAGGAACGCGGCACGGCCGGATCATTGCCGTTACAGGAATTCCCAAACCCATACGAAGCCGTCGGACCCGGCACCGCCGGCTTGACCAGTGGCGCTGTTCGCCACCACGCCACCGCCACCGCCATCGCCGCGGGCAATGCCGGCTTGGCCTGAGGTGTTGCCGGCGTAGCCGTTGCCACCGCCGCCGAACATCGCCGCCGGACTGCCACGCCCGGCAATGCCATTCTGGTAATCGAGACGAATGCCGGGCGCCCCGGCGCCACCGTTAAAATTGATGTCACCGCCGGTTGCGCTGCCGCCATAACCGCCGGAAACCGCCGCCGCCCAGGTGCCGGCAGATTGGCCGGAGCCACCGGTGCCGCCATCGGCCGAGCAGTAGGAACCGAACGAAGACGTACCGCCGGTGCCGCCGGACCCACCGGACGATGAGCCAGCCGTGCCACCGGAGCCGACCGTAACGGCAACCGATGTGACCGAACTCACGTCAATGGACTTGATGGAGATAGCGCCGGCGCCACCTCCGCCGCCGCAGGCGCCGTTCGACGCGGCCCCCGCGGCTCCGCCGCCACCACCACCGGCACCCAGACAAAACACCAGTACGCGCCGAACGGCACTCGGCTTATTCCACGTTCCGGAGGAGTAAAAAGTGCTCATGCTTGCCACAGCATTGGCGATGCCATTGCCGGCCAGCGTGCTCGGATTGGAGCCGCCAGTGACGCGCCCCTTGGCATCGACGGTGATGGAGCGATAGGTGGCGGCGGCAACCCCGGTTGCCGCCAAGGCGACCGCGCCGGCCTGATCCATCGTAGCATCGCCGGACATCGAAACCGCCGCCGCGACGCCGTCGGCGTTTCCGACCAACATCTTGCCGGATGCCAAAACCGATCCGACCAGCGAGAGAAGCGTCGACAAATCCACCCAGGCCGAGCCGGTATAGACGTAGAACTTGCCGTCGGCGGCATTGTAGGCGCGCATACCGCGCACGGGCGTGTAGAACCGCCACGCGGCATCGATGCGGTACGCGATCTTGCCGTCATAGCCGGACCAGCTGCCGGTGGCCGACGATGCCACCAGATAGGCATCGCCATCGGACGGCGAAGACGGCGGCGCGGTCAATGTCCTACTGAGAAAATAAAGATCGACCAGGCAGTCAAGCTTGATCAGCGCTTCGTTGACGGTGACGTGCTTCTGCGCCTGCGATGCCGAAAGTTCGGGCAGCGCCAGGCGTGGCGTGGTATCGGACATGGCTTACCTCGTGTAGAGCGATTGGATTTTGGCGGCGCCGCGCCCGAACACGGTGGAGAGCTGATAGAGTTTAAGGATCAGTGGATTGGGCAGTCCGGCGGAAAAATCGGACGCCTGCTGTGCGGCGGTATAGGTGGCCGCGGCCGAGGTGAGCGACGAGACCGTGCGCACGACGGCGGTGCCGGCGGCGTTGAGGATTTCGAGATCGTAGCTTTCCGCGGTTTCGCTCAAAGGGATTTCGGTCTGATCCCAGCCGTCGGCGGCAACGCTGCGGTCGCGGCGGATCCAGGTGAACGTCAGGTCACCACCGTTCCAGGCAAAACCGACATGGCATGGCGCATAGGGACGCAGGCCGACGCCCTGAAAGGCGATACTGTCGCTCTGGTAGGCGGCGTTCGAAATGTCCTTATCGGACGGCCCCCATTTGTAATTGAACGTCGTCGAATATTGCGCCTCGGGAATGGCCGACTGCACGATCTTGGAATTCAGCACCACCACGCGGGCGCCGGCGGCCAGGGGCGATGCCATGGCCTGCTCGGTACCGAGTTGACCGCGCAACAGACCGGTCAGCTTCCAGGTCATGGTGTCGGTGAGCGTGGCCGTGGCGAATTGCAGGATTTCCCACTCGGCGCCGTTTTGTAAGCCCAGCACATTGGCGCCGTTCAGCACATCTTCCTCGCTGACCGAAACCAGGGTGCCGCTGTACATCTTCACGTACAACGCATTCACGGTATCCCAGCGGTTCACCGGGCCGGAGTAGAAATCGTACAACGTCTCGCCCATCTGCGCCGCGGTCGAAAGCGTGGTGTCGACCGCGTAGCCGGAGTCCGATGCGCTGCGATACAAAAGCACGCTGCCCGGCCACGGATCGGCATAAGCTGCCAGATGCGGGGCATAGGCCACATCGCTGCTTTGCAGGATGGGAATGTCCATGAAGGCCAACAGGGCGCGGCCGGTCTGTTTCGAGGTCGAGGTCGAAGACGTGTCGCGCGCCGTACCGGTAAGGCTTTCGTAAATCGACGGATCGGTCGCCACGGCCGATAGGCTACGGGATTCGGTATCGTCGATCTCGGTCAGCCGCATGCGGCGGGG
>WSSedL1CaDRAFT_10000760_pt1 | contig 21561 bp, 24 predicted proteins | sample WetSurSL1Cattail_FD_9464 | JGI IMG/M metagenome (IMG submission 9464)
CATCAGCACGTTGAGAATCGGCCCGAGGGTGGCCGCTTGGGCGTGGGTGCTGACCAGACACGCCACGGCCAGTGCCAGACTGACGGCGGCCAGACTGATGGCCAACAGCATCAGCACCAAGGCACCCCAATGCACCCCTTGCAGTGACAGCCCTTCACCGCCAATCTCAGGCATGAGCCAGACACCCACCGCCAGCATCAGCAAAGCCTGCACACCATTCACCCCCAGATAGGGAACGATCTTACTGACGATCAATTGCCACGGTTGCACACCCAGGCCGCGCAAGCGCAGCAGGGCTCCGCAAGCACGTTCTTCCACAAACAAGCCGGCAATGGAGGCCACCACAAAAAACATGCCAAACACCAGCCAGGCGGGCACGTTTTGCTGCACCGCTGTCGGGCGTGGCCCCACACTCATGCGCTCGGCCACAACAGGGGCGTCGCCCGTCAGTGCGGAGGCGTCGAGTTGGCTGGGCAGCTTGGTCAGCAGGCCTTGCACACGCAACGCCGCTGCAATGGCCAGCAGACGCATGCGGTTGGTGGCAAACAGACTGTTGTCCAAACCCGGCTCGGTGAGCAAGCGCGCCTTGGCCTCACTCTGGCTGCCCAAATCGTCCATACCTTTGGAGAAACCCGCCTCGATCAGCAGCACATATTTCAGGCGGCCCGCGCGCACGTCGTCTTGCCATTGCGCTGGCAAGGGCTGGGCGGCACCGGCTTCATCGGCCCAGCGCGCGATCAACTTGGCGGCGGTTTCACCTTGGTCCTGATTCACAACAGCGTAGGCCAGGTGCTTGGTGGCCGGGGTGTACACGTCTTTCAAGGCCATCGACATGACAACGATGAAGACCATCGGCATGATGAACAGTGCCGCCATGCCGTGGATGTCGCGTGACAGCGCCAGCAGTTCTTTTTTCATCAAAGCCAGCAGCATGCTTAATCTCGCAAAGAATGGTGGGTGAGCGACATGAACAGTTGCTCCAGATTGGCATGACCCAAACGCACCTGGCTGGGCACCAGACCGGCCGCGTCCACAGCTGCGATGACTTGTGCAAAACTGTGCCGTGAAGCCAGCGTGATCTGCACGTCAGTACCTTGTTGGGTGACTTCTCCAAACGGGGTTAACACGGCTTTTAAACGCTCAAGCTCTCCGCCCTCCACTGCCAACTGCATCTGCGTCCCGCTGGTGTTGAGAAGGTCATGCAGCGCACCTTGCGCCAGCACCCGGCCCTGGTCAAGAATGACCACGCGCTCAGCGATGGCCTCTACTTCTTCCATGTAGTGTGAGGTGTAAATCACCGCGCAACCGTCTTGTGCCAGTTGCTGAATGGCTTGCAGCAAAAAAGCCCGCGATTGGGGGTCAACCCCCACGGTGGGCTCGTCAAACAACAACAACTCGGGCCGATGCAGCAAGGCAATTGCCAGATTGAGTCGCCGCTTGAGCCCGCCCGAGAGGCGGTCAGCGTGGACGCGGGCGTAGCGCTCCAGCTGGGCAAAGGCAAGACACTCGGTGATGCGCGTTTTTTGCTCACGCCCGGTCAGTTTTCCAACCCCGGCAAAGCAGGCGAGATTCTCAGTCACGCTCAGGCTGGGATAAAACGCGTATTCCTGCGGGGCCACCGCGATACACGTCGGCTTGTGGGCGCGCACGGCAGCCAGGGTTTGCTGATCAATCGTGATGTCACCCTGCTGTACCGCCAATTGGCCCGAAAGATGGGCAATCAGCGTGGTTTTGCCCGCCCCGTTGGGGCCCAACAAGCCCAGCACCTCACCGCGCCGCGCCTCCAAAGAGACATCACAAAGCGCAGCGACATCCGCCGTGGGGTAGCGAAAACTCAGCTTGTGAATGTGCAACATCAGGCAACAGCCACTTTGAGCGCGCGGAAAAACTCGGTCTCACTCTGGGCTTGCAGGCGCAACATGTCGGCCAGCGTCCGAGGCTCGAAGGGCTCACGGCCTCTGATCATGCGTGCGGCTTTTAAGGCAAATTCACGCCAGCCGTCGCCAATCTGGTTCAAACGCTCCGACAGCAAGGCGAGTTCGTTCAGGCCGGTGATTTGCGCCGCCTCCTGCAAAAACGCTGCGTAGATAAACCGAAAACCCGCGCCGCCGGTGCCGATTTCTTCCTGCATACGCACAATGTGGCCCACATAGTTGAGGCTGTACTCCGAGGTATCGAGCTTGGCCACCTTGTTGGCCAACATACGCATGCCACGCACACCCACAAAGGGAATGGGACCGAGCATGATACGAACCGTCTTCTTGATGGCCTTTTGAATGGCCTGTGCAGCAACCTCGGTGCGACCGAGGCCCTCCAGAAAATACAGCAAACCTTTGGGGGCGAGTGCTCCTTTGGCAAATCGGGCGCGTTGCAAGTCGGCACCGGCACAGCGTTGCGGCAGGTCCGTCACCGGGTCACTGATCAGGTAGTCGTCACCGTCTTTGCCATACACCAACAGGTTGTGCGCGTTGAAGTGAAAGCGCATGTCTTCTGGAAAATACGGCAGCCAGAACACCGAGGTTTGCAGGCCAACCACTTGGCCTTGTATCAGCAGCTCATCAAGCCTTTGCATACCCGCTTCAGGTGTGCGGAAGGTCTGGAAACGAAAGCGCGCCTGAAACGGTTTGCGCATACCCCTGAGGATGAACTTGGGAGGCATGCGGTAAGCAATCAGCGGAAAACCGGTGATCTTGATGATCGGCAGGTAGGCAAACGACAAGGCCGAAGACAAGCCAAAGGCCATGGCTTCGGAGAGTGTCGCCCCATGGTGCGTCAACAAATTGGCGGCAGCGCCGCTCTCGCAATGGGCCGCGTGACGATGTTTAAAGGACGTAACGAGGGTGTTCATGGACGGGCTTGCAACTGTTCAGGCGTCAACCCGAGCGCCTCGGCATAACGGGCCAGCAGGCGCGGCGATAGCTTGGCGAAACGCTGCGGGTTGAAATGTCGGCGAATCCGCCATTGCCAGATACCGCTGACTTGCGAGAGCAGCGCCACATCCATGCGGCGCTCACACATCCAGTATTCCAGCGGTGCGCTTTGGCCGGCCAGCACACGCGCTTTGGCAGCGTCGGTCAGCGCCTGCATGCGCTGCACGGCCTGCATGGTGACCGTCTCGTCCACTTCCGAGCCACATGACGGGACGATCACCATCTTGCCCGCGGCATCTTTGGCGTACAGCGCCTTGCGATGTGTGCCCAGTGTGCAATTGCCCTCTTGGGGTACGTCATTGACATCCATCAGACAGCTTCCAAGAAGATAAATCCGCTGGAGAAGCGACCGCTCTCAGGGACGAACATCAGCAATTTATGTCCCTTTTGGATGCGCCCAGAATGGAACAGCTCGTCCAGCATGATGAAGGGTGAGGCCGAGCCTGTATTGCCCTTCTGGACAAGGTTGGTAAACCAGTTCTCACGCGGAATGTTCAACCCGGCCTCGGCCACTGCGGCAGCAGAAGGTTTAGCAAAGTAGTTGGACGAGAAGTGCGGCAGGAACCAGTCAATCTGCTGCCCGGCCAACTGGTGTTTCTTGACCAACTCCCGCAAGGGTTCCGTGAGGGTGGCGCGCACCACATGTTCGTTGAGCAGTTTGACATCTTGCTTGACGGTGAACACCGAGCGCGTGGCACAGTCCTGGCTAGAGAACAACTGCCAACCAGTCAGTGAATCGTCGGCATTTTTTTCTGCCCCGCAATACATACAGGCGGGGAGTTCATGGGCGGCTGAAGAAAGCTCAACCCACAGCACTTTCAGGCTCAAAGGCCCGCTGGGTTTGTTCTCCAGCAGCACCGCACCCGCACCGTCAGACAGCATCCAGCGCAAGAAATCTTTCTCAAACGCGATTTCGGGGCGCTCTTCCAGAGCACTCACTTTGTGATCCACCTCAGCGTCAAAGTTGCTGGCCCGTAATGCCAGCGAAGCCATTTCAGAAGCCACTGCCACCGAACGCTGTGCGTCTCCCGCGCGCACCGCCAACCAGGCATATTTGAAGGCAGCCGCCCCCGCCAAACAGATGCCCGCCAGTGAGACAACTTCCAGGCGTGGCCAGCCCAAAGCACCATGCACCATGACGCCATGGGACGGCATCAACTGGTCAGGTCTTGAGGTGGCGGCGGCCAGGCAATCCACCGGCTCCACGTCCCCCAGGGCCCGGACAGCCTGCGCCGCCAATTCGGCATTGGTCATTACTGGCTCACCAGTCGCGGGGTCCAGGGCATAGTGACGGCTCTGTATGCCGTTGTTGCGCAACACGATACGACGCGCCCGCGATGGTCGCCCACCCACCATGCCAAGCACTGACTCCATCTCGTCGTTGCTCACCGGTGCCAGTGGCAAATACGACGCCGTACGCGTCAGGAAAACCTCACAACTCATACAAAGACATCCTCTCAGAACCACAACCCGATGGCGCATCAAATTGCTGCTTGAGGGCGGCAAATTTCCGTTGCAAGAACGGCCGCATCATCGCCTGCACCAACAAACTCAAGGGCACAACGCTCAGAATCAGCGCGATCAAAAACACCACATACAAAAGCAAGAAAGGACGGCGGCGCCACTGCCCAGGCTCACCCACTGCACGTAACAACTTTCCCCACAGGTAGAAACTTCGGGTGCCGGCCTTTTCGCTGAACAACAAACTCGGGTCAGAATCTGCCGCTTTCAAACCGGTCAGCAAGGGTGCCGTGCCGCGTTCCTGGTCATTTTGCAAGGCGTCGCGCAAGGCAAAACCAAAGCGGCTCGCGGCTTTGATACTGGCCGCGTCGATGCCTGCGCTAGGCAAACCCGGCACAAAATCACGCTTGCCGCTGAGCAACCACGCTGGGGTGGTCACCAGCGTGGTCAGCGTGGGGCTCGGGTCAACCAGAGCGACGTTGTCGAGCAAGCGTGCGCCACAGGCGCTCAGCAAAGCCTTCATTTTCTCCTGCGCCAGCATCCACATGTTGCGGCAGGCAATAACGGTCACCACGGGCTTACCCGCCAATAACTTGTTAGCCAGCGGGTGTTTGAGAAAAGCAGTGATGGGCAAGGACGGTGCAAGAAACCAAACTTGGTAGGGCAGGATCACCAGATCAAAGTCTTCGTCCCCGCTCAGGGACAAAGGGTGCAATGCAGGTGCCACCATCTGAGCAGATTCAGGAAAGGCATCAAGGAAACTGAAAAAGCGCCAGGGAAACGGATAAGGCTTGAGCGGACGCAGGGTCTCAATGTGCAGCTTGCAGTGGCTGCTTTGTTGCAGCGGTGCCAAGATACTTTGGGTGACCTCGGCAAGTTGCCCGGTTTGGGAGTAAGACAAAACCAGAATGCGCTTGATGGAGGCTAGATCTGGGGATTTGGTTGTGTTCAATGGCGCCATCTAACTGCAAAGACATCCATAGTTGATGGATATTGAAAAAGTGGTATTTACATTATCGTTGCAAGCATGGACCACTCCCGGCGTGGTTACACCCCATGAGCGACACTTGCCGGAGGCATCCAGGCCAAGAAACTGGCAGAAAAATCATGCTTCTCCGGCGCATCGGGGCGAAGCCGCAACCAATTGCTTGAACCACCATCCATTTCATCGACACAACCCAGCAGCACCCCGTCTTGCCCCATCTGCGCATTTGCCAAGCGCAACAAGTCCTGCGGCTGTGCAGTTGCGAGAAAACAGGCATGTCCCATCCAATCCATCTGAGCTGACAACAAAGCCAATAGCTGACTCGGCTGTGTTTGCAAAAACGTCAACGGCATGGGCAAACCGTCGCCCATCTGCGCCAGGGCGGCACCCGTTGCAGCATAGGTACCACGCCGACTGGTCAGCATCAGGGTTGCGTCCAGCGGCAAAGTTTTTTCACCCGCATCAGCCAGACAGAGCATGGCACCATACAAACCCAATTCCGCCCAGTTGCCAATACGACGCGGCTTGGCACCCAGCAATTGGGTCAGTTGCTCACGCCAGTCGGCGGGTGGTGGAGATGCCAGACAGCGCCCGGTGACGGAAAGCGCTTTCATGCGCGCTCCAGAACCACTGTGGCGTGCCCACCACCAAATCCCAAAATACTCGCCATAAAACGACGAACTGAAGCCGGTGCCTGGGTTGCGAGATGAACGCCCAAGGTGGCGTCCACCACGTCAGCATAGGTGGGCCACACACCTTGCTCCAGGCAGGCGATCAGCAAGGCAACTTCTGCCGCGCCCGAGGCCCCCATGGTGTGGCCGATAGCCGTCTTCAGCGACACCAGCGGCGGGACTACTTCGAAACTGTCCCGCAAGCCTTGGGCCTCAATTGCATCGTTGCCCGGACTGCCAGCGGCCTGTACCTTAATCAAATCGATGGCGTCGGCGGTTAAACCACAGTTTGCCAGTGCCTTTTGGTACATGCTGACGACAGCCGGGACTGAGGCGCTGGTGGGCTGCCTCCCATCCACCACGTTGGCCCCGCCCAGCATGCACCAGAACGATGCTTCGCGCGTAGAGAATCGCAGCGCAGCAATTGACTCCCCCAACACCAAACCGTCCCGATCCCGTCCAAAAGGTTTGCAGCGACCTGGCGACAGCAATTGCAAGGCGGCAAAACCACCCAAAGTGAGTTGATTGCTCAGTTCTACACCCAGTACCAAAGCATCCTCCACCTCGTCACTGCGCAACAACGCATGCGCGGCCATCATGGCGTTGAGACTGGAGGTGCAGGCCGTGCTGAGCACGTACACCGGCCCGCGCCACTGCAAGCAGTTGGCCACCTGGTCGGCAAATGCCTGGTAATCCACGACTGCAGCACCCTGCTCCATAGCACCAATGTCAAACGACGAGGTGGCAAGAAACAAGGCTCCGTCACGAGCCTTTTCGGCCCTGGCCTCCAGGGCGACGCGCCGAATGAACGTGCGGGCGCGCTCATTCCAGTCACCCGATACATCCGCCATGGCGCGATAAGGAAAACAGGTCGTTGACTCACCAGGCAAAACACGGGTGGCAGCCGCATCACGCCCCTGCGATAAGGCCGTTAATGACGTTTTTACCGTCAGGCCCAGTGCACAGGCAAGGCCGCTGCCCACGAGATACACCGGCTTCATGCCGGCTGATGCGTATGTAAATACTCCGCCAAGGCCAACAGCGACACCATCGCGCGACGCGTATCTTTGCTGTCAGGCATGCGCACACGGTACTTTTTTTGGATAGCCATGGAAATCTGCAAAGCGTCAAGAGAATCAAGATCCAGCCTGGACTCGGGTCCGAACCACGGCTCGTCGTCGCGTAGTCCGCCGACAGGTTCTACCTTGTCCACAGCGGCAAGAATATGAGCTTTCAGCTCGGCCCGAAATGCGATGTCGTGATCATTCATGAGAAGGAGAACACCCGCTGGTCAGCGGGCATTTTGGTTCGCGTTTCAAGGTGATGCGCCCCTTATGAACGGGCTATTTTGCGCAGCGCGGAGTTTACATCTGCAGTTTGCAATTAACCCACCGGAAACTTCAGGCAAACACAGCCCCCAACCCCGTACCCACCATTCAGAAAAATCGCGTGCCAATCCACGACAAGCGAGGAAGAGAAATCAGTGGGCATACTAGAAGATGAGACGTAGAAGATGTTTTGAGTACGCGGTACATTAAAATGCGCGGCAACCCGCGGATTGCGGCACCTGCGATGGCAAGAATCTTTCACAAAGAACGCTGCCACAGCAGCAGACCGGCCCGCGCCGCAACCCATCACCCCACGAATCGTTTACCCCATGACCACCCCTTCCAGTCCCAATAAGACCAATGCACAACTTGAACGCGAAGTGGCTCAACTCATGGTTTCAGCACTCAATCTTGAGGTCGCGCCGGAGAGTATTGACGCTGACTCCGAGTTGTACGGTGATGGTTTGGGCCTGGATTCGATTGACATTCTTGAAATTGCGCTGGTAGTCTCCAAGCAATATGGCATTCAGATGAAGACCGAGGGTGAAGACAACTTTGCCATCTTCAAATCACTGCGCAGCCTGAGTGCCTACATCGCAGAAAAGCGCACCAAGTGACCTACCTCACGCGGCTTTTGTTGATCTTGGCAATTGCCGTACTAGGCGCTGCGTACCTGGTTTTCAGTCACGTGTTGACCATCGACGAACACCCTAGCTTGCCAATGCTGGCACTGGGAGTAACACCGCTAACCGTCATGGCCCTGCTAGCCGCCTGGCATTCCCGCATGCGCTGGCTGGCCCTGGCACTGCTGGCTTCGCTGGCACTGACAGTACTGCTGTATTTGGACGCTTTGCGCAACCACGTCAACTGGCTGTATTTCATGCAACATGCCGGGACCATGTCACTGCTGGCCGTCACCTTTGGCAGCACGCTGGGGCGGGGTGATGCCGAGGCCCTATGCTCACGTGTCACACGCCTGATGCTGCCAGGCCCAGTCGATCCGGCCTACATGCGCTACACGTGGAAGGTCACGGTGGCCTGGACCGCGTATTTTGTAACCAGCGGCGTGGTTTCCGTGAGCCTATTCTTCTGGGGACCAATTGTCATCTGGTCCTATTTTGCCAACCTGCTCACCCCGCTCTTCGTGGGGCTGATGTTTGTTGTTGAATATCTAGTGCGGGTGCGGGTGCTGCCTGATCGCGCCCACTTCAGCATCGCCCAGACCATTCAGGCCTATCGTTCTTATGAGCAGCGCTGACATGCCCTCACAACCCTTGCGTCGTCGTCTGAAACTTCTCATTGCCATCATCGGCATGCGGCTGTGCGCCAGCAGCTACAGCGCCGACTGGACCCTACCCGATCTGATGCATTCACTGGCCCAGAACAGATCCGGCAAGGCCAATTTTGTTGAAAAAAAATACATTGGCATTTTGGACAAGCCCATGGAATCTTCCGGCGAGCTGTCTTTCGATGCGCCAGACCGCCTGGAAAAACGCACCCTCAAGCCCAACCCGGAAACCATGCTGCTGGACGGTGACAAACTGACCATCACCTTGCACGAGAAGCGTCCGCTCTACCTGCGTCTGCAAGACCACCCTGAAGTGGCCGCTTTGGTAGACAGCATCCGTGGCACCCTTAGTGGTGACCAAGCGGCGCTGGCAAAAAACTTCACCATCGAATTCGCTGGGGTGCAGAGCAAATGGCAACTGACCCTGACACCTATGCAAAAAGCCGTGGCCAAGGTGGTCAGTCAAATCCGTATTGGGGGAGCGGATGCAAACCTCAAAACCATCATCTTTGATCAGATCGACGGTGACCACTCTGAAATGACGATCTCCAAGGTTGTCTCACCTTGAACCCATCAAGGCCCGTACAACCACCTCAAGCCCAAATTCGCTCTTGGCGCCCTGGGCTGTTTCTATTGGCTCAGCTGGCATTACATGCCGCGGCACTGGTATGGCTCCTGTTCTTCTTTCATGAATGGCGCTGGGCGGCAGCCCTTGTCCTGATCAGCCAGTTGATGCTGATGGCGGCCAGCCTGTGGCCACGCAGCACCTGCCTGGGTGCCAACTTGGTGCGACTGCCCACAGCGGCGATACAACGTGCCGAAGTCGCCATCACCATTGATGACGGCCCCGACCCCCAAGTTACCCCACAGGTTCTGGCGATCCTTGCGCAGCAGGGCGCTCAAGCGACTTTTTTTTGCATTGGTGAGCGTGCTTCAGCACACCCTGAACTGTGCCACAGCATACTGGCCGCAGGGCACCGCATTGAGAACCACGGCGCATGCCATCCCACCCTGTGTGCACTTTCGGGACCTGCTGGCTGGCGGCGCGAAATTGAAGAGGGGCAACACATCCTGCAGCGCATCACAGGCCAGACACCGCGCTTCTACCGTGCAGTCGCCGGTCTGCGCAACCCCTTTCTGGACCCGGTGCTGCATGCGCTGGGCCTGCAGCTGGCGACCTGGACCCGCCGTGGCTTTGATACCCGCGAGCGTGATCCTGACAAAGTCTTGCGTCGGTTGACGCAAAACCTTTCAGCAGGCGATATCTTGCTGCTGCACGATGGCCATGCAGCACGTACGCCCTCGGGCGAGGCACTGATTGTGGCCGTGCTGCCCAGACTGCTGGATGCCATCCGGACGCACGGCCTGACCCCGGTCACACTGGCACATGCCTGTACCCCAGTCAAGTAAAATCCCAGCATTCCGCTAGGTGAATTCGCCGTGCAACCATTACTTATAAAAACATTCACAACCACCACCGCATTGGGACGCGGCTTGACTGACACATTGAATGCCCTGCGGGCTCAACGCAGCGGCTTACATGCGCATTCCTGGGAAACGGTAGACCTTTCCACTTGCCTGGGCGAGGTTGAGGGCCTGGATGCGGTCACCCTACGTGCTGACATGCAGGCATTCGACTGCCGCAACAACCGTCTGGCCCAACTGGCACTGGAGCAGGACGGTTTCATGCAGAGTGTGCAAACTGCGGCAGAGCGCTATGGCAGGCAACGCATCGGCGTGTTCTTGGGCAGTAGCACGTCAGGCATTCTGAGTTCAGAACAAGCCTATCGCCAGCGTGACCCAGTCACCGGCGTCTTGCCCGCAAGTCACAGTTACCGTCATACCCACAACATGTTCTCCGTGGCGGATTTTGTGCGCCACTACGCCGATCTGCAAGGGCCAGCCTATGTGGTTTCGACCGCCTGCTCGTCTAGCGCCAAAGTGTTTGGTATTGCCCAGCGCATGATCGGCTGCGGCCTGATTGATGCTGCCGTGGTGGGGGGGGTCGATTCCCTGTGCCTGACCACCCTCTACGGTTTTAATTCACTACAACTGGTATCCAGCCGCCCCTGCATGCCCTTTGACGCCCAGCGCGACGGCATTTCAATTGGCGAGGGTGCGGCCTTCATCTTGCTGGAACGTGCCAACCAGGTGCTGGCCGGTGACCTCGTGCTCAGTGGGGTGGGTGAATCCAGTGATGCGCACCACATGTCATCACCCCACCCCGAAGGGCGGGGTGCACGCCTGGCCATGCAGGCGGCCCTGGACATGGTGGGTCTGCAGCCACAGTCCATTGGCTACATCAATCTGCATGGTACGGCCACGCCCAGCAACGACGCAGCCGAAGACGTGGGTGTCACCGCCGTGTTTGGCACCAGCACCCCTTGCAGCTCAACCAAGGGGCATACCGGCCACACCCTGGGCGCTGCTGGTGCGGTGGAAGCCGTGATCTGCGCGCTGGCGCTGCGCCATGATTTTCTACCCGGCGGTGTCGGCACCCGCACCCCCGACCCACGCCTGCACTGCAATTACCTTCTGACAAACCAAGAACAGGCCATTACCCACGCACTGAGCAACTCCTTCGGTTTTGGTGGCAGCAATTGCAGCTTGCTGTTCTCCCGAAAAAGGGCATGACTGCACTACAGGTTTTTGTTGACGGTATCGGTTTGTATGCACCGGGGTTTGATGGCTGGGCACACGCCCGTGCGGTGCTCGCTGCGCCCCAAACCTACCGGGCAACACCCTTGGAATTACCCAGCATCGACTCCCTGCCCGCAGCGGAACGCCGTCGGCTGGGGATGGCTGTCAAGCTGGCAATGTCCGTTGCCTATGACGCAGCCAAACAGTCATCGTCTGATCTCCAGAATGTGGGCACGGTATTTTCCTCCAGTGCGGGCGATGGCGACAACTGCCACCAGATCATGGAAGCCCTGGCATCAACTGACCGTGCGATTTCTCCCACCCGTTTTCACAATTCGGTACATAACGCAGCTGCCGGGTATTGGGGCATCGCCACGGGCAGCCAGCAGCCCTCCATCAGCCTGAGTGCCCATGACGCGGGCTTTGGCGCCGCACTGCTGGAGGCCACCAGCCAGATCCACAGCAACGCGCAACCCTGTTTGATGGTCACGTTCGACACGCCCTATCCAGCGCCCCTGCGGACCCTGAGCAATACCACCCACGCTTTCGGCGTGGCACTGCTGCTGACACCAAGGCGAAGCGCCTCAACTCTGTGCGGCTTGACGCTTTCTCTGACCCAGACTTCCTTCCACACCATGCCTACTCCGGAACTCGAAGCCATGCGCAGCAACGTGCCCGCCGCCCGCGCCCTGCCATTGCTGGCGGCCTTGGCCGTGCCGCAACCGCGGACGCTGGTGATCGAATACCTGCACGAACTCAACCTGTCCATCACGCTGCAACCATGACCATCGACCGCGCTTGGATTCAGCGCCACATTCCGCACCAGGGCAACATGTGTCTGCTGGAAGAGGCAACGCAATGGGACGACACCACCATCCAATGCCTGGCCCGCAGCCACGTGGCGATGAACAACCCAATGCGCAATACGCAGGGACTGCCCATCAGTGCCGGTATCGAATATGCAGCACAAGCCATGGCGGTGCATGGTGCCATGTTGGCCCCCTTGAACCAACTTCCTGAAGTCGGTTACCTCACCAGTGTGCGCAATGTGCAGTGGTGGGTCCCTCGACTGGACAACGTGGGTGCTGAGATCACCATCCAAGCCACCCGCATCTCCGGCAATGAGGTCAGTCTGCTGTACGACTTCAGCATCCTCTGCCGCGACCGCCTGCTTTTGTGTGGCCGCGCCAGTGTGATGGTCAACCCCCCGTTCCCGCCCCAGAACTTCTTCGCCGTTCCCGCATGAACACCTTGCCCCTTTTACACGGCGCCTTGAGCACCCAAACCATTGCCTACTGCAACCAGCGCCCAGTCAGTCAGGCCGAGTTTTTGCACGACATCCTGGCCTTGGCGGACCGGCTACCACAGACCGGGCATGTCTTTAACCTGTGCAAAGACCGCTACTGGTTCTCTGTGGCCCTGTTTGCCGCCATCAGTCGAGGCATGGTGAGTTTGTTGCAAAACTCCATCGCCCCGGAAAACATGGCAGCACTGTTTGTTGACTTTCCGGATGCCATTTGCCTGGGTGAACAGGCTACACCTATGGTAGCGAACATACCCTATGTGGAGGTTTCCCACTCTACGTCGTCGACAACCAACGTGCCCCTGGACATGCCACAAATTCCAGGCGCTCAACAAATCGTTCGAATCTTCACCTCTGGTTCAACCGGCAAACCACAAGCCCATAGCATGAATTTCTGGCGCATGCACAAATGCGCTCTGGCCGAGGCACAGCGCATGTGGGAAACCGCCGGCGGCCCCTGCTCGGTACTGGGCACCGTGTCGCCCCAGCACATGTTTGGGTTAGAGGCCACCGTGCTGCTGCCAATCTTTGGCGGTGGTCAGTTCAGTGCCAGGCAACCGTTCTTTCCGGCTGACGTGGCCAGTGCCCTGGCCGAACTTCCAGAACCACGCCTGCTGGTGTCCACCCCCTTTCACTTGCGCAAGCTGATGGACGCGCAAATCACCTGGCCCCGCGTCAGCGCCGTGCTGTCGGCCACGGCCCCGTTGTCACTGGAACTGGCTCATGAAGTTGAAGCCCAGTTAAACGCTCCCATGGTAGAAATTTATGGATCCACTGAAACCGGTGCGCTAGCCACCCGGCAACCCACCCAAGGAAACCAGTGGGAAACCTATGCCGGTATTTCGCTGCAACAAAGCCAAGACCTGACTTGCGCCCACGCCGAGCACTTTGAGACACCGCAAACGCTCAACGATGTGGTCGAATTACAAAGCCCCAACCGTTTTCACCTGCTGGGGCGCAGCTCGGACATGATCAACATCGTTGGCAAGCGCAATTCACTGGCGTTTCTCAACCATATATTGCTCAGCCTGCCTGGTGTAGAAGACGGTGTTTTCTGCATGCACGACGGTGAATCTGTCGATGTTGTGCCGCGCCTGATGGCATTTGTGGTGGCTCCCTCGCTAACAAGTGCGGCCATCCAGGATAGCTTGCGCCAGCATGTGGACCCGGTGTTCCTGCCCCGCCCACTGGTCTTCCTGCCCACCCTGGCGCGTGATACCAACGGAAAACTGGCCGCCTCAATCCTGGCCGAATTACGTGCCGAACACCTGGCAACGAGGACCTGAAATGCCTGTTGTTGCCATGCCCTTTGATGCGGGTCATCCGGTGTTTGCGGGCCATTTCCCCGGGCACCCCATCGTGCCCGGGGCAATGCTGCTGGATTGGGCACAGGCTGCTATTGAAGCCCAACTTGGCCTGAGCCTCCAGGCGCTGGCCGAAGCCAAATTCCACAGCCCAGCCACACCTGCCGACTCTCTTGAGCTTGATTTTGAAGTTGGAACCACCGCCGTGCGATTCGAAATTCGTAGCACCACACGCAAGATTGCCAGTGGCCGCTTTCCCTTGTCCACATGAGTGAGCCAGCGCCACCCCAACAGATTGACGGCAAGCCCGCGTGGATGCAGCACAAAGAGCGCGGCAGCTTTTTCCTGCTCAAACTGATGAGCCGTATTTCCCTGCTGTTTGGGCGCCGTCTCTCACGGTTCGTGGTGTATGGCATTGCCCTGTACTTTCTGCTGGCCGCGCCCACGGCCCGCAAAGCCTCACGCAGTTACCTGGAACGGGTCCTGCAACGCCCCATCACCTGGAGCGACCTGTACCGCCACATCCTGACCTTTGCCAGCACCATCCATGACCGCTTCTACCTGCTCAACCGCCAGACGGAGCTGTTTGACATCCAGGTGTTTGGTGCCGAGCCGATCGACCAGACCCAAGGAACGGGCCAAGGCCTGCTGCTGTTCGGCGCGCACATGGGCAGTTTCGAGGTCCTGCTCACCCATGGCCGCAGCCACCATCACAACTCTTGTATTGCGATGTACCCGGAGAATGCCCGTCAACTCAACCGTGCGCTGGCAGCCATCAATCCGCAGGCAATCACCCGCATCATTGCACTGGGCCAGATGGATTCCATGCTTACCATCCACCATAAGCTGGAGACGGGTGCGATGGTGGGAGTGCTTGCCGATCGCGCTGCTGGCCTGGACCAATACCTCAGCCTACCATTTTTAGGTGCGCCCGCACGTTTTCCCACAGGCCCGTTTCGCATGGCCGCCATGCTTGGCTACCCGGTCTACTTCATGACCGGGCTGTACGGCGGTGGCAACCGTTATGAGGTGCACTTCGAACCACTGGCCGATTTTTCTGGCATCCACCGCAACCAGCGTGATCAAGTGGTGCGTGAGACGCTTGAAAAATACGTCGCGGCGCTGGAACGCCACTGCAAGGCCTCGCCCTACAACTGGTTTAATTTTTTTGACTTTTGGGAGTCCACCCCATGACCACTCAACGCCGCCTGCTGCCGCTGGTACTCTGGTTTGTCGGACTGCTGGCATGCCTGCTGGTGATGTTGCAAACTCATTTTGTGGCGGATTTGTCCGCCTTCATGCCTCGCACCCCCAATGCACGCCAGCAACTCTTGATTGACCAACTGCGTGATGGTGCGGTAGCCCGACTGATCATGATGGGCATCGAAGGTGGCGATGCCGCCGAGCGGGCCCAACTGTCACGAGCCCTGTCCAACGAACTGCAGCAGAGCGGTCTGTTTGTCGCCGTGCAAAACGGCCAGGAGGAAACCCAGGAACGTGACCGGGCCTACTTCTTCGCCAACCGCTACCTGCTCAGCCCGGCCGTCACCTCTTCGCACTTTGAGACCGAAGGTTTACACGCAGCCATCAGCCGCTCTATCAATGCGCTGTCTGGTGATGCGGGCATGAGCATCAAGCACCTGTTTGCACGCGACCCCACCGGCGAAACCCTGCAGATGCTGGAGCAGTTTTCAGGTCTCAATCAACCACAGAGCAGCAACGGGGCTTGGGCCTCACGCGACGGCAAACGCGCCTTGCTGCTGGCCTTTACCCGCGCTGCCGGATCAGACACCGAAGCCCAGGCGCAAACCATCAATACCACCCGTACGCTGTTTGCCGCCTTGCCGGGGCGCAGCCCGGATACCCGTCTGGTAATGAGTGGTGCGGGGGTTACATCAGTGACCTCACGTGCCACCATTGAAAACGAAGTTGGTCGTCTGGCCACTGCCAGTTTTGTGCTGGTGGTCTGCCTGCTGCTGGCGGTCTACCGCTCCCCCACTCTTCTGATTTTGGGCCTGCTGCCGGTGTTATCCGGGGTGGCGGCCGGTGTTGCCGCCGTGAGTCTGGGCTTTGGTCAGGTGCATGGGCTGACACTGGGCTTTGGCACGACATTGATTGGTGAGGCGGTGGACTACTCGATCTACTTCTTCATTCAGCGCAGCAGCACCCAGATCTCGCCCCATTTCTGGCGCACCATTTGGCTGGGTGTCTTGACCTCCATCGCCGGGTTTGCTGCGCTGCTGAGCTCCAGCTTCCCAGGCCTGGCCCAACTGGGTCTGTATTCCATCAGCGGCCTGATAGCGGCTGTGCTGGTCACACGCTACGTGCTACCGGTGCTGACACCGCAGAAACTGGCCCTGCGCGACCTCAGCTGGATAGCGCTCAAACTGGACCGCGGTATCGAACGCGCCGCCGTGCTGCGCTGGCCGGTGGTCGCATTGGCGCTGGCCGCCTGCGCTGCCGTGTTGCTGCACAACGGCAGCATCTGGAACCGTCAGCTCTCAGGTCTGAACCCGATTCCGCAGTCAGAACGGCAAGTGGACGAACAACTGCGTGCTGACCTGGGCGGTGCCGACACACGCTACATCATGGCGCTGACCGCACCGAATCAGGAGGCAGCACTACAACAAGCAGAGCATGCAGGTACCGTGCTACAAGGCCTGATGCAAGATCAAGTGATGGCGGGCTTCAGTTCCCCCGCCACGGTACTGCCAAGCGTGGCCTTGCAGCGGGCCAGACAAGCCGCCTTGCCCGACGCCGCGCAGGCCCGAGCGCGTTTGCAACAAGCCTTACAAGGCCTGCCGGTTCAGGCCGAACGCTTGGCACCGTTTCTGAGTGATCTGCAAACCACCCAACAGCGCTCGCCCTTGCAGCGCAAAGATCTGGACGGCACTTCTGCTGTGCTGATGGTGGACTCCATGCTGGTCCCGCGCACGTCGGATGTCTTGGTCCTAATGCCCCTGCGCCCCATGACCACCGGCCCCTTGGCAGACAACATTCCTTTGGAGCGGGTGCATGCAGCGCTGCGTGCCCAGGGTTTGAATGACGCGGTGGTGATCGACATGCTGGAAGAGTCCAGCAGCCTGTTCGACGGCTACCGCCATGAGGTTTTATGGTTAGCGGGCCTGGGTTGCCTGTTTATTCTGGCGCTGCTGCTGGCCTCGCTGCGCTCCTGGGTTCGCACCCTGCGAGCCGCAGCACCCCTGGCATGTGCCGTGATGTGTGTCACTGCCATTCTGCTGCTGCAAGGCATTCAACTCACTATTCTGCACTTGGTAGGCTTGCTACTGGTGGTGGCCGTGGGTTCCAATTACACCCTGTTCTTTGACCGCAGCGCACAGACCGGCAGTGCTGTCTACCGCCAGCAAACCCAGATAGCTCTGCTGGTTGCCAACCTGACCTCAGTGGGCAGCTTTGGTTTGCTGGGCCTGTCCAAGGTGCCGGTACTGGTCGCCATTGGCAGCACCGTGGCACCCGGGGTTTTTCTGGCGCTGGTCTTTGCCGCCATCCTGACGCGTGAACGCACAGATGCGCACACGCACTGAGCTGCACCGCGCCAACCAGCACACCGACACCCTGCTGGTGCTGCTGCCGCCTGCATTGGCTAGCATCGATGACTTTGATGAGCAGGGTTTTGTGGCGGCGGTGCGTCAGCGCCAGTTGCCCGTTGACCTGCTGTTGGCAGATGTCACCGCACAACACGTGATCGACCACAATGCAGTGTCTGCACTGCATCACCAAATCATCCAACCGGCACAAGTCAAGGGCTATCGCAGCGTTTGGTTGGCAGGCATTTCCATGGGTGCCTTCAGCGCCCTGTCCTACGCAGCGCAGCATGCAGACCACATCTCTGGTCTTTATCTGATCGCCCCTTATCCTGGCACGGCTGATGTGCTCGCTGAAATCCGCGCCGCAGGCGGTGTAACTACCTGGTGCCAGAACCCACTCCACACGCAGGACGAACGTGCGTGGTGGCAATGGCTGGGCCGTGAATCCATTCAGGGTCAATGGCGCACCCCGGTGTACTTCGGCACGGGCAGCGCCGACCGGTTCCTGAGCGGGCAACAAATGCTGTCAGATGTACTGCCCGAGGGTTACGTTCGGGTACTCCCTGGCAAGCACCATTGGCCAACCTGGAAGGCGCTATGGAATGAATGGCTAGACCAAGGACCTCTGGCTCGCCAATCGCCCTGACACGCTGGCTCTGCGACAGTCTGATGGGACACGGACGGTACCTACAATCGTTCATCAATGACCACCATTAAAGAGCAACACATGCACCTCACACATACCTATAAACGATGCTTGATCGGCCTGTTATTGGGTGCCAACTTGGGGGTATCAGCCCTTGCAGCAGAAGCAGATGACAACCCCGTCAACAGCTGCCTGAACGCTTGGGAAAAACACCCTTTCGGAAAAAATCCGTCCTACAAAACACTGTCGACATCGGTCAAGGTGTTCGGCATTGGCTCCGATACGGCCGACACCGAAGTAACACAAACTCCCGCGCTGGTTCTGGTCAATCCCGGTGTCAACGTTGCAGGTGGCTCGGTCGTGCAAGTGCTTAACCCCAATGGCTGGTACTGCTTTCGCACCACCGTGAGCGTCATGGGGGAGCTGACCATCAAAGCCCATTGCAAATCACACTTGGCCACCACGACGGGTGACGTGCTGGGGGGTGTCAACGCCGCTGACGGCAAGGGTGTAACCGTTCTTGGAAAGACCAAGGTGGAACGCGTCGGGTGTGATTGAACACACATGGGCACACAAAACATCTACCTCGACGGCATCGGCGTGTTTGGCCCCGGTCTAGCCGGTTGGACGCAAACCAGTGACGTGTTGGCCGGTCGACAAGCCTACGTGGCCACACCCACCGCACCGCCCCCTGTTGAAAAACTCCCCCCGGCTGAACGCAGACGGGTGGGCATGCCCGTCAAACTGTCGATGGCCATCGGCCTGGAGGCTGCACGCCATGCCGGAGCTGACCTGTCTAACCTGGCAACGGTGTTCTCCTCGACAGAAGCTGATTGCGACAACTCCCACGCCATTCTGGAGGCACTGGCCTCAAGCGACCGCGCCCTGTCGCCCACCCGCTTTCACAACTCGGTGCACAACGCGGCATCCGGCTACTGGGGCATTGCCACCGGCAGCATTCAGCCTAGCACCAGCCTGAGCGCCTTTGATGCCACCTTTGCCGCCGGGCTGCTGGAAGCCACCACCCAGGCCAACAGCAGTAGCCAACCCTGCCTGCTGCTGGCCTATGACACCACCTATCCCGAACCCCTGCACAGCCTGCGGCCCATCCCTGCGGCCATGGGGGTGGCACTAGTTCTCAACCCCTGCCAGACCCCGGCAGCTCTTGCGCAGCTCAAGATCAGTTTCAGTGACGCGCCTGCCACCCACCTGCCTCAGGGCAACCTGGAGCACTTGCGCCAGAGCATTCCAGTGGCCCGCAGCCTACCCGTGCTGTCCCTACTGGCACACGGCCGCCGTGGATCGGTGGTGGTGGACTACCTGGATACGCTGCGCCTGGGCATTGAAGTTTGCGACATCGCCTGAACCATGACGACCCAACCAACCTCCATGAAACGCGCCCTGGTCACCGGTGGCAGTGGCGCCATCGGCGCAGCCATCTGCCGCCGCCTGGCTGCCGATGGCCTACATGTGATCGTGCACGCCAACAGCCAGCTCGCCAACGCCCAAAGCCTGTGCGACGAATTGAACAACAACGGCGGCTCGGCGCATGCGGTTCAGTTTGACGTGACCGACAGCGCCGCAACTCAGAACACTCTGGAAGCCCTGCTGGAAGATGGCCCGATCCAGGTGCTGGTGAACAACGCCGGTATCCATGACGATGCGGTCTTTCCCGGCATGCAGCGCCAGCAGTGGCATCGGGTGATTGATGTGTCGCTGCACGGTTTTTTTAATGTCACGCAACCCCTGTCCATGCCCATGATCCGCAGCCGATGGGGCCGCATCATCAGCATCTCATCCATTGCCGGCCTGACTGGCAACCGGGGCCAGACCAACTACGCCGCCGCCAAGGGCGCGTTACATGCGGCCAGCAAGTCACTTGCGCTGGAGCTGGCCACACGCGGCATCACCGTTAATGCCGTAGCCCCCGGCATCATCAGCTCAGACATGACCAAAGGTGTGTTTGACAGCACCGCCATTGCCAGCTTAGTGCCCATGAAACGCGCTGGCAAACCCGAAGAAGTAGCCGCCCTGGTGGGCTTTCTGGCCTCAGACAGCGCGGCCTACATCACCGGCCAGGTCATTTCTGTCAACGGCGGCATGGCTTGATCCATACCCTCAACATGCCTCATCACCTTCTGAGCACCACCCAACGCACGGTAGATAGTCCCGCCGAATTTGCGCAATGCCGCGACCTCTTTTTTACCCGTCCCCTGTCCGACACCATTCTGCGCTGGTGTTTTCCTGATCTACCTCGGCAAGCCGTGGTCGAGCAAACCAACACCTTTCGCGGTACCGAAGACTTCCAGTTTGCCTACGTCAATCCGATGCTGCAGCGCATTCTGAAAGAGACCTCGCAGGGCCTGAGCATTTCCGGCCTGGACCAACTACCCACCGACCGCAAATTTCTCTTCATCTCCAACCACCGCTGCATCGTCACCGATGCCGCACTGGTGTCGCTGAACCTGCTGTCCAGCGGGCGGGGTACCTGCAAGGTGTGTGTGGGCGACAACCTCATGAACACCCCTGGAGTAGCCGAGCTGATGCTGCTGCTCAATGGTGTGGTCATCAAACGCAGCGGCGCACGCCGCGACGTGTATGCCAAGGCACAGCAAGTGGCCACCTACCTGGCCCGCCAGATTGCGCAACAGCACTATTCCGTCTGGCTGTCACAAAGTCCGGGCCGCACCAAAGACGGCAACGACCACACCGACCCGGCCATCATCAAGATGCTGGGTTTGGCGGGCCACAAGACCCGCACCGATTTTGAAAAGCTGCACATTGTTCCAGTTGCCATTTCCTATGAATTTGAGCCCTGCGCCAGCCACAAGGTGCGCGAAACACTGCTGCGACAGCAGCATGGCAAGTACCACAAGGCCGCTGACGAAGACGTGGTGCAAATCCGGGATAGCCTGACGACTGACAAAGGTCATATCCACCTGGCGTTCGGCAAAGAAATTCGTCTGGACGGACCGCCCGAGGCCGATGTGATTCAAGAAGTGGTGGACCGGGTCGATGCCCAAATCTGGAAGCTCTACCGTTGCTGGGAAAGCAACCTGATGGCGCATGCCCTGCTCACCCGGCGCCACTGGGATCAGACCACAGCCTATGCCAAGACGTTTCTAAACCTGATCGACCAACAGGTTGCGGAGTTGCACGCCATCGGCCTGCCCAGCGCCCCGGCGCGCGAAGCGCTGCTGCAGTTGTATGCGCAACCAGTTTTTAATGCACAGCGTTTAGAAGCAGCCGGCCCTTGATCTGAGGGGGCGTTTTTGGCTGTAGCCCATGTAGCGACTTGGCAAACAGCTATCAACTTCAATCGGCGACAGCGCTGATCGCAGTCGACTTTTGGTCTGCCGCTCCCTGTGGCCAGCCACCAAACCCGTGCCATACTTAGCCCCATATGGTTGAATTTCCTATCTGCCTGCCACTGACCCCGCCGCTTGGCGCGAAGCAG
>WSSedL1CaDRAFT_10000761_pt1 | contig 21551 bp, 16 predicted proteins | sample WetSurSL1Cattail_FD_9464 | JGI IMG/M metagenome (IMG submission 9464)
GGATAGTTGCAAAAATCTTGCATGTTGAAAAACTAAATGTAATTATATTGAATTTACATATAATGAGTTAGTCGTTTTTCAGCAGACCCTAAGTAATAAATATACACCCTACACTCTACACCCTAAATTACACCCTACACCCTACACCCTATGAATGTGTGAATATTGCAAGTCTTACCTGAAATTGTGTAAGGCTTTCATTGTTTAAAGATGCCACCTTTGTACAGTGAAAATAATTTCACCGTTAAATGAAATAATATGAAAAGGAATAAGCTACTTTCAACCCTCGCAATCGTATCGGTTGTTCTGTTTGCCGGTTGCAAGAATGATGATTTTGTTGCAACGAATGTAGGACCTTGTCCGGAGGTGATATCAGTCAGTCCGCTTAGTGGGGCAACATTGGTTGGTCGCAGCAAAGTCATTTCAACCGTCGCCAGTCAGGAAGCTGCACGGGTGAGTACAGTGACAGCTACCTTTAATAAAAAAATGGATCCGAAAACGATCAATGAATCTTCTTTCACACTTCAAATTGCCGGAGGGTCGGTGGTGCCAGGAACCGTTACGTATACCGATTCAACAGCCGTTTTTGTAGCTTCATCCAAATTCATTGACGATAAAACTTTTGAAGCTCGAATCACAACGGCTGTGAGAGATCTGTCCGGAAATGCATTACAAGCCGATTATGTATGGACCTTTAGTACCGGTGCAACTATATTACCTGTCGTGATTGCAACCGATCCATTAAATTTATCCACAGGAGTTGTTCTTAATAAAGTCATAAATGCAACTTTTAGTATGCCAATGGATCCAACATCCATTACCGCTACTACTTTTACTTTAATGAATGGTACATCTCCGGTTTCGGGGGCGGTTTCGGTAATCGGAACCGTTGCTACCTTTACTCCAAGCGCAACACTTAGTCCTGCAACCGTCTATACCGCTAAAATGAGTATGGCTGCAAAAAACCTGGATGGATCTACAATAGCAAAAGACACAACATGGACATTTACTACCACCAGTATTTATACATTAAATATTGTAGCCACCAATGGGGTGGTCGATAAAAGTCCGAATCAACTAACATACAATAGTGGCACCAGCGTAAAACTTACTGCAACTGCCAATCCCGGTTATACATTTTCTTCCTGGAGTGGAGATGCCACAGGTATTTCAAACCCATTAACTGTAACCGTGAATGGAAATAAGAATATCACCGCAAACTTTACTTCCAATGCCAATAATTTTACATTAAATATAACTGCTGTAGGAGGTTCTGTTTCAAGAAATCCAAATCAGCTGACTTATCCGAATGGAACTAATGCGATTCTTACTCCAATTGCCAGTGCCGGTTATACTTTTGATTCATGGGGTGGAGACGCTTCCGGTTCAGTAAGTCCGATGACATTAAATATGAATTCGAATAAAAATGTCACAGCAAACTTTACTGCTCCATTAGGAACTGGTCCCGGAATTGTAAACCTTGGAACGTCCGGCGACTTTAGCATTCTGTCAAAAACAGGTATTTCTACCACTGGTGTCACTTCCATTACAGGTAATATAGGTGTGAGTCCGGCAACTGCAACCGCCATAACCGGTTTCTCATTAATCATGGATGCTACCAATCAGTTTTCAACCTCGATTTATGTCTCAGGTCACGTGTTTGCTTCTGATTATACACTTGCTCCTCCCTCTAAAATGACTACTGCTATTAATGATATGCAAACAGCATTCACTACGGCAATGGGTATGACAACAACTGTTATTGTGGACAAAGGTGCCGGCAATATAAGCGGTATGACGTTGGTTCCCGGACTATATAAATGGAGTACCGGTTTATTAATAACCAATGCAGGTGTAACCTTGTCGGGCGGACCAAATGATACCTGGGTTTTCCAGATTGCGGCAGGTCTTACGGTTGATAACACAGCTATCATTCATTTAACAGGCGGTGCTCAGGCTAAAAACATATTCTGGATTACAGCTACAGATGCTGTTATAGGATCGAATGTTGATTTTAGCGGGAATATTCTTAGTCAGACACTTATTTCACTGAACACCGGGGCAAGATTAACAGGACGGTTATTAGCTCAATCGGCAGTGACATTAAACACAGCCACCGTCGTATTGCCTTAAAACCAGCTTATTCTTATCAGAAGACTAAATAAAATAATTCAAAGAAAAATGAAAACCGAAAGTTATGTCAAAAAGAAATCACGCTTCTTGTGTTTCTCTTATGCCTTGTGTATAAAAAGTCTTATTCTTTGCGCATTTATCCTGATTGGTATGTATACGCCCGTTCAGGCACAGGATTCAATTCAATATTCAAAACCGTCGTGGTACTTTGGAGTTGCAGCAGGTGGAAATATCAATTTCTATCGTGGTTCAACCCAGCAACTGAATGCAGACCTAACAGTTCCGACTACTTTTCACGATGGTAGCGGTGTTGGTCTTTTTCTTGCACCACTTATCGAATATCGTCCGGCCAATTCTCATTGGGGTGTAATGCTTCAGGCGGGTTATGATAGTCGTAAAGGAAAATTTGAAGAAGTAAAAACTCCGTGTAATTGCCCTGCCGACTTAACTGCCGACGTAAATTATATTACTGTGGAACCAAGTTTGCGCTTTGCTCCATTCAAATCAAGCTTCTATCTGTATGCTGGTCCACGGTTGGCCTTTAATATAAATAAAGAGTTCACGTATCAATTGGGTTTAAACCCTGCTTATCCCGATCAGTTGGCTACACCCGCGGTAAAGGGCGATTTTAGTGATATTCATAAAAACCTTATTTCAATGCAGGTTGGTGCAGGCTATGATATTCCACTTTCGTCACAATATCATAAGACCCGATTTGTGATTTCTCCCTTCGTATCTTTTCAACCTTACTTTGGTCAGGATCCACGAAGCATTGAAACCATGAATATTACGATACTGAGAGTTGGAGCAGCCTTTAAATTTGGAACAGGGCACAGACTTCCGCCGGTAAAGAAAGAAGCTTTTGTTGCAACAGCTATTGTTGATCCGGAAATAACCTTTACAGTTAACTCGCCCGAAAATGTTGTAGATAAACGTAACGTAAGGGAAATTTTTCCACTTCGGAATTATGTATTCTTCGATTTAGGTTCGGACGAAATCCCTGATCGTTATGTAATACTTACAAAAAATCAGGTAATAGATTTTAAAGAAGATGATTTATCCATGTCCGCTCCTAAAAACGGGACGGGCCGCTCGGATCGACAAATGAAAGTTTATTACAACGTGTTGAATATTCTGGGCGACAGAATGTCTAAAGATCTTTCAGCAAAAATAATATTAGTTGGTTCGTCGGAGCAAGGTTCAAAAGACGGACTTGCTATGGCCGGATCGGTGAAGCGCTATCTGGTAACTGCTTTTTCAATTGCACCATCGAGAATAACTACTCAGGGGCGTGTCAGACCTGATATTCCATCGCAACAACAGGGAGGAACAAAAGAACTCGTATTGCTTCGCGAAGGCGATCGACGTGTTTCTATCGAAACGAATAGTCCTGGTTTATTGATGGAATTCCAAAGTGGACCTGCTGCTCCACTAAAGCCGGTTACTATCAATGCAGTGCAGGAAGCGCCGCTTGACAGTTATGTGACATTTAATGTTGATGGAGCAAGTAAATCATTTACTTCATGGTCATTGGAACTAACAGATGAATCGGGAAAGATACAATATCTGGGACCTATACCGAAGACATAGTCAGTATTCCAGGAAAATCGATTTTGGGAACTCAGCTCATTGGCGATTACAATGTAAAAATGATTGGTCAACTCAAAAGTGGAAATTCCGTAGTAAAAGCAGCATCAATGCACATGGTACTATGGGTTGCACCCAAAGACAATGAAGGTATGCGCTATAGCATTCTCTACGAATTCAACAAATCCGAAGCTGTCAACATGTATCATAAATATCTTATTAATATTGTAATCCCCAAAATTCCAATAGGAGGGAAGGTGATTATACATGGGCACACCGATATTATTGGAGACGAAGAATACAACCAACGCTTGTCATTAGCCAGAGCTGATAATGTTAGAAACATTTTAGAAAATGGGTTGAAAAAAACAGGACGAAGTGATGTTACATTTGAAGTGTCGGGATTTGGCGGTAATCAAAAATTATCTCCTTTCGAAAACGAATTTCCTGAAGAGCGCTTTTATAACCGTACCGTAATTATTGATATAATACCTAAGCGGTAATTTTTCTCTGATTTGTTTACATCTTTCGGAAAAGACAGAGTTCATTGCGAACTCTGTCTTTATACTTTCTAAGTAATAATATTTAATGATCTGTTTTCTGAAAGTAAAATACAGATAAACGGTCTTGTAACTCGTAACTATTTTCTTGTAACTACTTCTACTCATTTATGTGTGAATATTGTAACTTTTTTCATGAATTGTGTAAGACAAGCAGGTCTGAAAATACGCACCTTTGTACTGTAAAAACAGAATTATTAATAATATCAACACAATCATGAACACAACAGAACTAAAAGGCAATTGGGACGAACAAAAAGGTAAATTGAAGCAAAAATTTGCTGCTTTAACCGATAACGATTTAATGTTTGCTATTGGCAAAAAGGAAGAAATGTTTGGTCGGCTTCAAAAAAAGCTGGGTAAATCAAAAGAAGAATTATATAAAATAGTATCAGAACTTTAATTCTTAAATGTCCCCAAAGATACCGTTTTTAATCAAATGATAGAGCGGTATCTTTTTTCCATAGAAATGAAAAAGATCAAATGCCTGTTTCTCATGTTGCTCATTAGTACTGCATTCATCCATTCACAGGATCAGGAGTCTAAATCCGTCCAAATTGGTGTGAGAGCAGGACTAAACATTTCTAATCTTTATACCAACGGAGCTACAGGATCTGATATAATTCCGGGTTATAATGCAGGCTTTTTTGCAAGAGTGTCTCTGAATGATTTTATTGGTTTTCAACCTGAATTGTCTTTGACTACCAAAGGAGCTATAATAACATACAATAATCTGTTTGCAAATGGGACAGCTAATTTTAATTTGACTTATCTGGAAATTCCACTATTATGCGTTATGAATGTAACTCCATTAGTCAACTTTCAGCTTGGTCCGTATATTGGATATTTGCTCGATAGCAGCGTGAAAAACAAGGCAAATATTCGTTTGTTTGACTTTGAACGAGATATGAATATGAATAATTTCAACCGCATTGATGTAGGACTTGTTGCCGGAGTAGGTTTGGATGTTGATAATATAACTATGGGATTACGCTATAATCTGGGACTAACGAAGGTTGGTAAATCCCAATCATACTTAGGTACAAACTATACTATACCCGACTCTAAAAATGCTGTAATTAGTTTTTATTTATCAGTATCATTTATCTGATTGCGCAGCTTAAGAAATAGAGAGATATACATTAAAAAACAAGAACATAAAAAATAACCACCTAATAAATTATAAAATGAGCAGTCTACTTTATACAATCGCATTAATACTTATCATATTCTGGGCTATCGGATTTTTCGCATTCAGCCTGGGTGGAATGATTCATATTCTACTTGTGCTCGCATTGATTGCAGTTTTGTTTAGAATAATCAAGGGAAAGTAAGATAAGTTACTGTAGTTTGTGTCAATAATATTGACAATTCACGTAGTTTTCTGAAAGGAAAAGCAGGGCAACGCCCGATTATAGAGTAAAACAACTATTTTGAAGAAAAATCAAAGATTTAACTCAAAAAGTGGCATTTTTATGTTTTAAAACATATATCTTTGTATCGTCAATTAGGAATTATTCTATAAGACAAATCTGATACAAGGAATACCCAATAAAAAATCACGAGGGAATTATTTGTTTTTTTTATTTATATAGGTATAGGTATTTAAGATTGTTTTAAAATTTAATTTTTGAAGGTTATGAAAAAGATTTTTAGTTTAGTTGTTATTATGGTTGCATTTGGCGCCAGCGTTTCTGCAGTAAATTCAAGTGATTACACTGTGTTTTACAAATTGAATAACGAAACTACATTCAATTCGCTAGTTCGTTATTTGGATGCCGATTATACACAAGCAGATCAGTTGAAGTATGTGTTTTCTTTAACGGAAAATAAATTGAAAACAGCTTTGAAAGCCGACAATGATGTCGCGGCAGAAAAAGCATTAAGGTTTAATTTAGGTAATGCAAAATCAATTTTGAGTGATTCTCAATACAGAAAGTACTTAACTGCACTGAATGTAACAGTTAATCGTGAAAAAGAGACATTTGTTGCCGAAAACAAGTAATTTAGTATTATTCTTTGCCGTAAGGGATGCTTTCATACGAGAGCGCCCTTTATTTTTAGTTTAAAGTTGATAAGTCCCCCTTAAACCCAATCCAAGAAAAACAGGTTCAACACCCAGCCAATGTTAATCAGTTGTCACTAATCGTTGATCATTTATCACTGATCACTGATCGTTATTCTCATTTTCGTCCCTTAAAAAATTCATTTCGTCCCGTAATAAAAGTTAATATGCACGTTTCGTCCCCAAAATAGCCGTTTCGTCCCACGAGTGTGGCATACCTAAAAATAAGCACTTATCTTTGCACCGACACTAAAAATGGCATTGTGTCTGGTGGCAGAATAAAAATTATAGAAAGGAAAAAGCATCATGAGAGAACATGCAAGAGCACCCCGGGGTATCGATTCGTTTAATAAGTATATTGTACGTACTGTACACTATTTAGAGGAAGGTATTCCTATCACCCATGCGGTACGCTTGGGAATTACGGAAGAAGAATTGAAATTTTTGCTGGCTTTGCTGGCATCGTGGATGTCGCTTTATGAACTCTATGGCGATAAGAAAAACAGTAGAACTACGGCGGTGATTGCTCAACTGCATAATATAGTGAATCAGTTTTTAGAATATGATAAGGGGCATCACTTGCTTGATCGGATTGCTTCATCACCAAATGCTACCATTGTAGATATGGAAACCTTTAATATTCGTAACGGTGCTTTGCGACGTAGTGCGCGTAGCATTGTTAGTAAGCCTATTACCGAAGCGGTATCGGCTATACTGGAAGCGGTGGGTAGTGGTATGGTTGCTGTCAAGTGCTACAGCACGGAAAGTGCCCGCCCGTCTATCTTTAGCGATAGTGACTGCGTGCAATTTGCCTATGCTGTGGGTGGTACTCCTCCTGCTTCAGTTCTGACAAATGGGTTGACACAAGGTTTATCGTCTAGAGCATCGTTTAGCATTTCTACCGGTGCTGATAACGGAGGGAAGAACCTGCATATCTTCTTTCGGTGGTACAACACCAAACATCCCGAACTGGCAGGTCCGTGGTGTGCTATGCTGACTATCTGGTTGATTTAGAACTAGTACAAAAGTAACTTTAGGTGTTATGTATGTTAGATGTAATTTATATTTGAAGTTAGAAGAGGATGCCCGAAAGGGCATCCTCTTTTCTTTTATCTTTCAAATTGAAGGTGTGTATAAATGGTATGTGTAAGTCGGTGAACAGGATGTGTTCTAAAAACGGACTCCGTTTTTCATTGAGTGCTTACTTCTGACTTGGGCTTATAGAAAAATTGCAGATTATTTGCCGATACAGAATTTTCCAAATATATTTCCAAGTATCTCATCGTTTGATATTTGTCCGGTAATCTCACCGAGAAAATGCATGCACTCACGAATATCCTGCGACAGAAAATCGCCTGAAATGCCGGAGTCGAGTCCGTCAATTACACGGCAAATAGAGGAGTGAGCATTTTGTAAGGCCTCGTAGTGACGGATATTACTTACCACCACGTCCCCCGGATTTATTTCGGGTAATTGTGCTGCAGCAACAAGCGCATTTTGAAGTCCGTCAGTGTTGATCCGTTCACGGGCAGAGATGTAAATACGTTCACCCTCAAATTGCTCAAACATTTGCGTCAGCACATCACGCTCGTCTTTGGTTATTTTATCTATTTTGTTGAAAACGAGTATTACTTTTTTCCCTGTAGCACGTTTAGTTATGCGGTCGGTGAGCCATTCCATGTGCTCACTCAACTGGGTACAATCCAGTATCCAAAGTACAATCGACGCTTGTTCTATTTTTTGATAGGTGCGCTCAATACCCATGTTTTCAATCTTATCTTTTGTGTCACGTATACCGGCAGTGTCAATAAAACGGAATGTGATTCCGTTTATATTGACCGAATCTTCAATTACATCGCGTGTTGTACCATGAATATCAGAGACAATTGCTTTTTCTTCATTGAGCAATACATTGAGTAGTGTTGATTTTCCTACATTGGTTTCGCCTACCAATGCCACCGGTATTCCATTTTTCAGAGCATTACCCACGCGAAACGAATCGGAAAGCTTTAATATCAGTCGCTCGATGGTTGTTGCCAGTGATTTGAGTTGTGTCCGATCAGCAAATTCTACATCTTCTTCATTGAAATCAAGTTCCAGTTCTACCAGTGAAACAAAATTAAGTAATTGTGTCCGCAGCTTCAGTAATTCGTTTGAGAATCCACCCCGCATTTGATTCATAGCCATGCGATGTGAGGCAGCCGAAGTGGATGCAATAAGATCGGCTACAGCTTCAGCTTGTGAAAGATCCATTTTTCCATTCAAGAATGCACGTTGGGTGAATTCACCAGGCTTGGCTAATACACATCCTTGTTGCAATAGCAATTGCAGGACTTGTTGTTGAACATAGGCTGAACCGTGGCACGAAATTTCCACCACATCTTCACCTGTAAAGGAATGAGGTGCACGAAATACGGTTACAAGCACTTCGTCAATAGTTTCATTTTTTAGGTTTACAATACTTCCGAAGCTAACAGTATTAGGTTCTTGCAGAAGCAATGAAAATGTTTTTCTCTTCGGAACGAAAATAGTATTACAGTGTTTTACTGCGTCTTTTCCCGACACGCGAATTACTGCAATTCCTCCGATACCCGGAGCTGTTGATATAGCTGTTATGGTAGACATTTTATTGAGTTAGGTTGCTGGAAGTTAGTTGTTGTTTTCTGATCAGATTCTATTCAGTACTGTTTTTACAAGTTCTTCAATATAAGGTTTGTAATCGGTGTTGGCGGCTTCTACGCGCCGGTTGGCAATAATGCAGCAAACCGTCATGGCTTTGTGTCCCATCAACTTTGATAATCCGGCAATAGCCGATCCTTCCATTTCGTAATTGGTTATTTTGTAATTATCATAGCGGAAACTTTCGATTTTATCATTCAGATGCATGTCGGCCAGGTTGATGCGTAATACACGCCCCTGTGGTCCATAAAATCCGTTAGCCGATATAGTTACACCGCGCAGCATATCATTTTTTCCTATTCGATTTACCAGTTCCTCATCAGCATTTACCACATAAGGAGTAGCTAGTTGGGGATTCCATACAAGATGCTTTTTCATAGCTTCTTCGAATGGGAGGTCGCTAACCGAATCGCGCCCCGCATAAAAATTCAACATGCCGTCGAAACCTATCGATTTTTCTGAAATAAGAAAGCTCCCCAGTGGAATTTCAGGCTGCATCCCGCCCGATGTTCCGATGCGAATAATAGTTAGCTGACGAAAATTTGCTTTTTCCGTACGGGTTTCTAAATCAATATTAGATAACGCATCTAATTCATTCATTACGATGTCAATATTGTCGGTTCCTATTCCTGTTGAAATTACCGAGATACGTTTGCCTTTGTAGGTTCCGGTTATAGTATTGAACTCACGACTAGAGACGGAGCATTCCTGTGTGTCGAAATATTCGGCAATTAATGCTACTCGTCCCGGATCGCCAACTAAAATAACGTTGTCAGCTAGTTGTTCTGGTTTTAGGTGTAGGTGGAAAATGCTTCCGTCACTATTTATGATTAATTCGGATGGTGGAAAATGTTTCATGATATTCAACTTGTTATAAATTTAATCCTTCATTTTAGAAGGACGACAAATATACTTGTTTTTTAATTCATAAATAACATCTATGGGGTATTATTTCAGAAGCGAACTAACAAATCAGGCATTCGCTGATTCTGTATTATTTTATTGATAGGTGGTATCTTAAACTTTTTATCTGATTTCATTGATGCATTTTCGTACAAAGTCAAACCTATCATAATCAGAATGTACCTGATTGTCATTCCAAAAAATCAGATCTATATCAATAGGTATTATTCCTGATTTTTTACTGTCTGCTGTACGCCCCATTTCTGCTTCAATATTTTTGAAAATGTAGATAGTCTCTTCTTTTGTTTCTACCGATAAAATTTTTAGTGCTTTGTTCCAAAAATCAGCATGATAATTTTCCCCGAAAGGTTTGGATGTAGTTGTTGAACTCTCCTTAACGACATCAAAATATGATGACAATTGATCTTTTGCCAGTTCCAGATTAATATCCGCATTGGAATTACTTCCTAACATGATTATTGCTGTGTTCATAGTGATATCGGCCCGGTTTATGGTTGCCGAGATGTTTTGTATTTCAATTCAAAAGTAAATAAAAAAGCCGAAGTTTTTATGCTTCGGCTTCATTTTATAATATGTTTAATTAATAACGGTAATCCTTCAGTTGTTCTTGAAGACGTTTACGTGCCAAAAATATTCGACTCTTTACAGTTCCTATTGGTAAATGCATATTTTGTGCAATTTCCTCATATTTAAAACCCTGAATGTGCATAGAAAATGGAATCCGATATTCGTCGGCAAAAGAAGCAATACTATTGGATATTTCACCAATTGCGTAAGAACCTTCAGGGCTGTCGAAGCCTGAATTTTGAGGTAAATTTAAATGATGTAAGTCTTCAGTTTTGTCAACCACAGTTTGGTTGCGAACTATTTTTCGATAATTGTTTATGAAGATGTTCTTCATAATGGTTAATACCCAGCCTTTGAAATTGACATTGTCAGTAAACTTTTCTTGATTGTCCAATACTTTAAGCGTTGTGTCTTGCAAGAGATCTTCAGCATCATCACGATTAAGGGTAAGTGAGAATGCAAAGTTCCGCATGTTACTTTGTAACGCTACTAATTCATTTTCAAATTCAACGTTTTTCATAATGTTGTAGTTTTATGTGTAAATAAATAAAACTTAGTAATCGATAACATTACCAAGTCGGTAATAATTTATCCAAACGAATTTTTTTTGAAAAAACTTTCTGAAACAGAAACAAGTAATTGATTGTCAGTTGTCTATACTGAATAATATTAAATAAAGAGCTCTTTCGAAATCAATTGTTGTAGATTTACGATACAAATATATATATTATTTTTTTAATTGCAACCTGTTTGAAGAAAAAACTTTAACCATATATGAATTGTTTGGATTAATTTAATAATTGTAACAATTACAGATTGTGTTTTAAGAAAAGACAGACTGAAATACGTAATTTTATCGTATCGCTTATCCATGAAAATAAATTAAAAATTTATTAGATTAGTGCGATCGATTTTAATCATAAAAATAAATCTTTTGAATTGAATTATGTGAGAAGTAATATTTAATGAGAAAACAAAATGCAGATAAACGGTCTTGTAACTTGCAACTATTTACGTGTAACTACTTGTTTGGTTGTTTTATTTCTGAATATGCTTCTCGGCGCAATAAGATGAGCGAACCAGTGGGCCACTTTCTACCTGACGAAATCCTTTTTGGAGCCCAATTTGTTTATATTCTTCAAATTTTTTAGGTGTAATGTATTCTTTTACCTCTACATTCTTACGCGAAGGTTGCATGTATTGTCCGATGGTGAGTATGGAGCACCCTGTTGCTAGGGCTTCATCCATTAAGGTTAGCACTTCTTCCTGAGTTTCTCCAAGTCCCAACATAATTCCCGTTTTGGCAACAACATTTCGCGATGCAATGTGTGCTAATACTTTTAAGCTGATGTCATATTTGGCTTTGGTTCGGATGGAGGGTGTCAATCGGCGAACGGTTTCGAGATTGTGCGAAATAATTTCAGGTTTTTCATTAATGATAAGATCGATTAATTCTGTTTTTCCATCGAAATCGGGGATCAGTACTTCCAAAGTAGTATCTGGGTTTACATTTCTTATAGCTCTTATTGTTTTTGCCCACTGAGCGGCTCCTCCGTCAGGAAGATCATCCCGGTCGACAGAGGTGACGACTGCATGATGCAGTTTCATAAGCTTAATGGATTTGGCTACATTGTCGGGTTCGTTGGTGTCGAGTGGGAGAGGGCGTCCTGTGAGCGTGTTACAAAATTTACAGGCTCTGGTGCAAATTTCACCAAGAATCATCAATGTTGCCGTGCCTTTATTCCAGCATTCACTCATATTAGGACATTTGCCGCTTGAGCAAATAGTATGTAGGTTGTGTTGCTTGATAACCTGACTAACGTGGGTGAACTCAGCTTCACTATGTAATTTTATTTTTAACCATTCTGGTTTTCTTAGATACGTCATATGTAAAATTGTTTTATTTGAGTAAACAAAGGTACGAAACTAATTTATATTGTCGAGAATCGCATTTTTAATTTGGTGATAACATACAGTGAGCGTAAATTGTTGTGTTGCATTAACCATTAGTCTTATTTATTGTTTTTCTGTGTTGCTGAAGATATACTTAGAGAGCTTATGTTTTTTTTTGGGGGGGGTATGTTTCCTAAAATATTGTATCTAATTCATATATTTAACTAGTTATTTGCATGTAATAAATTATAGTCATAAGTAGAATAAAATATTACATTGAAAGTTGGTTAATATATCAAAATTATTTCTTTATTCTCTAAATATTAAAGAAAAATGCTGTATTTTTACAGTCGATTTTAAGGATTTGTGAAATTCTTATTTTTAAATAAAGGCAATATTATTTTTTGATTAAGCAATAATAAAATTGTAAATACATTTTTATTTCAAGTATCGCAAATGAGAAATCTTTTCAGAATTATACAACTAATTTTATTTATTTCTTTTTCAAATGTTTTATTTGCAGATAATTGTGATTTGTTTAGTGCGGAGTCTTATAAACTTGACAACCTAAATTCTATCAATTCTGTTGTTTCGGAAACTCAAGATTCTGTCAATAATAAACAATTAGCCAAGTCCGAATTGAAAGATATTTCTACTTGTGTAAATACTACTGTGACATTTACGAATTCTGCTATATCTAATGGAGGAAGTGGTTGTTCAAATGTAGCAAATTATATGTGGGATTTTGGTGATGGAACTTCTACAACTTCACCTCAATTAACATCTCCACAAAGCAAAACGCATGTTTATACTACGCCTGGGAAATATATAGTAACTCTTACTGCTAAAAATGGCTGTGCAACAGTTGTCAATACGCTACAAGTTTGCGTGGAGTCTCCGCCGGTACCCTCTTTTACGTTAGATAATAATTTAGGCTGTGCTCCTCTGGTAGTTCAAGCTACAAATCAAACTAATACAACAACACTTTGTTCCTCTATTGACTATAATTGGGATGTGTCTTATTCGCCGGGGAATTGCGGAACGGTGGGAGCATATAGTTTCACTAATGGTTCAAGTTCTTCTTCTACAAATCCCAGCTTTAACTTCACGAATCCGGGAATTTATGTAATTAAATTGTCTGTTTCAAATTTATGTGGGACTTATTCAATGACTCAGTTAGTGACTGTTAAACAGCCACCAACTGTTACAATTAATAATATTCCTGATTTTTGTGGAACTGCTACAGTTAATCCGACAGCCACCGTTAATAGTTGTTCTAATGAATCGAATCTGTTGACTTATAACTGGAGTTTTCCAGGTGGAGTACCTTCATCTTCAACGAGCTCAAGCCCAACTAATATTTTCTATTCTACCCCCGGGCAATATACAGTTTTATTAAGTGTAACAAATGAATGTGGTGTGTCAACAACTGCCACAAAACAGTTTACCATAAATAAGGTTCCCAATGTAACAACTTCACCGTTGAATCAATCGGTTTGTTCGGGACTTTCAACGACTCCAGTTAATCTAACAGCGGATATACCCGGTACTACCTTCTCGTGGACGGCAACTGCAAGTTTGGGAGTTTCAGGGTTTACTCCAAGCGGAACAACTGATGTTATACCTTCTCAGACACTCTCAACAACAGCTACAACAATCGGAACGGTGACTTATTCCATTACTCCATCGGTTAATGGTTGTGCAGGACCTGTTACTACTTATGTTGTTAATGTAAATCCGGCTCCAGTAATTACAACTCAACCTGTATCTTCTTCTGTTTGTGTTGGAGCAACTTTACCTGCTTTGACGGTAGCTTTTGCCCCGGTGGTTGATACTCCCATTTATCAATGGTATAGTTCCACAGGGTCAAATCCGGGCGTGGCAATATCGGGAGCCACAAATGCAAGCTATACACCTTCAGCGTCTGCTGTGGGTACAACAAATTATTATTGTGTAATTTCATTTTCTTCGGGTGTGTGTAGCAGCCTTACTTCCAATTCTGCAGCGATAGTTGTGAATGCACTACCTACAATCAGTACACACCCTGTCGCCACACAAAGTATTTGTGTGGGAGGATCGATCGGAACGCCTTTAAGTGTAGGTTATGTGGGTGGTACGGGAACTGCAAGTTATCAGTGGTATTCTAACACAAGTAATGTTTCGTATGGTGGAGCAGCTATTTCGGGAGCTACTGCATCTACTTTTATGCCTTCGGTTTTTAATGCCACCGGATCATTTTACTATTATGCAGAGGTGAGCCTGTCGGGAAGTAATTGCGGTGTGGCAACAAGTAATCCTGCAGAAATAGTCGTTGTTGCCGATCCGGTTGTAAATGCACAGCTGCAGGCAACACAAACTTTGTGTCAAAATTCGACTCCGGCAACTCTTACGGTAGGGGTTACTGGTGGGGTCGGAACTTATAATTACCAGTGGTACCAGAATGCAACCAGTAGTACAAGTGGTGGAACAGCTATAGCCGGATCTACAACCAATAGTTACGATCCTTCAACAGCTACGGTTGGTACAAGTTATTATTATTGCGAGATAACTCAAACGGGATTAAATTGTAATGCAGTTAGCAGTGTGTCCGAAGTGATTGTAAATGCTCAGCCTGCTGTTACAACTCAGCCGGTTTCCAGTACTGTGTGCGTTGGTGGCACTCCGACGCAATTATCGGTATCAACATCCGGTGGTGTTGGTGCTCCAACTTATCAGTGGTTTAGTAATACGGTTAATTCAACTGTTGGTGGAACTCAGGTTTCTGGGGCTACTACCTCTACCTTTAATCCGACAGCTACTGTACAGGGTACTACCTATTATTATTGTGTAATTAGCTTTTCGCTGGGAGGGTGCGGTTCTGTAACTTCGAATATTGCCACGGTGACTGCTAATCCTGTACCTACAATCAGTATACAACCTGTATCCACACAAAGTATTTGTGTGGGAGGATCGATTGGAACGGCTTTAAATGTTAGTTATACTGGTGGTACGGGAACTGCAAGTTATCAGTGGTATTCTAACACAAGCAATTCTTCCTCTGGTGGAACGCCGATTTCAGGAGCTACTACCTCTGCTTTTATGCCTCCGGTTTTTAATTCCACCGGATCATTTTATTATTATGCAGTGGTGAGTTTGTCCGGAAGCAATTGTGGATTGGCAACCAGTGTCCCTGCAGAGATAGTCGTTGTTGCTGATCCGGTTGTAAATACTCAGCCACTTGTAACGCAAACGATCTGTCAGAGTTCAGCGCCAGCAACTCTTACGGTAGGTGCTACCGGTGGATTGGGAACCTATAATTATCAGTGGTATCAGAATGCAACGAGCAGTACAAGTGGTGGAACAGCTATTTCAGGAGCTACATCCGATAGCTACGATCCTTCAACTGCCACGGTTGGTACAAGTTATTATTATTGTGAGATAACTCAAACAGGATTAAATTGTAGTGCAGTTAGTGGTGTGTCTGAAGTGATTGTGAACGCCCAGCCTGTTGTTACAACTCAGCCGGTTTCCAGTACTGTGTGTGTTGGTGGTACTCCGACGCAGTTATCGGTATCAACATCCGGTGGTGTTGGTGCTCCAACTTATCAGTGGTTTAGTAATACGGTAGATGCCGTTGCCGGTGGAGCTCCGGTTTCGGGGGCTAACGCTTCCACCTTCAATCCGACTGCAACTACGGTGGGTACTACATACTATTATTGTGTGGTTAGTTTTGCGTTGGGTGGGTGCGGTACTACAACTTCGAATATTGCCACGGTGACTGCTAATCCGATACCTACAATTAGTATGCAGCCTTTAGCTTCGCAAGAAATTTGTAATGGTACTACTATCGGTTCTCCTCTTTCGGTAAGTTATATTGATGGAACCGGAACTCCAACTTACCAATGGTATACGAATAGCACTAATTCCAATGTGGGAGGTACACCCATTGCAGGAGCAATAGGTTCAACTTTTACGCCTCCAGCATTTACTTCTTCGGGTAATTATCATTATTATGTTTCTATTTCCTTATCGGGAAATGGTTGTGGTTCTATTGTAAGTGATCCTGCTATGATTATTGTTGATGCCAATCCTGTCATTAGTCCGGTATCTGTTTCAAGCCAATCGGTGTGTATAAATACGGTGCCTCAAACTTTATCCTTATCTGCTTCGGGTGGGTTGGGAGCCTATACTTATCAGTGGTATGAAAACAACGTCAATAGCTCAACTTCCGGAATTGCCATTGGCGGAGCAACAACCAGTAGTTATGTTCCTCTTACAACAAGTCTGGGTACTAAGTATTATTATTGTGAAGTAAAATCATCTCTGGGTGCCAGCTGTAGCTTTATGAGCGATGTGGCAACTGTGATAGTGAACCCCGAACCGACGTTTACGTCTCAACCCATGTCCAGTACGGTGTGCGTAGGAGGAAGTCCGGTAACCTTATCGGTGAGTTATAAAGATGGTGCAGGTACGCCGGCTTATCAATGGTTCAGCAATACTGTAGATGATTCAAGTACCGGAACACCTATTTCATTGGCAACAAATTCTATTTATAATCCTTCGTCGGCGGTAGCCGGAACATTGTATTATTATTGTGTGATTTCGTTGTCTCCGGGTGGTTGTTCGGCTATAGTGTCGAATACGGCAAAGATCATTGTTAACCCGAACCCTGTGATATCTGCATTTAGTCGGGATATATGTAATGGAACAGCTTTTAGTGTAACTCCTGATGTGACAAATGGTGATATTGTTCCGGTTGGTACCACATATACCTGGGGTGCACCGGTGATTAGTCCTGCAGGTGCGGTAACCGGAGCTTCTGCCGAATCAACCCCACAAAGCACCATCAGCCAGACACTAACCAATAATACAACAAGTGCTGCAACGGTTACTTATACGGTTACTCCATTGTCCGGAGCTTGTCCGGGTAATGATTTTAGTATTGTTGTTACGGTGAATTCCACTATCACTCCGGTTGTTTCTGTCCAGAATATCACGTGTTTTGGTTTGGTTGACGGGTCGCTGGCAGCTAGCATCTCGGGAGGCATAGCTCCTTATACCATCGCATGGAGTGGTCCGGGTGGTTTTACATCGGATGCACTGAATTTGTCCAATTTGTATGCCGGTGATTATACATTGACGGTTACGGATTCCAAAAATTGTCAGGTTAGTAGCACATATACTATTGTTGAACCGGCAAAGATAAAGATCACCACCGATATTCATAAGAATAATACATTCTATGGTGCCGATAATGGTATAATAGGCATTACCATTTCTGGAGGAACACCTCCTTATAGCTATGTGTGGACCAAGGATAGTGTGCCTTATGCAACTACCGAAGATCTGAATAATATTGGCCCCGGACATTATGAAGTGACCGTAACGGATATTCATAACTGCGATCCGAAACATGCCTTTTATGATGTAACTGTTCCACCGGAACTGATAATCACTTTAATCAATCAGGTTAATGAAAACTGCTACGGTGACAAGAATGGTGCTGTCACGCTGGATGTGGTAGGAGGTACTCCGATAGAAGTAACTCCGGGTGTTTATGATTATTTATACTCGTGGACCGGGCCAAATGGATTTACAAGTACTACGAAGGATTTGACAAATCTGGCTGCCGGGACTTACCTGCTTGAGGTTACCGATAACTCCGGGTTTTCAAAACAATTGAACGTAGTGATAACTCAACCGGATTCTATCGGGATTACTATAGCCACGATCCCTAAGTTAGATTGTGCAACGAAAGTTGTAAGTGAGGTTACTACAGCTACGATTACGGGTGGTGTAGCTCCTTATCAACTTTTCTGGTCGAGAGGTACGGTGAGTGGATCGAACAATGAAACGATGGAAAGCAATCAGGCCGGTGCGGTTAACTTGCAGGTGACCGATTCAAGGGGTTGTATAGCCAACTATCCTTTCAACTTGTCTATTGCGCCTATTGGAATTAGTTATAAACCGATAGACTGTGATAAACATATCTATCAGTTTGATGCCATTGTGCTTGACTCATCGTTGGTTTATACCTATGCCTGGGATTTTGGCGACAGTGGTACAGATACAAACAAAACCGTAAGCCATACCTTTGCAGCTGCCGGAAATTATAATGTAAAGTTGACTATAAGCAGTGCAAGTTGTACTATAGCGTTTAATCAGACTATTACTGTTGAGGCTCCTCCGGTTCTGACGCTGGATAAAGACCCAAAAGTATGTATTGGCGATTCAACCATAATTCATGTGTCGGGAGCTAATACATATCTGTGGAATGACAATAGCACTGCAGATAGTATTATGGTTAACCGAACCGGTGAGTATAGTGTTACCGGAACTTCGGTGAGCGGATGTACTGCGGTGCTTAAGTTTGTGGTTTCGAACTTCGATTTGTTGAAGTATACTGTTCAATCGGATAAAAATGAAATATCAACTACGAATGCCACCATTCGTTTATGGAGCGAAAGTATCCCGTCGACACAATATTTCTGGGATTTTGGTGATGGCAAATCAGATAATGGCAACAACCTGGATCATGTTTATGACATTACCACCGAAAAATACTTCGATGTGAAGTTGAAAGTGATTAATCCCAATGGATGTACCGAAGAGGCCAGCAAAAGAATTTTGGTTGTAAATGGAGCTATGTATAATACATTTTCACCTAATGGTGACGGCATAGACGATGTGTTTATGAAGAGCTGGCACATTAAAGTGTATAACCGGAATGGTATTTTACTCTATGACGGTTCGAATGGCTGGGACGGAACTTATAAAGGCAAACCGGTTGTAAATGATACTTATTTCTATGTATTGTATTATTCGGCTACGTCGGAAACTAAAACGAATTCAGGCTATGTTACCGTTGTTCGATAATTATTATTCAATGAAGAAAGTCGTTTTTGCTCTTATACTAAACATCTTGACAATCGCAGTGTTTGCGCAGTCTAATATTCGTCTGAATAACTTTTGGGAGAAGAGCTATACCATTAATCCTGCTTCGGTCAATGACCGATACTTTGCCGAGTTTAATATGGCGGCGCGTAAGCAGTGGACAAATTTTCCGGGTGCGCCAACTACTTTGTTCGCTTCCGGCACGCTGTATTTCGACCAGATGAAAACGCAATTCGGACTAAAAGTATTGCAGGATAAGATAGGTTATACTTCCACGACCAATCTGGGTTTGAGTTATACGTATTTCCTTGTACTGGACAGAGACTGGCATTTGAATCTGGGTCTGGGCATGAGCTACCAGAGCGTGGGGTATGACCTGTCGAAGGTAAACTCGCCGACTCCCAATGACCCGACTGTTTATGCCAAATTATTAAACGAGAGTAACTTTAATTCCGACCTGGGTATAGAGCTTCAGGGCAAAAAGTGGCAATTCGGACTTTCCAGCCAGAATATTTTCTCCTTATTTCAACCCATTAATTCGCAGTTTACGAATACAAATTACATCTATGCAAAGTATAAACCGATGGATGAACGTAAAATCAGTTTGGGCTATGGATTGTGTGGTATTCAATATGGTAACCTTTATCAGGCGGAGTTGAACCTGACAAGCTACTTTAAATTCGATCCGGAGTCCAACCCCATTCAGTTGGGAGTATTTTTCCGTACTTACAGTGAGGTGGGGGTGTTGTTTGGACTCGACATAGCTCATAATCTCCGGTTATCATATAGTTATGATTACAACGTAAGTGGTATTGGCAACAGCTCTTATGGGTCGCATGAGCTTATGCTGACTTATAACATAGACCGTATATTCCAATGTAAGAATTGTTGGTATTGAGAAATAAGCCGGGCGACATTACCCGATAGAGAGAATGTGATCGTCTGAATCCGATACCGGAAGTGCGGTTGGTTTCTGTTTTTTATCCCGGATAGCCAACAAGAAATGAATTGTCATTTTAAAGTTCACAAACTGTCGCAATCTTTTAATATCAGTGGTCCTCAATGCAAAAATAAATCCATATCTTTGCATCCGTTTTACTCCAGACAGATATAACAATAGCAATAACGGACACATTTTTGGGAGTAATACTTAACAATGAATATCTTCAAAAAATATAAATCTAACTCGATTGCCGTATTAGTCTCAGTTGCATTTTATACTGTTTTTTTTGTATTGCTTGCTATTATTCCCAAACTTGACTCGGATCAACTTGCGGATGATGACAAAGACTCGGCCGTTCAGTTTGAATTGATGCCAGATGCCGAGATGGATACTCCGCCTCCAACCGACATTCCAAACCCCAGCGATAAAAAAACGCCCTCGGATCAGAAGGCACAAACCAACTCACAACCTCAGGATCTTGCCAAAGCATTGGATGAAATCAAAGATATTGAACCGGGCGAAGATGATGTGACTAATGTGGTTCGGAATCAGGATTCGGTGATGTTGGAACAGATGAAGAAAACCATGCAGGTGCTCAAAGAGGTGGTGTTGATGGATAGTCTGGCAAAAAATCCCATTCAGCAGGAAAATACCAAGAAGGTGCAACGGGCATTGACCGAGAAAACGAAGTTTACGCAAGAAGACTTTCAGTTTATCCGAAGTAACTACCGAGCCATTTACAACCTGAAGAAAGTGTATCCTTATGTGCTGAAAACAAAAGAGGTGGTGGATAAGTTGAATGCCAAGCTGGCTACCATCAAGGATGGCGGCGAAAGACGCAGGCTGATAAAAGCTACGGAAAAGGAATTGTTTCAGCAGTATGAGCAGGACGTACGTAAAATGTCTTATTCGCAGGGTAAATTATTACTCAAATTGCTTGCACGCGAAACCAACGAAAGTGCCTATGGATTGATTAAAACCTACAAGGGTGGTATTCCCGCCACGTTCTGGTATGGTGTAGGACTGTTGTTTCACGAAAATTTGAAAGCCAAGTACGATTCAATAGGGGAGGATAAAGTCCTTGAGCAGATAGTGATCAGATACAAGAAGGGGAAAATATAATTGGTGTAGGGTGTAAGGTGTAGGGTGTAAAGTGTACAGTTTATAGTGTAAAGTGTAAAGTTTACGGTGTAGAGTTTGTAAATGCGAATCAGTAGTTGAGAAATAGTCCGTAGGACTTACATATCCATAGAATAAAGTGATATGCATGTTTATTGTCCGTAGGACATTCACATTCTTCTATGTTTATCCCCTACGGGGAATTGAT
>WSSedL1CaDRAFT_10000762_pt1 | contig 21519 bp, 20 predicted proteins | sample WetSurSL1Cattail_FD_9464 | JGI IMG/M metagenome (IMG submission 9464)
TGGCTGTAGCCGTAGCATCGGAAGTAGCCCGGGGAATGTCGGTTATATCGCCCACGTTTTTCCAACGGCGGGTAATAGATTCCAGCTGGTTATCACCCCCTGTAAGCGATTCCAGATACAAGCGCGAACCATTGAACACATCATTACCATACGAAAATTGAAGGAATATACTTAAATCGAATCCTTTATATGTAAAGCTGTTGGTAATACCCCCTATAAAGTCTGGCTGAGGGTTTCCCACCACGGTCCGGTCGCCGGCATCAATTCTTCCATTCTTATTCAAATCGGCATAAACACAATCACCGGTAGAAGGATCAATGCCCAGCCATTTGTAAGTATAAAAAACACCTATGGGCTGCCCCACCATCACGCGATTACTTCCACGACCGATATCATCAATAGGCGTATCATTGTATAATTCCAACATTTTGTTTCGATTGGCCGACACATTGATCATCGTGTTCCATTTAAATTTGCCATCCAGGTTCACGGTTGACAAGCTAAATTCAAAACCTTTGTTTTCAACCCGCCCAATGTTCTCGGTAATGGTTGAATAACCGGAACTTTCGGGTAACGGACGATCCAGCAGCAAATCTTTAGTTTGTTTGTTATAATAATCCACTGTCAGCGTAATTCGGTTATTAAACAAACTTAAATCGAGCCCGACATCAAACTGAGCCGTAGTTTCCCATTTCAAATCGGGATTCGGTATATTGGTTGGATAGTAACCCGACTTTCCATCGTACTTAGTGACACCATACAAAGCTTTGTACGAAAACGGGGTTATATCATCGTTTCCTGTCAAACCATAACTGGTTCTGATTTTCAATTCACTAATTTGTTTCGGAAGATTAAGCCATTTTTCTTCACCTACACGCCATGCCAGCGAACCGGAAGGAAAGAATCCCCAACGATTGTTAGACCCGAATTTGGAAGAGGCATCATCTCTACCCGAAAAGGATGCAATGTATTTATTATCGTAGTTGTAATTCAAGCGACCAAAAAATGATTCGGTTCCTTCATCCAACGCATTGGCATAGGACTCTACAATAGTAGCTGCCGAAACAGTATACTGCAAACTTTCATCAGGATAATCCTGCGCACGTGTATACGAATAGCGGTTTTGTTTCTTTTCAAAGCTATAACCGGCTAAAATATCAAAATCATGTTTTTTGACCGAAAAGTGATATTTCAGCGTATTATTCGAAACGGCATTCATTACGTTGTTGTATGCTTCAAATCCCAAACCATTGTATTTTTGTCCCTGAACCGTATTATACTCAAAGGCATGTTCCCTGAAATTCAGAAAGTCGATTCCCCATTTGGTGGAGAAAGTCAGGCCCGGAACAATGTTGTAGTTTAAGAATGTATTACCAATGGTCCGAAATGAGAAATTCTGATTGGTAGCTCCATCCACTATGGAGATGGCATTGGAATACGGTCCGTCCTGATTGTAAGTGCCATCGGCATTATACACCGGATAAATGGCCGGCGTGGAAATCCCATTAGGCAATACTCCATGCAAAGACTGGTCGCCTTCTACGCGGTCGGTTTTAGCATACGATATACCCAGACTGGCACCTATCGACACTTTGTCGGTTAATGAGTGATCCAGATTCAACCGACTGTTCAACCTGCTATAATCGGTTCCTTTCAAAATACCATCTTGTTGAAAATAATCGCCGCTTATATAAAATTTAGTCTTTTCATTTCCTCCTGAAGCCGATAATTCTACCTTGGTGGTTGGTGCTGTGCGGAAAATTTCGTCCTGCCAGTTTGTATTGGTCGTTATATTATCCATCTGACTTTGTGAATAAACCTGCGAACCCGCCAAATCATTCCGATATTCCATCCACTCGCGGGCATCCAACATCTTGAGTTTCTTGCTAACCTGCTGTATACCGTGCGATAGATTCACACTAACAGTACTTTTCTGCGCTTTACCCCGCTTGGTGGTAATCACCACCACCCCATTGGTTGCGCGTGCTCCGTAAATGGAAGCAGCGGCGGCATCTTTTAGAACAGTTACAGATTCAATATCACTGGGATTTATATCCGACAAAGCATTGGTTCCCTGTCCCTCATATCCTACCTGAGCATAATCGCCCGTAGTTACGGGAATTCCATCAATAACGTACAGAGGTTGGTTAGAGCCCGATACGGAACTCACACCACGAATTCTAACCGACATGGCACCACCCGGAGTTCCCGAGTTTTGCGTTACCTGCAACCCGCTGCTTTGTCCCTGTAACACCCCATCAAGGGTTGATACCGGAATTTTATTCATTGTTTCGGAATTTACAACACTTACCGCACCGGTTAATAATGCCTTTTTTTCAACAGCATAACCTACAACTACCAATTCTTTCAACGAAGTGGCATCCGGCTTCAGCACCACATTAATCACCGTATGAGAACCTACAGTAAACTGCTGCTTAGTATACCCGACAAATGAGAACTCCAACACAGTCGATTCGGATGGAACCGAAATGGAATACGTACCATCAGGCTGAGTAATCACTCCGGTTGCTTTTCCCTTGATTGTAATCGTTGCACTAGGCATAGGATAACCCTCATTGTCAGTAATTTTACCTACTATTTTAATATCTGTTGCCGGAGCAGAAAAACCGGCGGCATCGTTGCCGGCCATAAGCCTGGTTGAAAAGAATACGATCAGCATGATCACCTGCAAGGAGTATCTTTTCTTATTCAACCCGCCCATTAACGCTATCCATTTCAGTTTACCTACTGTTATGGAGATTAAATTACACACTATAGCTCTCATTGAAAAAAATGGATTTTACGTAGGATTTAAAAATAATTAAGCCTTCACAAAACATACATATAGAAATTCAAAGCGCAAATTAAATCAAAATATGTCACAAAACAAGCAGTTTTGTAATCATAAAGTCAAATAAACTTGAAATATCATTCAACAATGTTCATTCTGAGAATAATACAAGACAAATAAAGTATGTAAACAAATGTAAACAACGACGATTTTGAACAAATTCTTAGCAACTACCAATCCACTTTTACATAAAAAAACCGATGCTTGTACCATACAAACATCGGTTTTTAGAAAGAATACGATCCGGAGCAACTACCCGAAGGCAATCAATCAAACCGTTTACAGAATAATAGTGACATACAATATGCTCCAGGGGCCTGCCAGTTCAGGATGCTTAGTATTAAACCATCGGAAATAGATATAAAGCGTTTTTCCGATATTTTCCGTTCCCAAATCCATGCTAAAACTGGCTCTGGTCGAAAGATTGGTTTTCATACCGTCGTCATCTACCGAAACAGGAGGTGTTGTGCCTATTTTATAAACACATTGTACACTGTCTGCTCCCTCAATAATGGCTGTGCCACCACCAGAACCCGATTTTGCTTTTATTGCAAACGAGCCACCACCCAGAGCCTGAATATCGGCAACAACTTTGTCTGTCAAACGAGCTGTTGGGATAGTACGCGTAGTTTTTTTCAAAATTCCGGCTTTGATATTAAACACTTCCAAATCGGTAACTGTCACATTGGGAGAAGCTGCAATCCGGTCGAGAATCCGGTTTGTTTGGTCCAGCTTTACAAAATCATCAATAATGGATAGAATTTGATCTTTAACATCCGTAGTACGTGTGTATTTTTTATCCGAATAAAGTAAAAATACATCAGCCCACTTCGAAGCTAAAGCTGACCATCTGGTCACCTCCGAATCCAATACACCCAGCCTTGCAGCATTTGTACTAGGAGCCGTTCCAGCCAAAAGATAATTAGTCGTATTCACAATGTAAGAGTTAAACAAAGAAGCACTTCGAGGTATCCTTGATTTATCCGCCATAATAAATAAGTTGGATTGTTAACAATAGAGAATCATCTAGTCTCACTAAAATAATTTGTACAATACCAAATAAGAATACAAGCCGGGGCATAGTTTAACTGACAGTTCCGGAACAAGCCCTCTGCTTGCATAGCCGCTTTAGAATTTGTACAGTGCAAATATAAAATGATTATTTTCGAATTATTCCGGGGGTGTTGACGTACAACCAAAAACGAGGATAAAAATACAAAATCAAGGATAGATTTCTGCTGAAAATGGATAAACAGCCTATATTACTTTCTGAAAATTCCACGATCATACAGCCTGTTTTCTATCAATTTGCAGTCGTATGATGATGATGCCGGAATCGGAGAGTTGCAATGCTGTAGGGTTAACTCCAGTCCATGATTTTTATTTTTGAAAGCAACAACATAATCCAGATTCACTATAAACGAGTCGTGACAACGTTTCATTTGCGGAAATAAAGCCAGATCCTTCTCGGCTTTTTTCAGTGTATACAGCACAATCGATTCCTTCATCTGCCCACCAGCCAAAACATGTATAATCATTTTATTTCCGCTACTCTCCAGATAAACAATGTCACTCACTTTATAGCTCATTTTTTTGAACTCAATAAAAACAGGAAGGGGTGTGGTAGGGAACGGAAGGGGAGTTTCGGCAACCGGAAGTTCGGACTGCGGTTCAGGTTCGGACAGTGGCTTGGATGCTGACATAAGTTCATCAGTTGAAACCTGAATAGATCCGGATTCCGGCTCGGGTTCATTTTTCAACTCAGGCTCAGGCATATCTTCCGATTCGGGTTCAGCATTCGGCTGAGCTTCGGGCATCGGGTTATCTGCCCTATCAACAATCCTCTTTCCGAGCCGTACTTTGACAACCAGACCGAAAACAGAAACTGCCATCGCAGCCATCAGCATATTATAGCCTATCAGTTCAAAAAGAGTTAGCTTATCTTCAAGCACTTTGGGCACCGAAACTACCGTAAAAATGCAGCCTGAAACGATGGTCAACGGAAAATACAATGCCAGCACACAAAGTTCTTTTCTGACGGTCCAGCTCTCAGCAGTATAATGGGTCGGAAAAAAAGTCGAACCAAGCCTATAAATAAGTATATACATACCGGCATACAGAATGCCGTAACCCGCAAGTACCATCCATTTATGTGGCGCGTGCCAGGCGTGAATACCAAATGGCTGCAATAAATTAATCAGCACACCGAATATAGGCACAGCAAATATAAGAAGCATCATCCCCTTTGTGGTCAATAAAAATAAAGTATAGGGTTCATCGAGATAATTATTTATTTTTTCACGTATTGATATCATAGTCTGAAACAATTTAAACAAACAAATAGAGTTAATTTCACATAAACAAAGGAATTACATAAATTTTATAGCTTCAAAAGTACCTGAAAAACAATTCATCACTGATAATCAGCACATAAGTATTTTCTGAATAAAAAATGGTGCGGACTTTTACCGCAACAGTGTGGACTTTTGCCGCAACAGTATGGACTTTTACTCCAACAGTATGGACTTTTACTCCAACAGTACGGACTTTTGCCGCAACAGTACGGACTTTTACTCCAACAGTGTGGACTTTTGCCGCAACAGTATGGACTTTTACTCCAACAGTATGGACTATTAGAGTAAAAGTCCACACTATTTTTCTAAAAGTCCTTACTATTTTTCCAATAGTATTAAAATTTTAGAAAAAATATAGTTAAAACAATCTGTAAAACCTTACTCCTACCCCATGCGATAACCAAATTGCAAGATAAAATACTACCGACAACAATGCATATAAAACTCAGTAGAAATAGTCAAGTATACGTATGATTACTAAATCATTGAATGATATTGTTTGCAAATATAATTTTATTTTTTTTAAATTGCAAGATTTTAGTTATGTTTTTACTCTGCGAAGAAGTTTAGGCCTGAAAATAACGGGAAGAATAATTGAAAAGAGAAGATGAAAATAGTTTCTTTAGCCGGACAGGACAAAAGTTACGGACATAAAAAAGCGACCCTGCATTACTGCAAGGCCGCCTTAAATGTTTTCACAACGGAATAATCCTTATTGTGATTTGCTCAGGATAGTACATTACCCGTAATAAACTAAAATACCATTTTGGGCAGAAAATAGTAAAGAATGGAAATAAACTATCAACTCTATCTGTCCTACCTAATGCGCAAAACTTTCTTCGATATTAAGAAAAGCGAACCGATGAATTAAAATTCAGACTTAAGTGAGCTGAAGAATATAATGTCGCATTAAAAAAAAAGAATGGAACGCTGATTTTACGGATTAAGCGGATAAAAACGGATGATAATTAAACAGATCTAAAACTGATTTTAGTCATGCAAGTATGGCAGATAAAATTCTGAACTATTGAAAATCATTCCGACTAGTCGGAATTAAAATCTTTATAAAAATCCACTAGATCAGCGTTTCTTCCACGACCGGAATCTTCGATCCGCGTTCTAATCTTTTTCCATTTCTGTATTTACTTATACGAGATTATATTTGTCTAAACACTTACATAACAGACAAATCATAATTTTACTGTGCTTCAAGCAAAACAACTATCTGATTACAGCAGTATTTAGACCGGCTTCAAGTGAGGTATAAATCTGATTTTTAGACTCTCTGTTTTGAATAGAGCTTCATTTAGATTATTATCGTCAAAATTATTTTCAAATAAAATACAACTTTTATTTTGTCAAATGAAAAATAGTTCGTTTCTTTGTGGCATAGTTACATAGATCACTAAACTATTATGCCATGATTCAAATTAAAAATCTCTCTTTCTACTACAAAAAGAAGTCGCCCTTGTTCAACGATTTTTCGTTGCAACTCGAAAGTGGGTGCATTGTAGGGCTGCTTGGCAAAAACGGAGCCGGCAAGTCAACGCTTCTGAGTCTTATAACCGGGCTCATTCAACCCCAATCGGGTGAAATCAATGTAAATGGATTTACACCTTTCAGTCGTAATCCAAATTTTCTGTCGGACATATACATGGTTCCGGAAGAGTTCTCGTTTCCGCATGTGAGCATTGCTACCTATGTCAAAGCATTCAGTCCGCTTTACCCGGCTTTTGATCACAAAAAGCTTCAGGGCATTTTCGAAGAATTTGAACTGTTGCCGGCTTCAAATCTGAACAAGCTTTCGCACGGGCAGCGTAAAAAATTCCTTATAGCTTTTGCTTTGTCCACCAATTGCAAAGTACTGGTGCTCGATGAGCCAACCAATGGACTGGACATCCCCTCGAAAAGCCAGTTTCGAAAAATTCTGGTCAGTTCTGTCACCGACGAACAAATGGTACTGATCTCAACACATCAGGTGAAGGACATTGATACCATTATCGATAAAGTAGTAGTGATTGACAACGGGGTTATCATTTATCAGGAAAACACAAACGAAATAACCCAGAAGCTTTATTTCGACACGGTAAGTTCGTTTACCGATTCCGATCAAGTGCTTTACAGCGAAAGATGCCCGTTCGGATACCGGGTGGTAAAACGTGCCAACGGTGAAACGGAATCGAATATCGATATAGAACTTTTGTTTAATGCAATCATTCATAAAACCATTTAAATCAACGAAAAATGGAATCAACACGTTTTTTCAGCTTAAGCAGGTTCTCACTGCTCATGCGCAATGACTTTTTATTGAATTATAAAAAATATCTGCTTACTATTGCCGGAGCTTTCATTCTGGGATATATATTTCTATTGCTTCAAATGCCAATGAGAGAGATCTCTCCGGATTTTAATGCACAACAATACGTCTCGATATTCACGCTTTGTTTATTTGGGTTAGGAGCTTTTATCGGGATGTCGTTTCCGGCATTCAATTCAAAGGCGGATACCATCACTTATCTACTTATGCCTTCATCTGCTTTCGAAAAGTTCATGAGTCAGTTCCTTATTCGGATTGTAGCAGGCACCGTTTTATTTTTCCTGATTTTCTGGATTGACGCTCATTTGGCCAGAGCAACTGCCTTGTTTGCACTGAGAAAATTTGAGCATGCTCCACAAATCGCATCCTTTGACTTTGCAATTATCTACAGGAATATCTACATGAATAATAATATTCTAATGATGTTTGGAACGATATTCATGCTTGTGTCAACCGGGGTCTATATTTTCAGCTCCCGGATCTTTTTTAAAAAAATGCCGGTGGTAAAAATAGTCATTTCAATAGTATCGCTGGTCTTTATAACTGCAATGTTCATGATCCTTCTATCGCATATCTTTTATCCGGAAACTATAGGTATGCGCCTTACCATTCCGGAACACAAGGTTGTTACAAATCACAGTAATGTAGAAATATGGTTGTGCAGTCTATTCTATTGCTCCTGGCTATTCTTTTTGCCCCTGGGCTACTTCAAACTTAAAGAAAAACAACTATGAGTATGGATTTTAAATCAACTAAAGGAATTTTCCAGCAAATTGCGGATAACCTTTGTCACCAAATACTGGAAGGAAAGCTTCCGCCGGGTGAACGCGTACCCTCGGTGCGCGATTTGGCAGCAGACTTTGAGGTAAACCGGAACACCTTATTGCGAACATACGCCATTCTGCAGGAAGCTGGCATAATTGACAACAAGCGGGGAATCGGATTCTTTGTGGCTGACAATGCCGTGGATGTGATTCGCGAAAATGAGAAAAAAGAGTTTTTTGACAACGACTTGCCCTATTTTTTACATAAAGTACAATTGCTTAAGTTGACAGAAACAGATCTGTCTGAATTATTAATCCTTTTAAAGAATAATACAAAACCATGAAAATAAGTAGAATCATCATTATAGCCTTCGCAGCTTTTGTTTTCGGAAGTATATTGATCTTGTTTATCGATTCGAAAAATCACAAAAGAAACGAGCTCACAGAGGCAGAAATGAAATCTTTTCCGTTGGGAAGTTTTTCAGTTCTTGTAGCCGAAAAATCTGCTGAAATCCATGTAGATTATGCAAACGGCAATAAGATTATGTTGAATATCAGTAAAGATAAAGTGGTAAAAAATAAAATGTATAGACTGTCGAATGATACTCTGTACGTATATGGAGGTATGCGCACCTTCGTAAAATGTAAAAAGCTAAAAGCAATTATCGGACATAAACCGAATTGGATGGGTATCAACTCGGTTGGAAGTGATTCGCTACATCTGGACATTACAGGTGGACAGCTAGTTTTTAATGAAACAGGAAAACACAACATGCAGCTTAAAAGCCTGGCCATACACGCATGTGATAGTGCCGTTATACGTGCTTTTGCAGTTTCAATTGATGACCTTCATATAGATGCAAAAGAAAAAGCGAAGCTCGAATGCTACGGACATTATAAACATGTTGATGCGCAACTCAACGGAAAATCAGAGTTGACATTTGGAAACAATCCTTTATCTATGGCAATAAAGAGAGATGAAAGCAGTGTGATCAATGTATATCGATAAAACTGTAGTTCCGGTTATATTGATTTATCGGATCTGATAAATAAAAAGCCTCCCTGAATGTATGTATTCTGGGAGGCTTTTATATATTTTCCAAAGTCGCAAAATGTTGGTTTATCTGAGTTATTTTAATACAACTCCATTGAAAGAAATCAAGCCTTTGAAATATTTTTTAAAAGCCCTTTCACCGGTTGAAAGACAGCAATGATTGCCACTATAAAAAAGAGATAGGACAGTGCCAAAGTTTGTTGGTCGTGAATATTCAGAATGCTTGCCAGCAAATAGCCCACCACGGAAAATACGATGTAGGAACCACCGCTCGTCACACCTCCCGTAGTTCCAGCAAAAGCTGGAAATCGGGTAACGCAATAGGTAAAATAGACATTGTAGGTGAAACCTTCCAGCAAATGAAGCAACACAACAAACAGCATGATAGACACCACCGAATTGAAATGAAGCATCGCCGCGAAGTACATACCCAACGCTATAACAAGTTGGAGCGTCACCGAAGTGCTCAGCTTTTGAAAAAAAGGTTTGTTGATAAGCCGTTTGGATAATATGCCTCCCAACAGAATGGCGACTCCCGAACACAAAGCCACATAACCTGTAACGACAGGGGAAAGATGAAAATTATGTTCTATCATAAATGGCATGCTCATTCCAAACACAAGTACCATTCCGTAACTCAATCCAAGAATTAATACCCCTATAGCGTAATCTTTTGCGTGCCATAATTGAGCGTAAATAGAACATATTGCACGAAAATTAAACGGCTGTGGACTCTTAATCGTCTCGCCGCTGTATCTGAGTTCCAGCAGTAACATAATCAATCCATAAATTGCCAATAAATAGAAATTGGCTCTCCATCCGAAAAAAGTCTGCAAATAACCACCAATAAAAGGCGCCAGAATGGGAGCAGATGACCACACAATAGTGATCAGACTGGTGTAGTGTTTCCGTTTGGCTCCTTCATATACATCAATGAAAAGCGCACGCTTGGCCGTCACAATAAATGCGATGGCAATACCTTGCAAGAAACGGAGCAGAATAATAACCACAATACTATCACTGAATATAATAGCCACATTGGAAAGCGTAAACACCGCCAACGAATAAACACTCACCTTATACCGTCCGAAACTATCCACAAGGCTTCCTATAAACAGTTGGGAAAGTCCGTAACTGATCAGAAAAGCAGTCATCGTCAACTTAATGTTGTCTCTACTGGTTCCCAAATCGGCCACCATACTGGGAAAAGAAGGCAAATACACATCTACGGCTAAACCTGAGAGAGGAATTAATATGAATGCCAACACCGTAGCTGTCCATTCATGTTCTTTTTTCAAATACTTCATACCTATATTTTGTTTGAGAATGCAAAATTAGGTGGAAAGAGCCAAAGAGAACATCAATCAATCAAAGCTATTTTTATATAAATCAAATATAGATAAATTTAATCGCGCAGATATTTCGGGCTTTTTCCAGCATGCTTCTTGATAAATGCATTGAAATGCTGCGTGTATTCAAACCCGAGACTATCACCTATTTCGGTAATACTCCAATCACTGTTTCGGAGTAGCCCCACAGCTTCTTGCAGAATTCGTTCGTTGATAAGTTGCGAAGTAGATTGACCAACATGTAGCCTGAGGCAATGATTCAAATGATTGACATGCACGCAAAGCTCGTTAGCAAAATCGGCAGGGCTTTTTAAACGAATGCTATTTTTAGGCGAATCGACAGGGAATTGCTGATCAAGTAATTCGAAAAAGCGTCGCGCCACATAATTTTTGGAATTTTCCTTCTTCAGTTCCGGGTAATAGGATTTCTGTACTTTTATTCCTTCATAAATAATCAGTTGAAGCAAGTTGTGCACCACTTCATCCTTATATTCGAAATCGCTGCAATAAGCAGTATAGATCTTTTGAAAATAATCCTGAAAAGTCTCATATTCTTGCTGATTGAGTAAAATAAAAGGATAAACGGCATTTTCAAATAGCCCGTACATTTTTTTCATGGCCATCTTTAGGTTAGCCGAAAGATATTGCTCGTTGAACAGGCAGACATAACCACCCGGATATTCGGAAATCGGTTCCCAACCAAACTTACTGATTGGGTTTGAAAATGAAATATATGGCTGATCGATAGTTATTTTTCCACTCTCCGTATGAAGAATAACCTTTCCGCTAATCAGGCAAATCTTGTAATAATCGCGCCTCACAAAAGGTTGCGTCACCATGCAATTGTTCCGCTTGAAGATATTGAAATGGCGCACCAATCCTTTTCCTTGCAGCAATTCGCTTGGGATTTCTTTATTGGTAGTTTTATAATATTGAAGAATAGATTCAGTATATTCCATGATTGAACGACAAATTAAAGAATTCAAAGATATGAAACTTTTGTCACAGACAAAAAGAATTGCATATTAATTGTGGAATACCGCAACAACACTTTACCTCTCCGCTGGCAAGGAATAAAAAATAACTTGATATGCCAGACAATACACCTATACTCAGACTCCAAATTGCTGAACAAGTTTTAATGCTTATCTGTTTAAATTTATAGACAAAAAATGAGATATGAAAACAGGAAGGTTAGAAGCTTTTAGTGATGGTGTACTAGCCATTATCATCACAATCATGATATTGGAAATAAAAGTGCCGGAAAGTGTTAAATTCAGCAGTTTAAGACCACTAATTCCAATATTTTTAAGCTATGTATTGAGTTTTATTTATGTAGGAATTTATTGGAATAATCATCATCACATGATGCACACTGTAAAACAAGTATCAGGAGATATATTATGGGCTAATCTTCATTTGCTTTTTTGGTTATCACTTATACCGTTTGTTACGGGATGGATAGGGAAAAAAGAATTTGCCAAAGCTCCTATGGTATTATATGGAATAATTCTCTTCATGTCGGCCCTAGCCTATCATATACTACAAAGCCGCATAATAAAAACCCACGGCTACGACTCCATTCTTTCAAAAGCTGTAGGAAAAGACTGGAAGGGTAAAATATCACCCATACTTTATGTTTTGGCAATCGTTTCGTGCAGGATCAGCACATGGATATCCGGAATATTGTATATCCTTGTGGCACTTATCTGGCTGGTGCCCGACAAAAGAATTGAAATAATATTCAGAAATGAAGAATTAAACAATTTCAAGTAAATGATACTAAGTAATCAATAGAAATTTTCGCAATCACATATCCGAATAATGCTTCCAGAGAATAACCTGTCAGACCTTGCAATCCAAAAAAAATAACGTGAACTTCAGATGAAAAAAATATTTTTCATACATCTTTCTAACTAATTATTTTACTTCTTATTATTGTAACACAAGTATTAGCATGCAGAAACAAATGGACAAGTTGACCAGCTCAGACCAAAAAGGAGTGCCGACAAAAACCATTTGCGCCCAAACTTGTTATTTAACAAGCCAAAGATACAAATTTTTAATACAAGCACAAAAGAGACAACATATAAACTTGCTAAATAAGCATTACAGACAGAATAAATCCTTAAAATTCAAAGGCCCTATATACTTTGTAAAAGTTTATAACTAACTTTAAACCCACAACCAAGCCAAAGTTAAGCCTTTGAAAACAAGCATGGATTATGGATACTTTCGTAATTCAGAGTTATCAAATCCTGAAAAGAATCTCTATTGAGCAAAAATATTGTTCTCAGATGCTGAATACCGATGAAAAAAAAATACGTTATCATACTGGTCACACTGCTTTTTCTCCTCGTTTGGGGAATAGTACAACTGCGGAACTATTTTGGTCCGAAGGGTATCAGCATCGACAAGAGTATATATCCGGTGACCGGCATAGACATTTCAAAACATACCGGAGTGATTGACTGGCAAAAAATCAAAAAACAAAAAATCAGTTTTGTTTATATTAAAGCCACCGAAGGTCAGGATTATATTGACCCCAATTATTACATCAACCTCACGCATGCCTTAAAAGCAAACCTAAAAGTAGGCGAATACCATTTTTTCCGGTTTAATAAAACAGGGGAAGCACAGGCTCAGAACTTCCTGTCGCACGCACTGCACGACCCGGGCAAACTTCCACCCGTACTGGATGTTGAAGAATGGGGAAATCTCCCGAACTACAAAAGCAATAAAGAAATCAGAGCCGAGATCAGAAAGTATATACTGATAGTGGAGTCTACACTGAATTGCAGAATAATTATTTACACCAATATGGACTCTTACAACCGCTTTATAAAAGGAGAATTTCTAAAAAATCCGATTTGGATTTGTACCTTCAGTAAAAAGCCCAAACTGCCCGACGGACGAAACTGGCTATTCTGGCAACATGCTCACAATGGCAAGGTCGACGGAATTAATGGCAACGCAGACATCAATACTTTTAATGGTGACGAGACAAGCTGGAATCGGTATATTTCAGCTCTGAAATAGTTAGTCCAAAGCTTTAACTCACTTTCATCGTTCCGAACTCTATTTTCACAAAAAACACTTTTCATTGTCAGAAATTCTATCCACCTGAACAGTTACAGGTTAATAGTTACAAGTTACTAACCTGAGTTCGGGATAAGAATTTATTTATAGCACAATATATAAGCTAATTATATTTGCCGTAGGCAATCAATATCCATAGAAAAACCAATAGATTAAGAAATAGTTGTCCGTAGGACATCAACAAGTCTTTTGTTGTACATCTCCTACGGAGAAAAGATCTGAACTATTGATTTGTTCTATTGATATATAACTCCTAACGGAGTATCGGCTTTGATAACTTTATGTCGTTTATCCCGAACTCAGGTTAATAGAGTTGATCTGCACTTTACTTTCAGAAAACAGATCATTACACAATGTCGTTTAGCTAAGAATTCGTACACTGAATACATGGATTAGACGAAAAAATAGAATAGAAATTCCATTTAAAATGCATATTATCAAAAACAGAACATTCAAATCAACTTTATATATTCTGTAAAATTTGCGTATTCTGTGTGCTTATCTAAACGACATTGGATCATTATAGTATTATTACTTATCCTCCATCCTTTTCCTTATTTTATTCAAAAGTTCACACAAAGAAAAAGAGAGAAGAAAAAGTTTAACCAGAACATTGATATAAATGAACAACCATTCGGTTATCTTTGCAGCATGAGAGTAAAAGACGAAGATAAAGTAACCCGCATTTACCAGGCAGCTATGCGGATAATAAACACAGAAGGCTTTCAGGGCAGCACTATGTCTAAAATAGCCAGCGAAGCAGATGTTTCGGCAGCAACAATTTACCTGTATTTTGAGAACAAAGATGACATGATAAATAAACTATTTATTCATCTGAAATCAAAAATGGGGCATTCGTATTTTAGCGAAGGAACTGACCTAAACCCTTCAAAAGGAACTTTTAGAGCTATATGGCTAAGCCACTACCAATACATAACCGACAATCCGGAGGAATATAACTTTTTACAAAACTTCTCTAACTGCCCACTTATAGAGCAGGTTGACAAAAAGAACACCCTGGATTATTGTCCGGTATTCAAAAAACTATTCGATCAGTCAAAAGCTTGTGGATTGTTGCGACCTTTGGAAAACGATATAATTTACAGCCTGTTATTTGCTCCTATAAGTTATATGGTAAAAAAAACAAGAACTACAGCAATTACACTGTCAACCAACGATCTGATCGATATTTTTGAAGCTTCATGGCGAGCAGTCGGAACAAAATAATAAAAAAATAGTTTTTAATTGAACAATCATTCATTTATGAATGTTATATATCAAAAACAACTAAAACAAACCAGAATATGAGCTTGACAGACACTCTTAAATGGCGATATGCCACCAAACACATGAACGGAACAAAGGTTCCGCAGGAAAAAGTAGACAATATCCTTGAAGCCATTCGACTTGCTCCAACGTCATTCGGATTACAACCTTTCAAGGTAATTGTAATTGAAGATTCAAAACTTCGCGAAGAAATTTTCAATAACGCTTGTCAGCAACCACAAATTAAAGAAGCCTCGCATGTGCTTGTTTTTGCTGCCAACAAAAAAGTTACAGCCGAACAAATAGATGAGTATATAGAACTAACAGCCAAAATAAGGTCAATTCCGGTTGAAAGTCTGGAAGGTTTTAAAGCCATGTTTGCGGGAACCGTAGCAGGAAGCGCCGAACAAAATTTTATATGGACAGCGCGTCAGGCTTACCTGGCCTTTGGAGTAGGTATTGTAGCCGCTGCCAATGAAAAAGTAGACGCAACACCCATGGAAGGATTTAACCCTGAAGCATTAGATAAATTACTGGGACTGGACAAACAAAACTTAGGGTCCACTACCATTCTGACACTTGGCTATCGCGATGAAGCAAATGATTATCTGGCTAAAGCAGCCAAAGTAAGGAAAAGCAAGGACACCTTGTTCGACATCAAATAATAAAAAGCCTGAGCTTTCCGTCACTTGTTGACGTCTATATATAATCCCAACGGTTGAATCTCAGCAACGAAATTCAACCGTTTTATTATCATCTCAATTATTAAGCAAACAACTATAACAAATATACTTACACACTTAAAATAATCAGCAAAACAAAAATGGAACTATTAGATGCGTTTAAATGGCGATATGCCACAAAGAAATTCGATGCCAGCAAAAAGGTAGATCAGACTTTAGTTGATAAAATTGTAGAAGCAGCCTGGATTGCCCCTACCTCGTCGGGATTACAACCTTTCGAACTATTGGTTATCAGCAATCAGGAACTAAAAAATAAAATTGTGCCTATAGCCTTTGATCAACAAATAGTAGCTGATTGCTCACACTTATTGGTATTTGTAGCCTGGGATAACTACACTGAAGAGCGCATCGACAACATGTATGCCCACATAACCACAGAAAGAGAACAACCCTCAGATCGTTATAAAGATTACACCGATCGGCTGAAAGGAATGTATCTCAATCAATCGGCAGAAGCAAACTTTGCTCATGCAGCGCGACAAGCCTATATTGCATTTGGGTTTGCAATAGCAGAAGCTGCCAGCCTGCAGGTTGACTCTACCCCGATGGAAGGTTTCAATGGCGCAGAGCTGGACAAACTACTTAAACTAAACGAAAAAGGGCTGAAGAGCGTTACAATACTGCCTATCGGATACCGCGACGAAGCTAACGACTGGTTGGTAAACATGAAAAAGGTTCGCCATCCAAAAGAAGAATTTCTTACTATTATTGATTAAAAACACCAACATGTTAATTGCAATAAGCCTGAGGCAATTCCGTTGTTTCAGGCTTATTTTATTTGTCAAAAGGCATTTATTGATTTTTCATCACTACCAGACGCACAACCTTACCCGACACTTTGGCAAGATATATCCCCGAAGACAAATGTAGGTTTTTTATATCTACTGCATACTCATCTGATGTTACTTTTTCCTGCTTCAGTAAAACGCCGCTTACCGAATAGAGTTGCACAGTAGCACCTTCTGCATTTGAAACAACAAAATTATCGGAAACCACATTCGGAAGTATCTTGATTTTATCTGCAGCCGACAAATCATTCAGTCCATTGGTACCACTCAGAAAAAGCCCCACCACCACCGGATCATGATCAGAATACCGATACATATCAGGTTGATAAGCCGAACCTGAATATTCGAACATGGTAGGCTCATCGGAATTGACATGAAACACCGATACACCTGTAATCTGCGAACGCATGGATGAAGATGCCAGGACATTGTCCAAATAACCGGCTGCTCCGTTATACATATAACTATAGGCCGAGTCGGCATGAAAAGCCCGATGCATATCGACATATCCGGCCTTAACCAGAGTTTGTACCGGATCTTCTTTTCCATAGGCATTCAGATCGCCCATAATAAGCACATCATTATCATTATAATAAGTTTTCCAGTCGGAAACAAAGCTCAAAGTGGATGTAGCTTCAGCAACCCGACTGGCATTATAACAGCCCTGACCATCTCCCTGATCGGCATCAACTCCCGAAGAAGGACAGCCACTCTTTGCTTTGAAATGGTTAAGACTAAAAATAAAGCGTTCGTTATTGCTATTCAACGTAAATGCCTGTGCCTTTTTCCGATATTTAGAAGAAGACGTACCGGTATTTTCCTTCAGATTTAAATAAGGTGTTACCTTATCAGTACGATAAATATACCCTACCTTAATATACGTTCCATCCGGCAAACCACCATCATCGATAAAAGCATATCGCCCGGGAACAGTCACATTAAGCGAATTCACCAGTTTAGTCAAAGCATTTTGCCCCTCCTCTATTTCGATTAGTCCATAAATATCGGCATCAATAGCCTTTAAAGCTGCAATAATTTTGGTGTGTTGCTGCTCGGCTTGCGTCGCATTGGCAGCACCATAAGTTCCGGTATAGTTATAAGGCAAGTAATATTCCAGATTAGCAGCACAAACTTTCAGATTATAATTACCTAAATCGGCAGGAGCTGCAGGGCGCGGATTTCCAAAGAAGGCAGGACTTGTAGAAGCATACACATAATAAGAGGAACCTATATTATCTACCACAGCATTCAGATTATTTACCCGTTCACCCGTACGACGCGTGCCGTTTACGTCGGCAAACTGTATAGGAATGTTGTTAGTAGCAGTAATTCCATCATCCAGGGTTATTTCCGCCTCAGCATTCAAAGCCACCATAACCGTATATTCTGCCGAACCGGGGAAACACTGGTTCGTCGCTGCATATTTCCGTACCGGATTTAAACTCAACTGCCCGTATTTCAATAAATAATAATTAGACGTGACATAAAGTGTCTGATCAAACTGAAGCAACATACCTTCATATTGTTCCCAGTTCCAGTTACTGGCATTATACTGAACATGTGTTACAGGCAATGCGTTATTGGAGCTAAGTATATTCGTAGCAGTCACAGTGCCCAATTGTGTCCGCCCATCAGTTTCCGACACCGTAGCTGTAAGCTCTACATTATCGCCTAGTGTAACATTATCTGTAGTAGTTGAGACAAAAACACCATCGGAGGTCAGCACATTTCCGTCTCCCGTAGGATCCTGTATAAAATAGCCACCTATCTTATTCGTCCCAATAAATTTAGCAGTAACAATACCAGTCGTTTTGACTTCCTGACCTACATAAGAACTTGATGTTCCGGCTCCCTGAATTTGAGGAATAGTGAGCGGAGTAGCAGCAAAAACGGCCAAAGAAAGCAAGAAAAAAGAAACTGAAGTAAAAAATCGCATAAGCAATAATTTTAAAATAAAGTGTTCGATCCGATTCCTATTGAAACACATAATAAATAAAAAGGACGGTAAAGATACTGATTTGTTCTATAAAAAGATAAATCAAAAAGCTAACCGATTCGAATTTCACATGAATTTATTGATTTTAGCACAGAGTTTAAAGGAACTGACTGTAAACAAACAAGAGCAGTAAACTGGGAAAAAACGAACATTTTTGGTTCGGTTTTTGTTTGAAATGCAACCGATCTAACAAACACAGTACTCATTAATCAATAATAAGCACAATGGAAATCAGACATTTTATCACCTATTTAATCATCCTCATCATAGCCATAATCAGTTTTGGATTTAAAGCAAAAGAAACAGAACCAGCCATAAAAGAGGAAAACATCACCTACTCAATTGGCAACAAAGAATTCAAAGGATTTACAGCTTACAACCAAAATATCACAGGCAAACGACCTGCTGTGTTAGTTATTCACGAGTGGTGGGGACTGACCGACTATACCAAAACACGAGCCATTCAACTGGCAAAACTGGGTTACATCGCTTTTGCTGTAGACATGTTTGGCGAAGGAAAAATAGCAACCAACCCTACGGAAGCACAAGCATTCACTGCCCCGTTTTACGCAGACCCACAGCTGGCAAAAACGCAACTGGACGCAGCAATTGCCAAAATAAAACAATATGAACAAACCGACCCTACCACAATTTTTGCCATTGGTTACTGCTTTGGAGGTTCGATGGTATTGAATTCAGCTAAGCTTGGAAGCGACCTAAAAGCCGTGGTAAGTTTTCATGGTGGACTGAAAGGGGTGCCTGCCAATAAAGATTTATTAAAAGCAAAAATACTGGTATGCCACGGAGGAAACGATAAGTTTATTTCGGAAGAAGAAGTTCATACTTTTAAACATCAACTGGATTCAATTGGAGCAGATTACAAATTCATCGTTTTTCCAAATGCTACGCACGCATACAGTAATCCAGCTTCAACAGCCACGGGAAAAAAGTTTAACATGCCAATTCAATACAACAAGTCAGCCGATATGAACTCATGGAACGATATGAAGTTATTTTTCGAATCGCTGTCCAACTAGCTTCCAATGCATTTAGCTATATAATCCGATAGACTTAAACTCAGAAAAACCATCTATCGGACCCGAATATGACAAACTCAACGTTTTGTCATTCAAAATTGTTTCCGTACTTTTGCATCGTAAAATGTGGAGAGATTTGGACTGCTTGCAACCACAGAAAAAAATGCTAAATTGCAACCTCTTTTCTGCTCATTTATAGTCCTCGCAAGCTTCCATCCCCGTATTTTACATTCAAATCATGAATTGTAAACTATATATTAATACATTATGGGATATTTATTTTCATCCGAATCGGTATCAGAGGGTCATCCCGACAAAGTAGCCGATCAAATTTCAGATGCCATTCTCGATAACTTTTTGGCACAAGACAAAAACTCTAAAGTAGCATGCGAAACACTGGTAACAACAGGTCAGGTGGTTTTGGCAGGCGAAGTAAAATCAAGCGCTTACGTAAACGTACAAGAAGTAGCCCGCAAGGTAATTAACCGCATTGGCTACACAAAAAGCGAATATAAATTCGATGGTGATTCGTGTGGCATTTTCTCTGCACTTCACGAACAGTCGAGCGATATCAATCAGGGTGTGGAACGCATCAACCCGATGGATCAGGGTGCCGGCGACCAGGGAATGATGTTTGGTTATGCCTGCAAGGAAACCAAAAACCTAATGCCGATAGCACTCGATTTATCGCATGCGTTGGTTGAAGAACTGGCAGCCATCCGCCGCGAAGGCAAGGTAATGACTTACCTCCGCCCCGACTCAAAATCGCAGGTAACGATTGAATACGACGACAATAATCATCCGGTGAAAGTGCACACAGTAGTAGTATCAACTCAGCACGATGACTTTGTACAAGCAACCGCTACAAAAACTCAGGAACAAGCCGACGAAGAAATGCTGGCTATCATTCGCGAGGACGTAAAAAACATTCTGATTCCACGCGTCAAAGCACTGGACGTTCAGTTTGCTCAGCTTATCAAAGATGATTTTGTGCTGCACGTAAACCCAACCGGGAAGTTTGTAATTGGTGGACCTCACGGCGACACCGGACTGACAGGACGTAAAATCATTGTGGATACTTACGGTGGTAAGGGTGCTCACGGTGGTGGTGCCTTTTCGGGAAAAGATCCTTCGAAGGTAGACCGCTCGGCAGCTTATGCTGCACGTCATATTGCTAAAAACATAGTGGCTGCCGGTTTGGCCGAAGAGGTATTGGTACAGGTGGCTTATGCTATCGGGGTAGCAAAACCGATGAACCTGTATGTAAATACTTACGGAACCGCTCAGGTAAAACTAAACGATGGGGAGATAGCAGCTAAAATTGAAAAGCTGTTCGACATGCGCCCAAAAGCAATTGAAGAACGATTGAAACTGCGCTTTCCGATTTACGAAGAAACCGCTTCTTACGGCCATGTGGGTCGCACACCGGTAACTGTTACCAAACATTTCAAAGACGGAAACGGACATGACTTGTCGCAAACCGTAGAATTGTTTACCTGGGAAAAAACAGACAAGGTGGCTGAGATTAAAGCGGAATTTGGGCTTTAATTAGAGTAAAGAACAAAGAACAAAGAGCAAAGATTAAAGACTTTGAGCACATCTGAGTTCTGATAAAAAACAGGAACGAAAGGTTCGGTTTACGACGTGTAGACCGAACCTTTTCTTTGTCCTTACAACATTATGGTCACTTTATTCGTTTAAAGGGAACATCAATCTCACACAAAAATGCATCAGCAGGCGGTTATTCTTTTCGATGGAGTTTGTTATTAAAGAGTAAAGAACAAAGAGTAAAGACCAAAGACTTTGAGCACATCTGAGTTCTGATAAAAAACAGGAACGAAAGGTTCGGTTTACGACGTGTAGACCGAACCTTTTTTTTGATGCCGGTCAACATTCCAATC
>WSSedL1CaDRAFT_10000763_pt1 | contig 21516 bp, 22 predicted proteins | sample WetSurSL1Cattail_FD_9464 | JGI IMG/M metagenome (IMG submission 9464)
CCACCAATGCCGACGCCGTGCAAGTCGGGCCAGCGTTGTTGCATGCCATCCAGCAACAAACCCGCCAGCAGATCACCTGAGGCCTCACCTGCCACCATGGCTAGCTGAGGTGTCTTACTGACCATGGTTTACCGAACGATGCCGCGATCTGACTGTGCCAGGAAATCCAGCATCAGTTGCACATCAACGACCGAGGTTGCCTGTGTGTCCTTCAACGAAGCCATTTCCTCCTGCGCGGCGGCAAGAGTCAGCCCCTGACGATAAAGCAATTTGTGCATTTGTTTGATCAAGGAGATGCGTTCGGGCGAAAAGCCACGGCGGTGCAGGCCCTCCTGATTGATGCCAGCCACTGCCGCCGGATTACCCACCACCGTCACGTACGGGGGCAGGTCTTGTGCCAGCCGCGTTTGGAAACCCGTCATCGCATGGGCGCCGATGCGCACGAACTGGTGTACACCGGACAGTCCACCCAGGAACACCCAGTCACCGATATGCACATGCCCCCCTAAGGTTGCACCATTGGCAAAAATCGTGTTGTCACCGACCTGGCAATCATGTGCCAGATGCACATATGCCATGATCCAGTTGTCATTACCCAGGCGCGTCACACCCGCGTCACCTGGTGAGCCAATGTTGAAAGTGCAAAACTCGCGGATGGTGTTGCGGTCACCAATGACCAATTCGCAGGGCTCACCTGCGTATTTTTTGTCTTGCGGAATGGCGCCCAGAGACGAGAACTGGAATATGCGGTTGTCACGACCAATGGTGGTGTGGCCTTCAATCACCACATGGGGCCCCACGGTGGTACCCGCACCAATTTTGACATGTGGTCCTATGATGCTGTAAGGCCCAACAGTTACATTGCTGTCCAGCTCGGCAGCTGGATCAACAATGGCCGTGGTGTGTATGACTGTCAAGCTTGACCTCTCAAGAGACTTTGCGCAACGCGCAAGTTAGCTCAGCTTCTACGGCCAAGTTGCCATCCACTTCGGCACGGGCCTTGAATTTGAAAATGCCACCTTTCATGCGCAGCAGTTCCACCAACAGGATTAACTGGTCACCTGGCCCCACCGGTTGTTTAAAACGTACACCGTCGATGCCGGCAAAGTAATACACGGTGTCATCGGAGGGAGACGTGTCCAAGGCGTCAAACGACAACAACGCAGCGGCCTGTGCCAGCGCTTCAATCATCAGCACACCTGGCATCACTGGGCGGTTCGGGAAATGGCCTTGAAAAAAAGGCTCATTGATCGTGACATTTTTCAGAGCCTTGATGGTTTTTCCCTTGTCGATCTCGAGCACACGGTCCACCAGCAAAAACGGGTATCGGTGTGGCAGTTGCTTGAGAATTTGCTGGATATCCATGAGTCTGACCTTATTTTTAATTGGAAGAAATATTGGAAGTTAACAACTTGAGCTGGGCTTCAAGCGCACGGATGCGCTCACGCAGGCTGGCCAGTTGTTTGAGAGCGGCTGCATTTTTTTCCCAAGCGGCGTTGTTGTCCATCGGAAACACACCGGTGTAATGCCCAGGCTTGTCGATAGAGCGGGTTACCAGCGTGGCCGCAGAAACATTCACACCTTCCGCTAAAGAAAGGTGGCCTAGCACCATCCCAGCACCACCAATCGTGCAGTGCGCACCAATGTGTGCACTACCTGCCACACCGGCACAACCCGCTATGGCGGTGTGCTGGCCCACAAACACGTTGTGGCCGATTTGAATCAGGTTGTCAAGCTTGACGCCATCTTCAATCACCGTGTCTTGCAATGCACCCCGATCAATGCAGGTATTGGCGCCGATTTCGACATCGTTGCCGATACACACGTTGCCGAGTTGTTCAATCTTGAACCAGGTGCCGTTGTCAGGCGCAAAACCAAAACCATCGGCACCAATCACCACGCCTGGATGTATCAGGCAACGCTCGCCAATACGACAGTTTTCGCTGACAGTCACTCGGGACTTCAACACTGTATCTGCACCAATTTGGACACCCGCTTCTACCACACACAAGGCCCCCACCCGGGCACTCGGGTGCACCCTGGCCAAGGGAGAGATCACCGCCGACGGATGGATCAAAGGCGTCTCAAGCTGTGGCAGGCTTTTTTTCCAGAACTGGGTAGCGCGGGCAAAATACAGGTATGGGTCGTCTGTGACGATGCAGTCACCACGCAACTGCGCCAGAGGCCGCATCTGCGGGCTGACAATGACACAACCCGCCTTAGAGGCTGCGAGTTGTTGCTGGTATTTGGGGTGACTCAGAAAACTCAGCTGTTGCGGCTGCGCTGTTTCCAGTGGCGCTAGGCCAACAATCAGCCTATCGGTATCACCCAACAGCTCACCACCGAGTGCCTCAATAAGGGTTCCTGCACGCAAAACCAACTGCTGCCGACCTTTCGCTCGATTATTTGGCAGGAGTGGACGCGTTGAGCGCCTTGATGACCTTGTCGGTCATATCAATCTTCGGATTCACATAAACCGCATCCTGGAAGATGATGTCGTATTTTTCAGCGGCAGCAATGTCTTTGATGGCCTTGTTGGCACGTGCAATCACCTGCTGCAATTCCTCGTTTTTGCGAGCGTTCAGATCCTCCTGAAATTCACGGCGCTTCCTTTGAAAATCACGGTCCTGCTCCAGCAATTGCTTTTGGCGTGTAACACGCTGGGTTTCTGGCAAAGTGGGCGCCTCGCGCTCAAACGTGTCGGCAGAGGTCTTGATGCTGGCACCAAGCGCCGTTAACTCTTTCTCACGTTTGGAAAATTCCTGCTCCAGCTTGGCTTGCGCAGCCTTGGCTGTCGCCGCTTCCTTGAGCACACGGTCGGTACTGACAAACCCAATCTTGACCTCTTGAGCCTGCACCGAAGCCAAACACAAACCACCTGCCAGCACCAAGGCCAGCTGACGTACATATTGATTCATTAGAAACTCGTTCCGATTTGAAATTGCACATTCTGGATTTTATCGCCATCGTATTTAATCAATGGCGTGGCGAATGCCAGGCGCAAGGGACCGATGGGTGAAATCCAACTGAGACCAACACCGGTAGAGGCGCGCATGGCGCTGGCGTTCTCATTGATCGCCAGACCACCGTTGTCACCGCTGATCATGCCAGCATCGACAAAAGCATACATGCGCAGCGAACGGTCATTGCCCGCACCCGGGAAAGGTGTCTGCAACTCAAGGTTCATGTTCATCTTGCGCTCACCACCAATTGCGGTGTTGTTGGAATCCCTTGGCCCCAAGCTGCCCGACTTGAAACCACGCACCGACCCCAGGCCACCGCCAAAAAAGTTCTTGAACACCGGGTAAGAGCGGTCACCAATCACCGTACCTGCACCTACTTCGGTGTTGAACGCCACGGTGTACTTCTTGTTCAAAGGAATGTATTGCTGGAACTGGTACGTGGTACGCAGGTAACGGGCATCGCCTAAAAATGACAATTCGGCGTTGGCCTTCTGATAACGGCCTTTTGTCGGTGCCAGCGCACTGTCGCGGCTGTCACGAGCCCAACCTATAGTAGTAGGAACTGCACCACTGGTATAACCATACTCGTCACCATAGGCTTTATAGGAGACTGGCAACGACGTACCAGGCCTAATGGTGGTTATCTCAATACCAGCACCAAAATAAACGGTGTCAATTTCGGTAAAGGGCACCCCAAAACGAATGGCCGCCCCCTCTGTTATCAGCTTGTAGTAGCCAGAGTTTTCATAGGGACTGTAAGTTTTTTTATACAACTCCATGGTTCTGGAGACACCGTCTTCTGTGAAATAAGGGTCGGTTGTGCTGATCAGCAAGGCACTGCTGGAATCGCTGGTGTTGATTTTGAACCCCACTGAATTGCCGGAGCCAAACGCATTTTCCTGCGACAAACCAAAGGTCAAACCGAGGCCACTACTGCTTGAAAAACCTGCACCCAATGTCAGGCTGCCAGTGGGCTTTTCTGTCACATTGAGCATCAGGTCCACCTGATCTGGTGCGCCCGCCACTTCCTGAGTTTCCACCGACACGTCAGAAAAATAGCCCAAGCGGTCCACCCGGTCACGCGACAGGCGAATCTTGTCGCCGTCATACCAAGAGGATTCCAGCTGCCGGAGCTCACGACGCACTACCACGTCCCGGGTGCGGGTGTTGCCCGCCACATTGATCTTGCGCACATAGGCGCGCCGCGACGGACTGGCCTGCAGGGTCAATGCCACCCGGTTGTTGACGCGATCAATCTCCGGAACAGCTTCGACCCGGGCAAAGGCATAACCAAAATTGCCAAAATAATCAGTGAAGGCTTTGCTGGTTTTGGCCACTTCGTCGGCATTGTAAGCCTGACCCGGATGAATTGACACCAAGGACTTGAACTCGTCGTCCTTGCCCAGGTAATTGCCAGCCAACTTCACACTGCTGACGACAAATCGTTCACCCTCAGTGATGTTGATGGTGATGCCAATGTCGGTCTTGTTGGGGTCGATCGCGACCTGGGTGGACTCCACTTTGAATTCCAAGTAACCGCGAGCCAGATAGTAGGAGCGCAGTGTCTCAACATCGGCATTCAACTTGGCTCGCGAATACCGGTTGGACTTCGTGTACCAACTCATCCAGTTACCGGTATCCAGGTCAAACAGGTCACGCAAGGTGGACTCACTGAACACCTTGTTGCCGACGATGCGAATCTCGCTGATCTTGGCCGGCTCCCCTTCCGTGACGGTAAAGGTCAGGTTGACCCGATTGCGCTCAATCGGCGTGACAGTGGTCACTACTTGAGCTGCGTACAGACTGCGGTTGATGTACTGGCGTTTGAGTTCCTGCTCGGCGCGGTCAAGCTGCGCCTTGTCGAACGGCCTACCGTCGGCCAGACCCACATCACGCAATGATTTGATCAGGACATCTTTGTCAAATTCCTTGGTGCCGACAAATTCCACACCTGCGACAGTGGGACGCTCTTCGACAACTACAACCAGCACATCGCCGTTGACCTCAATGCGTACGTCCTTGAACAAACCTAACGCAAACAGGGCGCGAATTGCAGCAGAGCCTTTGTCGTCGTTATAAGTGTCACCCACCTGCACTGGCATGGAGACAAACACAGTGCCCGGCTCGACACGCTGCAAACCTTCAATCCGAATATCGCGGACAGTGAAAGGGTCAACAGCCCAGGCTGATGGAGCGGCCAGAACCAAAGCAGCCACTGCAGCGACTGCGTTCAGGCGAAAACGATTAAATTGCATGGTGAAAATAAAGAATTTAGGTTGTGCAAAGCGGCACAACAAGAGTTATCCGAGCAAGCGGGAGATATCGTTAAAAAGAGCGATGGACATCATCAGGACCAAAAGCGCAATGCCTCCTTGTTGCAAACGTTCCATCCAGCGTTCGGACACTGGCTTACCTGTAGCGCCCTCCCAAAGATAATACATCAGGTGTCCACCATCGAGCACTGGCAGCGGCAGCAAGTTCAGCACCCCAAGACTAACACTGACCAACGCCAGAAACGTCAAGTATTGAATTACACCCAAACCGGCGGACTTACCAGCATAGTCGGCAATCGTTAATGGGCCACTGATGTTTTTGATGGATGCCTGCCCGATCAACATCTTTCCCATCATCTTGATCGTCAAGGCTGAGATGTCCCAGGTCTGCACCACGCCACGCCAAAGCCCGCCCAACGGACCATAACTCACCGTGACCATGGCTGGACGGGAGCCGACAAATCCGCCGATGCGCCCGATCGTTTGACCGCCATCCACAACCACTTTGGGAGTCACGGACAAGTCCAGCAGTTGATCATTTCGCAAAACCTTCCAGTGCTGGACCGTCACCCGGCCAGTGGCTGCCGAATTGCGAATGAAGCTACGCAACTGCTGACCATCCACAATCGGCAAACCATCCACCGACTGCACTTCATCACCTTCCTGCAAACCTGCCAAAGCGGCAGCACCATCAGCCTGCAATTCACCCAATGTTGGTCGGGTCAAAGGGGTGGCAATACCGATTTTTTTGAACAATTCGGCATCCGCCTGCGTGTTGTCCAATGTGGACAAGGGTAATTGCACTTCGCGTTCAACACCTTGGGTGCCAGCCACCACCAGACTCACATCGTCACCATCAAGCGCGCCTCGTGTCAGTGCCCAGCGAACGTCTTCAAACGAATCGACTGCAAGCAACTCGGCGCCCGCCGCGCCGATCCGAAGCACGCGTTCACCTCCTGCCAAACCAGCCTTGCCAGCCAAAGAGGCTGCGGGTGGAGGGCTCAAAATCGCTTCGGGTAAAAGCACACCCATCCAATTGATCAACGCATACAGTAACACCGCCAGCAGCAAATTGGCCACCGGACCTGCTGCGACAATCGCGGCGCGACGGCCCAACGTCTGGGTGTTGAAGGCCATATGTCGTTGCTCGGAGTCCACCGGACCCTCTCGCTCGTCGAGCATTTTCACGAAACCACCCACCGGGAAAATAGCCAGAACAAACTCGGTCGATGTGAGGTTAGCCTGCCAGCGCCACAAAGGTTTACCAAAACCAATGGAAAACCGAAGCACCTTCACACCGCAGGCCCGGGCCATCCGATAGTGACCATACTCATGGATAGCTATCAAAAGCGCAATCGCAACCAGGAACGCAGGTAAAGTCAACATACAGAAGAAAACGGATTGGTCAGCCGTCAGTGGCCAATGCGCTGCACAACGCACTGCGCAGCACTGCGCGACAAAGTATCCAGCGCCAGCAAGTCTTCCAGCGAACGGGGTGGGTTCGGAACCACGGCACTCAAGGTGTCCAAATTAACCACATGAATCTGATCAAACCGGATTTTTCTCGCCAAAAAGGCTGCCACAGCGACTTCGTTGGCAGCATTCAACACCGCCGTGCTACCCGGCTCAGCTTCAAGCACCGACCAGGCCAGCTTCAATCCGGGAAAACGCTCTGCATGCCCATGCGAATTGATGGACTCAAAACTCATGTCCGCCATGCGACTGAAGTCCAGCGCCGTGGCACCTGAAGTAACACGGTCAGGCCAAGACAACCCATAAGCAATGGGTACTTTCATATCGGGCGTGCCCAATTGGGCAATAACGGAATGGTCGCGGTACTGCACCATCGAGTGGATCACGCTTTGCGGGTGGATCACCACTTCGATTTGTGCTGGCCGCACACCAAACAGGTAACGTGCCTCGATCACCTCCAGCGCCTTGTTCATCATGGTGGCCGAGTCCACCGAGATCTTGCGCCCCATCACCCAATTCGGATGAGCGCAGGCCTGGTCGGGTGTGATGCCGGCAAACTCGGCCGGGTCACGACGCCGAAATGGTCCACCAGACGCCGTCAGGATGATTTTGTCGATCTGACTCGCCCACATGCTGATATCGTCCGGCAGCGACTGGAAGACCGCCGAGTGCTCGCTGTCAATCGGCAACAGCTTGGCGCCGCCGTCCGTCACTGCTGCCAGAAAATAGTCCCCCCCCACCACCAGCGCCTCTTTGTTGGCCAGCAGCAAGCGCTTGCCCGCACGTGCAGCGGCCAGGCAAGACGCCAGACCGGCAGCACCCACAATGGCCGCCATNACGGTGTCCACNTGGGCATGTTCCGCTATTTCTTCAATAGCTTTAGACCCATACAGAACGCGGGTTAGAAGGCCATTTTCCTTGCATTTTTTCTCAAGAATCCGGCCATGTTCNACACTGGCCATGNCCGCAAATACCGGCTTGAANTGCGCACACTGAGCCAGCATCTTGTCCACCTGGGTCGATGCGCTTAGGGCAAACACTTCAAAACGTTGGGGATGCAGCGCGATGACTTCCAGCGTGCTGACCCCAATCGAGCCGGTAGAGCCCAGAATAGCCACGCGCTGCTTTGTCAGTCCAGTTTGTTCTGTCATGAAGATTCTCAGAAAGACACCAACATCATGGCCAGAGGCAACGTGGGTAACAGCGCGTCAACCCGGTCCAGCACACCGCCATGTCCTGGCAACAAAGCACTGCTGTCTTTCACGCCAGCGCTGCGTTTCACCAGCGACTCCACCAGATCACCCACCACACTCATTGCCGACATGAAAACCACGGCGACTACCATAAAGCCCAATCCGCGCTCACCCAGCAGAGTGTAAAAACTGGGCACTGTAGCGCCACTGACGGCATCAGCATAACGCCAGACAGAGGCCATCAAGATCACCCCGACCATCCCACCCCACACACCCTCCCAGCTTTTGCCTGGACTGATGGATGGTGCCAATTTGCCGCGTGTGAAACGCCCACCCAAGGCCCGGCCAGCGAAATAAGCGCCAATATCTGCCATCCAGACCAGCGCCAAGACCGACAACAGGAAGTTGATGCCCAGCAACCGCGCCTGTGCAACCGCCAGCCAAGCCAGGCACAGAGCAACCAAGCCCAGCACCAAACGCAAAGACCGAGCAATGTGGGACCACGCGGCAACACCCACTTTGAGAATCCAGGCCCCGACCAGCACCCAAATTGCGCCGACCATCAACCAGACGCGTGGCAAAGACTCACCCAGCCAACCCGACCGCCACATCCACAAACAAGAAACCACACACAGACCACCCGCCACCAGGGAAGGTGCCATGTTCAAGCCATTCATGCGTGCCCACTCCCAGCCCGCCGCGGCAATAAATACCACAGCGATGACAAAGAATGGATCAGGTTGGGCGTAAAAAAGTGCCGGCAACAGCACCATCAGCAACACCAGCGCGGTCAATACCCGTTGTTTGAGCATGGCGGATTAGCGCGTACTGGTCATCGAGGGTTCGCCATCGAGTTGGTCTGAAGTCATACCAAACCGCCGCTCACGTTGAGCAAATGAGGCAATGGCCTGGTCCAGTGCGGCCTCGTCAAAATCGGGCCACAACACGTCGGTAAAAAAGAACTCGGAATAAGCACCTTGCCAGAGCAGAAAATTGCTCATGCGGTGCTCACCACCGGTGCGGATCAACAAATCCGGGTCTGGCACATGTGCCAACGACATGGCACTGTTCAAGTTATCCTCGGTAATCGGCAAACCTTGGTCAGCAATCTTACGGGCAGCCTGGGCAATGTCCCAGCGACCGCCATAGTTAAAGCAGGCATTCAGGATCAACCGGGTATTGCCTGCCGTGGCGGCTTCACCCTCTTCCATGCTACGCAATACCTTGGNCGACAGGCCCNGGCGGTTCCCCACAAANCGCAGTTGAACACCATCTGCCTTGAGCTGTTTTACCTCGCGCGTCAGCGCCATGGCAAACAGATCCATCAGGCCGGATACTTCTTCGGCGGGGCGTTTCCAGTTTTCCGAAGAAAAGGCAAAAACGGTGAGCACCCGCACACCCCTGGCATCACAGGCTCGGGCACAACGTTTGAGCGATTCAACACCTTGCCGATGCCCGGCAATACGTGGCAAAAATCGCTTGTTCGCCCAACGTCCATTGCCATCCATCACGATGGCAATGTGGTGAGGTATCTGCTCGTTGGCCATGGTCGGTCAGACCGCCATGATGTCTTGTTCTTTGCTTGCCACCAACTGATCTATGACGACAATGTGCTTGTCAGTCACTTTTTGAATGTCCGCTTCACAGCGCTTTTGCTCATCCTCGGAGGCAAGTTTGTCCTTTACCAGCTTTTTCACTGCTTCGTTGGCATCACGACGCATATTGCGCACCGCAATCTTGGCTGTTTCACCTTCGCTGCGAACCACTTTGGTGAGTTCCTTGCGGCGCTCTTCGGACATGGCCGGCATCGGGACACGAATCAAATCGCCCATGGACGACGGGTTCAAGCCCAAGTCACTGTCACGAATAGCTTTCTCGATCTTGGCGCCCAAACCCTTTTCCCAAGGTTGCACACTCAGTGTGCGGGAATCAATCAGCGACACGTTGGCCACTTGGCTAATAGGCACCAAGGCACCGTAATAATCTACATGCACCGTATCCAGAATAGCCGGATTCACACGACCGGTGCGAATCTTGGTCAGGTTATGTTGAAACGCAGCAATGGACTGATCCATCTTGGCCTCGGCAGTCCGCTTGACATCTGCAATTGGCATCTTCTACTCCTCACTCCACAATCATGACTTCAGCGAAAAAGCAACTGGCTGCACGCGCTCACGCATACACCAAGGTACCTTCATCTTCACCCAGAACCACCCGCTTAAGCGCGCCGTTTTTGAAAATCGAAAACACTTTGATGGGCAGCTTCTGGTCCCGACACAGCGCAAAAGCCGTGGCATCCATGATGCCCAGGTTTTGCGAAATTGCATCATCAAAAGATATCTTGCTGTAACGCGTCGCCGTCGGATCTTTTTTAGGATCAGCCGAGTAAACACCATCCACCTTGGTGGCTTTGAGCACAATTTGCGCACCTATTTCAGCACCACGCAGCGCCGCTGCTGTATCGGTAGTGAAAAATGGGTTGCCGGTGCCAGCAGCAAAAATCACTACTTTGCCCTCTTCAAGGTATTGCAAAGCTTTGGGTCGGACGTAAGGCTCAACCACCTGCTCGATTGCAATGGCTGACATCACCCGGGCCGTCAGACCGGCCTTGTTCATGGTGTCACCCAAGGCCAGGGAATTCATCACCGTAGCCAACATGCCCATGTAGTCGGCAGTCGCCCGGTCCATACCGACCGAGCCACCCGCCACACCCCTGAAGATATTGCCACCGCCAATCACCACTGCCACCTCGACCCCCAGGCGAGTCACCTCAACAATCTCATCCACCATACGCACAATGGTGTCGCGATTGATACCAAACTGATCATTCCCCATAAGTGCCTCACCTGACAGCTTGAGCAAGATTCGCTTGTAGGCAGGTTTGACTGTTGTCATGGGACTCTCCAGTTTCATAAGTTTGATGGGGTGAACGACCTGTGCATTGAGAGAAAACTTAAGCAGCTTGCTTGGCGGCAGCCACCTGAGCAGCCACCTCGGCAGCAAAGTCATCCACTTTCTTCTCAATGCCTTCACCAACAACATACAAAGTGAACGATGTCACTTTGGTGGCAGCGGCCTTGAGCATTTGTTCAACACTTTGTTTGTCGTTCTTAACAAACGGTTGATTGAACAAGGAGACTTCTTTGAGGTATTTTTGCACACCACCCTCAATGCGCTTGGCTACGATTTCAGCAGACTGCACGGGTTTCCCTGCGGCAGTGGCCACGGCCGCATCTTCAGCCGCTTTGGCAGCTGCCACCGAGCGTTCGCGCGCAACAAGGTCAACAGGTACATCATCGCTTGACAGAGCCACTGGCTTCATGGCAGCCACATGCATGGCAACGTCTTTGGCAGCGGTTTCATCACCTTCAAACTCCACAACTACACCGATCCGGGTGCCGTGCAAGTAGGAAGCCAATTTGCCACCAGTGGCAAAACGCTTAAAACGGCGAAAGCTCATGTTTTCACCGATCTTGCCAATCAAACCCTTGCGGACATCTTCCAGCGTGGGGCCAAAACCTTCCTGGGCATAAGCACAGGCGCCAAGAGCCTCAATATCTGTCGGATTGTTTTTGACAATCAGCAACGCTGCGGCGTTGGCCAATGCCAGAAAGCTATCATTTTTGGTGACAAAGTCGGTTTCGCAGTTGACCTCAAGCAAAGCACCTACATCACCTTCCACAGCGTAAGTCACAACACCCTCAGCGGTCACACGACTCGACGCCTTGCCAGCTTTGCTACCGAGACGGACACGCAAAATTTCTTCAGCCTTGCTCAGGTCGCCTTCAGCCTCAGTCAGCGCACGTTTGCACTCCATCATGGGTGCATCAGTCTTGCCACGCAGTTCAGCCACCATGCTTGCGGTAATTGCAGCCATTTGTATCTCCGGATTCTGTTCAATGAGTTAAAAATCGAGTTAAAAAAAAGGGGCACCCAAGCCCCCTTTTTTGGGGTTGTGAAAGCCTCAGGCAGTCGCCTCGTTCACTTCCACAAATTCGTCAGCGCTCTCAGCAGCCACGGCCTTGACCACATCATCCACAGCATTGGAACGGCCTTCGATGATGGCATCAGCAATACCACGCGCATACAGAGCGACAGCCTTGGATGAATCATCATTACCCGGAATAACGTAATCAATACCCTCAGGGGAATGATTTGAGTCAACCACAGCCACCAGAGGGATACCCAGCTTCTTGGCTTCAGCAATGGCAATCTTGTGGTAGCCCACATCGATAACAAAAATGGCATCTGGCAACACTGTCATATCCTGAATGCCACCAATATCTTTTTCGAGCTTTTCCAATTCGCGAGCAAACATCAGCTGCTCTTTCTTACTCATAGCATCCAGACCCGCTTCTTGTTGCGTCTTCATGTCTTTGAGGCGTTTGATAGAGGTTTTGACCGTCTTGAAGTTGGTCAACATGCCTCCCAGCCAACGCTGATCAACATAAGGCACACCAGCGCGCTGAGCTTCAGCCGCCACCGTTTCACGGGCTTGGCGCTTGGTACCCACCATCAGAACGGTGCCACGTTTGGCCGAAATTTGACGCACAAACTTGGCAGCCTCCTGAAACATCGGGAGCGATTTTTCCAGGTTGATGATGTGAATTTTGTTGCGATGACCAAAAATGAAGGGGGCCATCTTAGGATTCCAGAAGCGTGTTTGGTGACCAAAATGGACACCAGCTTCCAGCATGTCGCGCATAGTAACTGCCATATATAACTCCGAAGGTTAAGTCTAAAATCCAGCTCGTTTTGCGTCAGCCAAACACTTATTCGCCTGACTACCACAACACCTTGATGAGACTGGTTTGCGATTTGCTCTGCACTGCGTCAACGCATGACGATACCAGTTACAAAGCCAGTCAAGTATAGCATTGCTGGCATTTGCTCGGCTCTTTTACCCCAGCCAACTACCAAGTTGGCCTTAGTGATAAATACCCTAGACTATCGCTTTGACAGGCTTTCTTAAAAGGACCAGGCCATACAAGCCGATGCGCGAGCACAAAAACATGCAGACCATACCCCCGGATCTTTCTCTGAAACTCGCCAACGCAGTTGACGAGATGCCTGCCTTTCCGAAGAGTGTCGAAAAAATTTTGCAACTTACCCGCGACGTAAATTGCACACCCAAAGACATCGTTCAGGTGATTGACAAGGACCCGGTGGTGACAGTCAAGATTCTGAAAGTGGTGAATTCGGCGTACTACAGACTGCCCCGACAAATCACATCGGTGAATAACGCGGTGGTTTATCTGGGTTTTAACACCATCAAAAACCTGGCACTGGGCATCGCGGCGATCGGGATGATGCCTAAGCACAACGCAGCTGATTTTGATGTGGACCAATACCTGCTGCATTCACTCTCCACAGCCGGTATTGCCAGAAAATTGGCAGCACAAATCGACGATGCAGACCCCATGGACTGTTTTATTGGCGGCTTGTTGCATGACTTTGGCAAAGTGGTGTTTGCCCAGTTTCTACCTGAGGAATTCCGACAAGCATTGCGCCTGAGCCAAGCCCAAGGATCATCACTGCATGAAGCCCTCCGCCAGACGGTCGGCGTTGACCATGCGCTGGTGGGGGCCATGCTGGTAGAGAAATGGCGCTTTGCTCCTGAGTTGATCAACACCATTTCGCACCAGTATGAAGCTGATCAGGTCGACAACGGGCTGTTTGCCTGTGTCTTCACAGCCAACCAAATTAGCAAGCAATTGGGTTTTGGATTTGGCGGTAACCCATGCATTCATGCCCTGCCAGAACAAGTGAGGCGACGTATGGGCGGCACACTCGAAGAAGTCATTGCCGCGTCAGATGACTGGGATTCAGCTTTCGAAGACGCAAAATTGTTTGCCAAGTTATGACAGGCGCAGCATGAAAGTCAAATTTTGGGGAGTCCGGGGTTCAATTGCCTCACCGGGGCCATCTACGGTTCGGTATGGCGGCAATACCACCTGCATTGAGGTACGCACGGATAACAACGAACTCATCATCCTCGACGCGGGCACAGGTATCTTTCCCTTGTCGCAGTCCTTGCTGGCCGAGTTACCCGTGACCGCCAACGTGTTGATCACCCATTCCCACTGGGACCATATTCAGGGTCTGCCTTTTTTTGTGCCGAACTTCATACCAGGCAACACCCTGCGCCTGCATGGCGCCTTTGACCCGGTGTCAGGCAAAGGCGTCGAACAGGTGATGTCGGTGCAATTGCAGTACAGCTACTTTCCGGTACGTGAGGCAGAGTTAAAAGCACGCATTGAGTATGTCACCCTCACCCCCAACGAGAGTTTCAGGGTCGGATCGGCCACGATCACGCCTTTCATGATGAACCACCCGGTGATTGACTTTGGCTACCGCATTGAGGCCAATGGCAAGTCGGTTTTTTTCACCGGCGATCATGAACCACCGCCCAATATTTACGAACTGGAAGACCCCGAATTCGCGGAATACCAAAGTTTTGTAGACGCCAAAACCGCCGAAATCATGCAGGCCATGGCGGGCGTTGACGTGCTGATCGCTGACAGCTCCTACACCAACGCGGAATACCCAGCAAAAAGGGGCTGGGGGCACGGCACATTTGACACCAGCATCCAATACGCCAAACAGGCCGGAGCCAAAATGCTGTTCTGTACACATCACGAACCCACTCGCAGCGACGACGCGCTCGACAAAGTCTTTGAGCAAGTGCTGCGTGAGCACCCCCACCAGGCTGGTGATCCGCAATATCGCCTAGCCACTGAAGGTGAAAGTTACGAGTTCTAGACCGTGCAAAAGATCACTCCCGGCGCTCACCACCTGTTGCACGGGGTTGATCAGACTCGATACCTAGAACAAACGGCTGCACTGAGCTTGCCACCCCATGCGCTGATGCAGCATGCCGGTCTGGCTGTGGCTCGCTTGGTAATGGCCATTGCACCTCATGCACAACGCATCTGGGTCGCCTGCGGCCCCGGCAACAACGGTGGAGACGGCCTGGAAGCGGCCCGCCACTTGCAGCAATGGGGCAAACACTGTGTGGTGACCTGGCTGGGGAACGCGGAACACGTTTCAGTGGACACAACAGCAGCTTACCAAAAACTGCTAGACGCTGGCATGTCCATTCAAGCAGCACCCAACGGCACGTTTGACCTGTGTATTGACGCCTTGCTTGGCATTGGTGGCCAATTGCGTGAACCCGTGGGTCTAATGGCCGACTGGATCAGGCTGCTCAACAACAGCCGCTCCCCGGTATTGTCGGTCGATATACCTACCGGACTGCATGCAGACACCGGCCAGACCAACCGGCTATCAGTAAAGGCCAGCCATACCCTGAGCCTGCTTACCCTCAAACCAGGACTTTTCACAGCCCAGGGACGCGATGCCGCTGGCTCAATCTGGCTTGATACCTTAGGGGTCGAAACGTGCATGCTCAAAGCCGCAGAACCTCTGGCTTGCCTCAATGCCCGCCCTGTGACCAGCACTCGACTACACGCTACACACAAAGGCAGTTATGGCGATGTAGCAATCATTGGCGGAGCCCCCGGCATGACAGGTGCGGCACTGCTGGCCGCCTCTGCTGCGTTGCACGCGGGTGCTGGCCGAGTGTTTGTGGGACTGCTGGGTGACAAGCCTTTGAGCATTGACGAGCAACACCCTGAGTTGATGTTCCGCACGATCAGATCGCTAAACTTGTCTAACATGATAGTGGTATGTGGCTGCGGCGGCGGTCAGGCAGTCCATGCCATACTTCACGATGTTTTATCATCTTCCGCCCCAATCGTTATTGATGCAGATGCTATCAATGAAATAGCAAAAAGCGACAACTTGCAGAAAGCTTTGGCAGCACGCCAGGGGCACAATGCTGCTACGGTCATGACACCACACCCGCTAGAAGCAGCTCGCTTACTGGCAGTAACAACTCGCCAGATCCAGGCAGATCGTTTGACCGCTGCCGAAACATTGGCCCAACGCTTTGCCTGCACAGTGGTGCTCAAGGGTTCCGGCACGGTGATCTCTGGCCCGGGGCATGTATCTATGATCAACCCCACTGGCAACGCCAAACTGGCGAGCGCAGGCACGGGTGACGTCCTGGCAGGCATGGTGGGCGCACAATTAGCTACAGGTCAGCCTGCATTTGATGCAGCATGCCGCGCGGTATATCAGCATGGCGCTATGGCAGACACTTGGCCACCAAATGCGCCGCTAACAGCACATCGACTGGCTTCCGGCAGTCCCAGTTAAAAAAGGGCTTAGGTTTACACCTAAGCCCTTTTCCATTATTAAACATTGGTGGGATGTGCGGGGGTCGAACCCACGACAAACGGATTAAAAGTCCGCTGCTCTACCAACTGAGCTAACATCCCCAAATCACTTCGCTTGAAAATTTTCAGCTAAGCCTAAAATTATAACCATAATTTAGCAGTCACTCAGCCAAGCATTAGCGTTTTTTTATTCGCTAGCTGATTCAATACAAAACCGGCAGCACATTGCCCAAAAGTCGCGGTCACAGTAACCAGTGATCCGAAACCGTGACAATTGAGGGAACCGTCATTGCTGATGCCACACGACGCATCTGCGGGAGCCGTCGGCTCACGACTGAAAACGCAGGCCGCGCCGATTTTTTTCCCTTCGCGTGATACACCAAATTCCTTGCGAAGTTGATAACGCACCTTGGATAGCAAAGGATCGTGCGTCACTTTGGACAAATCGTCCACGCTTGTAAGATGCGCTTGTCTCTTACCTCCAGCAGCGCCAGAAGCTATAAAGATAGTTTGATTTCTGATGGCCCAGTTTGCCATGATCGTTTTTACATGCCACTGGTCGCAGGCATCAATGACTGCGTCAACACCTTCTGGCAATAAGAGAGGCCAGTTATCGGGTGTTGCAAACTCGTCAATGCTAGTCACCTGACAGAGTGGAAAAAAAGCGTGAATCCTGTCACGCATGGCCAACACTTTTGCCTGCCCTAAACTGGCTTCCGTCGCGTGAATTTGCCGATTTATATTGGACTCTGCAACGTGGTCAAAGTCGATAAGTGTCAATTTACCAACACCGCTCCGGGCTAAGGATTCGGCAGCCCATGAACCTACGCCACCGATACCAACAACCACAACGTGCGAATGCCTAATTCTTTGAGCACCATCCACCCCAAAGAGCCGAGTCACCCCAGCAAATCGACGATCTTCCACCATCTGATCAGCTATGCCTGAACTATTTCAGTGAAGCCAGTCGTTCTTTGGCCGCTACCGCCGCCTCGGACTGTGGGTAGGCCTTGATCAAATTGGTCAAAGTTGCGCGCGCTCCTTTGGTATCTTTCAGTTCCAGTTGGCAGTTGGCCACCGACAAAACAGCCTCTGGCGCACGTGCATGCTCCGGATTTTTTGCAACTAATGATCGAAAATTAACAACAGCTTCCTTGTAATCACGCGTGGCGTACTGCGCGTTGCCCAGCCAAAACAAGGCGGTCAGCGCATATCCACTGGCGGGATACCTGACAATAAATGCGGAAAACAGATTTTGCGCTGCGGCAAAGTCACCGGTCCTAAAAATGGCAAGCGCAGCTTCGTAGTCTCGCTTTTCCGCAGGCGCAACTGCAAATTCAACACCATCTACGGTGACCTTCGTCGGCTCCAACTTGGCCAGCCGATCAGACAAGCTCTGTATGTCGTCCTTATAACGTTGCTGCAGATCCGTCAGGTTTTTTGCCAACTTCTCGTTCAGACCGCGCTCTGATGCAACATCTGCGCGCAACAATTCGATTTGTCTCTGCAACTCCAACAGACCCCGCCCCAGGCCAGCATTGTCATCTTTGTTACTGGTTTGTATCTGATCAGTGTCTATCTTGAGCTTTTCTACGCGCTGGCGCAAATCCAAAATCGCTTTGCGAGCTTCGTCGTCTTCAAAGAGACCGGCGTACCCCCAGGTTGCAACCAACATGCAGGCTACAAAAATAATCTGAGACTTCGAAAAACGCATATGCATCAGTGCCACCCGAGTTATTGATAGCGGATTTCAGCCCGCCGGTTCTTTGAGTACGCAGCCTCATCGTTACCGGCTACTGCTGGCTTTTCTTTCCCAAAACTGACGGCTTCAAGCTGACCATTTGGCACGCCCAACACATTCAACGCACCAACAACAGCCTCGGCACGTTTTTGACCCAATGCCAAGTTGTACTCACGACCACCGGTCTCGTCAGTGTGTCCTTCAACAGCAACTTTTCGATTGGGCTGACTCATGATTACTTTCGCATTCTCCGCAATCAACGCTTGAAATTCCGGTCGAATCACAAAACTATCGTAATCAAAATAAATAATTCTCTTGGCAGACATCAAATCCACTTGCGATCCGTTTTGTCCCAAATCCACCGGGGCGATACCGCCGTTACTGACACCGGAGCCGCCATTTTCACCAGCAGCCCCTGATACAGCCTTTGAGGTAGCGTCAGAAACGGGTACATCAGTCAAAGGCACTGTTGAGCCGCAGCCTACCAAAAACGCACTGACAACAATAGAAACAAGCAAACTTCTCATCAAACACTCCTGTAAAACACTAATTCAAAAAAGGACCCCACTGTGGCTCACGAATGTCCCCATTCTGTCCACTTAGACGGGCTTTAACCTTGCCATCCAAAGTGGTGGTCATGAGAGCTTCGTGACCCTGAACCTGAGTTGCATAAACCACCAGTTTGCTGTTGGGCGCAAAGCTGGGACTCTCATCTGCGACCGTATCCGACAAAACACGGACACTGCCGCCCGCAATATCCATCAGATGCAGCTTGAAAGCGCCACCAATCCTAGATATGTAAGCCATCCACCGACCATCCTGGCTGATGGATGGCGAGATGTTATAAGTCCCTGTGAACGTCACACGCTCAACACCTTGACCAGTCACATTTACCTTGTAAATTTGCGGTGAACCACCGCGGTCACTGACGAAATAAATGCTGCGGCCATCCGGCGAAAAAACCGGCTCGGTATCGATGCTGTTGGATTGAATCAAGCGACGCGGCTCACCACCTGCAGCACTTAACAAAAACAATTGAGATCCACCGTCCCGACTCAAAGTGACGGCCAGTGTTTTGCCATCTGGCGACCATGCAGGAGCACTGTTGGAGCCCTTGAAATTAGCAATAAGGCGTCGCTTCCCAGAACTTATGTTGTGAACATAAATGACGGGCTTGCGGGACTCGAAAGACACATAGGCCAATTGACTGCCATCGGGTGACCACGCAGGGGAAATAATAGGCTCAGGGCTAGCCAGAGCCGACTGTGAGTTTTCTCCGTCGGAGTCAGCTACCCAAAGTTGGTAACGTGCACCGGATTTAGTAACGTAGGCAATACGCGTTGAAAAAGCACCTTTCTCACCCGTGAGTTTTTCGTACACGTAATCGGCCACCCGATGGGCCGCCAAACGGGCGTCTGCGGTATTGACAGCAAAACTCTGCCCTCCAAGATCCTGACCCTTCACCACATCCCAAAGCCGGAATCGAACATCAATACGCCCGTCCGCCAGCGTACTGACACTTCCAGATACCAGTGCGTCCGAACCCGCCTGGCGAAAAACGGACAAATCAGGCAAAGAAGTTTCATCCAAAGCACCGTGCGAAGCATTGACCGCACGGAACTGCCCACTTCGCTCCAGGTCGGCTTGCAAGATGGAGGATATCTTCTGGACTGAACTAGCCTGTCCCTTGAACGGAGCAATGCTAATGGGGATTTGGGTGAGACCGACGCCTGAAACCTCAACACGGAATTGCGCCAGCACAGGCATACAGAAAAACAACGCCAGCAAACAAGAAAAAGCTTTTTTGAACATTGATCTATTATCCTAACTTAATCACGTCAACATCGTCATTCGGTCGAAATTGCATGTAACCAGATGTCGCTCGAACAACACGCTCAGTCTGCCTGTGTTGTACCAACTCAGCATTGCCTGATTCATGGTCCCGCGTGGATTCCTTATGCCAAAGATGAAATACTTCGGTCGCACAAAACCCATTTTTTCGGACCAAACCAGCATGGTGTAAGCGCAGCACAAAATCAGCATCCTCATGACCCCAGCCTATGAAAGACTCGTCGAAACCATCCACCTGTTCAAAATCGCTTCGCCAAACGCCCAAATTACAACTGCGAATGCCCTTCCAGGAGAACTCCTTTCGCAAACGAAAAGGCAAATCTGGCAATCGTAGGAGATGGGTGAGTTTGCTGGCATCACCACCAAAACGCTTACCCAGCCAATACCAGATACCGCGCCCAAAAACATGCTCAGAACCAGACGCAACACGCTCAGTCAGTCTAGATGACAGCAGCACCCGGCTGCCATTGACAAAACACCCGGGGCGCGCCAATAACTTGTGCCGAGCAATGAAATCCACCTCTGGCACGCAATCACCATCCAGAAAAATGATGTACGGAGAGGTGCAGGCGGCAACACCACGATTGCGAACCTTGGAAGCTGTGAAACCGACATCAGGATGCCAGACATGTGTGACACGGAGGCTTCGCGCAATGGCTGACTGACTGATAGCCGAGCGATGCGCTTCACAAGAACCATCGTCTGCCACCACAACGTCAAAATTGCTATCCGACTGATGCGCAAGCCCGCCAAGCACAGCCAACAGAGCATCGCTTCGATTATAGGTAGTGATGACGACAGAGACAGGTTGGGTTGAGTCCATTTTGAGAATACAGCGCTCGCAAGCTGCAACTAGCAAGCTCTTGGTATCTAATTATTTATGGTAAACAGGCGGTACCAGTGTCATTTGCCAAAGCTTGACGTAGCGGTAATAGCTACCCTCAGCATTAGAGATGGCCAAAGCCAATCCATGACTGCCATCCAAAAAACCCGCTTTAAAAACATACGTTTTGACAAAAGCCCAGAGACCATGACCGACAGCGCCCAACACCGTAGCGCGCCTGCCACTGGCCAGAGCATGCTCGGCGGAGGCAGTTGAGTACCGATCAATTTTGGTCAAAACATCTGAAAAATTTCTGAAACTGTAGTGCAACAAGGGGCTTTTGAGCCGCTGAGCAGGCATGTCATGTAACAACTTCTCATGCACCAGATCATCAGAGAATCGAGCTGTTCCAGTTTTAAAAAAGCGATCCACATAATCCGGCGCCCATCCAGAATGCCGCATAAACCGGCCACAATACCAAGATGAGCGAGGAATAGCATAGCAGTCAGCAGACTGCGTTTGGGCCATGACTTGCAGCAATTCTTGTTGCAGCTCTGGCGTGACACGCTCGTCGGCATCCAGCGACAGCACCCAATCACCTGTCGCCTGTGCCAGCGCCCGACCTTTTTGAGGGCCGAAACCAGGCCAATCAGGTGTCGACGTCACCTTAGCACCACACTTGTGCGCCAAATCGACAGTCTGATCCGAGCTGTCGTTGTCCACCACAATGACTTCATCCGCAAAGTCAACAGATTGCAAACAGGCTTCGATGTTCAACTCTTCATTGTGAGTGATGATGACAACAGAAAGAGGCATAGACACTCGAGCGGGTTATGGGTTGATCGGAAAGCATTTGCATTTTTTTAAAAATCAATACTAAACCGAAAGAAAAGTTGTTTGATTGTTTGATTGTTTGATTGTTTGATTGTTTGATTGTTTGATTGTTTGATTGTTTGATT
>WSSedL1CaDRAFT_10000764_pt1 | contig 21472 bp, 23 predicted proteins | sample WetSurSL1Cattail_FD_9464 | JGI IMG/M metagenome (IMG submission 9464)
CGGCAGGCATGGGACTTTCTGTACTCTCTACGCCGATCGCAAATTTAATTTATGGCTCGACAAATGCACCGGGAGTAATCGGAAAAATATTGGTTATTCTTGGCCTCGGCGCTATATTTGCTGCCATGAGTACGCCGATCAACAGCATGCTGCAGGCGGTTGGTCGGGTTGACTTGCCGGTTAAACTGCTTGTTGCCGGTCTGGCAATCAAGCTGACGTTAAACTACACTCTTGTAGGAATACCGGAAATCAATGTGATGGGTGCCGGAACAGGCACTTTGGTTTGCTATTTGTGCATCACCATCTTCTCTCTTTATTTTCTTTGCAGGGAAACAAAAATTTTACCGAATTTTATAGTTATCTTTTTAAAACCGCTTTTAGCATCCATTCTTTGTGTAGGGGCGGCATATTTTGTCCAAAATATCGGAATGGCATGGGGTCTCACTGTCCAGAGTCGGATTACGCCGACAACGTCCTATTTTATGAAGAAAATCATTTCTGAAATCGCTTCCGGTAAGTTTGCAACTGTCCTCGCAATTGCTGTAGCCGGCGTTATTTATGTCATTTGCATGCTTTGGTTTAAAGCATTAAATAAAAGTGATATTCTCATGCTTCCAAAAGGACAAAAAATTGCAAAAATACTTGAAAAACATAACTGGATAGGGTAAAATAATAGAAGTTTAGCCGATAATTTAACCATGGGAGATATTTGATTTGGATTTTACAATCAAGAAAAGATATAATATTGATGATTTGCTGAATATTATGAGAATACTTCGTTCTCCTGACGGCTGCCCATGGGATAAAGAGCAAACCCATTACAGTATCCGCAATTGTTTTATTGAAGAAACCTACGAGGCCATTGAAGCAATCGATAATGATGACCCGGAACTTCTAAAAGAAGAATTGGGAGATGTGCTTTTACAAGTATTGTTTCATTCCCAGCTTGAAAACGAAAAAAGCAGTTTTGACTTTTCAGATGTGGTTGACGGGATTGCAAAGAAAATGATTGTCCGCCATCCTCACGTGTTTAATGATACGGTCGTCAGCAGTTCTGACGAGGTACTTGTTAACTGGGACGCGATTAAAAAAGAGACAAAGAGCCAAACTACTGAAGCAGAGGTTTTGCAAAGCGTTTCCAAAGCTTTGCCTGCGCTTATGCGCAGTGCTAAGGTTCAGCATAAGGCGGCAAAGGTAGGCTTTGATTGGCCCGATGTTTCGGGCGCACTGGATAAGGTAGAGGAGGAAACACAGGAATTAAAGCAGGCGATTTCTTTTGGCAGTCAGGAAGACCGCATAGAGGAATTGGGTGACCTCTTATTTTCTGTCGTGAATGTATCCCGCTTTTTAGATGCGGAACCGGAGCAGGCGCTCAGCCGCTCTTGTGATAAATTCATCTCGCGCTTTCAAATAATGGAGCAATTGGCAAAAGACCGTGGCATTGATATGGCTTCATCGACACTGGATGAACTGGATCTGCTATGGAATGAAGCCAAGGCGAATTAATCATTCTCAGCTATGTGCTGTTGAATAATAAAAAAACGGAGGTCAAATTATAATGAATAAGACTGAATTAATCGCTGCTGTTGCAGAAAAAGCAGGTATTTCTAAGAAGGATGCTGATACTGCTGTTAACGCAGTAATTGACACAATTGTTACCGCTGTTGCAAAAGAGGAAAAAGTGCAAATCGTTGGTTTTGGTACTTTTGAAGTACGTTCCCGCAGCGAGAGACAAGGCCGTGACCCGAGAACAAATTCTCCAATCACTATTCCTGCTTCTAAAGTTCCTGCATTTAAGGCAGGCAAGGCATTTAAGGATGCTACAGCGAAATAAATTCGTTCCAATTGTATTTTAAGGGGCTGTAACAAATGGAAAAGTTACGGCTCCTTGTTTTATAAAAGTCAATTGCGGTATGAATATGATTTTATACTATTTCCTGTATATCTGTATTTAAAAGGAATTGATGTCAGCTCAAGATAATTGACTTAAGGAAAGGAAATCACATGAGACTGGATAAGTATTTAAAAGTGTCACGTATCATTAAGCGACGCACCGTTGCAAATGACGCCTGTGATGCCGGCAGAGTGCTCGTTAACGGAAAAGCTGCCCGTGCTTCTTACGACGTAAAGCCCGGGGATATTTTAGAACTGCAGCTTGGTTCGCGCAGTGTGAAAGCACAGATTATGAGCATTAATGAGTACGCAAAAAAAGATACTGCGGAAGAAATGTACAAAATTCTGTCCGACGAGCCGAAGTAGGCTTAGTATATGTCCTCCTGTTCATGCATACAAATTGATATGAACATGTAGGAGGTAATTTGGGATGACAGAAGAAAAAAAACCGGCAAAAGTTCCGCACAGCCTAATTCTTGAGAATCGCCGGGCGCTTACCGCAACAGGTGTTTCCAATGTTGACAGTTTTGACGAACAGACTATTGTAGCTTACACCGACTTAGGTGAGCTGGTGATCAGAGGTTCTAAGCTTCAAATTAATAAACTGAATATTGAAACAGGAGAGCTTACCTTAAACGGGGATATCACTTCCATGTCCTATACTGAAAACCGGCCTGCGGGAGGTTTCTTTTCCAGGCTGTTCAAATAGAGGAGTGAGGCCTTTTGAATTCTTCTCTTGCTTCGCAGTTTCAAGGGTTTGTCATCTCAATTGGAGTCGGGTTGCTTTTAGGTGTATATTATGATATTTTTCGCATTTTCCGAACTGTTTTTCGTTCGGAGAGTCGGGCTGTATTTTTTCAAGACTTATTCTACATGCTTTCAGCTGCCTTTGTCACTTTTCTCCTTGCTTTAGGTGTAAACTACGGAGATGTCCGCTTTTATATTTTGGCCGGAGAAATCATTGGCTGGTGTCTTTATTATCTTACGGTCGGAATGATTACCATTCGCTTATTTAAATTTATTTCCTATATTCTCTATCGATTTCTTATAAATCCAATTAAGAAAATAATTTTACAAATGTACCACTGGTTCTGTAATATACTAAATATAATTGTTAAAAAAGTTAAAATAGTGGCTTCAAATCGGAAAAAACGCTTGAAACCTCATCGTAAAATAGTGTATAATCATTTTATAATCAAACGTAAAGGAAACGGCAAGGTTTAAAGGGATGGTGGTTCGCCATGAAGGTTATCAAGAGAAAAAAGCAAAGAGGCAGTTTGTTGCTGCGTGTGGCTATTTTTGCTTTCGCAGCATATACTGTTGTTGCGCTTGTTAACCAGCAGGTTCAGATCAGTGAAAAGCGCCAGCAACTTGCTTCCATTAAACAGCAAATCCAAATTCAAGAAATTAAAAATGAAGACATTAAACATGCTTTGAGCACCGGCGCAAATGAAAACAGTGACTATATCGAGCGCGTTGCACGCGAAGGACTTAGTTTAGCAAAGCCGGGCGAGCGTGTTTTTGTTAATATAGCCGGTAACTAATGGCTCTATTTTTTAAGGAGGAAATCACTTACATATGCAGCTTGAGGTAGGAATAATCCTGGAAGGAAAAGTTACAGGAATTACAAAATTCGGCGCTTTTGTGGAATTGCCGGGCGGCAAAACAGGTATGGTGCACATATCTGAAGTCGCGCCTACTTTTGTAAAAGAAATTCGCGATTTCGTAACCGAAAACCAAATAGTTAAAGTCAAAGTGATGAGTATCAGCGAAGACGGCAAGGTCAGCCTTTCTATCAAAAAGGCGATGGCACCTGCTCCGCATACGAATGCACCGGCTCCTCGCACTACCAGACCGGGTAATTACGAATGGCAGGCCAGCAGAAGAAATGACGCTGCAAATTTTGAGGACATGATGTCTAAGTTCAAGCAGACAAGTGATGAAAAAATGTCAGACCTTAAAAAATGTATGGAATCGAAACGCGGCGGTTTTACTAAGCACGGCAATACAAATCAACCCAAATAATTTTTAGCGGAGTGCTCGCACTCCGCTTTTTTAATTGATATCCAGTATGCGGCTGATATCAATTCCTATTAAATTATCCTATTTTTTTATCGTGTTTTTATCAGGAAATAGTATGAGTTTTTGGAGGAACATCATGTTAATTATCAACGCGAATATACATACTATGGCAGGCAATCACATTGAGAGCGGATGGATTCGTACCGAAGGCGGCGTCATTAAAGCGCTCGGCATTATGCCGGCAGAACTGAACATGGAAAAAGAAACAATTGATGTGCAGGGTGCCGGAGTTTATCCGGGATTTGTCGATGCCCATACGCACCTTGGAATGTGGGAAGACGGACTTACCTTTGAGGGAGATGACGGCAACGAGGAAACTGACCCGATTACTCCTCAATTGCGCGCCATTGATGCCATTAACCCGGTTGACCGCTGCTTTAGTGAGGCCCTTGCTGCCGGGGTCACGACGGTCGTAACCGGACCGGGAAGCGCAAATCCAATCGGTGGGCAACTCGCAGCAATTAAAACTTACGGCTACTGCATTGATGAGATGATTGTTAAAGCACCTGTCGCAATTAAAATGGCGCTGGGTGAAAATCCAAAATCCGTTTATCACGGAAAGAATTTAGCTCCTTCCACGCGCATGGCAACCGCGTCTCTTATCCGTGAGGAACTTTTTAAAGCAGAACGTTATATGGCGGACTTACAGCGTTCCGAAGAGGATGAAGATTTTGATGCCCCGGAATTTGACATGAAGTCGGAAGCGCTTCTTCCCGCATTAAGGCGAGAAATTGAGGTCCATTTTCATGCGCACCGTGCCGATGATATTTACACCGCAATCCGTATTGCAAAGGAATTTAACCTCGATTATGTCATTGTTCATTGCACAGAAGGGCATTTGATTACGGAAGGCCTGAAAAAAGAAGGGGTGCGCATACTGGCGGGGCCTTTTTTATGTGACCGTTCCAAACCTGAACTTAAAAACTTAACTCCTTCTAATCCGGGTATTCTGGCAAATCAGGGAATAATGACTGCAATTATCACTGACCATCCCGTTATTCCGCTCCAATACCTTCCAACTTGCGCTGCCCTTGCTGTTCGTGAAGGAATGAAATACGAGGATGCCTTAAAGGCGATTACCATCAACCCTGCAAAAATCTGTGGGATTAGCGACAGAGTAGGCTCTATTGAGGTTGGTAAAGATGCGGATCTCGTGGTTTTTGATACAAACCCGCTTGAAATGACTTCGAAGCCGAAATTTGTGATTGCAGGTGGAAAAATAATTTAAAGTTGAGAGGCTTGCTATGAGAGAGATCGAAACCTCTGAAATAACTGCGGCAGTAAAACAGCTTTGTATTGATGCAAACCGGGTACTGCCAAGTGACCTAGAAGATTGCATTGCCACTGCCGCACAGAAGGAAACCTCGCCGATTGGTCAGGAGATCCTATCTGATTTATGTGAAAATATGACTGCGGCGCGGGAATTGAACATCCCTGTATGTCAAGATACCGGCATGGCGGTCATCTTCGCCGAGGTAGGACAGGAAGTACACATCACAGGCGGGTCCTTTGAGGATGCTGTGAATGAAGGGGTACGTCAGGGATATGTTGAAGGATTATTGCGCTGCTCCGTCGTTGCTGACCCAATCCGACGTGGGAATACAGGGGATAATACTCCGGCTATCCTGCATACCCGTATTGTACCCGGAGATAAGCTTTCCATTAAGGCCGCCCCAAAGGGATTCGGAAGCGAGAACATGAGCCGTATCAAGATGTTTACCCCGTCGGCGAGCATAGAAGATATCATTGGCTTTGTTGTGGAAACGGCAAAAACAGCAGGAAGTAATCCGTGCCCTCCGATGGTTTTGGGAGTGGGAATCGGAGGGGATTTTGAAAAATGTGCGGCTTTGGCAAAGCAAGCGCTTTGCCGGCCTGTTTCGGAGCCAAACGGCGACCCGTTTTACGCGGACCTTGAACGTCAGATGCTTGAAAATGTCAATCGGTTAAACATCGGTCCGCAGGGTTTCGGTGGAATTACAACCGCGCTACGTGTCAATATTGAATCCTTTCCGACCCATATAGCAGGGCTGCCTGTGGCAGTGAATGTTGGTTGTCATGTCACACGTCATAAAGATATAACAATTTAGGACTTAATACTTCCATTTATTTGGTTATTATGTTATATTATAGGTAACGGATGCACTTATAGCGATTCGATAAACAAAATCGAATAAAGTATAAAAAGCACACATACATTTTATTCACATTATTCACAGACTTTTTCAAAGTAATGTTGAACTGCTGTAATGAATCCGGTATTTAGATTAAGGAGATGTTGATATGAAGATTACGATTACAGGAAGAAAAGTTAATTTAAGGGATAATTTCAAGGAATTGGCTAAGAAAAAGTTGTCTCGTTTCGACAGAATCTTTGATGAGGATGCGGAAGCCAATGTTGTAGTAACCGTTGAAAAAAACCGTCAAACGGTTGAAATTACAATTAAATCACGAGGAATGATTTATCGTGCAGAAGCCACTGATTATGAAATGAATGATGCGCTGGATCAGGTTATCAGCTCACTTGGCCGTCAAATCCGTAAGAATAAAGACAGATTGGATAAAGAGATACATTCTATCGCACTGGATCAGTATGTTCAAGATTATTTGCACAGCACCGAAGACGAGAGCATCGACGAATATAAAATTGTTCGTACAAAACATTTTTTTGTCAAGCCTTTAAGTGTTGACGAAGCTATTTTGCAGATGAACATGTTGGGTCATCTGTTCTTTATGTTCCGAGATGAGTCCAGCGGAGAAATTAATGTAGTTTATAAGCGTAAGGACGGAAATTATGGATTATTGGAACCCGATGCGGAATAATAAGATTAAATCATACCATGATTGTCTCATACTTTCGTCACGGTGCCTAATCGATTGACTTCTGGAGTCTATGATTGCTGGGGCTGCGTAACACCGCAGCCCCATATTTTTAGTCAAAGTTAATACAAATATTCTTCTTCCCCCGCCTACGGCGGGGGAAGAAGAATGAAATAATAGAAGTGTTTTTGAAAAGAAATTCGTATGATATAGAATAATAATAGTTATTGGAGAGAAATATGGAAGATTTCAAACTGGTTTGCCCCTGCCTTCTTGGTGTGGAAGGTTTAGTTGCTGATGAGCTGAAAATGATGGATGCGAAAAATGTTGAACCGCAAAACGGCAGAGTGGTTTTTGACGGTTCCGATGAAATGCTTGCCAGAGCTAACATTTGGTCACGCTATGGCGAAAGAATCCTGGTTCAGATGGCAAATTTTCAGGCACTCAGCTTTGAAGCGCTTTTTCAAGGGGTGAAAGCGATACCTTGGGAACGCTGGATCGGAAAGAGTGATATATTTCCTGTAAAGGGAAGAAGCCTTAATTCTAAATTGTCAAGTATTCCGGATTGTCAGTCAATCATAAAAAAGGCCATCGTGGAACGTATGAAGCAAAAATACAATATCGATTGGTTTGAAGAAACCGGAACGCTTTATCAGATCCAGTTTCTAATAATGAAAGATAACGTCAGCATTATGATCGATACTTCCGGTGACGGGCTGCATAAGCGCGGATACCGCGCCAATTCCACAGAAGCCCCGATTAAGGAGACCCTTGCGGCCTCCATGGTTTATCTTTCCCGTGTCAGACGTGACGCGAATTTTATTGACCCGTTCTGCGGTTCGGGTACGATTCTAATTGAAGCAACGATGTATGCGCTCAACATTGCTCCCGGAATGCAGCGACATTTTTCCGCTGAGCGCTGGGCTAATATAGATAAAAGCGTATGGCAGCGTGAAAGAGTGCGTGCGCAGGACTTAATTCGGCGTGATTCTTCATTTGCCGCCCAAGGCTATGATATTGACGGTGCTGCGATATCGCTCACACTTGAAAATGCAAGAAAAGCTGGAGTAATAGCTCATATTAAAGCAGAGAAACGGGATATTGCGGACTTTAAGGCAGCGGGAGAATACGGCTGTGTGATCTGTAACCCTCCGTATGGAGAACGGCTTCTTGATATACGTCAAGCCGAAGAACTTTACAGGACAATGGGAAGTGTATTTGAGCAAAAACACGGGTGGAGTTATTCTATTATCAGCCCGGATGATACTTTTGAAGATTGTTTCGGGCGCAAATCCGATCGGCGCAGGAAGCTTTATAATGGTATGATTAAATGTCAGTATTATATGTTTTTTAAATAATAATGCGAATGTGCGACAAAGTCTATTATTCTTTAGGAGGCGCACTATGCGTTATGTATTTATCGTTAATCCTGCCGCTGGTAAAAGAAATCCTTACAATACAGTTTATCCGCTGATACAGGAATATTTTCATGCAAACGGGTTGGACTATATTTGCCACATTACTAATCAGCCGAAGCAGGCTACCGAGCTTGTCAGACAGCAGGGCGCCAAAGGGGATGTGGTACGGATTTTCGGTGTTGGCGGGGATGGTACGCTCAGTGAAGTAGCCTCCGGAGCGATCGGAATGAAAAATGTCGAAGTAGGAATTATTCCATGCGGTTCCGGCAATGATTATGTCAAAACATTCGGAAGCATAGAAGATTTTTTATCATTGGAAAAACAGCTGAAAGCCAAATCACGGATGGTTGACATGATCGACTCGGATGGTCATTTTTCGATTAACATGTGTTCCATCGGACTTGACGCAAAGGTTGGTTATCAAATGAATTTATTTAAAAACCTGCCGTTTCTTAGCGGTTCCATGGCATATAATTTAGCGTTAATTAAGGTGTTGTTCGGCAAATTGAGCAACCACCTGAACATTACAATTGACGGGGATAAAAAGTTTGAGGGTGATTATTTATTTGCACTGGCAGGCAGCGGAAAGTATTACGGAGGCGGTTTTTGTGGAGCTCCGAAGGCGATTCCGGACGATGGACTGCTTGATTTTATACTGATAAGGAAACCACCTTTCGCCCAAATTCCTTCTCTTATTAAAATTTATAAGGAAGGTAAGCACCTTGAATCTCCTCTTTTTAAAGATATTCTCACTTTTCACCGTGGCAAAGAAATGAGCGTTGCTTCATCTGCTCCGGTACTTGCAAATTATGACGGTGAATGCCGTGTCATTGAGCGGGTATCTTTCAAAGCAGTTCCAAGCGCTGTCAATTTTATCGTGCCTGAATGAGATGTCATCATTGCCGATCATTGAATCTTCATGTAATTGTTCGGTCGGTACTACATATTTTTGATGCTAATTGTAAATAATTTATTAAATTCCATTTTTTGATGAAAAATCTATTGATTTTTTGGATGCAAGTATATAAAATAGTATTTAGCACTCGAGAACAGTGAGTGCTAAAAAAATAGTTTATTTTTAAGGAGGACATATTATGACAATTAAACCATTGACAGACAGAGTGCTAATTAAAATGGAAGAAGCCGAAGAAACAACAAAGAGTGGTATTCTTTTGGCCGGTTCCGCAAAAGAGAAGCCTCAGATTGCTAACGTTATCGAGGTTGGCCCGGGCGGTGTTGTGGACGGAAAAGATGTTACAATGTACGTTAAAAAGGGCGATAAGGTGATTACCAGCAAGTATTCCGGTACTGAAATCAAGCTTGACGGCGAAGAATTTACAATTGTTCGTCAAAGCGATATTCTCGCTGTTGTCGAATAATATTTCAAATAATTATAAATAGGAGGAATCAACTATTATGGCAAAACAGATTATTTACGGCGAAGATGCCAGAAAAGCTTTATTAAGCGGCATCAATCAACTCGCTGACACAGTAAAGATTACACTTGGTCCTAAGGGCCGCAATGTGGTGCTCGACAAAAAGTTTGGTGCCCCGTTAATCACTAACGATGGTGTTACCATTGCCAAGGAAATTGAATTGGATGATGCATTCGAAAACATGGGCGCACAGCTCGTGAAAGAAGTAGCTACCAAGACAAATGATGTTGCCGGTGACGGTACAACAACTGCAACCTTGCTTGCTCAGGCACTCATTCGTGAGGGCATGAAGAATGTAACTGCCGGTGCAAATCCGATGATAATCCATAAGGGTATTGAAAAAGCAGTTGTAGCTGCTGTGAAATCATTGGAAAAGAATTCTAAAAAGGTTTCCTGCTCCGAAGATATTGCCCGCGTAGCAACAATTTCCGCTTCCAGCGAGTTTATCGGCAAGCTCATTGCCGAGGCTATGGAAAAGGTTACTTCCGATGGTGTGATCACAGTGGAAGAATCCAAGACTGCCGAGACATATTCTGAGGTTGTCGAGGGCATGATGTTTGACCGTGGCTATATCTCACCTTATATGGTAACCGATACCGATAAGATGGAAGCTGTGATTGATGATGCATATGTTCTGATTACTGACAAGAAAATTTCTAATATTCAGGAAATCCTTCCATTACTGGAAAAAATCGTTCAGTCAGGCAAGAAACTCGTTATTATCGCTGAAGATATTGAAGGCGAGGCTCTTACCACATTAATTCTCAATAAACTTCGCGGCACCTTTACCTGTGTTGGCGTAAAAGCTCCTGGTTTTGGCGACAGAAGAAAAGAGATGCTCCGTGATATTGCAGCCTTAACAGGCGGCCAGGTTATTACAGAGGAACTGGGCTTAGAGTTAAAGGATACAACAGTTGAGCAGCTCGGCCGCGCACGTCAGGTTAAAGTTGATAAAGAGAACACCATCATTGTGGACGGTGCAGGCGATAAAGAAGAAATTAAGTCCAGAGTATCTCAGATTCGTTCTCAAATTGCTGCAACAACCTCCGACTTTGACCGTGAAAAGCTTCAAGAGCGCTTGGCAAAACTTTCCGGCGGCGTAGCGGTAATCAAAGTTGGTGCTGCAACAGAAATTGAAATGAAGGAGCAGAAGCTTCGTATTGAAGATGCTCTTGCAGCGACAAAGGCAGCGGTTGAAGAGGGGATCGTAGCTGGCGGCGGAGTCGCTTTAATTGATGCGATTGCCGATGTTGAAAAGATTGTTGCTGACAGTGAGGGCGACGAAAAAACCGGCGCAAAGATTGTTCTCAAGGTTTTGGAAGAGCCAATCCGTCAAATTGCGGCAAACGCAGGCCTTGAAGGTTCTGTTATCGTTGAAAACATTAAGAAAGCTAATAAAGCTGGCTACGGCTTTAACGCGCTGACTGAAGAATATGGCGATATGCTTTCCTTCGGTATTGTTGACCCGACTAAGGTAACCCGCTCTGCACTGCAGAACGCCGCCTCCGTAGCAGCGATGGTGCTTACCACAGAGTCATTGGTAACCGATAAGAAAGAGCCTGCCGGGGCTCCTGCAATGCCTGCTGACCCGGGCATGGGCGGCATGTATTAATCCACGGATAAAAGCCAATTTTATAAAATGATATTTAGAGGAACGGACGTCAAAACGGTGCCCGTTCCTTTTTTCTGTCTTATTGTCAATAGATTAACGATTATAGTCGATTCATCGAGCGCGGACTCGTTGCAGTTCATCTTACGAAGATGGAACGGCAATCTTTACGGAATCCGTCTAAATCAGTCCATTTTGACATTTTGGTGATGTTGTGTTAATTTTCCACATATGATATTATATTGTCAACCTAAAAAAAGAGGTAAAGTTTGAAGGATATCATTCAAACCGTAAGTTTAAGAAAGGAATGGTCGTGGAAATATACTTATCATGTTTCTAAATGAGGGTTATCTTTCCTGCGGCAGTTGTGGAGGCGTAACTGCACAGACGGTCTTTCGTTGCTTTGTCGTAGGGTGTAGAAAAATTAATGCGCGTATTGGATAAAATTATAAAAAAATTATATAATAGGAGAAAATAGATGTATTTTATATTAATATTGTTATTGGTAGTTGTTGTTCTCGTAATTGCTTCCATTAAGGTTGTTACTACAGGTAATGTATTTGTTGTAGAAAGGCTGGGCAAATATCATTCCACTTTAGAACCGGGATGGCATATTATTGTCCCTGTCATTGATGTTGTGCGGGCAAAGGTAAGTTTAAAACAGCAGATTATTGAAATCGAACCTCAGTCAGTTATCACAAAAGATAATGTTGGCATCTCGATTGATAGTGTAGTATTCTATCATGTAATCAGCCCGAAGGATGCCATATATGGGATTGAGAATTTTAGACGTGGCGTGTCTTACAGTGCCGCTATTAATATGAGGGATTGTGTTGGTTCTTTACAGTTGGATGAAATACTATCAGAACGCGCTAAGTTAAATGTACAAATACTTGCAAGTGTAGAAGATGTTACCCGCAAGTATGGAATCGAAATTTTATCTGTTGAAATTAAGAATATTATACCTCCATCAGAAATAACTGCCAGCATGGAGCAGGTTATGACTTCCGAAAGAAGGAAAAGGGCTGCGATCTTACAGGCGGAAGGTGAGAAACAGGCTTCTATTTCCATTGCGGAAGGTTCAAAGCAGGCGCAGATTCTGAATGCGGAAGCTGAAAAAGAAGCAAATATCCGCAGGGCTGAAGGTTCAAAGCAATCACAATTGCTGGAAGCAGAAGGGAAGGCGAAAGCAATTGAGGTTGTGGCAGATTCTCAGGCCAAAGCAATAGAGGTTGTGAACAAATCCATTATTGATTCCGGTACGAATGAAACAGTAATCGCTTTAAAGCAAGTTGAAGCCCTCATTGAGATGGCTAAGAATCCGGCAAATAAACTTGTCATCCCCAGTGAATCAATTTCCACATTAGGAAACATCAGCGCGATTGCTGAGACTTTAAAATTAGCAAAATAAAAATAGAACAGATCATTTATCGGCTTGGTTGCATACAGAAACGAATCGGCGACGAATGATTCCAATTTCGCCAAATAGCGGTGTCATAATAGACAAATTATTGCAAAGTCAAAGCGCTTCATCATAATATCTTAACGAAATTCACTTTTTGGCTTAACATCTATTGAATTTATTGTTATAATCACCTACAATAAATACATAATATGTTGTCGGAGGTAAGTGCAATGACAGTATCTTCCGTTCAAAAAATTAGTGGAATGCAAAATGTTTACTGCCAAGTTGCGCCATTATTCCGTTTGTAAAAATAATCCAGGCTGCGTCGCTTTGTCGCCGCAGCCTGTTTTTATTTCAAAATAAGCTATTTATCAGGAGTGTGTAGTTTGAATAAACAAACTGTCTTCCTGCATGAAAGGAATGGTCATAAACATGGCAGAAAAAAAAGTAGCGGTTATCATGGGCAGTGACAGCGACTTTCCGGTCGTTTCCGCGGCAATCCAAAGATTAAAATCATTCGATATTTCAGTGGAAGTACATGTTATGTCGGCGCATCGTACTCCGCAAGAGGCGGCAGCATTTTCTTCGTCTGCGAAAGACAATGGGTTCGGTGTTATTATCGCTGCGGCGGGGAAAGCCGCTCATTTAGCGGGTGTGCTTGCCGCGAATACTACCCTTCCGGTTATCGGAATCCCGGTGAAATCTTCAACGCTTGACGGACTCGATGCGCTTTTAGCTACGGTTCAAATGCCGAGCGGAATTCCGGTTGCAACGGTTGCCATAGACGGAGCAGACAACGCTGCAATTCTTGCCGCGCAGATGCTGGCACTTTCTGACGAAACGCTTGCTTCACAGTTAATAGAGATGAAAAAGCAAATGGCAGAAGGCGTTGCAAAGAAGGACAAGGCAATTCAGGCAAAAGTACTGGAATTATAATATATAGTAAGATGGAAGATATGGAGGATATTACATGAAAAGCTTCAGCGAAAGTTATAAAGCGGCGGGCGTTGACGTTACCGCGGGTTATAAAGCGGTGGAAATGATGAAAAGCCATGTTGCGCGTACTAAAATTCCGGGTGTGGTTTCTGGAATCGGCGGATTCGGCGGATTGTTCCAGCCAGATTTGAACGGAATCAATACTCCGGTTTTCGTCAGCGGAACGGACGGTGTCGGCACCAAATTGAGAATTGCTTTCTTGATGGATAAGCACGATACCATCGGAATTGACTGCGTAGCCATGTGCGTGAATGATGTTGTATGCTGCGGCGCGAAACCGCTTTTCTTCCTTGATTATCTTGCTGTGGGTAAAAATTATCCCGAAAAGATTGCTCAGATTGTTTCCGGTGTCGCGGATGGCTGCGTTCAGTCGAATTGTGCGCTTGTCGGTGGAGAAACCGCAGAAATGCCGGGATTTTATCCAATCGATGAATACGATTTAGCAGGCTTTTCCGTCGGTATGGTTGATCGGAATAAGATGATTGACGGCTCGCAGATTGAAGAGGGAGACGCGTTAATCGGTCTTCAATCCTCCGGCTTACATTCCAATGGATTTTCACTTGTTCGCAAAGCATTTAATATCAGCGATAAAAATGTGAATATGCATCTGAATGAATTGGGTCATACGCTTGGGGAAGAACTTTTAACCCCCACTAAAATTTATGTGAAACCCGTTCTTGCACTTATGGAAAAAATCAATATCAAGGCGATTTCCCACATAACAGGCGGCGGATTTTTTGAAAATATTCCCCGTATGCTTAAACCGGGAACCACTGCGAAAATTGAACTTGCATCACTGCCTAAGTTCCCTATTTTCACTCTTTTACAGAGCCAGGGAAATATTCCGGAGCGTGAAATGTATAATACCTTTAACATGGGTATCGGGATGTGCATGGTCGTGCCAAAAGATCAGGCGAATCAGGCGGTAGACGAGTTGAACGCAATGGGAGAACACGCTTATGTGATTGGCAGCGTAGTTGCCGGTGAGGAGGGCGTAGCCCTATGCTGAACATTGCCGTTTTGGTTTCAGGCGGCGGCACAAATCTTCAGGCATTAATTGACGCACAGGCAAATTCAGAAATATCGGGCGGCAAAATTGCGCTTGTTATTTCCAGTAAAGCAGATGCCTATGCGTTGGAGCGGGCAAAAAAAGCTGGAATAAAAACCGAAGTTCTGCTGCGCAGACAATTTCACACACAGCAGGATTATGATGATGCACTGCTTGCACTTTTGGGCAAACACAGCATCGACTTGGTTGTGCTCGCGGGATTTATGACCATTATCAGTGAGCATGTAATCAGGCACTACGAAAATAAGATTATGAATGTTCATCCGGCATTGATTCCGTCCTTTTGTGGCGAGGGCTATTACGGTCTGAAGGTGCACGAAGCGGCATTACAAAAGGGCGTGAAACTGACTGGCGCAACCGTTCATTTTGTCAATGAAGTCTGTGACGGAGGGCCAATTATTCTGCAAAAGGCCGTTGAGATTCTTCCGGGAGACACGCCGGAAACTTTACAGCGCAGGGTAATGGAACAGGCGGAATGGAAACTGCTCCCCAAGGCGGTTTCATTGTTCTGTGAAGGTAAAATATCTGTTGTAGACGGTAAGACGAACATAAAGGAGAACTAATTGTGGAAATGAAAGATATTCAGAAAGAACTGAGTTCCAATCCGTATCCCGGCCGTGGAATTATAATCGGAAGAAGTGCGGATGGGGAAAGTGCGGCAATTGCATATTTTATCATGGGACGCAGTGAAAACAGCCGCAACCGAATTTTTGTAGAAGACGGAAACGGGATAAAAACACAGGCTTTTGACCCGGCGAAGCTGATTGACCCTTCTCTTATTATTTATTCTCCTGTACTTGTATTGAATCAAAATACCATCGTCACAAACGGTGATCAGACAGATACAATTTATGATTATATGAAGCGCGGTAAGACCTTTGAGGCCGCACTGCGCACCCGCACGTTTGAACCGGACAAGCCGAATTTCACGCCGCGCATCTCCGGTCTGGTAGATGTGGACGGAGAATACAAGCTGTCCATCTTAAAGAGTGCAGAAGGCAATTCCGATTCCGTACATCGCTATTTCTTTGAATATGATTCTCCTATCAGCGGGCAGGGTCATTTCATTCATACTTATGAGGGAGACGGCAACCCACTGCCGTCCTTTGAAGGGGAGCCGACGCTCGTTCAGATTTCTGGAACCATCGATGAATTTACCAACACAGTATGGAACAATCTGAATGAGGCAAACAAGGTTTCTTTGTTTACCAGATTCATCAACATTAAAACCGGGGTAGTCAACACCAGAATAAAAAATAAGAATCAAGTCAATTAACATTTGCATGAGCCGATGGTTGAATTTGAGAATAAAGTTTCAAAAGACGAAAGAATTATCTTAAGTTTACATTAAGGCGAAGGTTTTTAACTTAAATTGTCTTAAATAAAATAGGGGGTAGCTGAGATGTCAAATGAACTTACTTTAAAATATGGATGCAATCCAAATCAGAAACCGTCTCGGATTTTTATGCAGGACGGCAGCGAACTGCCCATTCAGGTACTGAACGGTAAACCGGGATATATTAACTTTCTTGATGCATTTAACAGTTGGCAGCTTGTTCAGGAACTAAAAAGAGCAACCGGGTTACCGGCGGCGGCTTCTTTTAAGCATGTCAGCCCAGCAGGTGCCGCGGTTGCCGCTGAACTTACCGATACGATGAAAAAAATATATTTTGTTGACGATTTGGCGCTTTCTCCGTTAGCCAGCGCTTACGCAATGGCGAGGGGAGCGGACAGAATGTCTTCTTACGGCGATTGGATCGCTCTTTCCGATATTTGTGATAAACAGACGGCTACCCTGATTGCGCGGGAGGTTTCTGACGGGATCATCGCTCCCGGATATACCGATGAAGCGCTCGAAATTCTAAAATCCAAACGTAAAGGCAGCTACAATATTGTTACGATGGATGTAAGCTACAAACCGAATCCGGTGGAGCACAAGGATGTTTACGGTATTACGTTTGAGCAGGGCAGAAACGAATTTTTAATTGACAATGAATTGCTTGCTAATCTTGTCACTGAGAATAAAACAATTACCGAAGAAGCAAGACGCGATTTGCTCATTTCGCTTATTACTTTAAAATATACTCAGTCAAATTCTGTTTGCTACGTGAAGGGCGGGCAGGTAATTGGTGTCGGCGCGGGGCAGCAGTCCAGAATTCATTGCACCCGTTTGGCGGGCAACAAAGCGGATATTTGGTTTTTACGCCAGCATCCAAAGGTACTTGGCTTGAAATTTAAGGATGGCATCCGCCGCCCGGACCGCGACAATACCATTGATATCTACATTTCTGACGAATATATGGATGTTTTAGCCGATGGTACTTGGCAGAATCTTTTTGCTGAGAAACCGGAAGTGTTCACCCGAGAGGAAAAGCGTGCCTGGCTTGATACGTTAACCGATGTTTCTCTTGGCTCTGACGCCTTTTTCCCGTTTGGTGACAATATTGAACGCGCACATAAAACCGGTGTGAGCTATATTGCCCAGCCGGGTGGCTCTATTCGGGATGATAATGTGATTGATACCTGCAACAAGTACCATATGGTCATGGCATTCACCGGCATGAGATTATTCCATCATTGATTGTCTAATGGAAATGATTTGAATTGAAAAAATAGGGGCGAATTAAAACATGAAGATATTGGTAATAGGTGGGGGAGGACGTGAGCATGCGATTATCCGCAAGCTCAAAGAAAGTCCGAAGGTAACAGAAATTTATTGTGCGCCGGGAAATGGCGGGATTTCTAAAGACGCAGAATGTGTTAACATTCCGGTATCGGATATTGACGGTGTTGTAAAATTCTCCAAGGAAAAGCAAATTGATCTTGTTTTTGTTGCTCCGGATGATCCGCTTGCCGCTGGAATGGTGGATGCGCTGGAGGCTGAGAAAATTCCGGCTTTCGGGCCAAGGGCAAATGCCGCGGCCATTGAAAGCAGTAAAGTGTTTTCTAAGGACTTAATGAAGCGCTACAATATTCCGACCGCAGATTATGAAGTTTTTGATAATTCTCACAAAGCGCTCGAGTATATTCAATCAAATGACCAATATCCCGTTGTAATCAAAGCAGATGGTCTCGCGCTCGGAAAAGGCGTTATCATTGCGGCCGATTTCAATGAAGCACAGGATGCGGTTAAAACGATTATGGAAGACAAAATTTTTGGCGCTTCCGGCAATCAGATTGTGATTGAAGAATTTATTTCCGGTCCGGAAGTGTCGGTTTTGGCCTTTACAGACGGTAAATGTGTGAAACCTATGGTTTCTTCCAAAGATCACAAGCGTGCGCTTGACAATGATCAAGGATTGAATACCGGCGGTATGGGAACCATCAGTCCAAATCCCTATTATACCGATGAGCTTGCTGAAGTTTGCATGAATACGATTTTTCTTCCTACCATTCACGCCATGAATCAAGAGGGAAGAGTGTTCAAGGGTTGTCTGTATTTTGGCTTAATGCTCACAAAAGACGGGCCAAAAGTGATTGAATACAATTCCCGTTTCGGAGACCCGGAAACACAGGTTGTGCTGCCGCGCCTCAAAACTGATTTTGTAGATATTTTGGAAGCGGTCATTGAAGAACGACTTGATGTTCAGCCAATTGAGTGGAGTGACGATTCCTGTGCCTGCGTCGTGATGGCTTCGGGCGGCTACCCCGGAAAATATTCCAAGGGAATTGAGATATTCGGTCTTGATAACGACGGCCAAATTGAAGGTGCCACGGTTTATCACGCCGGAACAATTTGTAAGGGAAATCAATTTTATACCAACGGCGGGCGAGTCCTTGGTGTTACCGCTTTGGGAGGTACACTCGATGAAGCGCTCAGTAAAGCGTACAATGCTGTAGAGCAAATTCAATTTGACGGCGCGCATTACCGCCATGATATTGGAAAGTGATACTACTCTATTGCTTCCCTGCCTGCGGCGGGGGAGCAATAGAGATTTAAATGTTTTTTTATCAGAAAGCGGCATAGCATATGCCGCAAGATGAGTCATTATACGGCTAACAAAAAGGCGATACGGAAATTTCCGTATCGCCTTAATTATATTGATTAATAATATATCTATTTCGCTTTTACGTTAATTATTCTGACAAAGCCCTCGAAAGCCACGCGTCAGCAACATCCATTGCAAGGTAAAGGCTGCTTTTTTCACTGGTTTTAATAATTTGTTTCCGTGCACGAATATCTTGATCCGTATACATTAACTGAATTGTGACCCGGTCAGCAACGTCGATATCTTGAACTTTCTTTTTGCTCTTAATTTCAAGTTTTACAACATATTTATCTTTCATACTTCCGTAATAAATCACATCGCCGCAACGCAATAACGGTTTACCCTTGTATGAGGGAAACTGAGCAGTGCCTTCGTTATTCTCATTCATCTCAATGTCCTCCTTTTGTTCAATTTGTAAAGTGCTTCATCTTAATGCTGTGATTTAATCACCTAAATAAGATTTTAATAACACCTGTAACAATTCATCACGGTCTATCTTACGAATAAGACTGCGCGCATTGTTATGAGTGGTAATATATGTGGGGTCCTCTGAAAGAATATAGCCGACAATTTGACTAATTGGATTGTATCCTTTTTCTTTCAAAGCATCATATACCAGCGTTAACGTCTTTTTAATATCTCCTTCACGATCATTACCGAGTGAAAAAGTCATCGTCTTATCAAGCATGGAAACACCTCCAATATTGTCATAATACAACATACCCAGAATAAATTCAAGAACTATTTTATGAACGCGCGATTAAGAACGCAAAATGGCGCCTACTTTTTCAAGCTCTTTCATTACTTTTTTCATCACTCCGGAGGTGTGGTCGTCGGTCAATGTGCTGTCATTCGAACGTAAGACGATGCTGAAAGCAACGCTCTTTTTGTCCGCGTCAATTTGTTCCCCTTTATAAACATCAAAAAGCTTAATCGTTTCCAAAAGATTTCCGGCACCCCGTACAATCGCCTTTTCAAGGGTGAGCACAGGAATTTCATTATCGCAGATAAGTGCAAGATCTCTGGTTACGGCAGGGAACTTCGGTAGTTGGATATATTTCTTTTCTGTTTTTGCATATTCAAACATCAAATCAACATCAAGAGTAAAACAATAAACCTTTTCATTGATTCCATAATTCTCGGCTGTTTTTGGGTGGATTTCACCAATGATTCCAAGACGTTTGCCATCGACGGTAAGCACCGCGCAGCGCCCCGGATGGTAACTGTACTCCTCAGATGTTGCTTCGATTTCATAATCATATACGCACATTTTTTCCAGAATTTGTTCTGCTATTCCCTTAATGGTAAAATAATCCGCCTTGTTACCATACATTCCGGAAATTAAGGTGGTTTTTTCTATGGGAAGTTTGTCTTCCGTTGTTGGGATATACTCACTTGCTAACTCAAACAGGCAAGCCGATGCATTGCGGTTGTTATAATTTCTTGCGAGTACCTCAAGCATGGAGGGCAGGGCAGTTGTCCTCATAATGCTGGTGTCCTCACCCAATGGGTTGGATATGGTAATTGATTTGCGCAGCGGTGAGTCAATCGGCATCCGAATTTTATCATAGTATTTCGGGCTGATAAAGGAATAGGTCATGATTTCGCTGGAACCAAGTGCAAGCATGGTATCATTGATTGTGCGCTCAAATTTTTGGCGCGGAGTATATTTGCCCTGTGCTCCGCCAGGAAGAGCGGTACCCGGAATTTTATTATATCCGTAGAACCTTGCGATTTCTTCTGCAATATCTGCTTTGTGCTCCAAGTCGGGACGGAAGGTAGGAATCAAAATATCATCGCCATCAAATTCGCATTCCAACTTTTTGAGAATGGTCTTCATCTCGTCTGAACTGAGGTTTAGGTCGAGAAAACGATTGATCCAGTTCACATCAAGAAAAATCCGTCTTCGTTCGTTGCTGGAGTGATTATCTATGATGATATCGTCCAAAACGTCTCCTGCGTCTAAGAGTTCAACCAGTTCACAGGCACGTTCAAGCGCTGGCAGACAGTTGTTCGGGTCAAGCCCCTTTTCATAGCGGGAAGAAGCGTCGGTTCTCATGCCCTGGTCTCTTGCAGTGGTACGGATAGAAGCGCCGTTGAAGCAGGCTGACTCAAACACAATCGTATTGGTATCATCGACAATTCCGCTGAATTCACCGCCCATAACACCTGCGATTGCAATCGGTTTGTTTGCGTCGGCTATCACAAGATTTTTTGCAGTAAGCTTATGCTCTACCCCGTCAAGAGTGGTAATCGTTTCTCCGTCTTTCGCGCGGCGAACGCGGATTTTACTTTCATCAATTAAACGCAGGTCGAAGGAGTGCATTGGCTGACCGTACTCCAGCATTACATAGTTTGTGATATCAACGATATTGTTGATGGGGCGCACGCCCATGGCACGCAGTTTTTCACGCATCCAGCGAGGCGACGGTTTTACACGTACGTTTTTTACAATACGCGCGGAATAAATCGAACATAAATCGTTCGCTTCCACTTTCACGTCAAGTAACCCTTTGCAGGAACCATGGCCAGTTTTTACAACAGGCTTGTGCAGCAGTAACGGTTTATTGAAGGTTGCCGCGGCTTCTCTGGCAAGTCCGATGACAGAAAAGCAGTCCGGTCGGTTGGAAGTGATTTCAAACTCCACTTTTGTATCATTAAAACCGAGTGACTCGCAAATCGGCTCGCCGAGTTTGCAATCTTCCTGTAAAACGAAGATACCGTCTTCAATCGCATATGGAAAGTCGTGTTTGGTTAG
>WSSedL1CaDRAFT_10000765_pt1 | contig 21470 bp, 23 predicted proteins | sample WetSurSL1Cattail_FD_9464 | JGI IMG/M metagenome (IMG submission 9464)
ATTGGGGGAGAACTTGCATGTACTGGCTCAGAAGAAATATTCCAGGCATATTGATGTCTTTTGTTATAGCATTATTCGCATCATGGCTTGGCAGTAAATTTGCAATTATCGGCGGGGCGGTATTCGGCATTATACTTGGTATGCTTATTAATAACACTGTTGGGAAACCGGCTTGGTCCGAAAACGGAATTAAATTTACTTCAAAGAAAATATTGCAATGGGCGATTATCGTGCTTGGAACAGGATTAAGTCTGACTCAGGTGTGGAAGACGGGGGTGGAGTCCTTATCCGTAATGTTATTCACGTTATCCTTTGCTTTCATATCCGCATACGCTTTTGGAAGGCTGATGAAAATACCGTTTAAGCTTACCAGCTTAATTGGGGTAGGAACAGCAATATGTGGAGGGTCTGCAATTGCTGCAATCTCCCCCATTATTGAAGCAGAAGAAACAGAGGTGGCCTATTCCATATCAACTATTTTCTTTTTTAACATCATTGCAGTATTATTATTTCCGCCACTCGGACATCTTCTGGGGTTTACGGACAGAGCATTCGGTTTATGGGCCGGCACAGCAGTTAATGATACTTCATCGGTAGTTGCTGCAGGCTATGCATTCAGTGATCTTGCCGGCAGCTATGCCACCATAGTCAAGCTGACTCGAACGACAATGATTATTCCAATATCAATTATATTTGCTGTAGTAATGGCAGCAAAGAAAAAAAGAACATCTCAAAACGGAAACGTCATAAATTACAGTTTCAAAAGAATTTTCCCCTGGTTCATTGTTGGGTTTCTTATAACCTCATTATTAAATACAATTGGCGTATTTAATAATGAGATGGTTGTGTATCTGTCATCTGCAGGTAAATTCCTTATAGTCATGGCTTTGACTGCTGTGGGGTTGAGTGCGGATTTCAGGAAAATGCTGAAATCCGGTTTGAAGCCTCTCTTCCTGGGCTTGATAGTATGGCTCACAGTTACAGTGGTTAGTATAGGAGTACAGTATTTAACCGGTCAAATATAAGGTTGAATTGATAGAATTAATATGAAATGATTTGGATTGGATGTGTTTTACTTGGAACAATTTTTATGGCTTTTACCTTTGGGATTTATGGTCGGAACTTTCGGTACACTAATCGGAGCAGGGGGTGGGTTTATTTTAGTCCCCATTCTGCTGCTTCTGTATCCCGATAAAAGCCCCGAAACCATTACCAGCATATCCCTGGCAGTCGTATTTTTCAATGCACTGTCAGGCTCACTTGCCTATGCAAGAATGAAAAGAATTGATTATAAATCCGGTATACTTTTTGCCGCGGCTACCATTCCCGGTTCAATACTGGGAGCATACACCACTGCAGTCATCCCTAGAAATATATTTAACGGTGTATTTGGGATATTGCTTATTGCCGCATCTGTGTTTTTGGTACTTAAACCTAAAAACGAAAAATCTATAGAAGGTACACCGCCAAAAAATTACACAACCCGTTCAATCACGGATATGGATGGCATTGTACATACTTTTTTCTACAATCCGATTCTGGGTGTGTCTATAAGTGTACTAGTCGGTTATATTTCCAGCCTGCTTGGTATTGGAGGCGGTATCATTCATGTTCCTGTATTAGTCCATGTATTGAACTTTCCAGTTCATCTTGCAACAGCCACTTCCCACTTTGTTCTCGCTTTCATGTCCCTGTCCGGCACAATTGTTCATATCACATCCGGCGTGCTGTCAAAAGGAGTGCTTCAGACAGTGGCTTTATCCATCGGTGTATTGTTCGGAGCTCAACTGGGCGCAAGGCTTTCAAACCGGTTTCACGGTGTTTGGATCATAAGAAGCCTCGCCTTCGCATTAGGTCTTGTAGGTATAAGAATATTCATTATGGCATTCTAGCAAATGAATATTGATGAAATATGATAAGATATTAACAGAATAAAGAAGGAGAGTCTTATGATACAGCCAATAACATTCCCCGGATTAGGATTAAGCTTTACCATTGATCCTATTGCATTCAGCGTTTTCGGTCTTGGTATTCACTGGTATGGTATCATCATTGCCACGGGCTTTATGCTGGCTTTCCTGCTTGCTATGAAAGACTCCAGCAAATTTGGAATGAACCAGAATGATATTATTGACCTTATGTTGGTTGTCACTCCCCTGTCTATCATAGGGGCAAGATTGTATTATGTCGCTTTTGAGTGGTCGAATTATAAGAATAATTTACTTGAAATCTTCAATACCCGCAACGGTGGTCTGGCTATCTACGGAGGTCTGCTTACCGCTATAATAGCTGCCTTTGTTTTTATGAAAAAGAGAAAATTAAATGTTTGGACATTTTTCGATTTTCTAATACCCTATGTAGCTTTAGCACAGTCTATTGGCCGTTGGGGTAATTTTGTCAATCAGGAGGCTCACGGAGTCGTAACTACACTACCATGGAGAATGGAGATATTCGACCCCTCCAGGATGCAAAGAGTGGCTGTACACCCAACCTTCCTGTATGAATCCTTATGGAATCTGGGATTGTTTTTCTTCTTAATTTGGTTCAGGAAGAAGAAAAAATATGAAGGCGAAGTGTTTACGCTATATCTGGCGTTATATGGTTTTGCAAGGTTCTTTATTGAAGGAATGAGAACAGATAGTCTGTATCTGGGAAACGTGAGAATTTCCCAAGTTCTTGCAGGTGTATTCTTTTTGGTATTGATATCAGTGTTTTTCGTCAGGCGACATAGAAGCAGCTAGCCTGCATCAATGGAATAACATTCACCGGGAATTGCCGATTTGGCGGATCATTATGCCGACATGTACATTCGTTTTAACTGTAGGGAAAATATCACGCCATTGATCTTTGACCCTTTTCCAGTATGCAGGTTTTTCCGCCTTTAAAACGGTATTAAGATGAAATATATCTGCGCCATACTCTTCTTGAATTTTCCTAATTACCTTCCGGCACCTTTCTTCTACTGCCATACTGAAATTCATTTCAGATTTTTTTAAAAAATCCTCAGTTAATATGCCATGAATTTCTTGATTTGTAATTTCAGCCAGATTCCCTTTGATTTGAACGTCTATATTAAAGCTATATCCGCTGTCTTGCGGAACAGGAGTAATTTTTGTTTTTACATTCGTAATTTTGAGTGATATGATTCCATCTTCATCATTCGGACTTGTTGCTGTTATGATACCCCCCAGCGACTTATCCCGAATCAACTTTATCACTTCGGTATCAATTTCATCTCCCCACCCAACCATTCTATCATTTTTAAAAATTGCACAGCCGCAATCCTTTATTTCGTCCTTGGTTGCATTAACTGAAGGAAGTACGAAATCCTGATCGGAATGCAGGCTTATTAATAGTTCACCAAGATCTGTCTCGTGAAGTATCCTGGAATTGACTTTAGCATTTAACGGCAATCTGGATAAATAAATAGCTGAATAGTCTTCTATTTTTGGAATAACATCAAGAATGCGCTTTGCTTCTCCTTTGGATATAAATACCTTAACCCTTCTCCTCATTTCCGGGTCCCTTACAAAGAAGTCCAATATATCGTGCAGCCCTTTCCTGGCCACTGCATCAGAAATGATAATAGATTGAAGGTGTTCATAATATGGAATCAAATCAGTCCTTGAGGTTATTTCCTCATTCATATCGACAAAGCTATCTCCGGCCTGTGTAAGCTGCCATGTTTTAGATCCCTGACTGTTGCCCCCACCTACACTTGCAGCTGTCATAGTTGCCTTCTTGATAATCGGAAATTGTATGGTCATTGCATACCTTGGCCGGTTTATATCCAATTCCATGCTCTCAAATTTCCTCTTTTCTTCCTCACTCGCCTCTTGTGAACCCGGATTGTTTTGCCCATACGGCATTGGAGGGTATTCATCTATTGCTATTCCAAGAACATATCCTCTTGTCTCTATATCCACTCTGTCCCATGATCTAAAAATAAACATTAACCCAACCATCATTATGAAAAACAGGTACTTTTTAAGCATGCTTCTCCCTCCGTGTTTTAATCAATGCAATTATCAGCAAGGCAGGAGATGCGATCAACCCCAAATAAGTAGCAAGGACCTGGGTATAATCAAAATATTTTAAGGCTTCCAGGGAGTTTCTACTGTATAATCCAATGTATGCAAGCAGAGGTAAATGGGCATAAACAACGAATTTTTCATATTTAGGTTTTACACTTAAGAGGGTCACGAAATTTCTGACGGATGCAAAGGTAAATACAGTAATGGTGATAAAGGTCACAGGTATCCAGATAATAACCATGAACCCTTCGAGCCTTTCCACAAGAGTATTTGAAAATTCAATCGTCTTTGATAGAGCCAGAAAGGGGTAAACCATTGTCTTGATTTCATCCGGTCCAAAGTTCAGAAGTGTGACTAAAACTGATGCAGAAATTAGAATCGTGGTTACAGTCATCCCTATGGTATACCATTTAAATGTTTTCTTTATTGTTTGCATATAGCATAAAATGTATGCTATTATTCCATATCCGGAAAACGCCTGATAAGCTGGTATAATTGAATCAATTACGCCTCTGGTATTTTCAAACAATATTGGTTCTATGCGGTATATATCTGCCTGGCGTAATGTAATAAAGATAAATAGAACCAGTGCCCCCATAAATACCGGAAACAGAAGATCAATGACATTGCTGATTGTATAGATGTTTTTATTAACAACATAAACTACTACCACACACATTAAAAGAACGATGGCATAGGTAGGTGTTCTGTCAAGAAGAAACACTCTCGTAACCTGTGTAAAAATCCTTAAGCTCAAACCACCGTATAGTAAAACATACACCATAAACGGAATCAAAATGATACGCCCGATAATCTTTCCTCCAAGCTGAATGAAGATTTCAGGCAGGTTTGATTTCGGATATAATTTTGCCAGATAATACAGGGACAATCCGCCGGCATAAGCCAGCAAGCCGCCTAATATTGCTGATAGCCACATATCCTGACCGGCAATCACTACAAGTTCATGTTGTACTGTAAAAATATTTACACCTAGGAGAGTTGAAACAGTAATTGTCATAATCTGGATCGGCTTAAGATTTTCTTTTATTACTGCCACTTCCTTTCTCTTTAATAATTTGCCTCTGTGTATCTTCGGGATTTAAAAACTCGGGACGTTTTCCAAAAGTCCATTGAGGCGCTTTGATCAAAGTATCCTTCATATCCCTGATTCTATAGGGTGTTACAGGTTCAAGATATCTGACGCCAAAACTTTTTAACGAGCAAACATAACCCAATATAAAAAGTATACCCATGATAATTCCATATGCGCCAAATGTAGTAGCCAAAAACATAAGCGGGATTCTTACAAATCTTGTTGAAAGGCCAAGGCTATAATCAGGAATTGCAAAGGATGCAATAGCTGTTATAGCTATTACAATAACCATGATTGGGCTTATAATTCCAGCTTGTACAGCTGCCTGACCTATAACCAGGCCTCCAACAATCGACACTGTTTGGCCAACAGTTCTAGGCAAACGTATCCCTGCCTCTTGCAAGAGCTCAAGTGTACCTACCATCAGCACCGCTTCTATAACCGAGGGAAACGGAACACCTGTACGGCTGCCCGCTATTGATAATGCGAGGATTGTCGGCAGAAGTCCCGGATGAAAGGATGTCATTGCGATATAAAGAGCTGGTAGAGCAGCCGAAATAAATAGTGCAATATATCGCATTAATCGTATCATCGAACCGACAATCCAGTTTTCGTAATAATCATCTATGCTCTGGATTAACATAGGCAAGGTGACCGGTACCAAATATAATCTGGGTACTCCTTCTACAATAATTGCCACTCTGCCCTCCAGAAGACTGGCAACTGTTTTATCAGGACGTTCTGTTGCCTGAATCAGTGGAAAAACCGAATTCGGATTATCACTGAGAAGGTGTAATACTTGCGCAGAACCGACATTATCATCGGTATCAACCTTCTGGATCCGTTTCCTTACTTCTTTGACAATGTCCTCATTCACAATTCCTTTCATATAGGCAAGAACTACATTACCTTTCGTCCTTCTTCCAATTATATGAACTTCAAAAGTTAAATTAGGATCTCGCAGCCTTTTCCTTATCAATCCAAGATTATCTTTCAGCAATTCTACAAACGCTTCCTGTGGTCCTTTTACGGAAGGCTCCAAAAGAGGTTCCCCGATAGTTCTCCCCTTAAACTCGCTTGTATTGATCAACAACCCCTTTTCCATCCCTTGAATGCATAAAAATGTATCACCTGTCAGAATGCCATGAACAATATCATCGAAAGTTTGTACTACAACAATACTTCCAGTCGTAATAACGCTGTCTATAATTGTATTTATATCAAAACTGCTTTTGGTAAAATTTGCTGCACTATTGGAAACTCTCGTAATTGGCTTGATTATATGTTCATTTATTGTATCTTCATTGACAAGATTGTTGATGAAAATAACGGCGGCCAGCATATCTGCCCCAAACAACATAATTTCCTTGCTTATTATGTCTATACTATTGTTCATAGCATTCTTCAGATCTTTTATATTTTTACTTATATCTGTAGAAATAACCTGACTGTTATAATTATTTTTTGTGTCAGTATTTCCATTACCATTACTTTCTTTTTGATTCATAAATAGCCGTTTGTATAATCTAGCCAATGAAAACACCTCATCAAATCCTATTAGCCAGGAAAATGTCTATTCCACATCACAAATACTAGTGTATTATTCCCTGCCTTTTTGCTATTTTATCAATTCATATGAAATATTATAAAAATAGGTAATGGGGATTCACCAAAATCGCATAAATGCAAATGCCTCCTACAGATAACAAGAATATTGTTATTTACAGGAGTTTTTATATTTAAGGGTTATGGGTAGTCCTTTTATTTTCTTATCGCGTTACTATGATCAAAATCAGGAAAGCAGCCAATGATAAGATGATACTAATAGAAATGGTGTTTAATATGAATTGCTTGTTGTTGCCTTCTCCATCCTTCATAAATATCGGGATTACAAACGGAGGAGGCAGCAAAAACATGGTGTAAAGAGCAATTTTAAAGGTATTGTCCAGATGGAGAACTTTTCCTATTAACAATGTATTCATGAAAAAGGCAATTGCCATAAGGGCTGTAAGTCTTATAAGTGCAGCCAACAGCGGCTTCCCAAGATTTTGAAGATCCAGTCGAAGTTCATATCCAATAACAATGCATATCACCGGTACTGTTAGATTTGAAAGCAGTTTGAACATTTCCACAACGGAATTGGATAGCGGGAAAGCTTTCACTACTCCGAATACACCCAGGCTTCCCACCAAAATGCCAGAAATGATTGACAGGATAACAGGAGACTTTATAAAGGAAAGTGCCAGCTGTTTTACATTTGCAGACTCCCCGTTCAGTCTTTGTAAGTAGCTGACCAGTACAAAAAATACAAAAGTCACCTGACCCAGGTCAATAATAGCCAGCTTGTACATATTTGCTGCACCATATACAGCAACAAATATGGAGTATCCCATCATACCCGTTTCAAAGCCACTGAATACCGACGGAACATATCGGTTATCCGCCCTGGTAAGCGATTTAAAAGCCACTCCAAAAAGTAACATAATGCCGCATATCAAAAACACTGACAGGAAAATCAATAAGTATCGGAATTCGAAATCCGTTTCGGCAAAAGCCATAAAAAGCAAGGCTGGTAAGGAGATGTTTACTATGACCTTCTTCAGTTCGTCAATCGTACTTTGCTTAAGAAAACCCGATCTTTGTAGTATGTTACCAAGGACAATAAGAAAGATGACTGGTAAAACCTTGGAGACTACTGCAATTGTATCTGTCAAACGAGTTCACCTCACTTATCTTGCTTTATCCCTATATCTTTTCTAATTATGTCAATATTCTTCTCTACAATTTGCACAAAAGATTTTGCTTATGGTAAGATTTTATTTTGTGCAACAGCTACTTAAGGTAATACAAGTAAAAAAATAGAGGATCATAAATCTTTTTTCATTGTATATAGTAGTGTATTATTTGTAAAGTAAAAACAGCAGAAAATATTCACTGCTGGCTTCTGTGAGTTATATAATAAATCTTAATCCCCCCCTATGTTGTTGCTTATTAATAAAATCTCGCGGATACCGATCTTTCCAGTGATACTGCTTGCCTCTAAAAAGCATCATGACAAAAGTTGTCCTAAGTCCTAACAGAAACGAGCTGCAACCAGTATTGTTCATAATGGATTGCAGCCCGGATCAATTCGTTTTATTAGTTAATGCAACTACCGGTGCCATTTCCCATGCCTGCACCGCCACCCATACCACGGCCCATGCCTCTGCCCATTCCCTGTCTGGTTCCTGTGCCATTACCTGCGGTATTTCCAAAGCCCATTCCGCTTTTTCTGCCTAACTGAGCAGTCCCAGTTCCATCACAGGTTGCCTGATTGTTCTTCATTGCAGTGTAGAATTCATCTGCCTGCTTCTGTGTAAGAGTGCCATCCTTTACCCTCTGATCCAGGACTGCCTTTCTTTGTTCCAGCATTTGCGCCTTGAATTCATCAAGTTTGCCAGCTTCATTAGCAATAGTACCGTAAGTATCTCCTGTTGCGCGATCTGCGGTAACCTCTGCAACAGTTTTTCCCGTCAAAGTGGCAGCAATTTGTGCTGGTGTTGTTGCTGTTGCTGCATAGGCTATCCCTGCAGTTCCCAAAACGCCTAATGCTGCAATGACAGCAACGAGTTTTTTCATGTTTTTCATAAAATTCAATCTCCTTTTTCTTTTTAGTATACCGGTTCATCTATCTCCCAACCATTCTAAAATCCTTTCGTTGTGAAACTGTTCCGGATGTCATATTTTTATTATGAGGGCCAGATGTGATAGAAATATGATAGAAGACTGAAAGAACGATGAAAGTTATCTAACTTATAGAGTAAGTTCTTGAAATGGTTCTTGAAATGATTTTTGCCGTGCAATCATATTTTCAATTGGAACCAAAATGAGGTTCCCATCCCTATTTTGCTTTCTACTCCAAAAACAGCCTGATGGGCATCAAGAACACCTTTTACTATCGCTAGTCCCAGACCTGTTCCTGTATTCTTTTTAATGCTGGTGTTATCAGCTTTGTAGAATCTTTCCCACACATGTAGAATATCCTCTTCAGGTATGCCACTACCTGTATCAGAGACTTCAAATCGCACCTCTGCGGGTTGGATAGCTGCACTGACTATAATGGTTCCACCTGCTGGTGTATGATTAAACGCATTATTGATCAAATTGTAAAATACCTGTTCTATTCTGGATTTATCTGCCTCCAAAACAGTATCTTTCGGGCATTGCTGTACAATCTTCACTCCAGTATTCTCACTCAATACCTCATAGCGTTTGGTAACGGCTTCCACCATTTCCTTTACGGAAAAACGGCTTTTTTCAAGCTTGATATATCCGGACTGCAGTTGAGATAAGTTTAAGACATCATCAACGATCCTGCCTAGGCGCTCTGTTTCTTCAATAATAATATCCAGCTGTTTGTCTCGCTTTTCACGCGAATCCCCAGTTACGTCCTTAATAGTTTCAGCATACCCGCGTATCAGGCTCAAAGGGGTTCGCAGCTCATGAGACACATTGGCTATAAGGTCTTTGCGGAGATGATCAATTTTCGAAAGTTGTTCTCCTAGATAGTTAATTGTACTAGCCAGCTTGCCTAGTTCATCTTGTTTTCTTATATTAATCCTGGCAGAGAAATCTCCAGAAGCCATCATTTCTGATGCCTTTTTAATGTCGAGAATAGGTCGGGTAAAGCTTTTGGAAATCAAGTAGGAAATAATCAAAGAGGCTACCAACAAAATGGAGGTAATATATAAAAGCTGCCACTTTAATATGGAGGCCGTATCCTCAACTGGAGCCAAAGGCATGTTTATAATCAACACTTCTGAGACTGTTCCCGATTCTTTTACCGGCAACCCTATCATCATAAATTTATTTCCAAAACGCGGATGTGTTACTGGTGTTTCAACAGTATTACCTGCCAATACCTGTTGAAACACCTCCGTTCTTGTACCATTCATCATCATAGGCATTTGTCCCATCGCTCCGGTCGCTCCGGTGTTATAGGTAGTGTTGCCCTCGGAATCAATCAACTCAATGCTCATGTTATACTTAAACGCAAGTGCATCCAATTTATTTTCATATTCCGTCTTACTACCCTCATTCATTAATCCAATGATCGCTGCAGCTTCTTTTTCTACACCGGAGATTTGCATATTTGTATAGAAACTTTCTAGAAATACTATTTGAAAAAGCCATAAAAGTATCAGTACAATTACAATCAGCGCCATCATTCCAGCCCAGAGCCTAAAACGCATACTTTTCATTTCACGCCTCCCGCAAAAGGTTACTTTACTCTATCATTAAATTATTTATGAGGATTATTTGCTTCAAATTTATAGCCTGTACCCCATACTGTCACAATGAACTTGCGGTAACTGCCCAGACTTTCCCGCAGCATCTTGACATGGGTGTCAACTGTCCTGTCATCCCCTATAAAATCGTATCCCCATACTGAATTCAACAACTGATCTCTGGAGAAAACCATGTTGGGATTGTGAACAAAGAAGCTTAACAATTCATACTCTTTGGGCGTAAGGCTCACAATATTTTCATCTATATATACATTTCTTGAGTTGAATTCTATAACTAGACCTTCAAAGCTGGCTCGATCCCTTTTGGGGGTGCTGTCACCAGTTGATGTGCTTCTGCGTATGATAGCCTTCATTCTTGCCAACAGCTCTTTTGGGCTGAAGGGCTTTATAATATAATCGTCAACACCCAGTTCAAAACCAAAAAGCTTGTCGTACTCTTCTCCTCTTGCTGTCAGCATAATGATGGGAACCTGGGAAGTCTTCCTGATTTCCCGGCATACACTCCAACCATCCATTCTGGGCATCATCACATCAAGAACAATCAAAGAATACTGAACCTGTTTCGCGAGATTCAGAGCTTCGACACCATCTGAAGCCTCATCAATCTGAAATTCTTCCAGACTGGTATACTCTTTGATCATATCCCTGATCCGTTCCTCATCATCAGCTATAAGAATCTTAATCTTCTCCACGCCAATCACCTGCTTCATATATTCAATAACTCTTTAATACCACATTCTACTTAAAACAATCGTTTACAGATATTATAAACAAAAATTGTGATGAAAGTATGATAAGTATTAGTTTCTTTCTTAGGCAAGATTTGAACTTGTATAAAGTCCACCCCAAAAGTCTATAATTCTTAAATAGTGGTATGTTTCGCAAAAATAGTTAATGCACATATTAAGTATCATTGGAAGGAAAACAAAAATGAAAAATAAACCAACGACAGGTATAGTTGCAATAACTCTTGGCATATTAGTAGCTTTAACTCCCATAGCAATATTTCCGGTATGTACAGATATGATTGAATTAATGAACGGCAAGACTTTATTTATGAAATGCCACTGGACAGCAATGGCAGAATTATTAGTTGGGATACTTATCGTATTTGACGGTATGTTGATTATGGGATTTAAAAAACATGAAACTCGTACAGCACTTAGTATCATGTTATTTCTATTTGGTTTGACCGCGCTGGTTATTCCAACAGTTGTTATTGGAATGTGTGAAACGGCTACTATGGCATGCCGCGTGGGAACAGAACCTGCGTTAATAGTAGTGAGCGTAATAACTATGGTAGTGGGAATCGGAAATACTTTTTTTCAGAGCAGTTCCATAAAATCAGAGCAACTTGTAAAGAAAGAAGTGTAATTAATAATGGGAAAACAGCGGTTGACAACATTTGCGATATCCCTAAAAAACCTTCAGAAACATTCTTTTAGGACAAAAAGCCTTATCGTAATTGTAGCTGTTTTTGCATTTACAATTTTTTGTGGCGCATTATTATCACAAAGCTTAAGTTTAGGCAGGAATTACATGTTAGGGCGAATGGGGGCAGACATTATGGTTGTGCCTCGAGGATGTGCCTCAAGTCTTCAGAATACACTTTTAAGAAGCGAATCGAATACATTTTATATGAATGAAAACCTGACGGAGGGGCTATCTGCCATACCTGGCGTAGAACAGGTGTCGCCTCAATTGTATATCGGATCACTCAATGCATCCTGTTGTACAGTTCCAGTTCAACTAATCGGTTTTGAACCCAAAACGGATTTCACAATAAAATCCTGGATGACAAATATTGATAGCAGCAAATTGGGTTTTGGAGAAATTGTGGCAGGAAGCCAAGTGAATCCGGCATTTGGAGGTAAGGTCTGGTTCTTTGGCCAACCGTTTAAGGTCGTAGCAACGCTGGATGATACAGGAATGGGGTTTGATTCATCTGTATTTATGACACTGGAGACCGCGCAGCATATGATAGCAATATCAGAGCAGACAGCAGTTCATCCTGCGGGAACCGGAAAAGATCGACTATCTGCATTATTTGTAAAATTAGCCAATGATTCGGATGCCACAAAAGTAGCCAAAACGATAATGAGTGCATATCCCCAAACGGATGTTGTTATTTTGAAAGAGATGATGCAGCATATTTCAACACAGCTGAATAATATAAAAGGCTTGATTTATGGAATTCAAGGGCTGCTATGGATAGTATCGGTTTTAATTCTTGCAGTTGTATTTACTGTTACCACAAATGAACGGAAACGCGAATTTGGATTGTTTCTGGCTCTCGGCGCTACCCGAAAAAAACTTGAAAGCTTGCTTATGACTGAAACTTTAATTATCAGCATATCAGGGGCGCTTATCGGAGTAATAGCAGCATGTTTCATTATGTTTGAATTTCGTATGTTAATAGCAATATCACTAGGACTTCCCTACATGCAGCCAACAATAGGCTCAACAATTATATTATCTGCTATGAGTCTACTGATCTCAGTTTTCACAGGTGTGATTGCCTGCCTCTATTCTGTAATACATATTGGACGTTTGGAAACCCATATTATGATAAGGGAGTATGAATAATTAATGCTGGAACTGAAGCAGCTAACAAGGGTATATGACAGAGATGATATAGCTCCATTTATGGCTGTAGACAATGTAGATCTTAGCATTATGCACGGAGATTTTGTCAGTATTATTGGAAGATCAGGCAGTGGAAAATCAACAATGCTGAATATGATCGTAGGTTTGTTACATCCTACTTCTGGTAAGATTCTAATAAATGGTACAGATTTATGGTCGATGAATGATAAAGATATGGCAAAAATTCGCAATTTGAAGATTGGGTATATTCCACAGGGCTTTAGCCTTCTTTCAAATTTAACAATAATGGACAATGTACGTCTCCCGTTTTGTTTGGCTCAGAGAGAAGGCAACGGTATTGAACGTGCGATGAACCTGCTGGAAGAAATGAGAATGCAAAATCTGGCAGAGAAATATCCAGCGCAGCTTTCGGGTGGTGAAATGCGCAGAGTAGCAATTGCCAGAGCACTAATAAATAATCCGGAAATTTTGATCGCGGATGAACCTACTGGTGATTTGGATGAGGAAACTACGAAAGAAGTTATGAAATTGTTTGCGAGAGTGTATTGTAAAGGAATTACGATTCTCATGGTTACTCATGAATATGATATTACCAGTTATGGTAACAGAGTATGCACGATGTCTTCAGGAAAATTGATCGAGAATATAGCTGCTAGATAACCTGCCACTATTCGGGTACCAATTATGTAGTTACAAGTTACTCTTTTACAAGATAGCAGATTTAATCCGCAAATCTCATAAAACTTTGCATGGTTCTGGCCAGTTCACTTAATGCCTGTTTCTGGTCTTCAGCAGATGCTGCATTTTGGATGCAGGTCATTGAGTGCTTTTCCAATATCAGGATGCCCGCTCTATTGATTGCTGTGCGAACTGCCGCTACCTGAGTAAGAATGTCGGCACAGCTTTATCGTCTTCAATCATTTTATAGATCCCTTTAACCTGCCTTTCAATACGTCTGAGCCGCTTTAATATATCTTCCTTTGATTCCATTTTCATTTCGTCCATACCATGCTACCTCCGATACTGTATAGGGGTATAATGATATTGTACAGCAGCGATCACAATATTTCAAATTGCTTACTTCTTCTCTTCTTTCCCCTTCATCACCCTGGCATAGTTCTTATGTCCGCCCGAAAGGTTGTAAACATGCTTGAAGCCATTATTGATGAGTATATTCTGTGCAGCATTTCCCGTTACTCCCTTATTGCAATAAGTTACAGTCACAGCATCCTTGTCAAGATCTTCGGCAGTTTCCCTCAAAACTTCATGCGGTATATTTATTGCACCTTCAACATGGTTCAGTTGATATTGCTTTTGAACCCTGGCATCAATGATACTAACTTTTTCACCTGCTTCAAGCTTTTTTGCCAATTCCTCAGCTGTAATCAACTTCCTATTGCGCTCAATGTCATTGGTCAGAATCATTCCAGTATACATGACCGGATCCTTAGTCGTTGAAAAAGGTGGAGCATACGCCAGATCAAGGTGGAACAGATCCTGTGCCTTTGCGCCGAAGGTCATAGCGGTGGCGAAAACATCGATTCGCTTATCCACTCCGGCCTTGCCTATTATTTGAACACCCAGCAGCCTTCCGCTTTTTCTATCTGCTATCGCTTTGATAAGCATTTCTTCTCCATGGAAATACTCCGGTTTGTCAGGCTTAATATTGTGACAAACTACCACGTCGTACCCATCCTGTCTGGCTTCTCTTTCTGTAAGTCCAGTCTGGGCCACTGTGGTATCAAATATTTTAAATATACCAGTGCCAAGAATTCCCCGGAACTCCAAATCGCCACCTGTTATTTGATCACCTGCAATCCTGCCCATTTTATTGGCGGTTGATCCCAACGGACGATAGAAAACCTTCCCTGTGATAAGGGAGTAGGTCTCTGCACAATCTCCACAGGCATAGATATCTTTTATATTTGTCTCCATTCTATTATCAACCTTGATAGCCCCAGTTGTGCCAAGCTCAACTCCTGCCAACCTTGCAAGTTCCACATTCGGTCTGATACCAGTGGCTACGATAACCATATCCGTCTCTATTTCTGTCCCGCTTCTGAGTATGGCTTTTTCAACAAACCCTCCACCCTTCAGCTCCTGTACCGAATCATTAAGATATACCTGTACTCCATTTTTGATAATAACATCTCTTAAATATATTGATACATCATTGTCCAGCGGCTTCATCAAATGGTCTTCCATCTCAACAACTACTACTTCCATACCGAGGGCTTTCAAATTTTCAACCATCTCAAGCCCAATAAAGCCAGAACCTATTACCAAGGCCTTTTGAGGCTTGGACTGTCCAACATAATTTTTTATTGCATCGGCACTCCTGACATTTCTAAGAACAAAGACATTCTTTTTATCAATTCCCTTTATGGGAGGCAGAACAGGCTTAGCTCCGGTTGAAATAACCAGCTTGTCATAGCTTTCGGTTAAAACGTCAGATGAAGAAAGATCTTTCACTTCAAGACTCTTTTTATCAGGATCAATACTTAAAACCTGATGTCCTGTGAAAATATCAACATTGTATTTGCTTTTAAAAAAAGCAGCATTTCTCGGCACCAATTGCTCCCGCCTCTCAACTTCAGTTCCTATATAGTATGGAAGTCCACAAGCTGAATAAGAAATGTCACTGTCCATCTCATATATTTTGATTTCCGCATCTTCATTGTTCCTTCGTGCCTTGGCGGCTGCAGACGTGCCCGCTGCAACCGCTCCTATAATAAGTATTTTCATGGATTACCCCCAAACTTATGCATTTTTCCTGATAGGAAGTCCATTTTCATCAAAAAATCTACGTTTAAAGAAGAGTGCCGCGTTTACCAGCGAAATCATCACAGGCACTTCCACCAATGGCCCAATTACTGCGGTAAAAGCAACATCGGAAGCAATACCGAAGACAGCTACAGCGACCGCAATCGCCAGTTCGAAATTATTGCTTGCTGCCGTAAATGCAAGTGTGACTGTCTGTTCGTATTTGAAACCTCCCCTGAAGGACATATAAAAGCTGACAAAAAACATGATTGCAAAATAAATCAGAAGAGGTACTGCAATTCGAACAACCCCTCCCGGGTTTTTAATGATTTCTTCGCCTTTGGTAATAAACATGATCACGATCGTATAAAGCAGAGCTATTAATGCTAATGGAGAAATCTTAGGAATGAATACTTTTTCATACCATTCTTTTGTCTTAATCCGTACTAAGCTGAATCTGGTAATGAAGCCTGCTGCAAAAGGAATTCCAAGATAAATCAGTACACTCTTTGCTACTTCCAACATGGAAACATCAACTACCTGCCCTCCCCATGAAAGCCCTAACCACTTTGGAATAACGGTAACGAACAAATAGATATATAAGGTATACAAAAGAATCTGGAATATTGAGTTCAAAGCGACCAAAGCAGCACAATATTCATTATCCCCCTTGGCCAGTGTGTTCCAGACAATAACCATAGCGATACATCGTGCCAAACCGATTATGATAAGGCCGATTGCAAAGCCTGGCATATCTCCCAGCAGCAGAACAGCCAAACCAAACATCAAAATGGGTCCTATGATCCAGTTCTGTATCAAAGAAAAGGTAAATACCTTTTTATTCTGCATCACCTTGCCTATCTCATCATATTTCACCTTAGCAAGAGGCGGATACATCATAACGATAAGGCCTAAGGCTATTGGCCATGATATTGTCCCTGTGCTTAAACCACCTAGCGATTTTGCCAGGTCAGGGAATAAATAGCCGCTAAGCACCCCAACACCCATTGCAATAAATATCCATAGCGTTAAAAACTTGTCCAAAAATGATAGCTTTGCTTTACTTACATTATCCATATTAATCAACCTCCACATAGCGATTTATTACTGCACTATCTTTCCTTAACAACATTTGCTCTTTTCCATCGCATTCAGTAATATTTCCAAGCTCTCTATAACCTGTCTAGTTTTATTTTCCGGTATTGCTTCAACAATACCGCGATAAAAAGCCTCCATATTTCTTTCAATACTTTCAAAATTCATCTGACCGCTTTCTGTCATCTTATAGAAATAAAACGTCTATCTTTTGAGTCTAGTTCCCTTTCCACCATATTATCAGTTACAAGATTATTCACTGTCCTACTCATTGTACTGTTATCAAGATTCAGGATCTTAGCCAGTTCAATTAGTGAAATAGTCTTTGCTCTGCCGATCTCAACTATTGCATGACATTGTGCCAGTGTATTTCCACAGCATGCGGTTTCACTTTTATCAAATACTCCTAGCTTTCTTCAAGATCCCTTATCAGCTCACGAAGGTCATGGTATCCATTTACACCATTCATTTATAAACCCCCAAAAATAATTCTCAATCGCATATGATTTCTTTTCTTGACACCCACTCGTCCAGATTTTTCAGATCCTCTTTAAATTGTTCCAGATTTCTTAAATTATCAAATATAAGGCTGTCAATAAATTTGAAATTGTCGTTCTTTATTAAGGAATAATATACCCACTGAGCATGTTTCCTATCTTCAACAAGTCCTGTATTCTTAAGGGTTGAAAGATGTCTGGATGCCTTTGTCTGGCTTATTTGTAATGTTTCCATAATGTCACAGACACAAAGCTCTCTTTCATATAATAAATTTATAATTCGCAACCGTGTTTCATCAGATAAAGATTTGAGTATATTTAAAATTGTTTTCAGTTAGATCACCTCCTCGTCATATTTGTCCATGCACATAAACGAATATGCACATATCAATTATATACTACTGCAAGCAAAAATGGAACTGAATATTTTCTTGGAAACGTCTTCATATTGAGCTTCATATATCTGATTATCTGAACTAAAAAATAAGTTTCGATTGGCAAAATAACGATCCCGTACATATACTGTTCTAAACGGATATTCTACAACTTAATAGTTGACATGGTCAACTATTAAGTTGTAGAATATGGTTGTTGACGTCAACTATATTTGCAAGGAGATGGAATATCACGGACAAAAATATTATTAATATCTACAATTCACTTCAGGACATAGCCTGGCACTTCGGCAGCCATGGTATAAACGGAGAGTGCTGCGGGGATCTTTCATTCATTGATTTTATCGCTCTGAAAAAGATATACGAAAACAGTGAAATAACAATTCAGGGTTTGGGAAGCGCTATGAATTTTACTAAGAGCGGTGCAACAAGAATTGTAAATCGTTTGGAAGGCAAGGATTATGTTGAACGCGAAAATTCACCCTTGGACGGAAGAGTTTGCTGTGTTCGCTTAACTGAAAAGGGATCGGTTACCATCTCAAAAATAATTGAAAATTATAGCCTTTACCTGGAAGATGTACTAAAAGGTTTTGAACCAAAAGAGGTCGAACAGATTGAAATTGCTCTGGAGAAGCTCTTTGCTGCAGTAAGAAGGAATAAACCATTTAATTCAAATACAGTTTCAATTATTGAGGGAGAATGCTTATGAATAGCTTAATGGTTACATTCCAATACTTTTTCACGATAATGGCAGAGCTCGTAGTACTATTCCTTGCAATCAGTACACTTATTGCATTTATACTAATGTATGTGCCGCAGGATAAAATTAAAAACTGGTTGTCAGGCAAAGGCATACTAGGCAATATAATGGCGGTACTCTTTGGAGCCGTCACACCTTTCTGTGCATGCTCTACAGTCCCCATGACTCTCGGATTACTGGAGGCTGGAGTTTCATTTGGAACAGTCATGTCTTTTGTAATTGCATCCCCATTAATGGATCCTTTGGTATTTATTCTGCTTGGAACATTTATGGGCTGGGAGGTAGCCATTGGTTTTTTTGTTTTGACATCTGTCTTTGCGGTTATTTCCGGAGTACTCTTTGACAAATTGGGATGGGCAGATCAGGTCAAACATGTTCGGCTTAAAGGAGACGGGCATCTACGAAATGAGGAATTGCCAACAGGATTCAAAAAAAGGCTAAACGCTTCGTTTTTGAAAGCATGGGGAGACTTCAAGGGCGTTTTTATCTATATGATAATAGGTGTCGCTATTGGCGCTGCCATTTATGGATATATGCCCACCGATCTTCTGGCAAAAGTTGCAGGACCCGGTAATCCGTTCGCTGTTATCATTTCAGCGCTAATAGGTATGCCGTTATATATCCGTGTAGAATCGGCTATCCCAATCGGGCTTGCATTAATTGATAAAGGAATGAGTATTGGTGCAGTCATAGCATTTATTATCAGCGGAGCTGGCATAGCTATTCCTGAGCTGACGATGCTGGCTAGTATATTCAAGAAAAAAATAATAATTGCTTTTATCATAATCGTATTCTTTACTGCTGTATTATCCGGATTGATATTCAATATGCTTTTATAAGCATAAATAATAAGAAAAACAAGAATCGAAGGGAGAATTTTTTATGAAAGAAGAAAATGAAAAAAGAGGATTATTTGAACGTATAAGCCTAAAAGGAAAACCCAAAAAGAGTTCTTGCTGCTGCAATGTAGAACTTGAAGAAATTCCAGAGGCAGAGGTTGGCAAAGAAGATCAACAAAAAGAGAAAAAAGATGGCGGCAATTCTTGCTGCTGCAAATAATTAGCACCTAAGCCAACGAAACTCCCGGATCTGCCACCGGGAGTTTCACTTTTGTAAAGGGGCATTTGTAGCTAGAGCATTTTAGTTGCAGCAGCAAGATTGTGTTTCATCTTGAATTACCAGCTCACCATCTTCAGTCAACAGGGTTACTGTCTCCGTTTTAGCCTGAGTCTGGTCATCCATCATCACAGAAATACCATTAACTAATATGGGCTTCTCACCTACTTCTAATTTCGCCAGTGCAAAATCTAAAGATGTACCACAACATGATTGCTGCAATGTTACTTCTAAACAATCGCAATCGTTGGAAACCAGCGCTTCCGCTATCAATATCTTTGCTTCATCTGTAATTTTCATTTCATCGCCCCAAAAAATATTTTATTAATTCTTATACAAATTGCTCTTTCAGCCTAATGAAAAACATACCATTTGTGTGTGCATCCACCTTTTATCATAAATGAAGTTTTAAATTTTAAAGGACAAAAAGCTGGTTAAATTTATATGCTCCAGCTTTTTACCCATATGTTTATGTTTTCTTGCATAAACAAAGATTCCTGGTTTCACAACTATATACCTACAGAAAAATGTGCAGTTGCTTTATTAAAAGCATTAACAGCCGCAACTACAGCCACACGATTTTTTCCCGCTATCATCTCCGAAATAGGTAATTGCTTCTGCTGGGCACAAATTTTGACACCCATGGCAGCCGTCAATACACCCTTCAGGATATATAACCTCAGGCCTTTGTAAATCTTTTTTGTAAACTCCATGCTGGCATTTGTTAATGCAGGAGCCACACTCAATACAGTTGTCGTGATTAATAACAGGATACCAATTTTTAGCCATTCTTAATCTCCCTTTACTTAAAATGAATTAATTCTCTTGCAAATTAGCAAGGATGTATTTTAATGATATTATTATATACTAATACGGTTAAAAATCCATACCTTTTTTGCATAAAATAAGCCTGAAATAGATATTCTCAGCCGCACCCGCAGCCACAGCCTCCGGCAGGTTTTCTGCCCGATTTGTCAAGGCCTTTGGCAACAACATTTTTGAGGTAATCGTTCAATACTTCATCAAACTTAATCCGGACTTCCTTCGAGACCTTTTTCACCATTTCCCTGTGTTCATCCGTCAGATCCCGCGTTGATAAAGCACCGGCCTCCGCTATCTCCTTGCCGATAATATCTGAAAGGTCAATAGAGGCACCCACACTTCCGCTATATTTTTCCGTTGCTCTTTTTGCACAACACTTTGAACAGCCGTCGACAGCAATGGTTGGATAATTCTCGGCAAAGCCACGTTCTTCTTCTCCTCCAGCCAAATAAAGCGGCAAACAAATTGTTACGGTTTCATCAGGACGGATCTCGTCAAGCATTTTCCTTGTTGCAAGCCTGGAAATAGTCCCACCCAGGCAGTCCTCGCCACTGCAGGATACAACACCTATTTTCACATCGTTCTCTGACATTTTCAGCCCTCCCTGCTTAATTCTTTTACTCGTTCAGCTATCTCACCGGCAATTTCGTCAACAATCTGCCAACCCTCGTCTGTAAGCGCGGTAGCATTCCCGGGTTTTGCTCCCTTGTGCCGTCTGAAGGCATCGACCACCCTGATTTTTTCTTTTACTATGCCACCTGCAATTTCTGCATTTTTCGCTGCGCACATAGCAGGGCAACCATCCAGAGTGATACACTTTTCCCCTTTGACCAGCTTTTCCGCCTCACTATCACCTGTAACAATATAGGCAAGGCATACCGTATCTGCTTCACCCGGACATAATTCTTTTACCACCCGCAGTGCGCTTTCCCTTGCTACCAAGCCGTAAACCTTTCCCATTCCACTGCACGGGATCACTTTGACCCTATTTGACATGAAA
>WSSedL1CaDRAFT_10000766_pt1 | contig 21422 bp, 18 predicted proteins | sample WetSurSL1Cattail_FD_9464 | JGI IMG/M metagenome (IMG submission 9464)
TGTGATATTTGTACTGCTCATGGCCTTCCACATACATCTGGCGCGCATACCAGTCCCCTGCGCCCGGAACTGCCTGCGGCCCCCAATGTGCCCAGATGCCGAACTTGGCGTCCCGGAACCACTCGGGGCATTTATAATTTTTCAAACTCTCCCACTCGGGTTTAAAAGGTCCTTCCGTTATATCTCTCTCGAATTCTATCTCGAAGTCTTTATCCATGTTCCGCTTACCTTTCGTGATGTTATTTTTCCCTGGTACGAAGAATTACCGATTCGCATGCTTCAAGGCTTACTGCAAGCATACCCTTCCCTGTCATGCTGCTTTTGTCCCACAAATCCTCAAATGTATATTCCTTATTCTGTCTGAGACCTACCCTCACAAGGTTGATGTTTTTAACGACAGCTTTTTCCCCGTAGTTGAAGACCGCCAGGTAAAAATCGTCGCCGTCATCTCTGTAAAACACATCCACGGCCCTATCCCCGCTGTTACCCTCCACCGGCCTGAAAGAAAGTCCTTTTTGAGCCAGCGAGGTCACTTTTTCGTTGGTAAGATATTTTACCGCCCTGTCGCTTGCCGTCTTTTCCAGAAATGCGTCGCTGTCAAGAAACATGCCGCCGCATATTATGCCGGAGTTTATTCTGGTCCTGGCCTCCTGTTCGCTGCTTCCGGGGCAGTTCATCCTTCGGTCGATAACAATATGGTCCGGGTCGTTAAATCTGTAAATGGAACCATTCATCCACCAACCGTAGCTCAGCGAATTAAGCATATATTCCGAGTCTTCTATATGACCGAAGGCATCGCAGGAAATGCGGCGTGAATGCCCGTAACAGGGAAAGGCCGGTGCTATGGACAGGCTTATGAAGAAAGGTCTGACAATCTTTTCGTAAGACAGCAGTCCGCACAGATGCTTCATCCCGAAATTATATGCCTGCTTGCCTGTCACGATATCCGGATTGTAATGTCCACCTTCCAGCGAGCCATGCGTTATGAAGTCCAGCTTTACGAATCTGAAGCCCCATTTCACGAACCGATTGATAGTATGCTCCACTCTCATAAGATTTCCCGGATGGGTGGGGTCGGCAGCGTATCCTTGGTTGCCGTCATTGACCTTGGGCAGAGGGTTGCCCTCGTAATCCTTGAGAATAATGTCTCTGTAAGTGTAGTGCCCATCGGTCCCTTCTACGACGGTATCAAGTTCATCGGTAAAAACCGAAAACGGGGCAAAATATATTCCCGCATACTGGCCGTTTTCCCTGGCTATTTCCACAGTCTTGCAAAGCTCCTGTTCGGAAAGGTTCGCCCATAAATAGTCGAAGTTTACATACAGCTTTCCCTTATGGCTGAAGCCTTTGGACTGCAAATTTTGCTTCATAAAATCCGAAGCGTGAACAAAACGCTCAAAGTCCATTTTATCTTCATATCCGGCATATGCGTTCCATCCGAATATGGCGTCGTCGTCCCACTTCATCGGAGGGTTCAGGGCGGCGCACAGCTTCCCGAACTCCTCCAGGCCGTCACGGTAATCCTCATAACAGCCGATGAAGATTGATGCGGACGCCAGGGTCATCCCTTTTACAAATCCATGGCTCAGATAATCCCTCGTATATCTATCCGCACAGCCGCAGTATACCTCCAGCCCAGCGACTATTCCTTCGGATGCGCCCGTTATTTTTATCCCTGTTTTCCAGATTTCATGGGAAACCGAGCCCATAACCAGGCCTTTTCTTGTGGTATTGTCAAAAATGGAAGCGACCTCGTAGCTTTGCCTGATCCCTTCTTTAAACATTTCCTCTTTTCGTGGACGCCGGTCGTCGGGGTATACATACCCTGGTTTTGCATCCCCAATCGGACATGATACATATCTCACCCAGTAGTCGTTGTCATATGGAACAAAGAGGGCACGTATATCTCCGCCTGCTCCGGGATCCACCAAGCTGCCGCTCTCGCCGCAGGCAATGATAGGCACCATATAATTGGTCGACACCTCTTCTTCACCACAAAGTTCCAAGCTTGTCAGTATAAACGGCGCATCGCTGTAAACGGTAAAATTCTGTATCAGTTTAAGGCCGCCGTCTTCCACAGTCACCGACATTTTAAGTCCGCTGAGGGAGCCCTCCCATACTGCGCCATACCCCGACAGGCTTCGCACTCCCTGTTTGGATGTGATGCAGCAGCCATTTTTGACTACTGCTTTAGAAAATGCGTTTTTCAAGGCTGGAAGATTTCCCTTTACAAAGTCAAACATACCAATGTCAAGGTGGTAAACCAGCCTCGTCATTTTCCCTTCCAACACAAGTATGTCTTTATCACGTAAAAGCCTGGTATTATTAATCTCCTGAATCAATTCCATCGAAGTACCTCCTAAATAAAGGGCACTCGGCAATCCGCCTGCCCGATTCGATATAGCTTCGTTTTGGTCGGGCAATATACGTACTCAGATTGCTATCTGTTAAATAGGTGCTCCCGTGGCTCAAATTTGCCTCCCTGTAATATCTCCAGCTACTTCTCGCTTGCACTTAAAATTTTAGAGTATATAATTTCCCGATACAATAAAATAAAGTTATGAAAATTATATATCCTGACTTTGTTTCAGTTGAATTTGCATTACCTTTTACCAGTACAGCGATGATGGTGGGATGGCGTGGACTGGGCCAGACGGCGGCGATATGGTTCATGAAGTAGAAACATCCAAGTACGATATTAGAAATGATGGATAAGGGCCTGCAAGCCTTAGTCCGGCTTACAGGCCCTTGAAACGGGATCGGATATTCATCGCACACTGTACATGGCTTCTATGTTTTCAATGGGCACATCATTTTCAAAGACCTGGCTTGCCATTAGAATATACCCACCGTTCACATTCAGCGAGTCTACAAAATACTTTGTTTCTATGATGATATCTTCCGGTGTACCGAAAGGCAGTAGTCCCTGTGTGTCAATACCTCCATGGAATGCCAGCTTGTCTCCAAACTCTTTTTTCAATTCCCGCGGTTCCAGCCCCTTTACTTTTTGGATCGGTTCCAGGACATCCACGCCACAATCAATCAATTCAGGAATGATTGGCCTGACAGAGCCGCAGGAGTGCTGCATGTAGAAGGCATGATATTTATGGGCCAGATTTACAAGCTTTTTGGTATTTTCCTTAAAATAGTCCCGCCACATATTAATGCTGAATAATAGGTTAATCTGGGTGCCGTAATCGTCGTGAGGCCGGAGGATGTCAATTTGTCCATCGGCGGCTATTAAAATCCGCTCATAGTATTCCAGTTCGAATTCAACTAGCCTGTCATAGATGTAATGAGCAAATTCAGGCTCAAGCACCATATCCACAAGCAGATTTTCCATGCTCCGCAAGAACGTAGCAATTTGGAACGGGCCTTCGTGCCCCATAATGATGGCCTTGTCCCTATACCTGTCACACTGTCTTTTTATACTTTCATAATCGAACCAGTCCGCCGATGGCCAGCGGTATTTTTTTAAATCTTCCAGGGTCTTATATTCATCCAGGGGGAAGTAGAAGTGAAGGTCGTTATATTCTTTTCCGGTCCAAACCTTCTTCACCTTGTACCCCAGATATGATTCTTCGATTTTGTCCCCTTTGTCGTAATAGGTTTTTAGCTCCGGGCCAATGTATTCGGCTTCAACAGGATAAATATCAATATCCAGTTTCTGCCGGACTTGATCAATATCCTGAAGCCCATAATGCTTGATCATTTTTTCTGCCACATAAGGGGCACATTCAAAATTCGCAGGCACCTTATCGGGCTGCTGATGGCCGATGGCTTTTCGTACCCTTTCTCTGGAAGTCATAGCGACACCTCACTTATTTTCTTGATAACATATGCTTATCATTTCATCATCTATTGTATAGCTAGAGAAACAAATAAAAATGCATGTGGTTTGTGTAAAATAGTATGGTTTTCTGTTTAATATTGATATGATATAATAAAATTGAGGATTAATCACATGGATCAACTTGCCTATGTAAATAAAAATATTATTGCAGGAGACCGGATTATATATAGCGTTAACCGTGCCGGATCCGGATTTGTAAGCGAGGGATTTCGCATAGAAAGGAATGCAGCCTATCCTTATTGCGTACTTCATTATGTCAGTAAAGGAAGCGGAGTGCTCAATTCAAGAGGGAAAAAATATCACGTAAAGTCCGGACAGCTATTTGTCCTAAATGCCTATGAAGCGCATATGTATATGACCGATCCGAAAGATATCCTGTCCCTGAATTGGATTGAGTTTTATGGAGGAGATAGTATAAGATTAATCGATGCTTTTCTCAGCCGGTGCTCCCTTGTTTTGGATGCCCCAGGAAGTCGAAATGTAAATGATTTGATTTACGGGATTATTACTTGTTTGAAAAATGGTGGTGAAGAGGATCCCTATCTCATATCACAAAAAGTATATACCATGTTGTTATGTCTGCTGAAATCTGCGAATGTCGGGATTTCCGCCGCCCAAACAGTGCATGGGGCCTCATCTATCCAAAGGGCTCTGGATTATATTGATCTCCATCTTCATGAGAACCTATCTATACAATGCCTGTCTAGCATTTCCAATTTTAATGCCACATATTTTTCAAAGCTCTTTCGCGAACAAATCGGGCTTACGCCTGCCAGATATATTATGAACAGGCGCGTCAATAAAGCCAGAGAGGAACTTGCAGAAAAAGGTACACCCGTTGAACTGCTGGCTGAGAAGCTTGGTTTTTGCAATGCAAGTCATTTTATTAGGCTATTTAAAAAATCAACAGGACTGACACCGTCGGCATATAGGAGGGAGTACTTGTTGTATAGGCAAAAAATCTAGTGCACTGGCATATTGAAAATTAAATAATACATTACTAATTTGGCAAAGAACATTATAAAAATTTATGATTCTCTAAAAAGAGTATATAAACCACACACAACCATGCCGCATAAACAGGGTGAAAGAAAAAATGGAGTGGTTGTGCAACAGCCAGAAAAAAAAAGGACTTGATTCAAAAATAGATGAATTAAGTTTTTTGTTTTTCCCGTACGATACTTAATTTTTTTCACCATCATCATCAAAGGTACTGCAAATCAAATTGAAACAAAGTCATGATATATAATTTTCATAACTTTATTTTATTGTATCGAGAAATTTTATACTCTAAAATTTTAAGTGTAAAAAGGGTGAAATGTTTGTGTGGATACGCAATACCATATAGGAAAGCTTCTGCCCACTCCCGTCAAATACCCTGAAATAGGGTAAAAGCGTAGATCAAAGCGGTTCCACACTTTTTATGGGAATATAGCTTTCAATGGAGGAAAAAAGAGAAATGAAGCATGAATTAAGAAACTTTGAATTGTTTCCTAAAATACTGGAAGCAGGTAAAGAGAGTTATTTAACCTTAAGACCGCTCGGAAAACATGTCCTGTTTGATGACAACGCAGAATACCTTGTACGTTTCCTTCCGATGGATGAAAGCTTGGAGCCTCTTGGTGATGACGCATACGAAAGTATTGTCATAAAGCCTGAGGGAGGTATATTAAGGTTCAGACATGTATTTAACGGGGAACAGGAATTTTATATAAGAGTATTTAAGCTGCCCGATACAGAAAAAAGGCTGGGTAACTTCCATGTATTTTCACTTCTGCCGGACCTTTATGCAAGAAGGCCGTTCAAAGGCGATTTCCATGTACATACATGCCGTTCTGATGGAAAAGAATCCCCGGATATAGTTGCAGCAAATTTCAGGAGAGCCGGTTTTGACTTTATGGCCATAACAGACCACCATCGATGGCAGCCTTCCATAGAGGCCATAGAAGCCTATGAAGGAGTACCAATAGACCTGAAACTGTTTTCCGGCGAAGAAGTCCATCCGACTAATAACCATATTCATATGATCAATTTTGGAGGGAGATTCAGCATAAATAAGTTTTTTGAAGATGATTTTGAAAGGTATGATAAGGAAGTAAGGAAAATTATGAGCCAGATTCATGCTCCGGATGGTGTAGATGCCTATGAATATGCCTCCTGTGTATGGTGCTTTGATAAAGTCAGGGAGGCTGGTGGAATGGGTATATTCTGCCATCCGTACTGGATTGCGAATGTTTACCACGTAAGAGAAAAGATGGTCGATTTCCTGTTCGAAAACAAACCCTTTGACGCATTTGAATTACTTGGAGGGCATGAGGTTTTCAGCAACAATATGCAGACTGCCTACTATAATGAAGCAAGGTCAAAAGGAATGAAGATCCCTATAGTAGGCTCGAGTGACGCACATGGGACAGAAGATGATGCCTGGTTCAACTGGTTTTACACCCTTGTTTTTTCAAAGAATATGGAGCTTGACAGCATTACTTCGGCAGTAAAGGATCTTTACAGTGTTGCAGTGGAGTGCTACCCCGGTGAGGCCTTCAGGATATACGGGCCATACAGGCTTGTAAAATTTGCCCAGTTCCTCATGTATGAGTATTTTCCGTTGCATGATCTGCTTTGTGCAGAGGAAGGTCGTTTGATGAAGGATTATATATGCGGTGACAGAAAAGCAACCGACATTCTGGCATTAATGCATGGAAGGACGCCTATGCTGCTTGAACGCTGCTATATAGGTTGAACACAGGATATAAACAATAATGGAGAATGAACATAAAAAATATGGACATGAAAAAATGGCAGGTCAGAATTTTTGCAGCGTGCTTTATCGCCTATACAGCTGCCTATATCTGCAGAGTAAATCTGTCGATTGCCCTGCCGGGGATAGGAAAGGACCTGGGCTACAATAACACCAGTCTGGGACTTATAGGAACCGCACTGTTTTGGGTATATGCACTTGGACAATTGATAAATGGAACCATCGGTGACAAGGTAAGCAGTAGAGTATTTATATTTCTGGGATTGATTGTTTCAGCCATATTGAACCTGCTGTTCGGTTTTAGCTCCTTACTTCTGGTCATGATAGTGATATGGGGAGCCAATGGGCTGTTCCAGTCGATGCTTTGGGGACCCATTGTGAAAACTCTAACAAACTGGTTTCCTTTGGCATGCCGATTACCGCGATTATCATTTGGTATGTCGATTACCACAATTATCGGTCCAATAATTGCATGGGGACTGTCAGGACTACTCTTGGAAAAGTTCGGGTGGAGATGGGTATTCTGGCTGCCGGCGGCTATCGTATCTCTGATGGCCTGCGTGTGGATGATTCTGGCGAGAAACAAGCCGGTAGATGCAGGACTGTATGATGCAGATGAAAATGATTTACAGGAGATTGAAGTAGCCTTCAATGACTCGGCAGGCAATGATGGATCTTCTATTTCATTGTGGAAGCTTGTTAAAGACGGCAGTCTGATCTTTATAGCTATATCAGGTATCACTCAAGGTATGATTAAAGACAGCATATCCTTATGGAGTCCAAAGTTTCTTATGGATACACAGGGTTTTTCTATGAAATCAGCGGTGGCGGCTGTACTAATCATACCGTTGGTGAATTTTATCGGCATCCTGTTTGCGGGGTGGCTGAATAAACTGCTGAAATCAGAGGAAAAAATAACCATTATGGTGATGATGGCAGGAAGCTTTCTGGCTTCTCTTGGACTGCGGTTCGTTATTCATTCCAATGCTGTATTGGGTATAATCCTGATCGCATGCGTTTCCGCCATGATGTCCGGTGTAAACCCCATGATGACAACAACTGTTCCCATGTACTATAAGAAACATAACAAAGTATCCGCTGTTGCAGGTTTTATTGATTTCTCCATTTATGTCGGTTCCGGTCTCGCAGGTGTTTTTACCGGTTTTATTGCAGACAGATACGGATGGAATAGCATATTTGCAGTGTGGTGCCTTATATCCCTTCTTGGAGCCGTTTCAATGTGTGCTGGTATTTTAAAGGATAGGACTGTTCCTGATGCTGATGTCTAGGAGCCTTGGACAAAAGTCGAGCGACCCATTATGAAAAATATTTACATGAGAAAAGTTCGGTAAAAGCTGCGTAAATAGGCTGCTTAAATAACGGGTTTAAAGGCATTTAAAGATAGAAAAAAGTGTTTCATTGTGGTATGATGTTTTTAGCGCCCCCCCAAAAAGCACTTTTTAAAAAAGAACTGTATATATAATATCATTTTTTCAGAAAAAAGGCAGTCGCTTAAAAGTTCTTTTGGCAGGTCAAATTTAAAAGCCAAGGAGAGAGAACATTCCGTGCTCCACGTAGCTTCATCATAAAAAACAGGCATTAAAATCACTCCGTTGACAATTATAGATAAATAAAGGTTCCAGTGCTTCAGATACCTTCAATTTTTAAGAAAGACTTCTCTATATTCCATTAACTAAAATCCAATGGGCACCAAGCACGCTAGATTTTGCACATTTCCTTCAGGGATTGTTTCACCAAACAAACAAGAGAGTCGGATGCTCCCTTGTTTGTTTGGAATTGTTTAACCCTATATCAAATTGTTAGTTTGAAGTGTGCTCTGCCATATATTTTTGAGCCTGATCCTTGATTGCCGCCATAACTTTGTCAAGGCCCGCTTCTTTCAGCTTGGAATTAAGAACCGGTATTTCCTTTTCGGGATCCATTGCACCTGTGATTACCGGAACGCCATATTGATTAACAACATTTGTGAGTGCAGCCATTTCATTCTTGAGGGCTGTGTCATCAAAATTGAAGGATTGAAGTACGTGGATAACCTGTCTTTGTTTTTCGCTTTCAAATATTTTGTCATAATTTGAATAAACATTAGCCGGCTTCAGCTGAAACTTGGAATTTCTGAAGAACCAGGACAGGCCATCCGTGTAATCGGTTTTTGTATTGCCTCTGATATAAGTAACTTTATCCACATCGGAAAGCGAATACTGTACATCCTTTATGCCGTAGCAAAATAACTGGTTCAGTTCCTTATCCGTCCTTGCATAATCTGCGAGCATAAGCATTCTTTCTATATTTTGGGAAGAAGCATGGATTCCCAGTCCGGAACCAATGTAAGGCGTACCTGTGATCTTCTTGTCCGGTGCACTGTCATATGCCTGAACTTCCCATCCTGAGTGTGCTTTAGGCCAGGAATATGAATAGTTCGTCGCTGCTAATAGATTGGTAAGCGTGCTTCCTGACTTACCATTATCAAAGGATGTACTTGAAGGCGTTTTATTCGCGAGGGCATTCTTGGACCAGTACCCTGCCTCATTCCATTCACGCATCTTTTTTGCAAACGTCATGAATTCAGGAGTTTCAAAAGAATTCACTATCGTTGCTCCGGGATCGGTAAATTTATAAACAAAGTTGTAAAGCGGGACATTTCCTATCGCCCCATATTCATTCTGTGCATTGAAAATAAGCTGGAACTGGCTGTAATCCGTCATGGCTGATATATCAAGCGGTACCATCGTTTTTTCATTTTTTCTGATAGCATCGAGATATACACCGAAATCGTCCAGAGTTTTGATTTCAGGTACATTATATTTCTTCATTAGATCTTCACGAACTACATAATGCGGAGTAGCAAACTCATCGAAAGTGGTCGGGATCATATATATCTTGTCACCGATTTTTGCCTGGTCCCATGCTTCAGCCGGCAAATCGGTCAAAAGATCGGGAGCATACTTTTTCAGCATATCATTAGTGATTTCCACGAAGCCATTTTTGGTTGCCTGTTGCTGATAATATGCCCAGTTTGCAGTATAAATTCCATCGAAATCTTCACCTGAAGCAAACACCAGCGAATATTTGTTTGTCCAATCCGCCCACGGCATATAGGTCGTTTCGATCGTAGCATTGATTTTTGCCCTGAGCAGCTTGTTTGCCGCATCGATGACCATTTTCCCGCCATCTCCAGGTGATGGATCACCGACACAATAGATCTTCAAATTAACCTCTTCGGATATATCAGGCTTTGACGTATCTGTTGTCGCCTCAGTCTGAACAGAGCTTGACGCCGCACTGCTTTCCGCAGTTGCGGTATTTGCCGCTCCACCGCATGCCGTCAATGCTGCCAGCACAATAACCGTAATCAGCAGCAGGCACAACCATTTTGTTGCTTTTTGCATAGACTGACCCTCCTTAATATAGTTACTATAGAAAATAAAAATATATGATAATCCGGTCAAGACCGGTTTTATCCCTTAACAGCGCCCATCGTAAGCCCCCGGACAAAATATTTCTGCACGAAAGGATACAACAGAAGTATTGGACCGGTTGCCACTACAGTCATGGCAAGTTTGAAGGTCTCGGAAGGATAAACCTTGAAAGTTATTCCGGCCCCCTGCGCTGAATTAGCTGCCTGGAGCATACTGGTCAACATGATGTACAGGTAAAATTGCAATGGATACATAGTAGTTTTATCGATGAAAAGCATGGCATTATACCAGTCATTCCAATATCTTAAAGCGATAAACAGTCCAACGGTAGCAAGCGCCGGCTTTGAAAGAGGAAGAAATATCTGTATAAATATTCTGAATTCTCCGGCGCCGTCAATTTTGGCTGACTCCGCCAAAGCCCTCGGTACGGTTTTCATAAAACTTCGCATAACAATTATGTCAAATACGGCTATAAGGGGCGGAAACAGTAAAGCCAGGTATGAATTCTTCATATGCAGATATTTGACAATAAGTATGTACCACGGAACCAGGCCTCCGCTAAAAAGCGTTGTAAAGAAGAAATATAGTGCAAAGAAATTTCTGTACTTAAATTGCGGGCGTTGAAGCGCATAAGCCGTCATGGCACAGACAAACAATCCGAGCAGCGTGCCGAAGACCGTAAGCAGTCCCGTAACCGTATAAGCTTTAACAATCTTATCCGGAACTGCGAAAACTACACGATAGGCATCCACGGAAAATTCTTTCGGCCAAAGACTGTACCCATCCATATGAATAGATATTTCTGATGTAAAAGATCCTGACAGAACCAATATCATGGGTATAATACACAGTAATGAGAATACAATAATTTCAAAATAACCAATCAGGCTAAAAATTATTTTTTCTTTACACTTATTTATTTTCATTAAAGAGACCTCCAGGTGAATTCGATATAAAATGAATTAAAACAAAGCATAGTCACTATCAATCCGTTTTATCACATAGTTCGAAATCATCAATATTGCAAAACAAAGTACGGATTGATACAGACCCACTGCTGCAGCCATCCCGAATTCCTTGGATTGCATCAATGATCTGAATACAAAGGTATCAATAACATCTGTAGCATCAAAAAGCATGCCGTTATTCCCCACCAACTGGTAGAATTCCGAGAAATTACCCCTGAAAATCTGGCCTATGCTAAGCAACAGAAGAATAATATAAGTTGGTTTAATACTTGGAAGCGTAATGGTAAATACCTGCTGGAAGATATTCGCTCCGTCAATATCCGCCGCTTCATACAGCTGTTTGTCGATCCCTGTTATTGCCGCCAGGTATATTATTGTTCCATAACCTACGCAGTTCCAGGCATTAAAGAAGATAAGGATATATTTCCATGATCCTACATTTCCCATAACGTCGGCAGGCTCCATTCCTATTGATTTGAAGAATGTGTTTAAAACCCCAAATTCGTAATTGAATATATTGTATACAAATGCGCCGACCACTACCCATGATATAAAGTATGGCAGCAGCATCGCCGATTGCGTAATTTTCCTGAAAAATTTGCTGCCGACCTCTGTCAGAAATATCGCCAGGGTTATTTGAAGCGTAGAGTTCACGAGTATAAATGCGATATTGTATAATACGGTATTTCTTGTCACGATCCATGCCTGACCAGACATAAAGAAAAACTTGAAGTTATCCAGACCTGCCCATGGACTCTTAAAAATTCCTGCCATATAATCAAATTTTTTGAATGCTATGATGATACCCGCCATTGGCACATAGTTAAAAACAAAAAAGAATATAATAGCGGGTGCCAGCATGGCGAGCAAAACTTTATTTTCCTTGAAATCCCTACATATGTCTTTTATCAAATGCATCAAATATTCCTCCTGGAACTATATATAACTGCGTTTGTAAGCAGCAATTCAAGGTTCTGCTGCTTATGAATAGAATATACCGTAAATTTTCGCCCTGGCCAACAGTGTAAAAGTTTTATTGTTAGCAAAATATTAGCGACTTTCATTTTAACACTTTTAACTTTTATCAATTTATCTTAATATAATATATGTAGAAATTTGCAACCATTCATGGAGGGATCCTCATTGTTAACACTTCTGATCGCAGATGATGAACCTTTTGTCAGAACTGGGCTAATCAAAAATTTGAATTGGAATGAACTGGGTGTAGATTTGATTGAACAGGCTGACGACGGCGTCAATGCTTATGAAAAAGCTCTGGCATTGAAACCCGACATCATCGTTACCGATGTCAGGATGCCCCGTATGGACGGTATTGAACTGGCCGTCAAAGTGAAGGAAAGCATGCCTGACTGTAAAATTATCTTTATGAGCGCTTATTCTGACAAGCAATACCTGAAATCTGCAATCAATCTGAAGGCTGTAAATTACATCGAAAAACCGATCGATCCTTTGGAAATCAGTAAAGCAATTGCTGAAGCCGTTTCTTCCTGTAATGCGGAAAAAAACAAAAGGACGGATGATAAACAAAGTAAAGAGAGTCTCAAAAAAAGTTTATATATTCTAAAAAACAATATCGCAAATGAGCTAATACAGGATTGCAATAATTATGTTCAAATCGAGAACTGGCTAAATACCGCCGGAGTACAATTACCGGCATGGGGGATTTTCTGTGTGATCCTTGCCAGGCTTGGCCGGGAACATTATTCCGTTGATACGGGAGACCGCCTCAATAATGATATTTTATTAAGGAGCATGGAGGATGTAATCTCTCTAAACGGCTTAAAATGTATATCCGGTTTTAAAGATACCGTTAATATAATTAGCATCATTTATGCTGATCCGCTTGGAAATGCCCTAAGTTCTAAAACTCTTGAAAAAGTATGCCGTGATATACTTGCAAAATTAGCTGTCGAAACTGAAGCATTTATATGTTCCGGAACGGTTGTCACCGGAATCGGGAATATCTGCAAATCATATCAATCCGCAGTTATTCAGACTCAATATCTGTTTTTCGAAGGATATGGCAATATCTCTATCTCAGAGTTAAACTATTCTGCGTTCTTTAAGCTTGATGATACTTTACTTGATACATTCACTCTGCATTTGGACAACTGTGAAAAAGAAGAATTATTGCAGATGATCAATGATTTGACTCAAAATATAAAACCTTATAAAAATACTCCGGTCAATTATGTAAAAGATATATATTTCAAGCTCTTGCTTCAAATAACCAACTCCGCGTCAAAAAGAAGGATTAATCTGTTTTCCGAAGATTCCGAGGGATTTCTATGGGAAACGGTCTCTTCTTACAATACACTGGACGAAATCCATGATTATTTGATAAATTTGCTGAATATCTATTTTAAGCAGATTGAAGAAGTCGAAGGAACCAGCAGAGTTATTTCGGACATTACCGCTATTATAAGCAGATCGTATGCAGATTCGGAACTATCCATTAAGTTTATCAGCGATAAGCTATTTTTAAGCCACTCTTATCTCTGTGTCTTCTTTAAAAAAGAAACAGGGAAAACCATAAATCAATATATTACGGAATATAGGATAAAGGAAGCAAAAGAACTGCTGAAAGACCAGTATGTTAAGATGTATGAAGTGTCCACCAGTGTAGGATATACCGATCAGAACTATTTCACAAAGATTTTCAAAAAAGTTACTCATTTAACGCCATCTGAATACAGGGAGAAATGCATAAAATGATGAAATTCATTCAAAAGGTGATCATACGTCCTATTTCGAATATGAAACTACTGTCAAAGATGCTCCTTTCATATTTTCTTCTGATTATAGTTCCATTTTCTATATTTACGTTTATCTCCGATCAAAGAGTGTCCGATACTATTGAAAATCTGGTAAAATACACCGCAAGGCAATCCTTTGAGCAATCAAATGCATTTATCTCATATAAGCTTAAAAAGATAATTGATGTTCAGAACGCTATATCTGTCGACAGCAAAATAAACAGTACCTTGGCAAAAAACCCCGATTCACTGGATATTCCTACTCAAATACGTTACATGAACGAAATGTCGGAGTATCTTAAATCCTTTCAAAACAATGATGAAATCTATAATGTGAAGCTTTATATAAATGACAACTTTATCAATGCGGATGAGAAAGTTAATTTTCTTGGTCTTCGAAGCATAATTGATACCAGTTGCTATAAAGAGCTTCAGCAGGGTCACGGAAAAAACATATGGTTTCTGCAGCAGCCAGATAAAAATTCATTGGTATATGACAATGGGACTTTGATGGATCCCGGGAAGAAAATCTCAGCGTTAAGGCTGATCCTGGATTCCAATAACTATTTGCATATTATTGGAGTAATACGGATCGACATATTGGAAGACAATTTGAATGAGATATTGGCGAAAACCTCTTCCACCAAGAATAGCGTTACTTATATTCAGAACTCGAAAGATCAGATAATATCGTCGCCGGCAAATAATATAAAAGCCGAATGGAAACTAAAGAGCAGTGTGCTCAAAAGCTATACCAAAAGGGGGAGCTACTTTAACCAACAGGAGCTAGACAGCAAAAAGGTGCTTTTTGTCTGCCAGCCCATAGAAAATACCGACTGGACGCTGGTTTCCATAACCCCTTATAATGAAATTCAGGCTATGGGGAAAAATATAAGGAATGAAATGCTTCTATTCTTTCTTGTGATTGGTACCGCATCCTATTGTGTTGCTTATATCATATCCTTTTCCATTACAAAGCGGATCAGACTGCTCATCATTAACATGAGGAACATAAAAAACGGCAATTTTAATACGGAAGTAGTCTCAAACAGTACTGACGAGATAGGAGAATTGATACATAATTTCAACGACATGTCAAATCAGCTTTCCTTTTTGGTCAAGGAACAGGTCCGGATCGGTCAGGAAGCAAAAAATTCAGAATTACTTGCATTACAAGCCCAAATCAATCCGCATTTTCTCTATAACACACTGGATTTGATCAATTGGACCGCGATCAGCAATAATGTCCAGGAAATATCAGCGACCGTCCAGTCGCTTTCAAAATTTTACAAGCTGAGCCTGAGTAAAGGAAAAAACATTATTCCCATCCGGGATGAAATTGAACATGTTAAAATGTTTATTGACATTCAGAATAGAAGGTTCAATAATATATTCACGTTTTTACTCGATATAGATGAAAAAATTTTTGAATATACGACCATTAAGATTATTTTGCAGCCTATTGTCGAGAACGCCATTATCCACGGCATCCTCCAAAAGGCAGAAAAGAAAGGAACCATCCGGCTTAAAGGGACATTCTGCAATGATTTGATTCTATTTACTATAAAAGACGACGGAATAGGGATGTCATCCGAACAAATTGACAACATTTTTGCTGCGGCTAAAACGCAAAGCTGTCATGGTTATGGAATTAAAAACATTGATGACAGGATAAAGCTTGCCTATGGTGAACAGTATGGGTTATCCTACAGCAGTGTACCCAGCGGAGGCACTACTGTAGAAATACGAATTCTTGCTCAAAAGGTCACTGCGTTAATGCCATCTTGAATGGACTACAAATAGACTTTATTGTTCGTCTCTGGATTGTGGAATCAGCGATCTCAGCTGGGGCCAAAAGGGGTACCCTCGATATTGAAAACGGGGACGATAAAATTCTATAACAAAACATTCAACATATGCATTAAACTCTCATGCAAGGCTCGTACCATGGCATGATGATTGAGGAACAAAGGGTTATGAATGCGGACTGTGAGACAATTTCCGCCAAAGATACCGCTACCATGAAAAAGATATTCGGCGGGACCTGGAGTTGGGAAAGAAGAGAAGTCATCGTAAGTGTGGGTGGTCTGAAACTGGCAGGTTCCATGTCCGGAATGCCTCATGCGGGACTTGACAAGTATACCAGAGCATCGCCGTCTTTTAATGCGCTGTCAACTTTCTTGATATCGCAGCCAAACTGCGAACTTGAAACAGCAGTAGTCTTCCCTCTGCCCAAAAGCCTGTCCACAAGAGATAAGGTCGTGTTACCGGCGATACCGTCGGCCTCATAACCGTACTCCTTCTGAAGTTTTTTCACCGCTTCTTCCGTTGCATTACCGTAATAACCCGTAGCATCTGCCGATAAGTACCCCAGCCGTATCAAGTCCTCTTGCAGTTCTTTTACATTGCTCCCCTGTGCTTCTTTTCCCAGCGTGGCTGATGCCGCTGAAACAGAAACCGAGCCAAATACCATAGTACAAAAAACAATAGCAGCTATGGCAATGGCTATTCTCTTTTTTTGCATGAATAACTCCTCTCCATTTCACTTGCGAGGTTAGTTGACGGGTTAGGTAGAAGAGACTCCCTTTTATGAAATGTACAGGCAATGATCATCACCTGCCGCATCATCCATAAATTCACCCCAAATGTAAATCCCCCGCTCCCTTACTTAGGTTTGTAAGAGATTCAGTGCACAGCAGGCCGACTATTTCCTACTTGATCCGTCTGAGATCGAATGGAAATCAAAGGCTCGTCCTAATACTGCAATACAATTGTAACAAATATTTCACAAATATGAAATACAAAATTTATGGTTTTAAAAAAAACTTATGTATACACAATGAAAATAATTTGGATTAAGAATTTCCCGCTGATGAATAATACTACTCACAAATAAAAAACTATAACGAGGCGAAAGATGTCCCCCTACCTCGTTGAAACACAACTGAAAGGAGTTTGCGCCATGAGAAAACTGCAGGCATATTTTGAAAGCATGTGCGAAGCACAAACGGCAGCTTCTGCATTATCCGAAGCAGGCTGTGGCAAGGCCCACCTGGATCTCGCCGGTGCACTGGATTATGAATATTCCCAGGAAATCAGCAATATTGAAAAATACAGTCCGGCTGAGGAAGGAAATGATCATTTTTCTGCCCTGATGCTGGGCCTGTGGGCAAGAGGTCTCAATGACAAACAATCGCTTGCGTCGGCCAAGGGAATTGCTGCACCTGGGCAGGAAGACTGCGAGGAAGGTGAATTGAAAATCAGCACCAGACTCGTATTGAAAGTGCCTGATGAAGCAGCTGAAAAAGCTTTCGGTATCATCAGTGAAAATGGAGGAAGGATTTTCCCGTCCGCTATGGTATAATGTAAATAAAACTTCCTCACAAGGAGGAGGGCCCGGGTCCGGTAAGTGCAGGAGATGCCCGATTTCGGCGATAAGGCTATTGAAGACTGTCGCTCAACAGGAGAAGCCATGCAGTCGGTCGATGTTGATGGAAAGAATGCAAACATAAAAATAGAGAAATATATTCAGATATTATATCCCCGCCTTTCCTACAGCATACTTCAAAAGGCATTCCGCAGGAGGGACATAAAGGTTAACGGTACGAGAGTCGGCAGGGATTATACTGTTATGCCCGGGGACAAGCTGGAGATCTATATCGTCGATGATCTGCTGTCGGGGCCTGATGTCAAAGGTGCAAAAATGGCACCAGGCTTTTCAGTCGTATATGAGGATGAAAATATCCTGATCGTCAATAAAGCACAGGGTGTTCCGGTTCATCCTGATAAAGAGCAGACCCACGGGACTCTGATTGATTCAGTCAGAGAATATTTAATGCAAAAGGGCGGGACTCCTTCAAGCAGTGCAAACTTCCAGCCGGCATTATGCCACAGGCTGGACCGTAATACAGGCGGACTCGTCATCATTGCGAAAAATCCAGCAAGTCATGCAATTATGCTTCAAAAGCTGGAATCCAGGGAAATAAAGAAATACTACCAATGCCTCGTTAAAGGACGGATGGAAAGGCAGGAAGCAACACTCAAAGCATATCTCTGGAAAGATGCGGATAAAAGCCGCGTTTTTGTGAGTGAGCGAAGAACTGCCGGTTCTCTGGAGATCGTTACAGGTTATAGGGAAATAAGATATGATCCTTCAACGGACATCAGCCGTCTTGAGGTCGAATTGATCACCGGCCGCACCCACCAGATCAGAGCCCATCTGGCATTTACAGGTCATCCCGTGATCGGTGACGGGAAATACGGGACAAATACGATTAACCGTTATTACGGCATAAAGCAGCAGGCACTCTGGGCTTACAGGATAAAATTTGTATTCTCGGAAAAAAGCCCGCTTGATTATTTAAACGGAAAAGAAATCAAGGTCGAACCGGAGTTTTAATGTAAATCAAGAATGCGGCCGTTTGAAATAAGCAGGCCGCATTCTAATTCAGGTACTATTTATTATGCAAATAGCGTTATACTGATTAACGTCCTATAAACTGCTGTACAAAAACCTTGCCGTATGTGTCACTGCTTTCGATCCCGATACCGGTCACCTTGAAACCTGAATTGAGGATGTTCTTCTTGTGGCTGTCTGATGCCATCCAGGCTTTAAATGCACCTTCAACGGTTTTATTCCCTGCAATGTTTTCACCGGCCGATTTAAACACATTGTCAAACTGTCTCATCATATCGAAAGGCGACCCGTAAGTAGGAGACTGATGCGAAAAATAGCTGTTGACCGTCATATCCTTCGCTTTCTCCCTTGCCACCTTCATCAGGTTTTCATCAATGGTCAGCTGCTCCAGGCCTTCAGCAGCACGGGCTTTATTTACCAGTTCGAGCAGCTTTTGCTCATCCTGCGACAAATCCGCGTTTATGGCCGCAGGAGTGGCGCCTTTTGCGGGAGTGGTCTTTGGTGTAGTATTTGGAACAGCCTTCTCCTTTGATTTATCAATCGTTTTTTCGTTCGTTTTACCATCTGTCTTGTTTTTACTTGCTTCCACTGTCACTTCGTCCGGATTCGAAACAGTTACTGTGGCTGGGTCGGCTTCACTCAGTAAAATATATCTTCCGTCAACGGCTCCAACAATACCATCGCTGGCAGTGTAAACAGCATACCAGTCCCCCAGTTTTCCTATGACAGTAACCGCCTGTCCTTTTTCCAGCTTGCAGATGGACGGGAAGCTTGTCGACGGGCCCTCCCTGACATTCAGCCTGCTGACAGTAACTGTCGCAGCTGAATAATCCATCTTTTCAAGTACGAGTTCGGTCTTGATACCGCTGTCTGCAGTGGCTGCATAACATGTTGATGAAACAAGGAAAACAGCCAGCGCTGCCAAAATGACAATCTTTCTTTTCATACAAATACCTCCAACTGTCTAATTATGCAAAATGATTTGGTTTACTGATAATAGTATTAACAAAAAAATTTGAATTATTTGCATTAATATAACATGTTGGTAATAATTTTTTTGCACCATAATTGCAGTGCCATTCATTCGGTATACAGTCAACTCAAAAACATATTCTGACCGTATACTATAGTTTTAATGCCTGCAACCTCTTGTTCCTATAATAAAGGACAATATCCGCAAAAACCATAATCGCGTTCAGAAGGTACAGGAACACAACTCCGTCACGGCTGTACAGCAGCTTGTGGATAATACCGGCGATGTATCCAACCACTACAATGTACAGGAATGCGACGCTTTTGCCTTTCGTATCCCGCGACTTATAGGATCTGTAAATGGAAAAGGGCCATGCCAGTCCAAAACAGATCAACATGATGATTTCAAATATGCTCATGGATCAGTATGCCTTTCCCCAGTAAACAAGTTTTTCGGCTTCTTTCCCGCAGCAGATGCACTTGTCGGAAACCGGAGCTTCATTAAATGGCATGCAGCGGGAGGTTGCACCTGTTTTTTCCTTTATGGCATCCTCGCATGCTCTGTCACCGCACCACATGGCTCTAATAAAGCCCGGGGTCTGATTGATGATCCGTTCGAATTCCTGCATTTCAACGGCTGTATAGGTCTTTTCCTCTCTTAATGCTTTTGCCTTGCCAAGAAGATCATCATGTATCATATCCAGAAGCTCTGCGACTTTGCTTTCCAGTTCATCCATCTGGACGAACAGTTTTTCACGCGTATCCCTTCTGACCAGGACAACCTGCCCTTTTTCAATGTCCTTGGGACCTATTTCAAGCCGGATCGGAACACCCTTCATTTCATATTCGCTGAATTTCCAACCCGGTGATTTATCACTGTCATCCATCTTGACCCTGACTGTTTTAGACAATCTGGAAACAAGCTCCGAAGCCTTTTCAAGAACCCCTTCCTTATGCTGGGATACCGGTATTACCACTACCTGGACCGGAGCAACCCTCGGAGGCAGAACAAGTCCGCTGTCATCGCCGTGGACCATGATGATTCCACCGATGATTCGGGTTGACATGCCCCATGAGGTCTGATGTACATACTGCAGTTGATTTGAACGATCGGTATATTGAATGTCGAACGCTTTCGCGAACCCATCGCCAAAGTTGTGCGAGGTGCCGGACTGCAATGCCAGGCCGTTGTGCATAAGGCTTTCGATTGTATAAGTAGCTCTGGCTCCCGCGAATTTTTCCTTTTCGGTTTTCTGCCCCTTTACAACCGGGATTGCAAGAACATTTTCACAGAACTCCGCATACACATTGAGCATCCTGATCGTCTCCTCCTGCGATTCTTCCGCAGTTGCATGCGCAGTATGGCCTTCCTGCCACAGGAATTCCAGCGTTCTCAGGAAAGGACGGGTAGTCTTCTCCCATCTGACGACGGAGCACCATTGATTGTAAAGCTTCGGCAGATCCCTGTAGGAATGAATAATATTGGCGTAGTGATCACAAAACAAAGTCTCTGAAGTCGGTCTGACACAGAGTCTTTCAGTCAGCAGTTCATTCCCGCCATGTGTTACCCAGGCAACTTCCGGCGCAAAGCCTTCCACATGATCCTTTTCCTTTTGCAGCAGACTCTCCGGGATAAACATCGGCATATATACATTTTCATGTCCTGTCTGTTTGAACCTGCTGTCAAGCCCTTTCTGGATGTTTTCCCAGATTGCATACCCGTATGGCCTGATGATCATACAGCCCCTGACGCTTGCATAGTCCACAAGATCCGCCTTTTTGATGACATCGGTATACCATTGTGTAAAGTCCTGATTCATTGATGTAATCTCTTCTACAAACTTCTTGTCCTGTGCCATAAAACCACTCCTCTGATATTTAATATGCCAATTTCCAGAAATATATTGTCTGCAAATAAAAAACCGCCCCTAAATTACTATAAAGGGACGGATTAACTCCGCGGTACCACCCAATTTGGATACCCAACTTGACAAGCCTTTATCGCTGCTTCTGCGGCAACCTCGTCGGCTGCATCTCGGGGGTGGGAAGAAAGGTTTCATCCTTTCGTAGTCCCGTCATCAACTCTCATTCATATTAGAAAACAGTATATTACATCCGGTTCCAGCTGTCAATACAGCGTTCATAATTAGGGTGCATAAAATAATCGTGCACCATATATTTACATTCAAGCCACTTTTAACTTATTGAATATAATTTTCTCAACCTCGTACCAGCGGTTA
>WSSedL1CaDRAFT_10000767_pt1 | contig 21412 bp, 14 predicted proteins | sample WetSurSL1Cattail_FD_9464 | JGI IMG/M metagenome (IMG submission 9464)
GGGAGCCGGTCGCGGCAGGCGCAGTCGTGAAGCCGGAGAATGTATTTTTCGCCATGCCCAATGTCGCCGGCCAGCTTGTGGCGCAGGATTTTGGCAAATACAAGAAGTACGCGGCGAAGACGGCGATTGCAGCCCATGGCGCGGTGATGGCCGACGCCGTCGAGGCACAGGACACGCGCCAGCAGGTGACCGAGATCGTGCGCGACGTGAAGGCGCTACTGAAAAAAAGCAAGGTGCCGGTGCCGGGTGAGTGCAGCCTCGAGATCTCGCACCACTACGGCCTCGATCAGTTTCGCAAGTTTGGACTGACGGGCATCACGATCGTCAATCGCGAGTACTGCAAGCGTCTGATGGTGGTGCTGGCCGGGCAGAAGCATCCCGAACAGTGGCATAAGCAGAAGGACGAGACCTACCACATTCTTTTTGGCGAGATCACGGTCTCGCTGGACGGCGAGGAGCAGACCCTCGGCGTCAACAAGGTGCTGACGATTCCGCGCGGCGTGCATCACTCGTTCTGGACCAAGACGGGCGCGGTGATCGAGGAGGTCTCCTCGGCCTATGCCACACAGGACTCCTGGTATGCGGACCCTGCGATTCATGCCAACCAGAACCGGAAGACCTTTGTGACCTATTGGCTGACGGTATGAAGACGCTGGTTTGGGATGTGGACGACGTGTTGAACGATCTGATGCGCGCCTGGTTCGAACAGGGCTGGCGCGCGGAACACGCCGAGTGCACGGCAGGCTATGCGGACCTGCGCAGCAATCCTCCTCATGAGGCTCTGGGTGTCACGCGACAGAGTTATCTGGATTCGCTCGACCGGTTTCGACTGACTGCGGCAAGCGATGCGTTGACGCCGGACGCGGAGCTGCTGGCATGGTTTGAAGCGCATGGGGCGAAGTTCCGCCATATCGCATTGACGGCGCGACCGCTGGAAACCTCGCCCTCGGCCGCTGCCTGGGTGATGCGCCACTTTGGCCGCTGGATACGCGTCTTTGCCGTGGTGCCCTCGCGGCCTCCGGCAGAGGCACCCGAGTATGACCGCGACAAGGGCGAGTTGCTGCGCTGGCTCGGCAAGGGCGATGCGCTGATCGACGACACACTGCGCAATCTCACCGATGCACGCGCGGTGGGCCTGGAAGCCTTCACCTGGCCTCAGCCCTGGAACGATGCGCGGGAAACCAAAACGGAGTTATTGCAACGGTTGTTGTGCTGGGCTGAGGAAGAGTCATGCAGGTCTCTGAGTATATAGCGAAGTTTTTGGTCGACCACGGGGTCGAGGATATCTTCATGCTTTCGGGCGGCGCGGCGATGCATCTGGTCGATGCCTTCGGCCGGCAGCCGGGATTGAATTATGTTTGCTGCCTGCATGAGCAGGCTGCCTCCTTTGCCGCGCAGGCCTATGGCGAGTACAAATCCTCACCGGGCGCGGTGTTGGTGACGGCGGGTCCGGGTGGAACAAACACCATCACGGGACTGGCCGCGGCGTGGCTCGATTCGACCCCGTGCGTCTTTGTCTCTGGCCAGGCCAAGCGTGCCGATCTGATGATTGGCCGCGGTGTGCGTTCGATGGGACCGCAGGAGGTGGATATCCTCGGCATCGTGCGTCCGCTTACCAAATATGCGGTGACGCTGCTTGATCCTGCACGCGTACGTTACGAACTTGAAAAGGCGTGGCACGAGGCTACGACGGGCCGACGCGGTCCGGTCTGGCTCGATGTGCCGCTCGATGTGCAGGCCGTCGAGGTGGATGCAACGCAACTGGCGGGCTACGTGCCCGAGGTTGTGGCATCGAAGGAAAATCTGCTCGACGATCAGGTAGCCAAGACTATCGCGCTGTTGAAAACAGCCGAGCGCCCGGTGCTGTTTTTGGGCGGCGGCGCGCGCACGGCATTCAATGCCGGACTGGTCGAGGCCGTGGTCGAGGCACTGCATGTGCCGACGCTGCTGACCTGGAAGGCGATGGACATGCTCGAGGAAGAGCACGCCTGTTTTTGCGGACGTCCCGGATCGATTGCCTCGCGCGGCTCGAATTTTACGCAGCAGAATGCGGACTGGATGCTGGTTGTGGGCGCGCGGCTGGACCGTCCGCAGGTGGCCTTCAGTCACCAGAATTTCGCGCGTGGCGCACGTAAGATTGTTGTCGATATCGACGCGCATGAGATCGCCAAACTCGACATGCCGATCGATGTCGCTGTCGAGGCGGACGCTACCGATTTTCTGCGCGAGCTTCTGCGACAACTGCGGCAGACCACGCTGCCGGATCACTCGCCCTGGCTGCGTACATCGAAGCAGTGGCTGGCCGAGTATCCGATGATCACGCCGGAGTTCTGGGCGCAGACCGGCACGGTGAACAGCTACGTGCTGATGGACGTTCTGTCGGATGCCTGCACGCCGGAGGATCTTCTGGCTCCGGGCAGCTCGGGCGCATGCAGCGATATTTTTCTGCAGTGTTTTCGCTTGAAGCGTGGCCAGCGCGTGGTGAATTCGCCGAGCCTGGGCGCGATGGGAACGGGGTTGCCGGGCACCATTGGAAGCTGCATCGCCAGCGGCGGTCGGCGCACGATCTGCGTCAATGGCGATGGCGGATTCCAGTTGAACATTCAGGATCTTGAAACAGTGCGGCGACTCGGGCTTCCGATCAAATTCTTCATCCTTGAAAACGGCGTCTATGGCTCGATTGTGGCGATGCAGAAGAATCACTTCAAAGGCCGGATGGTGGCCAGCGATCCATCGAGTCACCTGACCCTGCCCGATATTCGCAAGGTGGCTGCGGCCTACGGCGTGCAGAGCTTCGAGATTCAGGATCACAGCCGGATTCGTGAACAGGTGGCCGAGGTGTTGGCCAGCGAAGGGCCGGCAATCTGCGCGGTGCATATCGACATCGATCAGCCGACCTTGCCGCGTGCCACCTCGAAGCGGTTGCCTGACGGCAGCATCGTCAGCCTGCCGATGGAAGACATGGCACCGCCACTGCCGCGTGAGGAATTTCTGGCGCACATGATCGTGCCGCCGCTGGAGCCATGATACGGTGGTAGGCGAGAGGTAACGATGCAGTGCATAATTGCAGAAAAACTGGAAGAGGCCATTGCGGTTTTTGAGGCCGTGAAGGCAGATCAGCATCTGCTGGATACACTGGCAGCAGCGGCGAAGAAAACCGCATCCGTCTTGCGTGCAGGCGGCAAGCTGCTGATTGCCGGCAACGGTGGCAGCGCAGCCGACGCGCAACATTTGGCCGCAGAGTTTGTCTGTCGGCTTACCGTCGATCGGCCGGCGCTGCGCGCGATTGCGTTGACCACCGACAGCTCCTGCCTGACAGCGATCGGCAATGACTACGGCTACGACGATGTTTTTGCGCGGCAGATTGAGGCGCTTGGCCAGAAGGGCGATATCTTTCTTGGTATCTCGACCTCAGGCAATTCAAAGAACATTGTGAAGGCGCTGGCACTCAGTCACGAGATGGGGCTGACGACGATTGGCCTGAGCGGACATGGCGGAGGCAAGGTGGCTTCGCATTCTGATTACAGCATTGTGATTCCCTCGGCAATCACTGCGCATATTCAGGAATCGCATCTGGCGCTCGAGCACATCTTCTGCCATCTGGTTGAACGAGCCTGCTGTGGCGCGGAGTTTTTCGCGGATAAGCAGTAGCGTGCACGCACCAAGATCCCCCGCATGCGCTCTTCGTTGTGAAGAACGTTTGCGGGGGATCTCTGTTTGTGTGCGCGACGATTTTTTGAAATTTCGCTACGCCTTCCAGCGCAGATCTTCGCCCAATCGACCCGCTGCCAGATGCTCTTCGAGCACCTTCAGCCGGATGCAACTGGAAGCACGAAACTCCGCATCGTGAAAGTTCATGCGCAGCAGTCCGTCGCGCAAGCCGTCGATGGCCTTGGCCAGAGTCACGCGCGGAAGATGGTCCGGTGCTAGCCGCGTGAACAGAGAAAAGTCCACTTTGTAGGATCGCTTGTCGGGCGGCGCATCGCGGTTGATGGAAAGCGCGGTGCCGGGCAGCGCCTCGGCCACAGCCTCGGCTAACTCGCGCACCTGATAGTTCCAGATGTCGGAGCCGGTGTTGACGACCAGATTTTGTCCGCCCTGCTCTGCTGCGCGCGTTGCCGCCCACTCGATGGCGCGCGCCATGTCTTCGACGTGAATCAACGGGCGCCACGGCGTGCCGTCGCTGAGCACGGTGATCTTGCCCGAGGCCAGAGCACTGGCCACAAAGTCATTGAGCACCAGATCGAGCCGCAGCCGGTCCGACATGCCACAGGCGGTGGCGAAGCGCAGACAGGTGGTGGTCATCCGGCCCAGATCGGTCTCGGCCAGCGCCAGTTCCGTGTTCACCTTTGAGCGCGCGTAGGCGGTGAGCGGATTCACCGCGTTGGACTCGGTGCGTGGTGCCTCCGATGCACTGCCGTAGACGCTGCAACTGGAGGCGAAGACGAAGTTGCGCACTCCGGCATGCGCCGCCTTTTCGGCCAGCGCGAGGCTCGATCCATAGTTGATTTCGCCGGTGACAGACTCAAAGCGCTTGCCCATCGGGTCATTCGAGATGGCGGCCAACTGCACCACCGCGTCTACGCCTTCCAGCAAGGCTTCGGGAAGGTTACGCACATCGCCGAAGTGCTGCGCGTCGAGCGCGACCTCGGGCAGTCGCGGCGCACCTGTCAGGCAGTGCGCGAAAAATCCGCTGTCAAAGCCCTCAATGCGCGCTGCAGGAAGTTGCCGACGCAGGTGCTTGACCAGCACCGAACCAACGTAGCCCATGTTGCCGCTGACCAGAATCTTCATCGTTTCTCCTCATCACAAAAACTGCGCGGCGGCTTTCTGTCGCGCGAAAAATCATGCTGCATTTTTCATACATCTGTGTGCCAGCGCGCCGTGCGCCGGAGCGCCTCGGGCAGATCGATCCAAGCCGCAAGGCCCAACTCGGTGCGGGCTCGGCGCGTGTCGGGTACGTAGCGCGGCACGGGTGCGAGCGGATCGGTCTTCTGTCGCACCTCGATAGCCTCGGGCCGACCGAGTGTTTGCTGCACGGTCTTGGCCAGTGCACGAATGGAGAGCGCCTCCTCCGAACCCACGTTATAGGCGCGCAGCGATTGGCCTTCGAGCAGGATCGTCCACAGCCAGATGGCCAGATCGGCCGCATACAGATAGGAACGCAAAGGACGGCCATCGCCCTGGATGTGCATCGGCCGACCCGCCAGCGCGTCGCCGAGAAAATTGCCCACGGCAAAGTGCGCATCGAGTGGAAGGTGCGGACCGACGAAGGCAAAGCAGCGCGCGATCTGGTACTGCACCGTGCCTTCACGCGCGGCCAGCGCGCACAGATGCTCGGCCATGCGCTTGCCCTGTCCGTAGACCGTGCCCGCCACAAGCGGATCGGGCGCGCCATCGTAGTCTTCGCGCACGCGCTCGACGGTGTCTGGTTGACGGCCGTAGACAGCGCCCGAGCTGGTCAACAGAAACCGCCGTGTGCCGTGGCTCTGCGCAAGGGCGATCATGCGTGCCGTGCCGTCGACAATGGTTGAGAGCATCGCGCGGGGATCGTTGTCGGTCAGCTTCTGGCTGGCAGCGGTGGCGGCATGGATGACGCAGCCAAACTCGCCCGGGGGAAAGTCGAAGTGACGCACATCTCCGGCGAGAAGTTGCAACCCCTCGGCTCCAGCCAAGTGCGGTGCGTTACCAAGAAACTTCTCGGGTGCGCGGGAAAGTACCGTCAGCGAGGCCCTCAGATTGAGGGCACGATTGACGTGTAGAAAACTCTCAACCAGCCAGTGACCGAAAAATCCCGTGCCGCCGGAGAGAAAAACGTGTTCTCCGCGTAGCGGCTCCCACAACCTTTCCGTGTGCGCGAGAATGTGATCGAGATCGGCTGTGGCAAGCGGGGAGAACATGGCAGGTTCCTTCGTGTGAAGGCGGGCACAGATCAATCTGTGCCCGCGCATGGTTCTAGCGTTTCTCTGCGATAAATTTTCCGATGGTCTCGGCGATGTAGGCGAGCATCGGCGGCGTCAGGCCCGGAAAGACGCCAATCCAGAAGACGCGATTCATTGCGAAATCGCTGACGTCGAGCGGCCCGACGACGCGGATCTTCACATCGCGATAGGCGGGCTGGCGCAGCAGGTTGCCGCCGAACAGCAGCCGTGTTCCGATCTTGGCGCGGNTGAGTTCGCGCAGAAGATCTTCGCGGATGAACGGCGCACCTTCGCGCACGCCGAGCGGAAAGCCAAACCAGCTTACGTCTGCCTGCGGCTCGGTTTCGGGAAGGATCAGAAACTCCTGATAGGGCTCAAGCAGTGTGTAGAGAGCACGGAAGTTTTCCTTGCGGCGCTCGATAAAAGCGGGCAGCTTGTTCAACTGCGACAGGCCGACCGCGGCCTGCATGTCACTGACCTTCAGGTTGTAGCCAATGTGCGAGTAGGTGAACTTGTGATCGTAGCCGTAAGGAAGCGAACCGAGCTGCCAGTCAAAACGCTTGCCGCAGGTGTTGTCATGACCCGGCGGGCACCAACAATCGCGGCCCCAGTCACGAAAGCTTTCGACCAACCGGCCCAGTTGCGGATCGTTGTTCACCACGCAGCCGCCCTCGCCCATGGTGATGTGATGTGCGGGATAAAAACTGAAGGTGGCCAAGTGGCCAAAGGTGCCAAGCAGGCGTCCGTTCCAGCGCGAGCCGAGTGCATCGCAGCAGTCCTCGATGAGCCAAAGATCGTGCCGACGCGCGAAGTCCACGACCGCGTCGACGTTGAAGGCATTGCCGAGCGTGTGCGCGAGGATGATGGCGCGCGTCCGCTCGGACCAGGCCTCTTCGAGCCGCGCAACATCAACATTGTAGGTGCCGGGCCGAATGTCGATGAAGACCGGAACGGCGCCATTTTGCAGAATGGGATTGATGGTTGTGGGAAATCCTGCGGCGACCGTGATGACCTCATCGCCGGGTTTCAAGCGGCGTTCGCCGAGAGTCGGCGAGGTCAGCGCGGAGATGGCGACCAGATTGGCCGAGGAGCCGGAGTTGACCAGACGCGCCTCGCGCAGGCCCAGAAACTTGGCGAACTTATGCTCGAACAGATCGGCGAAACGGCCTGCCGTCAGCCAGAAGTCGAGTCCCGATTCGACGATGGCCTGCAGATCGGCCGCATCAAAAAAACGGCCAGAGACGGGGACGGCGGACTCGCCGGGCACGAAGGGGCGCGTCGCGAATGCCTCTTGATAGTACTCGGCCGTGAGTTCGGCAATGGTCGCGCGTAATTGCTTTTTCTTTTCTTCACTCATCGAAAACTCCTCATCAGAGCATTTCTTTTGATGCGTAGGATCTCCTCAGGGGAGAGGTTCTAGGCGTGGGCCGCACGTTGGTTTGGCGAGGATGCGATGCGTTTGACGATGCGCGGCGGAATCGCATGGAGCGTATCGTCCCACAGCTTCCAGGGCGCCTGCCCGCTCGTCCACAAACCTTCGAGCACGCCCTTGTCATACATGGTGTCCATCGGTTGCCAGAAGCCATGATGCTTGTAGACCGAGACCTCGCCGTCGCGCGTGAGATGCTCCATCGGGTCGCGTTCCCAGACCGTCGTGTCGTCGCCCAGATATGAGGCCACCTTCGGCGAAAGAACGAAGAAGCCGCCGTTGACCCACTGACCGTCACCGGCCGGTTTTTCGGCAAAGTTGAGCAAGCGGCCCTTGGGGCCGATGTGCAGCGCGCCGAAGCGGCCCTTGGGCTGAATCGCGGTCAGCGTTGCGAATTTGCCGCTCTGCTTGTGAAAGTCGATCAGTGCGCCAATGTTGACATCTGCCACGCCGTCGCCATAAGTGAAGCAGAAGGCCTCGTCGTTTTTGACGTATGGAAGAACGCGGCGCAGTCGGCCGCCGGTCATGGTGGCCGCGCCGGTATCGACCAGCGTGATGCGCCAGGGCTCGGAGAAGCACTGGTGATACTCGATGGCATTGCGTGCCAGATCGATGGTCAGATCACTCGAATGCAGAAAGTAATCTTTGAAATACTCTTTGATCATCGCGCCCTTGTAGCCCAGGCAGATGATGAACTCGTTGATGCCGTAGTGCGAGTAAATCTTCATGATGTGCCAGAGAATCGGCTTGCCGCCAATCTCGACCATCGGCTTTGGTCGAAGCACGGTCTCTTCGCTCAGACGACTGCCCAAGCCTCCTGCAAGAATGATTGCCTTCATGCTGCTCCCCCCTCTTTCCTCCGGCGGCAGACCAGTTGCAGCAAAGAGGCTGGAGTTCCGGCAACCTCGGTCTGCAACGTCTTTACCGCCACTACTTCCAGCCCGGCGTTTTCAACCAGCCGTGTCATCGATTTTTTCGAATAGAAATTGATGTGTTCGTGCCAGTGTTTCTTCCGTGAGGGCAGTTGATCGGCGTGATTGCGCATCAGCTCTTCGAGCGGAATCTCGATATAGAGAATCGAATCCTCGCGCATCACCTTCGCCATGTCGAACAACAGATCCGAGGGATAGGGCACATGTTCGAGCACATTGCTGCAGACAATCAACGAGTAGTCGCGTGTGGCGATCTCTTCCCTGCTGACGCGGCGTGCGCCCTCGATCACAGGCCTGCCACTGATGTCGTAGATGTCGAGGCACTCCGCTTGCTTTTGGAAGGGGGTATTCTGTCCCGTATCGCCGCCCCAGTCCAGTACCCGAATCGGTGTGGAGAGAAAGGGTTTCAGAAACTGCTCGATCTCCGCAATGTATTCGATGCCATCCTGTAACTTGCCGTTTTTGAGTTTGTAACCTGGTTCGTATAACTCGCGTAGATTCGTGTAGTCTTCGCCACGATAGTTGTCGTAGAGGTTTGCGAGTTCAGACGAAGAAAAGCGGAGATCAAGAAAGAGGAATCCGCACTCTGTGCAGTAGAGCGATTTGCAGATCGAATAGGCATGACCACTTTGGATAGTTCGTAGTCCCCAACTCTCGTCAATCGTGACCGGGGTCCATCCGAAGATGCGATGCGCGAGGAACGGCATCAAAATTGCCGGCGAGGATTGCAGGTGTTCACTGCCGCAGCAGACACACTGCGTTGCGACGTGATCTCGCCTGAGTTGTGCGAAATCGAAGAAAGTGCACGATGTGTCGAAGGTTGCCGGCATTGGGAGACAGATCCTTTCCTTGCGCGTTTTCTCTAGTTGCACTCAAGCGATTGCGGGGGCCAGCAGAAGAAATCCTGTGCATCGGCGGGCCGTTGCCGCATCTGGTCGAGCTTGGCCAGCGAAGCCCAGTCGATCATCCTCTGCAAGTAGTTGCGCATGGTGTGCTGCGTACGATAGGCGGCGGAAACTTCCTTGCCCATCTCCACGGCCTCATCACGATGTGCGAGCACCCAGGCGACCGTCTCCTGAATGCTTTCCTTCTGGTAGCAGTAGGTGAACCGCTCGACGTGCGGCAGCGTGTTCAGATATTGCTGGCGATTGGTGATGCAAAGCCCGTGCGCTCCATACGAACGCAGCACGCGGTCATGCGCTCGCGAACTGGTGTTGGGTGACATGTCCATGGTGGCCACCGCACCGCGCAGCAGTCCCTTCGACTTTTCAAAATCGCACTCGTCGATGTAGTTCACCTTCGAGCCGGAGAAGTCGATGTGGCTCCAGTTGTTGCCGCGAATCTCGACGGGAAGATCCTTGAGCGCTTCGACCAGAAAACTGCATTTGTAGGCGCGGATGTAATCATCCAGCTGCGAGATGAAGAAGAAGCGCAGCTTGAGCATCGGCTCAATGTCAAAACCTCGGTCGGCAAAGTAGCGCACCACGAGATCGTCGATCTGCTCACAGGCGCCGTCGTCCATGTGCTGTTCGAGTTCTGCGGCCATCTCCAGCATCGAGCGCAGTTGAAAGGCATCGAGGTTGTTTGTCCACATCCGGCGCAACGCCGCGGGATCTTTTCCGTTCTTCAAAAACAGCAGAGGGCCATTTCTGCGCGCCTTCCAGTCGATAGCTCCAAGGCCCACCTCGTCGATTACCGGAGGATCGACGGTGCCCACTGGCCCATTCAGTTTTGGAAGACGCAACCGAAGTTGCCGATGTTCATCGAAGCCATAGAGGCTGACAAAGTTCGGCGAAGGCATCACATGACGATCGAAGAAATATGCAGGAGAATCGCCGTGAATGGTCACATAGGGAACGCGCATGTTTTGCCATAGATTGTGGCTCTGCTGGTTTCCGTCGCTCACCTGGAAATTCATGCCCATCGAGACAAAGGAGTAGACAAAGCGCGTATGGACGGGATCAATCCTGCGCAGAGCTTCGAAGAGTTCTTGCTGTGGAAGCAACAGGCTGAGCTCTACCCACTCGAGGCCCAGTTCCCTGAATCCGTGCGCAAAGCTGCGCCCGAGGCCTTCCAGTGCTCCGCCGCGTGTCGTTCCTGAAAGAAAAATCACTTTATCCATGTGCGAGCTTGAAAAGATCTCCTCCGGGTCACAGTTAAACAGAGGGCGTCCGTGTTCATGGCGCACCCTTCCAGGGAGATGCAATGCAAATGACGTGCCAGAAATTACTGACATCCTAAGAGACGACTAACGGTGACTATCTTGTGCAAGGACAGTGGGAGCCGAAGTGAGTCTGTATGTGGAGGGTGAGAGCGCAAAGATGGCATGGTTGGCGATCTCTAATGTTTGAGAGCTGAAATGGGCTATCGTCGTGCCTTGATGGCAACAGGACCTATGTGATGAGCCGACACAAAACCATTCCCTTGATTCCGCCTTCGCGCAAGAAAACTGCTCCTGCGGCAATGTCGGTTGCAGGTCTGTACCGGGTGGCGGTGTGCCATCACAATGCCGGGCGCTTGCGCGAGGCCGAGCAATGCTATCGCACGATTCTCGCGGTGCTGCCGAATCACGCGGACACTCTGCACCTGCTTGGGGTGATCGGCCAGCAGACCGGAAACTACCGCGCCGCGGAATCCATGATCCGCAAGGCGATTGCTTTGAATGGCAGCGCGGCCGATTATCACTGCAATTTGGGCAGTGCCCTGCAGGCGCAGCAACGGATGGAAGAGGCTGCGGCGAGTTATCAGGAGGCCTTGCGGCTTGCCCCCGCTCATACAAAAGCAGAAAACAATCTTGGCAATACGCTGTTGGCACTGGGCCGCACAGAGCAAGCCATTGCGCACTACACGCACGTATTATCGGTTCGTCCACAGGATGCCGATGTGCACAATAATCTGGGAAGCGCGCTTGAAACCGCAGAGAGAATCGACGAGGCGATTGCCAGCTATAAACATGCACTGGCTCTTGATGCAGGGCACGCACAGGCGAGCTTTAATCTCGGTCGCTTGTACCATGAACGTGGTGAGTTGGAGCGTGCCGAAATGTTCTATCGCCGCTCGCTTGCCGTGCGGCCGAAGTACGCCGAGGCCTACAACAATCTGGGCAATCTGTTGCGTGCGATGGAACGGCCTGAAGAGGCGTTGGCTTGTTACCGGCGCGCGATTGCGCTCAAGCCCCATGATGCCGCTTTGCTGAACAATCTTGGCAATCTTCTGCGGGAAGCAGGCCAGCTGGAGGAGGCTTTGGCCTGCCATGGAAGAGCGCTTCGTCTGAAGCCCGATTCCTTGCATGTGGCTCTTGCCTGCGCCGATACGCTTGAGCAGTTGGGAAAGTTGCGCGAGTCCGCAGGGATGCTTGCGCGGATGGCCACAGTCGTGCCACACAATGCTGAGCTCTTGCGCGGGTGGAGCAATGCCTTGCGCAAGTTGGGTCTTCTCGATGAAGCCAGTGAACACTGTCGTCAGGCACTTGTGCTTGATCCTGAGGATGCCGATGCGCATTTGCTGCTTGGCAATATTCTTTATGACGCGGGGATGGTGGAAGAGGCGATGACCTGCTACCGGCAGGCAATCACGCTGCGTCCCGAATATGCCATGGCGCATTTGAATCTTGCCATGACCGAACTGAAAAGCGGCCATTACGAAGAGGGGTGGAAGGAATACGCGTGGCGCTGGAGGGTGAAGGCGGCTGCGGCGCATCGGCGCACATTTGTACAGCCGCTCTGGAACGGAGAGCCAATCAAGGGTAAGCGCATTCTGCTGTACAGTGAGCAGGGGCTGGGCGATTGCGTACAGTTTTTGCGCTATCTGCCGCAGGTCTGCGCCGCCGGTGGCAAGATCGTGCTGGAGGTGCCGGGTGCAATGCGACGACTGGCGGCAGAACTCGACGGCATCGATGTCCTGGTTGTCTCTGGAGACACGCTACCTGCCTTTGACGTGCAGCTTCCGTTGATGAGCCTGCCGCTTGTTTTGGGAACGACAGTTGATACGATTCCAGCGGAGATTCCATACCTGAAAATTCCTGAGCATGCTCGGCACAAGGCCGCGCAATGGACGTGGCCCGAGGATGGAATGCAGGTGGGCATTGTTTGGGCAGGTTGTGCGACGCATAGTAACGATCGATGGCGTTCAATGCCGCCTTCTCGTCTTGCGCCGCTTGTGTCACGGCACGGTGCGCATTTTTACTCGTTGCAAGTAGAAAAGTCTTCACAGAAAAATATGGATGCTGTCGTAGACCTGGCTCCGGCGATTGTGGATATGGCGGACACGGCGGCGTTGATCGAACAGCTCGACCTTGTGATTACGGTCGATACGTCGGTGGCGCATCTGGCGGGCGCACTGGGAAAACCCACATGGATACTGCTTTCCCGCAATGCTGACTGGCGTTGGGGCATGGAGGCGAGCACAACCCCCTGGTATCCATCGGCGCGTCTCTTCAGGCAACATGTGCTTGGTGACTGGGCAGATGTGGTGCACGATGTCACGAGAGCACTCGATGAGTTCAGAACTTCTAGAGAGAAATAATGCCAGACTGCAAGGCCACGACAATGGCCTCTGTGCGATCGCTCACATCCAGTTTTTCCGTGATGTGATTCAGATGATTGCGTACGGTGAACTGGCTGAGGCCGAGCGTGGTTGCCACTTCCTTGTTGGTCAGCCCGCGTGCCACCAACTCCAGAACCTCACGCTCGCGTTCACTTAAACCAACCGACATTGTACGTTGCGAAAGTTTTTCGGCAATGCGTCGCGGAAAGGTTTGTTTTCCGGCATAGACGGTTTTGATCGCCTTGAGAATCTCATCGGCGGAGGATTCCTTGTGAACGTAGCCCTGCGCTCCGGCTTTGACGGCGGCGTAGATCTCCTCGTCGAACTCAAAACTTGAAAGTACGATGGAGCGCACCTGGGGCGCGTCCGTCGCCAGCCTCCGCAGCGTCTCGACACCGGAGAGCTCTGCCATGTGCAGGTCAACGAGCACAATATCGGTAGGCATTTTCTGTAATTGTTCGAGCGCGGACCTTCCATCGCCGGCTGTGCCAACGACCTCGATTCCCTCCTGCATGCCTAGCAGGGCGCTCAGGCCAAAGCGGACGATGGGGTGATCGTCAATCATAAAAATGCGAATGCTCATGGCATGACTCCCTGCATGACAGCACATGCCGAGGAAGGCAATTGTCTGCGCTTCTCATCATAGAGAAGAAGAACGAGCGATGGAAGGCTACGGAAGAGATTTTGTCTTTGTGGTGCCACCTTTCGCCATGTTTTCCAAAGTTAGTTCGATAAAATCAACAGTCGCATATTCGCGGAAGTCCCCCTCTGCGCTGATCAATTCCGCGCGCATGTCGGGCGTGGCGCGCAACCGAAGTTGATCGTCTGGTTCGATGCGTACTCCGTGCACGGTGAATCGGGCGGCGGTTTGTCCGTTGGGCAGCGGGTCGAACTGCGCAGGAGGCAGGGTGTCATCCGCGCGCCAGTTTGCGATGATTTGGTTGTTCCGCAGCAGTTCAAAATGCGATGCACCACGCCAGGTGTCGTAGTAGGCAATGCTGACGGTGTAGGTACCTGCGGGGCGATTCAGCCTTGCCGCGAGCGTGCAACCAGCGGCAAGTTTACATTCCATCGCCGTTCCGCCGGAGGCCGTTTCCCATGGTGTAACGGCACGGGGCTGATAGCCGGTCGCGGTCATGGCTTCGGCTTCGATGCGGTCTGGATGATGTCCGACACGACCCAGCGCGTCGTCAATGCCCGATGCGCGATGGAACCAGTCGTTGATGGCGTCGCGCCAGACCTGCGCATGACCAGCCTGATAGCGAAACAGCTCCAGCACCTGTGCGAACCGTTCTTCGTCGATGTGACCTTTGAGCGCGAGCCAGCGCGTTGCATCACTGGCCGCTGCCTGTGCGCTGTCGTAGTGTGTGTCGTAGATTGATTGCACGAGCGTCTTTCCGCTGTGCAGGCGATAGTCGTAAGGCACGTGATGGAAGAACAGCAGCAGATCGTCGGGGCAGGTCGCGAGAGACTCATAGAGTTCCGCCAGCTCCGGCGGATATTGTTGAATATAGCCGGAGCCTTTTGCCGTACGTTTCATACCGATACCGTGTTCATCGGCGCGGAACCACTGTCCCCATCCATTGCGCTCCGCAGATTCAATGCCGGGGCCGAAGTGATAGCCGAGAATGTTCGTGAGTGTGCCCATGCCGTTCGGGCCGGTGTAGCCCTCGTAGACGTGCCAGCTCTCGCGTTGCATGGCGTTGATGGCGGCAACGACAGTAGCTTCGTTGCCCCAGGTGAGCCGCGTCCAGTCGTCGAGGATTTTCTCGAGAGGCGTATCAGGATTCCAGGCCAGGCGGCCGAAGCCGTAGAGATTCGCCATTGCCATGGGATGATGCAGCCAGTTGCTTTCAAGTCCGACGTTAGTGACGGAGACGAATCCACTCAGTCGCGGATGTCCATCGTGTTGCGGAAAGGCGCGGCCGGTGACGATGGCGCGGACGGTGGTCGCACGATTGTCTGCGCGCAGATCGGTGTCGAGCACCCATTTCCACATGCTCGGAAGCCAGACCATGTGCCGTTGCTGGCCGGTATACTCCTGCGTTGTTTGTAACTCGATGGCGACGTTGGTATGGTGTAGCGCCGAGAAGAGTGGACTGACGGGCTCGCGCGCCTGAAAGTCAATTGGTCCTTCTTTAATCTGTATGACGACATTCGGTTCGAACGCGCCATCGTAGCGTGCGAAGTTATCAACGCCCGCACGCGCACGATCTGCCTTTGGATCGCGCCAGTCAAGATGATTGTTGTAGACAAAGCCACGATAGAGCACGACGCCACCGTGAGGCGCCAGTGCGCGTGCCAACACATTGGCCGCGTCGGCCGGGTTACGTCCATACTGCGCCGGACCTTTGCGTCCCTCGGAGTCTGCCTTTACCGTGAAGCCGGCAAAGTCAGGAATCAGCGTATAAATTTCATCGACTTTATGCTGCCACCACGCTGCCACCTGCGCATCGGCCGGATCAAAACTGCTGAGACCGCCGACAGTTTGTGGACTGGCGAGATCGACGCTGAGTGCCAGTCGCACGCCCCATGGGCGAAAGGCATCGGCGATCCGCGCAAATTCATGCAGATGTTCGCTGGTCAGAAGATCCAGATCGGCATTGACATTATTGACGGTGCATCCATTGATGCCAACGGAGGCCAATAGCCGTGCGTAGGCTGCAACTCGACTTAGATCATGGCGTACATGACCGTTGTCAAAAAAAATGGATCGACCCGCATAGCCACGCTCGATGCTGCCATCCAGATTGTCCCATTCATTGGTCCATCGTATTGCGGCGGCGGCGTGTTCTTCCTGATGATCCGGAAGAGTTCGCTCTGCACCGATTTCTTCAAGCAGGCGAAAGACACCGTATAACTCTGCTTGCGGACTGTTGCCGCGAATAAAAATCTGTTCGCCATGCGCGGTGTGTTTGGTGTCAATGGAGTAAGCCTCGATGAGGTTTTTCGCGGGCGCAGACGAAGAGGCGCTTGTGGCGGCTTCAATGACGATGGCACTCGATCGCTGCTGCTGTGCAGAGGAGAGAACAAAACTGCGGCCAAGCATGGAGGTAAGTCCACGGCGTAATTCTTCGCCTGCGAGTTTTTCTGTGGGGCTGTTGCCAGTAATCACAATGGAGGAAGGAAGAGAGGCATAGCGGGACGAATCCACAGGAGCATAGCGCAGCCATGCTGCGGCGCCGTCTTCTGCCCAGCAACAGGCCGCACTGGTCCACAGAAGCGCCAGAAAAATTCGGGCGATACGCATTATAGGTGCTCTCCGGATTGCAATCTTGTCTTGTTGTCATGGATCAGCAGGTTGATCGAAACGCCTTCACCCATGCGCCGATATCCCTCTGGAGAAGGATGCAGATGATCGCCGGAATCCACCTCTGGGCTCAGATGGCCGGGATGAAGTGGATCGGAGAGAATGCTGTCAAAATCGATCACTCCATCGAACGCACTTCTTGCGCGAATCCACGTATTGAGCTTCAGACGATCCTGTTCGGTACGCTCCGATGGGTGATAGTAATCGGATCCAAGAAACGGAGTGAGCGTTCCACCTATGATGCGTCGACCGTGCGCATGCGCTTTTGCGGCCATCTGCGTAAAGGCCTGTTCAAGGCTTTCAACCAAGGCATCATGTTCTGCTTGTGTGTGCTCTGCAACGCGATCCAGACCACCAATATCATTGATGCCTTCAAATAGAATGATGGTTTCTGTTTCCGGTGCATTGAGTGCATCGCGCTCGAATCGCTGTACCCCGCTTTGTCCCAGGCATTCGTGCAGCACGCAGTTGCCACCGATGCCAAGATTGAGCACGCCGATTCCACGCGGAGCTAATCGTTGCGCAAGTACATCGGTCCAGCGATTGTTGGCATCGTCGGTTGCGCCGCGTCCGTCTGTAATGGAATCGCCGAAGGCGACAATATTTCTTTGTGGTGTATCTGCCTCCACGTCAACGGCGGAAAGAAAATACCAGTGCGCAAAGCGCTCGGCTTCACCGATCGTTTCTTCGTTCGCATGAGATCCAGGTTGCAGAAAACTGGTTGCCCGCGCTCCGCCATGCGTTGTTGCGCAGGCAGGTGCATGGTCGATCTCCATTGTTACCGTCAGACTTGAAAGCGCCTGCATGGGCAGCGGAATTGTGTCGCTGGCGGATTCTGTTCCGGCGGGCAAAGTTACTTTCGTGGCGCCATGGAAGCGCACGGTAATGCTGCTTCCCTTCTCGATTGTGCCGGGAATTCCGGCAGTGGCGCGGGCCACGGTCACAGAGCGCAGTGCAAGTTCCTGCTGACCGAAGAGGTTTGACAATCGCAGGCGCAGCTGAGACCCCCCGATAGATAAGTGCACGGTTTCACGTAATGTTGCTCCAGAAAATGTCTGCCGTGGCAACTGATCGCGCATGCATGCAGCCTGTTGTGCCGAACGCCAACTCCCAGCCCATGTTGGTGCGTGCTGTGCAAGTCCTGCTTGTTGGCCGCACGCGACAAAGAGAAAGAACGCCAAGGCAACTGTCAAATATTTTGTGTGCATGCTATCGGCTCCCGGTGCGTTCCTGCTCGTGGGTGTACATGGTTACGTGGTAAATCTTTACCTGTTGTGGGTCCATGTCCAACTCACGACCCTGGTTCGATTCGTCTCCATTGAGTTGGCGAATAGTGTGCCATGCGCTGTTCTTGCGTTCGACAACCTCTATGCGCGCAATGCCGGCAATGCGGTTGTCCGTGTCAGGATCGCGCGTGATGGCGGTCTTGAGACCGATGCCGAGCACGTAAAAATCATCCTTTGAGGACTGAAGAACCAGCATGGCGCCGTCGTTATTCAGCAATGCGTTGCTGGGCCAGGCGGTGCGCAGGCGCGCTGTCCATAAGTAACCTCCAAGGGAAACTGTCTGCGAAGGCCGAAGACCGTTCGCATGCAGAACGAGCCCACGTGATGGGGAGGCTTCCAGAAGGGGCGTTATGCTTTCGAGTGCGCTGTTGATCTGCGTGATCAGAGAAGTCGAATTCTTTTCCGCGTTTTCGTCATCGATTCCAAAGGGAGAAAAGCCGAGTGCATGTGCCTCGCCATAGGCATAGAGTGCGTTGAAGGGGGCCTGATCGAAGCGCGTTTCTGGGATGAAGATGGGGTTATGCTCTCCTTGATACCGCTTGACCCAATGGGCGAAATCCAGCCAGTAAATGTCTGGCGAAAACATATCGATGTGCGTGGCAACGGCGCGATAAATGTCAAGGTTATATGGATGCGGCCCGCCGCTGGGATACTCACCGGAGCGTTCTGTGACTGCCGGTAGTTGCGCATTGGTATAAAGCGGTAGTGCATATGCGTGCTTGCCTGCCGCAGCTACTTTTTCGACAAACGCCGCGTAACTCCAGGCCATGAAGGCTTCATTTGCATACTCACCGAAGGTAGCGCGCCATGTTGTTCCGGCAGGATTAAATTGTGCGGATAACTCAGGAGCGAGCGCGCTTTTTTGCGCGACCAACTTTTCAATCAGAGATCGGGGTGGCGCTGCGTTGAATAGTGCATTGGCTTCGGGAGAACGGTCACGTCCTGCACCAAGGTAGCCGATTTCGTTTTCTACCTGCACCATCAGAACCGTCTGCGCGGCACTGTCTTTTTCGCGTACATGCGCAAGCAACGCAGCAAAGGCGCGACTGTCACTGGCGACGGTTTCCTTGCCGAAGGTGGAAAGGATTTCGAGTTGCTGCCCGTCGGCAGACAGTGCTCGCGGAAAGCGCTTGGTATCTGCCTTGACCCATGCGGGCGTGTAGTTTGAAAACGCGTTCTTCCAACTTCCGAACCAGAGCAGGACCAGATGTTGCTGTTGGTCGCGTGCCACGTCGATCCAGTGATCGAGGATGTTGAAATCGTACTTCCCTTCCGTTGGTTCGATCTGCTCCCAGGCTACGGGAATTAACGCAGTGTTCATGTGCATGGCACGCAAGCGCGGCAACACTGTGTCGGCCTGCTCTGCCGTACCCGCCGACGAGTTACCAATTTCTCCGCCGAGTACCAGATAAGGTTTTCCCTGAAGTAACAAGTGACTGGCGCCATCTTTTATCTGCAATTCAGGTAGAGCAGGTGTTTGCGCTGCAAGAGTGAGAGGCAATAAAGCACTCAGAAAGGTCAAGGCAACAGCACGGCGCATACAAACTCCTTACGGAAGATGGAAAGGCGAAACTCCCAAGAAGACGGACTTTCCGTCTTCTTGGGAGGAATGAATTTTCGGTTTGTGGTCTGTTAAAAGCTGATACGTCCGCTCAGGCGCAAACTGCGATTTGAGTTAGAGGTGGTGATGAGTCCGAAAGTGGAAGAAGTTACCGTAGTCGACGGGTTGGCGAACTGCGGCGTGTTGGTGATGTTGAATGATTCGGCGGCGAACTCAAACCTAACCGAACTCCAGATGGGGAAGGTCTTTTTGAGACCTGCATCCAGATCGAAGTAGCCAGGCCCACGCACGCAGTTACGTCCGGCAGTGCCGAAGCGCGGCGTAGAAGCGGTGGAAGAGGTGACATCGGCGAATGCCGCTGGGTTGAGGTAACGGAAGCCGCTGCCCGAGTAGTTGCGGCCCGAAAGGGTCATGTTCACGCCAGCCACGCGATCAGCGACCGTGGTGTTGCCATAGGCACTGAAGGCGTTCGATCCTGTGATGGTCAACGGCGTGCCACTGACGCGGCTGAGTGCAGTGCTGAGCTTCCAGCCGCCGACAATGTAGGCCAACGGTCCAGAGGTGAAGTACTTCTGGTCACGTCCGAAGGGCAGGTTATAAATGGTCCACCACTGGAAGTTATGCTTGCGGTCGTAACCTGCCAGCGACCAGTTGCGATTCCAGTAGGTCGGGTAGGCAAAGGTCAGGCCGCTGGCCTGGCTGTTGTCGGAGGCGTTCTGTGCTTTCGAGAATGTGTAGATGATGCCCGTCGCGCCGTGTATATCGGAGCTACGCGTTAGCTGCGTCTGCAGACCGTGGTAGCGTGAACCGCGGAAGGGCTGCAGGGCATTGATGTCTGAGTCGTTGGTTCCGGTGCCGTAGGTCGAGTTCAACAAGCGGCCCGCTGTTCCGCCTCCAGGATATGAGGCGTTGATGTTGACGGAGCTTTGCTGACGCACGGCGTGTGTACCCACATAGGCCACGCTTGCGACGAGGTGCAGAGGCAGTTCACGTTGCACGGAGATGTTATCGCTCTGAATATAACCGCGGCGGAAGTCCTTCGGAATGGTTACCGTAGAAATGCTGGAAGGAAGTGCGATGGACCCCGAGCTGATGTCGGGCAGCGTGAGAGTGGGAATACCGACCTGCGTGGTGGTGCTCTGCAGCCCGGTGTTCAGGCTGGTTGCTGCGACATAGCTATTGGCACCGGTAACGCTGGTTGTTACCGCTGCGGGGTAGGCCTGCAACAGTCCGCGTAGCGTATCAGGGTCAGTTGTAATGCCGAAGCCGCCGCGAATGACAGTCTTGTTGTCGAGACGATAGGAGATGCCGAAGCGAGGTACGATCATGCCCCAGCCGTTGCTGATGCCCGCATGTTGCGCCGTGCTGCCCTTGCCACCGACCAGTACCGTGCCGACGGTGTGCGTGCCATAGGTGGAATCGGCGACGGTGGAGCGAATGCTCGGATCATAGAGTACGGAGCCGAAGTGGTCGCCGACCGGGATCGGATAGTACTCGTAACGCACGCCGTAGTTGAGCGTGATGTCGTGCGTTAGTTGGAAGGTGTCCTGTGCGTAGAACGCAAATGTAGAGTAGCGCAGCGGTTCAGGATTGAAGCTCTGCACGCCCTTCTGGTACTGGGTTGCCTGACCGAGCAGGAAGTCGGCGAAGGAGTTGATGTAGCTGATTGTCGCGCCGGATGCGGCGGTAGCGCCTCCGCCGAAGATGAATGAACCGCGTGGAGTTGAATAGCTTCCCGAACCTGGCTGAATGTGGTTGATGGCCGCGTGCAGATATTCACCGCCGAAGCGAATCGCGTGTTTGCCATGAATCCAACTGGCATTGGCGTTGGCCGTGTACTGGTTGTCCTTGAACAGGAAGGGGCTGCCGCTGTTGGCATTGCCCAGACTAGCGTAGGTGGTGAAGTAGAAGCCTGGAATGCCAGCATAGTAGCTGCTGCCGCTCCAATTGGTTCCTGGAATTCCGAGCGTGCTGGTTCCGTAATCGCCCAGCGAGAAATCATCCGAGTTGGCACCTAGGCGCTGGCGGGTAAATCCTGCGTTGGCATCCATCAGAAAGTTTGCTGTGAAGCCGTGCGTGAAGCCAAGGCCAACATTCTGAATGCGGCCCGTGGCATGGCCCGGTTGACCGCCATCCCAGGTGCCGCCGCCTGGGTTGAAGCCGAAGACTTGCGGATCGGAGATGTCGCTCGGCGAAATGCTGTAGTGACCAAAGAAGCTGGTCATCTGCGTCGGCGTATAGTTGATCTTGGTGTCATAGTTTTCGCGCTCAAAGGAATTGACGGCGGTGTTGGTGTAGTTGTTCGTGAGTGCGCCGGCTGCGCCGGCATTCGGCGCTGGCAGCTTGGCGAGCAGAGTGCTGGCTGCCTTCGAGATGCGGGCCGAGGAGATTATGTTGCCAGTGAACTGTGTCTTGCCCGTTCCGGTGG
>WSSedL1CaDRAFT_10000768_pt1 | contig 21393 bp, 11 predicted proteins | sample WetSurSL1Cattail_FD_9464 | JGI IMG/M metagenome (IMG submission 9464)
CGGTAGCCGATTGTTTAGCAAGACAGTAAACAGCGTCATCCACGCCATTGACCGTTGCGGAGCCAATTGGCTGCCAAACGCTGCCGTTCCATTTTGCTATATAGTTAGCTGAAATTCCGCCTATTGTTGTAAAATACCCCCCGGCATAAACGTCTGAACCATTTACTGCTATTACATTAACATCGCTATTAGTTGTTCCGTTACCCAGCGCAGACCAGTTAGAGCCGTTCCATTTTGCTATATAGTTAGCTGAAACTCCGCCTATTGTTGTAAATTCGCCGCCTGCATAAACGTCTGAACTATTTACGGCTATTGCATAAACCACGCCATTAGTCATTCCGTTACCCATAGCAAACCAGTTAGAGCCGTTCCATTTGGCTATACGATTAGCTTGAATTCCGCCGATTATTGTAAATTCTCCCCCGACATAAACGTCTGAACCATTTACGGCTATTGCATAAACAGCGCCATTGGGGTTACCCATCGCAGACCAGGAGGTTCCGTCCCATTTGGCTATGCCGTTTGCTTCAATTCCGCCTATTTTTGTAAATTCGCCTCCGAAATAAACATCAGAACCGTGTGCGGTTATTACATAAATAAATCCATCAGCGCCGCCAAATGCCGACCAGGAAGAGCCATTCCATTTTGCTATACGGTTAACTGCAACTCCGCCAATGTTAAAAATTTCGCCTCCTACATATACGTCAGAACCGCTTACTGCTATCCCGTTAACCACATCGGTAGTTCCGCTGCCCAACGCAGACCAGGTTGTTCCGTTCCATTTGGCTATATGGTTAGCTGAAATTCCGCCCATTGTTGTAAAATCGCCAGCGACATAAATATCTGAACCGTTTACGGCTATGGCTCTGACTAAGCTGTTATCAGCGCCAGTTCCTAAAGCAGACCAGTTAAATGTTGACGGCGTAAAATTGACCAATATGCCTGTAGTAGAAGGCGGAGTGAAAGTTAGCGCCGCGTCATTATTTAAGGCGTCCTTTATAGTTCCGCCGTTTAGAGTAATGCTGCCGACTATAGCAATTCCGTCTCCGTCAACATCGCCTGAAGCTAAAGTATACCGGAACACCAGAGCAGTTGTAGCGCTTCCTGAAACATATACCGCGTGTACTGTGTTGCCGCCAATTGTTAAAGTCAGATAAGGAGAACTGGTTACTGTAACCGCCCGGCTGAAATTAACTGTGAAATCTATGTTCTGCCCGGTTGTGTAAGTTCCGTTAGACGGAGCAGAAACGCTGGTAATACTTAAATGTCCAAAATTATCGTCTGAATCTGTAAACTTAGCAATATATGCGCCATTAGAAATTCCGTTTACTGTGGTAAAAAAGCCCCCCGCAAACATAGAACCGGTAGCCGGTTGTTTAGCGAGACAGAAAACATAACTATTCACCCCATTAACGGCCGCAGAGCCAATTGGCTGCCAAACGCTGCCGTTCCATTTGGCTATTCTGTTAGCTGCAACTCCGCCGATTGTTGTAAAATACCCCCCGGCATAAACGTCTGCTCCACTTACTGCTATAGTGTAAATATCGTTATTAGCGTTAGTTCCCATAGCAGACCAGTTAGAGCCGTCCCATTTGGCTATATGGCTAGCTGCAACTCCGCCTATTGTTGCAAATGGGCCTCCGGCATAAACGCCTGTACCGCTTACGGCTATAGTGTAAACATCGTTATTGGCGCCAGTTCCCATAGCAGACCAGCTGGAGCCGTTCCATTTGGCTATTCTGTTAGCTGCAACTCCGCCGATTGTTGTAAAAGAGCCCCCGGCATAAACGTCTGTTCCGCTTACGACTATAGCCCGAACATTGTTATTAGCGCCAGAGCCCATAGCAGACCAGGTAGAACCATTCCATTTGGCTATATGGTTAACTGCAACTCCGTCAATTGTTGTAAAAGCGCCCCCGGCATAAACGTCTGTTCCGCTTACTGCTATAGCCAAGACTCCGGTATTAGCGCCAGTTCCCATCGCCGACCAGGTAGAGCCGTTCCATTTGGCTATGTAGTTAGCTGAAATTCCGCCTACTGTTGTAAAAGAGCCCCCTATATAAACGTCTGTACCGCTTACGGCTATAGCCGCGACTCCTCCGTCATTAGCGCCAGTTCCCAACGCAGACCAGGTTGTTCCGTCCCATTTGGCTATATGATTTGCAGAAATTCCGCCTATTGTTGTAAAATTGCCCCCTGCGTAAACGTCATTACCGCTTACTGCTATAGCCAAGACATCGTTATCAGCGCCAGAGCCTAAAGCAGACCAGTTAAATGTTGACGGCGCATAATTGACCAATATGCCTGTAGTCGAAGGCGGAGTGAAAGTCAGCGTCACGTCTTTATTGGAGGCGTCCTTTATAGTTCCGCCGTTTAGAGTGATGCTGCCGTCTAACGCAATTCCGTCAGCGTCAACATCGCCTGAAGCTAGAGTATACCGGAATACCAGAGCAGTAGTAGAGTTTCCGGAAGCATATACCGCGTGTACTGTGTTGCCGCCAATTGTTAAAGTCAGATAAGGAGAGCCGGTTACGGTAACCGCCTGACTGAAATTAACTGTGAAATCTATGTTCTGCCCGGTTGCGTAAGTTCCGTTAGACGGAGCAGAAACGCTGGTAATACTTGAATGTCCAAAATTATCGTCTGAATCAGTAAACTTAGCAATATATACGCCATTAGAAATTCCGTTTACTGCGGTAAAATAGCCCCCCGCAAACATAGAGCCGGTAGCCGGTTGTTTAGCAAGACAGTAAACATAGCGAGTTGCCCCATTAACGGCCGCAGAGCCAATTGGCTGCCATGAGCTTCCGTCCCATTTTGCTATGTAGTTAGCTGAAACTCCGCCTGCTGTTGTAAAATCGCCCCCTGCATAAACGTCTGTACCGCTTACGACTAGAGCCCGAACAATACGATCAGTACCAGTTCCCAACGCAGACCAGTTAGAGCCGTCCCATTTGGCTATATAGTTTGCCGCAACTCCACCGATTGATGTAAAGTCCCCCCCAGCATAAATATTTGTACCGTCTGCTGCCAGAGAAAAAATTTGGCTATTAGTGCCAGTTCCCAACGCAGACCAGGTTGTTCCGTCCCATTTGGCTATGCTGTTTACTGTAACTCCGCCCATTGTTGTAAAAGCGCCCCCGGCATAAACGTCTGTACCGCTTACGACTATAGCCCGAACATTGCTATTAGCGCCAGAGCCCAAAGCAGACCATGTAGAACCATTCCATTTGGCTATACATTTTGCTGCAACTCCGTCAATTGATGAAAAAACTCCCCCTATATAAACGTCTGTACCGCTTACTGCCATAGTCGCGATTATGCCATCAGCACCAGTTCCCATCGCAGACCAGCTGGAGCCATTCCATTTGGCTATATGGTTAGCTACAACTCCGCCGGCTGTTGTAAAATACCCCCCTGCGTAAACGTCTGTACCGCTTATTACTATAGCGTAAACTTCTTCATCAGCTCCACTACCCAACGGCGACCAGCTAGAGCCGTTCCATTTGGCTATACGGTTAGCTGCAACTCCGCCTATTGTTGTAAATTGGCCTCCGGCATAAACGTCTGTACCGCTTACTGCTATAGTCACAATATCGGCATTAGCGCCAGAGCCTACATCAGACCAGCTAAATGTTGAATTTATTTTTTGTAATATGGGTTTGCCAGTTCCGTTTTCTGTTACAATTTTGTAACCTTTTGCATTATAAGAACCGGACGCTCCCTCTTTTATTGTTCCATCCGGATTTAGTATTTTTTCTATACTTTGCTGTTGCGCCTGTAAAGGCAAACATAGCGCTAAAGCGACTGTAATTATTAGTAAACAAAGCTGCTTCATGCAGTATCCATTATTTTGATTTAATTAAGTTATTTAGAAAAAGAAAAATATTTTTCCCCAAAATTTAGAGCAAATAAATAATTTTATTATCGGCAGAATTTTTCATTTTTTTACGCCGTTATAGCGGACATTAAGCGGACAATTGAATTAAAAATATTTTTTTTTAAATCTGGCAACGTTAGTTCGGTTGAAATACAAAAGTAACTGCCGGAATAACGCAAAATAGCCGCAGACTTGTGCGCTGCCCTTCGGCATGCTCAGGTTCCGCTTGTTGAAGCGAAAAGTCCGCTGCTACGAATCCCACCCTTAAAAAAGGAAGGAACACAGGGAGGTCTAAACAAAAAAAACCCGGCAGCCGTAAAAGCTGTCGGGTTAAATTCGATCTGAAAATTCAGATTTATTAGAATTCTACTTTCTTTGCATATTTCTTTGCGTAATCCAAAACAATTGCGCTTGCTACGAAAATAGAAGAATAAGTTCCTATGATAATACCGAAGAACAAAGTAAAAGAGAAAGCTCTTAATACTTCGCCGCCGAAGATTAATAGAACAAGGATACACATTAAAACTGTGCCGCCAGTAAGAATTGTTCTACTCATAGTGGTATTAATACTCATATTAATAACCTCTTCAAGAGGCATGTTTTTATGAATTTTCATATTCTCTCTAACGCGGTCAAACACAATAACTGTATCGTTCATAGAGTACCCCATAAGGGTAAAGAACGCCGCCATCACAGTCAGGTTAATTTCAAGGTTCAAGCCGGGGATTAACCCATAAAGAAGCGAGAACATGCCCAATGTAATAAGCACGTCATGGAACAAAGCCAAAACTGCGCCAAAAGCAAAGATAAATTTATAACGGAACCACAAGAAGACAAGGATACAAGCCAATGAAAGCAAAACTGCTCCAACTGCCTGTGTTTTAAGTTCGCCTCCTATTTTAGGACCGACTTTATCTTCCTTCAACACTTTGAAATGATTGTTTGGCATATCGCGTTTAAGGTTCTGCTGAACCCAGTCAGAAATACCAATTTTAACAATCATAGAAGTGTTAGTTAATTCTTCTGAAAGCCTGCCAGACTGAAAGCCCATTGCAAAAAGTTTATCTACAACGTTCTTTGCAGTATCGGCGTTAGAAAATGAATAAGTAATAGAATTGGCAGACGTATCAATTATTTTCCTCTGAATACCAGGATAAACTTTATCGATAGAACTGTTAATTTCTGAAACGACCTTAGGATAAATATTCTTAGGAATTTCCTGAAGATCGGTTCTAATAAGAATACCTGTCTGACCGCCGAAAGTTTTTATTTCAATTTCGCCGAGTCCCATTTTTTCAGCGTCTGCTCTAATTTGAGAAACTTCAACCGGGTTATCAAATTGTAAAACAATCTCAGAACCGCCCTTGAAATCTATACCAAAATGGAGACCTCTGAAAATGATATTCAACATTCCCAAAACGAACAGAGTCGTAGATAGGATGTAGAAAAATTTTCTTTTGCCGAGAAAATCAGCATGAATATGTTCAAATATACGCATTTAACAAACTGCTCCTTAATTCCGTTTAATATTTTATCCAATTGAAAATTTATGATTTTTAGCGGTCATATAATCAAAAACAAGACGAGCGATTACAAGCGCGCTAAATAAACTAGCTATAATACCAATCATAAGGTTTAAGGCAAAGCCTTTTACAGGACCAGTGCCGAACTGATACAGAATAATACCTGTAATCATTGTTGTTATGTTTGAATCCAAAATAGCAGTAAAAGCTTTGGAAAAACCGCTATCAATTGAAGCTTTAATGGTCTTCCCGGTTTCCTGCTCTTCTCTTATTCTCTCGTATATAAGCACGTTAGCATCCACGGCCATACCGATGGTCAAAATGATAGCCGCTATACCAGGCAAAGTAAGAGTTGCTCCAAACCCGGCCAAAATTCCAAAAATAAACAAGATTGTAAATATCAAAGAAATAGCCGCTACAGAGCCCGCTCTCTGATAGTATAATATCATAAATATGGCCACTACTAAATAGCCAAGCATTACAGAGACAAAACCAGCTGAAATTGAATCCTGGCCTAAAGATGGTCCAACTGTTCTCTCTTCAATAATATCAACTGGAGCAGGCAGCGCGCCGGCTTTAAGCACGATTTCAAGAAGTTTTGCTTCAGCCATATCTTTACTACCAGTAATCGAAGAGCGTCCGCCAGTAATTTTATTAATTATATTAGGAGCTGAAAAAACAGTTCCATCAAGCATAATAGCGCATCTTTTATGAACGTTGGCTCCTGTAATACGAGCCCATTCGGTTGCGCCTTCAGAATTCATTTCCATAGATACTTCAGGCGATGAAGTATTAGGATCAATATTAGCTTGCGCGTTTGTAACAACGCTTCCAGTTAGTTCAGGATTTTTATTTACAAGATACATCAGATATATCTGCTGACCTTCCTGCATTCCGATAGGTTTAGCTGAATAAACAAATTCAACGTTATTAGGAATTACTTTCTGAACGTCTTCTCTGTGTAAAAGGCGCTGAAGTTTTTCTCTTTGATTTGCTTTAACATAAGCGTCAGCTGATCTTCCCTGCGGATCAATCATCGCAATAGTAAAGAAAGGATGAGCTTTAGTAAACTGCTCTTTTGTCAGCTGTTTATTTTTCTTTGTAGTGTCTTTATCTTTAACAGCGGTAGAATCAGCCGCAGCCTGAGAAGTATCAGACTTTGTAGAATCCAAATCCTGTTTGCCTGCAAGAACGTTATCAATCTTTTGCATAATCTGTATAGCAAACTCCGGATCCTTTACTAATCTGAATTCAAGTAAAGCCGTACCCTGTAAAAGTTGTCTTGCTTCCTGCTCTCTTGCGACGCCAGGCAATTCAACAATAATTCTTCTGCTTCCTTCCTGCTGTATAGAAGGTTCGGAAACTCCGTATTGATCAATTCTGTTACGAATGATCTGCATGCCTCTGGTAACGGCGTCTTCCGATTGTTTTTTCAAATCGCTAAGAATTTTGCTGTCGTCGTCTCTGATTGTTCCAAAGTATCTGCTTAATCTGATTCCGCGTTCTTTAAGTTTTCTTCCAACAATATCAACAATAGACGCATCAGTTACGTTTGATTCCTGTTCGGCAGATTTAAGTATCGATCTAAAAACATCGTCAGGATTTTTTGAAATTTTTTCGAGCAGCTTAGAAGTATTAACCTCTAACACTACGCGCATACCGCCCTGAAGATCAAGACCGAGTTTAACTCTTTTAGCCCTTGCTTCTTTAATAGAAGGGTCTTCGCTTTTAATACTATCTTCCACTTGAGTAAGGATTTTATCCAATTGGTCTCTATCAATAGAAGGATTGCTCTTAAGGATAGCAGCCTTTTTGCTATCTAAGATCTGAGCGATTTTTTTAGAGTTTTGGTAATCTTTATAGGAAGGATATAATAGATATACACTTACAGCTATTGCCGCTATAATGATAAACAGTCGGAATCTAAATTCTTTCATATCTGATTTTTGTCATTTGATTTATGAATTATTAAATTAAGATCACTAATTTATCTTATATACTACGAAAAGTCAATAAAAATAAGGACTATATTTCCTTAAATTTAAGAGCCGTTTTCTTCTTTTTTGTTTTATAATAATATAAATTTATTTATTTTGACACGCTGACTTTTATTTACGTCAGCTTCTAAAGAACCATGTAATTATTAAGAGGCGATAAATGAGCATCGGTGGAAAGATCAAAAGAATAGGCATATTGACCGGGGGCGGAGATTGCCCCGGACTGAATGCTGTTATTCGTGGAGTTACCAAACCGGCAGAAGATTACGGTATGACTGTGATTGGGATTACGGATGGGTTTGAAGGTTTTGTGGAAGGAAGAGCGCGCGAACTATATAATAAAGACGTTTCGGGCATTTTAAGCACGGGCGGAACTATTTTAGGATCTTCTAATAAAGGCGATCCTTTCCACTGGCCGGTTGATAGAAACGGCAAAATTGAAATTGAAGATAAATCGGCCGACGCAGTTAAAAACTATGAAGCGTGGAACCTTGACGCTTTAATTGCAATTGGCGGCGACGGCACAATGCATATTTGCGATAAATTGTCTAAAATGGGCATCAACGTAGTTGGCGTTCCTAAAACAATTGATAATGACCTTGAAGCGACTGATTTAACATTTGGTCACGATTCGGCAGTATTTGTAGTTTCTGAAGCGTTAGACCGCCTGCACACCACGGCTTCTTCTCATCATAGAGTAATTGTTGTTGAAGTGATGGGCAGATACGCAGGATGGATAGCTCTAAACGGCGGATTGGCTGGCGGAGCGGACGTTATTCTTATCCCTGAAATTCCTTTTTCGTGGGAGAAAGTCTATGAAAAGATTTACAAACGTACCATGATGGGAAAAAAGTTCAGCATTGTTTGCGTTGCAGAAGGAGCAAGACCTATTGACGGCTCAATAGTGATAAAAGGCACAGATATTAAGCGAACCGATCCGTTACAACTTGGCGGTATCGCAGAATTAGTCTCAAAAAAGATTGAAGAAAACACAAAACGCGAAACGCGTTATACTGTTCTTGGTCACTTACAAAGAGGCGGCAGCCCTACTCCTTTTGACAGAATTCTTTCGACTAAATTTGGATATTTTGCTATTAAGTTAGTAGCAGAAAAAAAATTCGGAAGAATGGTTGCTTTAAAAGGGAACGACATTAAAAATGTTAAAATTGAAGACGCAATTTCAAGACAAAAGTTAGTACAGCCGGATACTCAGGCAGTACAATGCGCAAAAGCGATTGGCGTTTCGTTTGGAGACGACGATTAAAAAAAAATTAGCAATATTTTAAAAACGATATTGCTTTTTGAAACGCAGTGATGTATATTTGGATTCTAATTTCAATGAGATTAGAACACATACACACGGGGTTGTAGTTCAGTTGGTTAGAACGCCTGCCTGTCACGCAGGAGGTCGCGAGTTCGAATCTCGTCGGCCCCGCAAAAAGACCTTCTCGATTTATCGGGAAGGTTTTTTTATGCCCATTCCATTTTTTCTTTATTCTGTTCTCAATTTTAGAACCTTTATGTTTTTCAGCGCTGAGGAGGTCGTCCCGATTCATCGGGAAATCTGCGCTGTGTCCCGATAGTTTCGAGCCTGGCGAGAAACGTATCGGGATCGGCCCCGCAAAAAAGTCTTCTCGATTTATCGGGAAGGTTTTTTTATATCTATTCTTCTAATAATATGGCTCATATTTCGATAATTTTTTATCAGATAAATCAATAAATCTAACTATTTGGGGGAGTCAATTTCTCCTTGCACATAATCCAGATTTATAAATAGAATCCGGAGGATTCAAATGTTTATAGTTTTGGGAGAGAAAAACATACGACCCCGGCCGGGGTCGAACAAAAAAATATTTAACAGAGCTATATACATATAATTCCTCCGGAATTAAACTCAATTTAGACACAATAAAATATTCTTATCGCATAATCCGTATTTATCCATTCCCCTTTTTTCTTTATGCTGTACCCAATTATAGAGTCTTTAGTTTTTTCGGCGCTGAGGAGGTCGTCCCGATTTATCGGGGAATTTCGTATTAGCACATTTAAATTGAATCGGAAGCTGCGCTTCGACTGACGCTCAACGCAACTTTCTTATCTGTCTTATTGATATGAAAGACTAATATCTTGAAACTTTAACAGAAGAAACGCCGGCGTCAATATTCAAATATATTTTCTTAGACGCTGAACTAAAATTATCTGTTCTGTACTTGTTGCCGCTTTCTTCATTAAATCCATTATAATCTTTAGAGGCCAATCCGGTTTTAGAAATAATCTCGCATCCTGAAGAAGCAGGAACAGAAATCTCTATTGACGATACCCCGGTTTTTATGGTTAAAGTTGATTCGTTAGAAAAATCGCCCAATTTAATTTTTAAGGAAGAGGCTCCCGCATTAAGAATAACATTTTTAACTTTATATCCTGATAAATCAAGATTTGCCGAAGCGGCTCCTATATCAAATTCCATATCCCATATTGGATTGCTATTCAGTTTTATTTCGGCTGAATTTTCCTTTCCAAAAGTATGGAAATGCGTTTTATTGCTCATTGTCAGCTTTACTTCGTTTTTATCAGTATTGTTGTCAAACTGAAAATCGTCTGTACTGCTTTTTACATTTGCAAAAAACAATTCGCCGGACGTATCTTTTATAGTATACTTGCCAGAACCGGCTTTAAAAAGAAACGAAGCCGTCTTGGAGCTGCTTGAATAAGGAGCGTCAAAAGTCTGCGAATTATAGCTGCCGTCGTTAAAATCATTATCGTCAAAATTAAATTCACAGTCGGAACCAATACAGCTTTTGAAACCGCTAAAAATAACTAAAGCAAGCAAAACCGCTTTAATTGCAGACAGAATGTCTCTTACAACTACATTTGTGGTTAGAGCCGAAATTCCCCAAATAATAAAGACCAAAGGCCATAGCTTCCAAAGAAAATTCCAAGCAAACTCAAGATGAATAATATTATTGAGCAGAAAAAGTCCGCCGACAGTTATTAAAAGCGAGCCCCAAAATATTTGTCTATTTTTCATTGTTTAATTCCTTTTCAATTTTTACTATTCAATAATAAAGCCGTTCCAATTGCAATAAGTATCAGCGGGAATATATGATGGAAATGTATAAAAGACCAGAAATTATCCGCCAAAAAAAACACGCCTATAATAATTAAGACTATTCCAGCAATATTGCCTCTGTTCTTTTTTTCATCTACAATTTCTTCTTCATTTGGATTTTTCAATTCTTCATCGTCAATTGGTTCTTTATCCTGAGCTGCGTTAGGAGGAAAAACAACTTCTTTTTCAGGAACTATAATCCAAAGAACCATATAAGAAATTAAACCCGCTCCGCCAAAGAATGTCGCTAACACAAAAAACAGTCTTATAAAAACCACATCAACGTCAAAATACTCTGATAGCCCTGCGGCTACTCCCCCAATTTTTTTTTCTTTTCTAATCCTATAAAGTTTACTTTTCATCTTATCCTCCTGAAATATTATCATACCTGATTTCAGCGGTCAACTTACTAATATTATTAAGCTAAAGCGTGATTAATAGTGCGCGCGGTAAATAATATAAAATAATGGGCAAATAATTATTTGTATGGCAAAGTAAAATTTTAATTAATAAGCAGAAAATCGAAAATATTACTGCCCGGTTTCTTTCCGTTAGCTCCGCCTTTCCATTCAGAAGGCGCGTTATCAACGTCGCGGAAAACGCCTATTCCTGCGCCGCCGGCGTCATCCTGAGTCCCCGACAGAATAGAAATAACAGTTTTGCTATCAATATTGCCAATATATTTTTTAGGAACGGTAAAGCTTATTTCTTTTGAAGCGACATTTCCAAGAGGATTTTTAACGTCTTCGCTTTGCGGAAGGTAAGCGGCAAGAATTTTTCCATTTGAGTCTTTAATCTCAAAACCGCCCCCTACGTTTATTATTCTGCTATAATATCTTGCTTCCGGAAGCGTATAATTTGAATTTACTCCTACGTCTCCCCCCTTCTTTCCAGCTTCATTCGCAATACAAATAGAAGCATAGGTTAATTGGAAACCGTACTCGTTATGCCAGCCGGGATTTACAAGCTCTCTGAATTTCAGACTAAAATAATAATAATCGCTATCTTCCCTTAAAGTAAAATTTGTAATATCAGAAATTCCATTTGTAAAATTATTGTTTAGCGGATACTGGTAAAGCTCGTCATATGCAAGATCGTCAACGTTAAAGATAGTTTTAGCTTTATCGTTAGTCTTTTTAACTTCGTAGTTGCTTAAAAGCGGGTAATCAGGTCCCCTAAGCGTTTTCAAATCGCCGCGCAATTTGGGTTCTGCAAACTGTACTTTTTCGCATATATCCTGATTTTCTTTTGGCTCAATGCATATCTGCGCTTTTACTTTAATAACAGCGCCGCTCTTTTTTACAGTGAGGTCTTTTAACGACGTAGAATAGGCCGAAGTTTGAATTTCAATTTCTTCAGTATCTTTAATTGTTGTTTTAAACTGATAATTTGAATTAGCTTTATTTAACAAACCGATACTAAGGTCAAGGCTATCTCTTACATAAATAGCTTTGACGGTGATTTTACACATTTCTTTATTAAAGTCATATGTAATTTTTAACTTATCGGAACCAACCTTCTGGAAAAACTCAACATCTTTGAGCGCCGCCGGAAGCGAAGGGATAAGATAAAGGGTCTTATTGGGCGCGTCTGGTTTTACGCCTAAATAATCCTGATAGAAATTTCGTATATATTCGGCAAGGCTCCATGCCTGGCTAAAAGCGCCGCTAAGCCTGCATTCTTTTTCTTCAGGGCGAGGGAAAGCGTCCGAAAGCTCTGAAAGCGTTCCAGCCGCGCCGCCGTGCAAAATCTGTTTTGTTAATTCCGAAGTAAGAGACCATGCTTTATCCTGCAAACCAAAACCACATAACGCCTGAACGACAGGCCCCGTATTCCATTGCCATATAATTCCGTTATGATAAGCCGCATCCTGCACATAAAATGGCGAATAGTGATGATATGGGTGGAAATTATCGTCATTCTGAGAAAGCGAAAGAACTCCATACGGAAAGACTAATTCTTTCATTGCGTTAGAAAGAATTTTTAGTCTCTCTAACGATGAAGGGATTAATTCTTTGCTGTTAAGCGCAAAAAAGAGATTGGGACGTATTGTTTTATCAGGCAGACCGTCTTTTTGAATTCTATCGTAAATGGTAAAATTCTCTTTATCGACAAAGTATTTTTCAAAATTATCTTTAAGCTTTTTAGCAATAGCGCAACACTTTTCCTCAAAAGGTTTATCGTTAAACAACTCCGCCATTTTGCAGCTGTATTCTAATTGCTTAAACCACAGAGCCTGAATATCGTTGGCTCTATTGCCCCGCGGCGACCATGGGCCGTTTGGTCCGACTGCGTCCATCCATGTTTCAGCGTCTTTATGGGTTAAAAAACCGGAACTATCTATATAATTTTTAACCGCGCCTTCAAACGCAAGTTTTACAGCCGGATAAATTTCTTTTAAAAAATCTATATCGTTTGAATATTTGTAATAATTATAAGCCTGAATTACAAACCAGGGGGTTCCGTCAGTAGTGTTATAAATAGATTCTGTAAGGGTTACCCGGTTTGGAATTCTGCCGTAATAAGGGCTTGCGGTATCTTTCTCCTGATACTTTGCAAAAGCGAGTAAAATCTCTTTAGCGTCGTTGTAATTGCCGGTAACAAACGTCGCTCCCGGAAGCGAAATAAAAGTGTCCCTTCCCCAATTATTATTAAACCATGGGAGTCCTGCAAAAATGCCTTTAGCGTTTTGTTCAGTTATAAGCGCGTCAATAGAAGCCGAAGCCCAAAGAAACGCTTTATCAAATTCTTCGTCGGAAGTTTTTACAAAATTATCAGTCAGCAGTTTTCTGATTCTGTTTTCTTTCTGGCTAATCAGAGATTGAATTTTAACCAGCCTGTTTGTAATTTCATTTGGATTTTTATCAACGCAGATAAGAACGCCGGCTTTGCTTGTGTCCTTAAGCGAAATAATCAGTTGGTTCTCTTTTTTTATAACGCTTTCAATAACCGAACTACATGTTACAAAAAGACTTTCCCCTTTTATCTGTTTATCTATTTTGAGAGAGACGATATTATTTTCTAAAGAAGGCGTTTCGCCGCTGCTAATACCCTCAATAATAAATTTAAGACTACCCCCTTTTATGTCTTCAAAACTGATATATACTAAATCAAGAGAATCGGCAAAAAAGAATTTCTCTTTCATGCCGTCTCTATAGTTTCTTTTAAGCGCGCACGGAAATACGACAGCTTCAGCTTTTTTTCTATCAGCCGCAGCGCCGTTTATAACTAATTTATAATCGTTAAAAATTCTGTTTTCCTTCAGAGTCCAGCCCATCCAGCCGTCAGTAAAACCGGAGTTATTTTCTCCGTAATACTGCCCAAATTTTTTGTTGGTAAAAGAAAAGGCTCTTGAAGTATCTTTAACTGCAATGCCAATGTCCTTAATAATACCTCCGTTATTCTGGGAGAATCCGGTCATCGTAAAAGCGAAGATCAGAAGGATAACGAATTTTTGCATCGCTATTTTTTTGCTTTAGAAGCTGGTTTAGCTTTAACTACTTTCTTTTGGGCTGCCTTCTTTGCTTTAGCTTCCATCTTTGCTACTGGAGCTTTTTTAGCGGCTGTTTTTGCTTTAGGAGCAGATTTAGCTTTAACTGCGGGACTCTTTTTTTCAAGTATAATATCTTCAACTTCTTCATCTTCAAGTTCATAGATAGAATCAATAATTTCTTCCGATGTTATTATGCCTTTTTTTTCAAGAGTGTTTATAATTGCGCTGATTGTTACTGAGTTAGTAAAAACCACGTCTTCTAAAGAAACGATTTCTTCTTCTTTTGCTTTCTTAGCCATTTAAAGAATCCTTTTAGTTGTTTGATAGTTTCAAATTTAACAAAATAAAACATTAATTATATAAAAAATATTGAGTTGAATAAATTTTCTTTTTTCCCTATCTTTATACGAAAAAACAAACTTATGAAAATTGCTCTATGCCAGATAAACCCAATAATTGGCGATATTGACGGAAACAAGAAAAAAATAATTGACTACTATAATAAAGGCGTTGAAGATAAAGCCCATCTTGTAATTTTTCCTGAACTATCATTGGTTGGTTATCCCCCGTTAGATTTAGTCGAAAAAAAAGAATTCAGACAGGCCGCCGCCGGGGCAGCTAAAGAAATAGCCCTGCAAACAGGAGCCGCGGGTCTGCTATTCGGCTCTATAACCGAAGAAGACGAAGATATTGGAACTGGAGTTTATAACTCGGCTATTCTTTGTTTTAACGGAAAGATACAGTTTATTCAAAACAAAACCCTTATACCTAACTACGACGTATTTGACGAGATGCGGTATTTTGAGCCTGCAAAGGATACGCGCGTATTTGAGTTTATGGGAGAACAACTCGGCGTTTCTATCTGCGAAGATATATGGAACGACGCTGATTACTGGAAAAAAAGACTGTATACAACCGACCCGGTAAAAAAATTAACCGATCAGGGCGCGACGCTCCTTATTAATATTTCTGCAAGCCCCTATTCCTATGGCAAGCGCGAAGCCCGCCGTAAGATGCTATCTACTCTTACTTCGTCGGATAAAATTCCTCTTGCATACGTTTGCTGCGTTGGCGCGCAGACCGATTTGATTTTTGACGGCGCAAGCATGTGCTTTGACGGCGAAGGAAATTTAGTAAGAACAGGCAAATCTTTTCAGGAAGATTATTTTATATTCGACACAAACGAAAAACAGGAAATAATTACAAAAGTTGAAAATTCCTTTGAGGAAGAAATTCACAACTCGCTTATTTTTGGCGTAGCTGATTATTGCCGCAAAATGAATTTCAAAAAAGCCCTTATAGGCTTAAGCGGAGGAATCGATTCGGCTATAGTAGCCTATATAGCCGTTAAAGCGCTGGGCAAAAAAAACGTCCATGTAGTTATGATGCCTTCTAAATACTCAAGCCAGGGAAGCGTTAACGATTCGTTGGACCTTATCGCTAATCTCGGCATATCGTCAGATTTAATATCAATTCAGCCCGTAGTTGATAAGGCTCTTGAAGTCTTAAACCCATTTTTTAGAAATCTTCCGGAAGATACTACCGAAGAAAATCTACAATCAAGAACGCGCGGACTGTATCTGATGGCTCTTTCTAATAAACTTAAATATCTGCTGCTTACCACAGGCAATAAATCAGAAATGGCTGTAGGCTATGCTACGCTATACGGCGATATGTGCGGCGGTCTTGCTGTAATTGCAGACGTTTATAAATCGGATATTTATAAGCTTTGCAGATATATAAACAGAGAGACAGAAATTATTCCGAAGGCTATTATAGAAAAAGCGCCTTCGGCAGAGTTGAGGCCGGACCAAACAGATCAGGACTCGCTCCCCCCTTACGATTTGCTTGATAAGATACTTAAAATGTATCTTGAAGAGAATAAAGAAAAAAAAGAAATAACTGAAATCATAAAAGACGAAGATACTGTAAAAAAAGTATTACGGCTTGTTGATATCAATGAGTTCAAACGGAAACAAGCTGCTCCGGCTCTTAGAGTTTCTACAAAAGCTTTTGGATACGGAAGGAGATACCCTATTGTTCAAAGATGGAGAAAATAATGAAAAAACTAACTTATAGTTTTCTGTATACAATTCTAACTTTATTGGTTTTATTTCAAACAGCGGCATATACTCAACCGGTAACTGACAAGAAAGTCGTTTCTGTTAAAGCGCTGCTTAATAAAGATAAAATTCCGCAGAACGAAGACGTACGCGTAGCTTTTGTTCTTAAAATAGATAAAGGATGGCACGTAAACTCTGATAAACCAAATGACGACTTTTTAGTCCCCACTAAAATAAGCGTTGAAAACTCTGACGGAATTAAATTAATTAACCTGATGTTCCCTCAGCCAAAAGAGATTAAACTTTCTTTTTCCGATAAGCCTCTTTCGGCCTATGAAGGCGAAGCGATCATCAAAGGGATGTTCAAATTGCCTAAGGGGATAAAAGCAGGCAAATATAAAGTCGGTTATACCGTAGAGTATCAATCTTGTAACAACGCTACATGTTTGGCTCCTACTGAATTGAAAGATACTATTACGCTTAACGTAACAGAAATTGGAACTGCGTCTAAAAGAATAAACATCGGCATATTTGGCAAGTTTGATAAAGAAGAAACAGCTCTTTCAGACGGCTCTTCTAACGGCGCCGTTACTTCGGCTCTTGAAAAAGGCGGTTTGTTCCTGGGATTGATTATTGTATTTCTTGGCGGACTTGCATTGAATCTCACTCCCTGCGTATATCCGCTGATACCTATAACAATCGGTTATTTTGGCGGACAAAGCGAAGGTAGCACAAAAAGACTCGTTTTAATGAGTATATTTTATGTGCTTGGCATGTCTGTAATGTACTCTGCCATTGGCGTTATTACGGCTTTAAGCGGATCAGTATTCGGTTCGCTATTACAAAATCCGTTGGTGTTAGTAATCATTGGAGTCGTATTATTCGGCCTGTCTTTAAGTATGTTTGGAGTATATGAATTTAAACTGCCAGATTCCTTAGTAGCCAAAGCCGGAGGAGCAAAGACCGGAGTTTTCGGCTCGTTCTTTATGGGTTTAACAATGGGAATTGTCGCTGCGCCCTGTATAGGTCCTTTTGTGCTCGGCTTAGTTACTTACGTAGCCGCTAAAGGCGATCCATATTTAGGCTTTATCATGTTCTTCGTTTTATCGTTAGGACTTGGTTTGCCATATTTCCTACTCGGAATTTTTTCAGGTAAAATAAAAAAACTTCCTCGAGCAGGAGAATGGATGGAAGGAGTAAAACACATCTTCGGATTTTTATTAATCGGCATGGCAGTATATTTTATCACGCCGATATTCCCAAAAGGAATTGGAAAATACCTGCTCCCTGTTTTTATGATTTTATCCGGTCTGTATCTGATCTTTGTTGATAAAATGGGAAGCAAAGTGAAAGGATATAATGCATTTAAAATTATATTCTCTGTAATTTTGATTGCGGTTTCAGTATATATGCTTGTTCCGTCGCAAAAAAAATCAATTGGCTGGGATGTTTATTCGTCGCAAAACCTTGCCAGCGCGTCTTCAAACGCCCGCCCTGTTATAATTGATTTCTACGCAGACTGGTGCATTCCATGTAAAGAACTTGACGCTTCTACTTTTTCTAACGACGAAGTGATTGCGGAATCAAAAAGATTTTCTGCGTTCAAAGCGGACTTGACTAAATCGGCCGCGCCTGATATTGAAGCGATTAAAAAACAATTTAAAATCAAAGGCGTGCCTACGGTTTTAATATTGGACTCCAAAGGAGAAGAAATTAAGCGCATAACTGGCTTTGTTCCTGCGGAAGAATTTTTAAACACAATACGCGACGTTAAATAACAAATTATTAAAAGCCCGCTGTATAGCTTAATAGAGATACAGCGGGCTTTACTTTATAAATTAACATTTCTTTATGCGCAAACTTATTGTAAAAAGATTTTTAACATGCATATAGCCTTGCCCGGCTAACCCGCTTAGAAACGAAATTATTCTAAAAATAAAACTGGATTAAGCTATGCAAACTGATAAAAATGTTTTAAACAATAAGTATAAACAATTCCCCAGAACAAATGATAACAATACCTGCTATCTAAAAAACTGTATTACCGACCAAAGCATTAAAGTTGGCGATTATACAATTTATCACGACTTTGAGAACCCTTTAGGCTTTGAAAAGAAAAACGTTCTGTATCATTACCCTATTAATAACGAAACCCTGACAATTGGGAAATTCTGCTCAATTGCACACGGCGCAAAATTTATATTCAACGCTGCAAATCATACGTTAAAATCAATCTCTACTTATCCATTCCCGCTTTTTAAGAATGATTGGGATTTAGACGTAAAAGTCACTGACGCCTGGGATAATAAAGGCGATATCATAGTTGGCAACGACGTCTGGATAGGATTTGAAGCGCTAATTTTGGCAGGCGTTCACATTGGAGACGGAGCCATAATTGCGTCGCGAACAATTGTCAACAAAGACATCCCTCCCTATACAATTGTAGGAGGCGCGCCCGGTAAAGAAATCCGAAAACGATTTTCTGAAAAAGAAATCGAGTTCTTAATTCAGCTGCAATGGTGGAACTGGGACGACGAAAAAATAAAACAGAATCTCGCTCTTATTTTGAATTCAGATTTTGAAGCGCTGAGAAGATTAGCGTAACTGTTTTTTATAACGCTAAGCGGAATTTATTAGAATCAATCAAAAATTCCGCTTAGTCTTATAATTCTATTTTTTACTCCAAGCCCAAGCAGACAAATCATTTTTAGAGCTCCCGTAAAAACATAAGCATACAATATATGCCGATAAGAACGCCTCCCTTTTTTACAATAAAAAGAGCCCGGAAAAAGTAAAAAGCGGCGCATATATAAATTAAAATTTCATTTCTAAAAAAATTAGTCGTTAAAACAAAAAAATATCGAATAAATATGCAAAAAATGCACAGTATTTTAAAAAATATGAAAAATAATTTTTATTAAAGGAATTAATTGATTTGCCTAAAAAAAACACATTGCCAGACCGAATAAGCGAAAAAAAAACATTCTAATTCTTACGTTGCTTTAATTATAAAAATCCAGAATTCATAAAGTTTTAAAATACGGAATAACTATGCGCTAAATCAATTGATTAAACCGAAACGTTTTTATATGTTTCACAGGTTTAAATAATTAATATTTGGATGAAATAAAAAAATATGACAAAAGAAGTTCAAATTCTCGAAGACGTAACCATTCGTTTTGCGGGAGATTCTGGCGATGGGATGCAATTAACCGGATCACAATTTACCAATACTTCAGCGTTAGCCGGAAACGATATTAGCACGCTTCCTGATTACCCGGCAGAAATCCGCGCGCCTATAGGAACGACATACGGAGTCAGCGGTTTTCAACTTCACTTTAGCAGTAACGAAGTATTTACACCGGGCGATCACCCCGACGTTTTGGTGGCTATGAATCCTGCGGCTTTAAAAGTTAACCTAAAGGATCTTAAAAAAGGCGGAACTATTATTTGCAACGCTAACGCGTTCGATCTTAAAAATTTAAAATTAGCTAACTACGATACCAACCCTCTGGAAGACGGCTCGCTTGAAGGATACGAATTAATTCAGGCTCCTTTAACAAAGCTTACAATTGCAGCTTTGGAAGGAACCGACCTTTCTAACAAAGAAGTAGCCCGCTGCAAAAACTTCTTTGCTCTTGGTTTAATGTACTGGCTTTTCAGCAAACCTATTGAACCTACGTTAGACTGGATAAAACTGAAATTCAAAAAAAATGAAGCTATCCAAAATGCAAACAAAGAAGCTTTGCTTGCTGGTTATAGCTACGGCGATAATACTGAATTGTTTACTACTAAATATCAGGTTGAAGCCGCAAAGCTTGAAAAAGGATTTTACCGCAATGTATCAGGCAACGAAGCCACCGCTCTCGGTTTTGTAGCCGCTTCTGTAAAAAGCGGACTAAAACTGTTTTTAGGCTCATACCCTATTACCCCAGCTTCAGATATTTTGCATGAATTGAGCAAACACAAAAATTTTGGAATTAAAACATTTCAGGCTGAAGACGAAATTGCTGGAGTTTGTTCCGCAATTGGAGCTGCTTATTCTGGCGCTTTGGCTTTAACTACTACCAGCGGTCCTGGTCTTGCTCTTAAGACGGAAGCTCTTGGTTTAGCGGTTATGACTGAATTGCCTCTTGTAATTGTAAATGTTCAGAGAGGCGGCCCAAGCACAGGTTTGCCTACAAAGACCGAGCAGGCTGATTTAATGCAGGCAATCTACGGCAGAAACGGCGAGTGCCCTATCCCTGTAGTTGCGGCTTCTACCCCTTCCGATTGCTTTTATATGGCTATGGAAGCTTGTAGAATAGCTTTGAAATATATGACTCCTGTTCTTTTACTAACCGACGGTTATCTTGCAAACGGTTCCGAACCATGGAAGGTGCCTCATGAAAATGAATTGCCTGAAATTCCTACTAAATTCAGAACTGAAGTTGAAGGATTCGCTCCATATTCAAGAGATGAAAACTTAGCGCGCCCCTGGGCTATCCCTGGAACTCCCGGACTTGAACACAGAATTGGCGGTCTTGAAAAAGCTAACATTAACGGCAACGTTTGTTATGAACCCGCTAACCACGACTTTATGATTAAACTTAGAGCTGAAAAAGTCAGAAACATTAGAAACGATATTCCCGATCTGGAAATAAACGGCGAAGACGAAGGCGATCTTTTAGTTCTTGGCTGGGGCGGAACCTACGGAGCCATTACTGCCGCTATTAATAAAGCCAGAAAAAACGGACTGAAAGTCTCTCACGCTCATTTCAAACATCTTTTCCCTTTCCCTAAAAATACAGAAGACGTTTTGAAAAAATTCAAGAAAATATTGGTCGTAGAAATTAACCTCGGTCAATTAGCAAAGATAGTAAAGAGCGAATTTGTAATAGACGTATTACAGTTAAACAAAGTTCAAGGGCTTCCGTTTAAGTCTTCCGACATTGAAGCTAAGATAATCGAAATATTAGGAGGAAAATAATTATGGCTGAAGTATTAAATGTAAATGTAAAAGATGGAATTAAGTTAACGCCTAAAGATTTCGGTTCTACGCAGGATGTTAGATGGTGCCCGGGATGCGGAGATTATGCCGTCCTTTCTCAAATTCAGAAAGTGTTCCCGGAATTGGGCATCCCTAAAGAGAATTTCGTTTGGGTTTCCGGAATCGGATGTTCAAGCAGATTCCCTTATTATATGAGCACTTATGGCTTCCATAGCATTCACGGCCGCGCTGCGGCAATTGCTACCGGAGTTAAGGCAAACCGCCCTGATTTATCAGTCTGGGTAGCTACCGGCGACGGCGATCTTTTAAGTATCGGCGGCAATCACTTTATCCACGCC
>WSSedL1CaDRAFT_10000769_pt1 | contig 21392 bp, 17 predicted proteins | sample WetSurSL1Cattail_FD_9464 | JGI IMG/M metagenome (IMG submission 9464)
TGCCGTACATACCTGGCTTCCCTGATAGGTCGCAGCATAGAATAAGTCCTGCATGTTCATGACATTCATGTTTCTCAGCGTATCCAGAATGTTTTCCGTCGTGAAATGCGTACCGTACTGGTCAAGCTTGACGACGTGTGCAGAAGTATACTTCAAAAGATGAAAGCAGGTGAAGGTGGAGAAGCGGAGGTTGATTTTATCATTGAGCAGGAAGGAAATGTTGTTCCGATTGAAGTAAAAGCCAGAGAGCATACGAGGTCACGCAGCTTGTCGGTTTTTCACAATAAATATAAAGCAGAGAAGACAATACGTTTTTCAAGCAGAAATTTTGGATGGGAGAATAGTATAGAATCGATACCGTTGTATGCAGCTTGGCTGGTATAATAAAGCTGTAGATGTAAGTTGCTGTTCACACCCCAGTCAATAATCTTGCCTATGATTTCGGTAAATGATTTCCGAAAAGGAGTATTTGCATTCGCCGGTATTTAGGCTCTGTATTTTAGAGCCTTATGTACCGATGCGTAATGCAACTAAGCGGGAGCGGCTCCGCTTCGGAAACATTTACCGAAATCATATCATCTTCTTTGGCTGGGGTGTGAACTGTAACAGATGTAACAGCTTCTTTTATGATTTCAACAGACAAATATTGCATATTTCCGGATTCGACTTTATAATGATAAAGACGTCAAGGAATGCCTTCGAACAATAAGAGCATCAGAACCAGAGGAAGAGAATGCGCAAATAGAATGCGCAGGAAGGGGAGAAGAATGAACGAATTACTAAAAATACCCCAAGAATTTTGGAATTTATTTCGCAGCAGCAATCGATTCATATATATAGAAGCATTGATTGCCATATATGACGAATATTTATTTAACGATTACTTCCTTACAAGAGAAACCTGCATTCGACTGGTGTCGGAGCATTTTGAGGGACGTTTGATTGATGTGTCGGCAGATGACGATGTAATTCAACCGGATGCAAATGAACCGACCTCGACGCAGATAGTAAATAAATTAGTAACCTTCACTTGGCTTAAGAAAGTGGAGGATTACGTTAATTTTAGAACTAATATTACAATTCCGGATTATGCCGCGATTTTTATTGAGGCTTTCGTAAAACTGGACAACCCGGAGGAACAGGAAGCCGATATTGAAATCCAAAATATTTATTCCAACCTCTATTCCTTTTATAATGATAAGAAATTGGGGATAGAGATGTTAAACAGCGCAAAATTAAATGCGACTAAGCTGAATCGCTCCTTGCAAATTATGCTTCATAATATGGATCGATTTTTTGAGAGCTTACTTGGGAAGACAACCTATGAGGAGGTTTTGACAGAACATCTTGAAGTGTTTGTTGAAACCGAGGTTAATAAAAAATATGGACTATTAAAGACAAGTGATAACTTCTATAAGTACAAAAATGATATTAAGGATCTTTTGCGCCAGCTCCAGGAGGACGAAAGCAGACTATATATTCTGAAACGAAAAACCCTTTCTGAGAATCCGAAAAAGACAGAAGAGGAAATCGACACCGCGTACAATGATCTTATTTATGAAATTGATCGAAGTATCAGTAATATGGAAAATCGAATTGTCCATATTGATGCCGAACATAGCAAATACATTCGTGCCACAGTAAGCCGAATGGAATATCTCTTGAACAGGGATCAGAATTTAAAAGGGAATCTTATTACCCTGCTCAATACCATCGGTAATAGTGAAAATGATGAAGTGACAAAGAAAACCACAGAAATAATTCGAATCAATGATTTTACAATCAATACCGAAGATTCCTTTTACAAAAAGAGAACAAGGAAGGTTGTTTTGGAAGAATCGGACGATCCGGAGGAATATCAGGAAGCAGATTTATCAAAGGAAGAAATTCTGAAAGCAAATAAACGAACAGCACGTTATAGTAAGGCGAACATTGAAAGCTTCATTTTAGATAACATGAAGGAAGACATCTATAAAGTAAGTGAACATCCGATTATCAGTAAGAGAGAATTTGAACTAATGATTCTGGCCTTCGACTACAGCTACCGAATGAAAAGTCCGTTTGTATTGGTGGATGCACCGGAGAAAACTATTGTAACTGGAGAATATAGCTATCCAAATGCAGTATTCAAGCGAAGAGAATAAACAACATAAAAGCAGTTAAATAACATAGAAGCAGTTATATAACAGAGAAGTAGTTATACAACATAGAAGTAACAGAGAAAAGGAGTAAGTCAATGCTTTCATATTACACCAGATTAGCCGATGAAGAAAAATCAAGAGTAACAGAAGTCATAAAGAAACTACTCAGCCAGACTTATATTCTGGAGCGCAACTATGATAAAAAGACAGATCGTCACCTTGTAAATGAGGATTATCGCGTTTGCGAAAGACATCTCGAGTTCTTAAAAGATTATTTTACTGCTGCAGATATCGATTTGATTGAAAATAGGCAGTATAGTATTATCTATATCAAAACACCGACGCTTCAGGGTGAAAAAATAAGCCAACTATCTACCTACTTTATCTTACTTTTGAAAGTTATTTTTGATGAGCAGATGTCTAGTGTTTCAAATTCAATTCATGTATATACGACACTGGGAACGATAAATGAAAAGTTACAATTGTTCAGACTTTGGAAGGGCAAAATAGCGATTACGGAACTCCGAAAGACAATCGCTTTTCTCAAGAGATACCAGATTGTAGAAGTGCTGGATGACGTAGCGGATTTGGATGCTGAGATAAGATTTATCATAAATCCGATTGTGAATTTGCTGCTGGATGGAAGGGATATTCAGGAAGTAATTAAGCAATATCAAGACGATGAGGAGGTAGACGATGGACAGCAGATTTTTGGCAATGACGAAGATGTGCCTGAATAACTGGCATTATATCAATAATAAAGTATCGGGTTATAATGAAATCGTCAATTTCTTTACCGGACATTCGGGAAGCGGTAAATCAACAGTAATCGATGCACTGCAAATGATTTTCTATGCCGATACAACAGGAAGGGGATTCTTTAACAAAGCGGCCAAAGAGGATTCTAACCGTACGCTGATTGAATATCTGCGAGGTATGATTCGAATCGAAGAAAATAATGATATCAAATACCTGCGAAATAAAAACTTCTCGTCTACCGTAGTTCTCGAATTTCAAGATACAGAAACAAAGAAATACCAATGCATTGGCGTTGCATTTGATGTCGATACAAGTAATAACAATATTACGAAACAGTGGTTCTGGCATACCGGAGCTTTCTTTGAAAACCATTACCGGGGTAATGAGAACAAACCGCTTACGACCGGTGAATTGAAAGATTTTATTAGGAAGAATTTTGTCTCGGAGGATTATTTCTTAACCACAACAGATGTGAAATTTAGAAATGAAATATACAGCAGTTATTTTGGAGGTCTTCCGGCGGAACGTTTTATAGCACTATTTAAAAAGGCAATTCCATTTAAAATGGATATGAAGCTGGATGACTTTATTAAAAATTATATTTTTACCGAGGTAAATATTCATATCGAGGACATGAAAGACAATGTGGCACAGTATTCTAACTTGAAGTTAAAGCTTGAGGATACCAAAAGGGAAATTGAACTTCTGGTGCAGGTGCAACAGCAGTATCAAAAATATGAAGATTGCTGCGACAAAGAAATTCAATATAAGTACAATTATGATAAATTAGAAATCAAGGCAGCAGAGCAAAACATCCAAAGTAGCCAATTACAATTAGAAACGATCAAGGATGATATTGTGACACTGACAGAATCCTCTCAAGCATTAGAGCTGCAAATCAATACAATGCAAAAAGATAGGGATGAGCTTGCCGGATTTATCATGAACAGCGGATACAGCCATCTGGAAGAACAACTGAAGCTCCTCAGCGCAAATATTGAAGTGCTTGGAAGGTCAAAGTCGAAGTATGATAGTTTGGCCCATAGCTTAATGGGCTGGATAGGAACAGATTTGCTGGAACGAGGAACCCTGGATTATATCAGACTATTTGAGAACTATAAGGCTGATACTGAGAAAATGGAACGTATTCGAGTAAATATTTCAGAAGTAAGGAAGTCTTTAGAGAGGGAAAAAGAAGAGCTTCAGGATAAAATAAGAACATTGCAAAAGAAAATAAACTATGTCATAGGCGAAATAGAAGAGCTGAAAAGGGGACATAAAAATTATTCGCATACCTTATTGGAGGCAAAATCAAGAATTGAAGATGGGCTTATGAATTTTTACAAAAAGCCAATTCAGGTAGACATTTTGGCGGATGTAATAGACGTTACAGATGAGACCTGGCTAAATGCAGTGGAAGGCTATATGGGCGGTAATAAGACAACCTTAATCGTTCCTCCGGATTATGCGAAGAAAGCCATGGAATTATATAGAGGCTTAGAGGCAAGAGAGTATCATCAGGTAGCAGTCGTCGATACCGAGAAGGTGCTTCAGAATGCAAAGCCGGGCGCGACGAATTCGCTTGCGGAAGAGGTGATAACTTCTACGAATTATGTAAGAGCCTATATTGATTATCTATTAGGCAGGGTAATAAAATGTGAAACAATCGACGAGCTAAGAGTGAACAATAGCGGAATTACAAAAGACTGCGTGCTCTACCAAGGATATAAATTGCAGCATATCGATCCTCGCAATTACACGGAATTTGCCTATATCGGGCAGGGCGCAATCGCAAGAAGGCTGGCAAATGCGAAAGAGAATCTGCGTAATCTCAAGGCGGACAAAATGCCCCTTGATCAAAGAATACGTGAAACCTCTGAGGTGTTAGGTCTCGAATCCTTTGAGAATACCAATGACTATGAACAATGGCTCGGTGATAGAAATACAATGCTTGAGAAAGAGAAAGAAAAGCAGGAATGCGCCAAAAAGATCGAAGAGCTTAAGAAAACAGATATTGGTACCTGGCAGCAGAAGCAGGTGGAACTTGATGAGTCCTTGGGAGCTTTACGCAAAACGTTCAGTCATACAGAAAGCAATTTAATAAATAGAGCCGAGAGGCAAAAAGAAATAAAATTGGCGATGATAACCTATCAGGAAGAGTTGATTGAAAGGCAGAGGGCATTTGTTGTAGAGGATACAAGAGAAGCAAAATATCAATCGTTCCTGATGCAAAATGAAGGTAAGAAGCTTGAGAACCTAAGAACACGTATCCAGAAGGAGCAAGAGGATAACACCGGGAAGAAATCAATGGAATTAACAGCTTTAATTGATAAGAGACAGGAACATAATAAGGTGTACGGTTATCGTGGCTTCACCGTTTCTCATACGGAAAACAAAGAATATGACAGCCAGCTTGCGATCCTTAGCAGTGAGAAATTAGTAGAATTTACGGAAAAAGCGAATCACCAAGCGATGCTTGCAATCCATCATTTTAAAACAGATTATGTATACAAGATCAGAGCAGCAATTGTCGATGCACAAAAGCAGAAAAGTGATTTGAACCAGGTCTTAGACCAGTTGGATTTTGGTAAGGATAAATATAGCTTTAGCGTTACCAAGAACAACGGTGAAGAAGGTAAATTCTACGACATGTTTATGAACAAGGATCTGGAAATCAATCCGACACAGCTGGAACATGTGATGGAGGGGCAAGAAGATCTGTTCAGCAGGAACCATGAAAGTGTATACAACGATTCGATTAATGAATTGCTGGAAATGTTTATGCCACCGGCCAATAGCGATGCAAGAACCTTAGAAATTGCACGCGCAAATGTGGAACGGTATTCGGACTATAGAACCTACCTTTCCTTTGATATGAATCAGAAGGTAAGTGGGGGACCGCCGATGTCCCTTAGTAAGATGCTTTCGAAAAATTCGGGTGGAGAAGGACAAAATCCATTATATGTTGCTTTGCTTGCAAGCTTTGCGCAAATCTATCGAATTAACGTAAACTCGAAAATCAAAAGAAGACCAACCCCAAGGTTAGTCGTATTAGATGAGGCCTTCTCTAAGATGGACGGAGAAAAGGTTGCCACCTGTATCTCATTAATCAAATCCTTACATGTTCAGGCAATTATCAGTGCTCCAAATGATAAGATACAAAACTATACGGAAAATGTGAACAAAATCTTCTTATTTGCAAACCAGAATAAAACTCATATTTCCATAGAAGAATTTGAGCAGAATCGATTTTTTGAGCTATTAGAAAACGAGGATGAATTCGAAGGGGACGAAGATGAAGAATAAGCTGTTACTTAATTTGATGATTGACCACTATGAAGGAAATACAAAGTGGAACAATGAGGTTACAGGGAATTCAAGCTACCGAATCAATGAAAAGGATTACGCAGAGATCGGGAGAGAAAACTTAATTTCTCAGGCAAAGATGCTGGAGGAACAGGGATTACTCAAAATAAAATGGGTTACACGTAACTATGATATTGAACAAGTTAAATATCCCTTATCTAATATGGATAAATTCTGTGAACTGGCAGAAAGAGAACCGAAATATATCACGATTCTTAAACAGTTACGTTTTGCCCGGGAGCTTTATGACCGGATTACAACCTCCTGGATACGAAAGTATATCAATGAGGAAGTGATAGCACGGTTAGAAAAAGGAAAAGTAAATGAAGATAACGATAAAACAGCCTTGCAATATAAATGCTTGGAAAGCCTGGATCAATTAGACGCACCTGTATTTAAAAGAGTATTTAGTAATCATTATCTAGGCGGCTCCAAGGTATTTGAAAAGGAGCTTCAGGGGTTTATTATCCGAATAGCTAAGAAATACAAGGATGACCTTGATGAAGCTATGGAGGATTCCGATGTTTTAGAGCAGCTTAGCATCGAAGAATATGCCCAGGAGTTGTGTATAAAAGGGAGTCTTCGGATCGAGATTGACTCTGTGGAAGTGGATACGAAGGATTATCGCTATGGATTTGTGTTAAACACACAGACCCTTAAAACGGCTGTCGTTTTAGACAACCCACAGATTAAGAAAATTATTACGATTGAAAATAAAGCGAATTTTGTGGCGGAAGTATACGAAGAAGGGGCATTAATCCTATTATCGCATGGGTTCTTCACTCCGGTGGAAAAGGTCTTTTTGCAAAACCTGCATAGTAAAATACAGGGGCAGGAAGTGCTGTATTTACATAGTGGTGATATGGATTATGGCGGGGTGAGAATCTTTCAGTATATTAAGAGAAATATATTTCCTGAACTTATCCCTTACCGAATGGATGTCCGGACCTTTCAGAAGTTCATCGACTATTCGGAGCCGATTACCGAAAGCTGCCTGACAAAGCTAAGAGAAATTCATGAACCATTGCTTCAGGATACCATAGATATGATTGTCCGAACGGGGCGGGTGTTGGAGCAGGAAAGTTACTTGTGATTATGCATTGGTAAAACATAAATTCTAAGGAGACCCTTTATGATAGAAGTAATGTTTGGAGAGAGTGAAGCAGGATCCATGAAAGTGGCAAAGCATTATCATAAGTCTGATAATTATAGTGCAATCGGTTGGATTGGAGAAAAACCCGGTAAAAAAGAATTAGATAAAATGCTTAATAAAAGGACTGATGGAAAAGCGGTCGGGGGCAATTCCTCTGAAGTGGTTTGTATTCCTATTATGCTTGATATTGGTGATATTAGTGTTCCGATTGATAGTGAATACCGGAAAGAGCTTATCTTGGAATTGTATACAATAAATGGTTGGAATAAAATTACCATAAAAGAATTAGTAGAAGTATGGAATAAATATCTTGGCGAAATCGAGCGATTGAAAAACTTTGCCTCCAATGGCGAAGAAGTTCGGATATGGTATAGTAATGCACCATATTCCATGTGCGGATTTTATTATGTTTGTAATCTTTTGAGTAAATATAATTGTAAGGTATCTGCTGTGAAGTTACCACATTACATGCAACTTTCAGAAAACAAAATGCAATTCTATACATCTTGGTGCGAAATAGATGCCGGTAGATTTAGTGAATTCCTTCCTTTTGAAAAAGAGTTATCCTCTTGTGAAATGCGTTCTTTTTCATCTGAATGGGAGGAACTTAAGCTAGAAGGCAGTACGTTACGAGCAGTTGTGAGTGGCAAAGTAATCGGTGTACCGGAAGACTTTTACGACCATATTATTAGAAAAGAAATACCGGACGGCGAGTTTCTTATGGCACAACTGATTGGTAATGCGATAGGAAAACATCCCCTTGGAATAGCCGACTGTTGGTATGCGAAGAGGATTAACATGATGATAGATCAGGGTGAATTAGTGGTGGTACAAAAGCAGAAAGAAATATATCGGCAAATACTAAAAAAGGGGTAAGCAGCAACATAACAGCAAGAGCAAAGAATGCCAAGCATGAATTCGAAGGTTGTAGGGGTGTTTCCTGGTAATTATTAATTTACATGAATCATATAATTATTTGAGGAAAAGTATCCGAGGGAGTATATGGACATTCATGTAGTACAACCGGGGGAAACGATATATTCAATAGCAGATAAATATAAAGTGTCACCTACAAGACTAATTCAAGACAATGGATTAATAGAACCATTTCGTTTGGTAATCGGTCAAACAATAGTCATTGTATATCCGGAGCAAACATATACGGTATCGGAGGGCGATTCAATAGATAGTATCGCAAAGGCTCAGGGTGTTTCTTTGATGCAGTTACTTCGGAATAATCCTTTTCTATTTGATAGAAAGTTCATTTATCCGGGAGAAACATTAGTCATAAGCTATAAGCCGAGCAATATCAAGATTTCAACAAATGGCTATACGAATCCATACATGAATCGAGACATACTTCGAAAGACGTTACCATATCTAACCTACCTTTCCGTATTTGGTTATAGGACTACCGCAGAGGCTGAGATAATTGGTATCGATGATACTGAAATAATTCAGATAGCAAAGGAATATGGCGTAGCTCCAATTATGCTATTATCGACAGTAACCGGTCAGGGAATAGGCAACATCGAAGCTATCTACAGTATATTAAACAGTGAAGCGCTCATGGATCAGCATATCGAAGACATCTTGAATATTTTGAGAGCAAAGGGTTATTATGGTATAAATATAACGTTACAGTATTTAAACACAGAAAATACTCAATTTTATGAAACTTATATTACAAAGCTGGTGAATAGTTTAAATAGTGAAAACTATATGGTTTTTGTCACGTTATCTCCGAATATCATATATAATCCAAATGAAACTGCATTTGAAAGAATAGATTATTCGGGGCTGGGGCAAGCAGCAAATGGAATTACACTCTTGTCCTATAATTGGGGATATTCATATGGAGCTCCCGCTCCTGTAACGTCGGTTATGTTGTTGCGTACATTTTATGATTATGCCGTTACACTAATACCTCCCGCAAAGATATTCTTGGGAATTCCATTGATGGGATACGATTGGGAATTACCATATGTGGTTGGCATCTCAAGAGCGAATTCTCTTACCTATGATACGGCCATAACCTTGGCAGGTAATTTTAATGCAACGATTCAGTTTGATGAGATTTCACAAACACCTTTCTTTGAGTACGTTGATATGCAATCCGTAATACCCATACAGCATATTGTGTGGTTTATTGATGCCAGAAGTATTGATGCATTAGTTAAATTAGTACCCGGATATGGGTTCCAAGGTATCGGAATCTGGAATATCATGTATTTCTTCTCACAAATGTGGCTGGTGATTAATTCGCAGTATGAGATTGAGAAGATAGTTGGGGAAGATGTGGGGGGATTTTTTTAGCTGCGTGATTAAAATAATGAGTTTCCAATGGGGCTCATTATTTTTTTGCTTAAATTACAAACAAGCCAATAACTACAAATGAAAGGAATCGTGATTTACATTTATAAACATGTGAAGTAAAATAACAGATAAATAGTAATAATTTACTAGATTGATCATACAACAGATAATCGAGAAGGGGAAACTATGGGATTATTCGATAAACTAAAGGGACCTGTTTTTCTAAAAGAGACAAGTGATGCCAAGGAGCAATTAGAACAGTTGAAAGAATTATACACGACTGCTCCGAATGAAATAAAGGAACAAATAGAACAAGATATTAATATGTTATCATATGGTATAAATGGAGAAGATAATGTTGCGTTTGAATTAAAGAATAGCTTTATTCCTATGGTAGTTTTGCATGACTTGCACTTTTTATATGAGGACTTGTCTGCCCAAATTGATTATCTCATTGTAACAAAAAAATTAGTTTTTGTAATTGAATGTAAAAACATGATTGGAAATATTGAAGTTAATAGTAATGGCGACTTTATACGTACTTTCGATTTTGGACGGAAGAAGAGAAAAGAAGGAATCTATAGTCCAATAACCCAGAATAAGCGTCATCTGGATATATTGAGAATGATAAGGCGTAGTGATAAGAGCAACTTTATAACAAAAGCAATTTTTGATAGGTACTTTGATAGTTCTTATAAATCTGTGGTTGTATTAGCAAATAAAAAGACAATAATTAACATGAAATATGCCAAAAAAGAAGTAAAAGAACAAATCATTCGATGTGATCAATTAATAGACTACATAAAAAAGATTATTAATGCTTCTTCGGGAGCTCCAATGTCGGATAAAGATATGTATGAAATAGCAGATTCATTTTTAATAAAACATACACCAAATACGACAGATTATACAAAAAAGTATGGAATTGTGAAAATAGATAAGGAATCCGAAAAGCATAGCGAAGCGATTAATAATGAAAATATTGTACTAAGAGAAGAAATAACTACGAATCAATTTGATTTAAGTGAAATGGCGGGAGGAGTAGAGACTAACCAAAGCTCTCCTCAAGAACATTTAATTATGCCGGAAATAGTTGTAGCAAGTAATGCGGTGAAAATAGAAGATACGCCAATTTATTTGGAGTTGAAAGCATTTCGCTATGCAAAAAGCAAGGAGGAAAATATGAAAGCCTTTTATGTTTTTAATAATGCACAAATGGAAGATATAATCAAAGTTATGCCCAAAAATAGGAATGAGTTAAAGATAGTGAATGGATTTTCTGATCAGAAATGTGATAAGTATGGCGTGGAGATTTTGCGGATTGTAAATAAGTTCGTGTAATATTGTGATGAAGGAAGAAAGGACATGTTTTAACTGAAGTCATTTGCATAATTTGATCTGTGTTGAATAGTGGGATAGGTATCACAATGGAGAAGATTGAAAAACTTCAAAAATAATAGTTGGAGGTTACACCATGGATAAAACTAAGGAATTGCTAGATGGATTACAGACAGCATTTATAAATACAGGCTACAATTCTAATCTTGCATATAGACCAGAATTTATTTCTAATGATTATAAAAAAGGAAAGAAAGTATTGACATCAATTGAACAAGAACTGCAAAATTGTGATGAGTTTTGTATGAGTGTTGCATTCATAAAACAGAGTGGAATCGAGTCACTATTGATGACGTTGGAAGAACTGGGAAAAAGGAATATACCAGGTAAAATTCTGACAACAGACTATATGACATTTAGTGAACCGAAGGCGCTGAAATGTCTTGCATCATTAAAAAATATAAAAATAAAAATGTTTCGAACCAGTTACGAGGTTGGCGGATTTCATACGAAAGGCTATATTTTTAAAAAAGAAGAGATTTATCGTATTATTATTGGAAGTTCTAACTTGACCTCGAGCGCTATAACCAAAAATCGTGAATGGAATACGAAAATAGTGTCTACTGAGAAAGGACAGGTGGCACATGATATTTTGCGTGAATTTAATGAACTCTGGTCAGATGAACATTCTCTAGATTACGATGATTTTATCGATGATTATCAAAATGAGTATACGAAAAATCAACTTATAAAGATACAGCAAAAACTAGCATTACAGGAACAGATTGTTGACTTGGATAGGTATACATTAAAACCAAATAAAATGCAGGTGGCTTTCGTTGATAATGTAATGAAGATGAGACAAAAAGAGGTGGATAGGGCTTTGCTCCTTTCCAGTACTGGTACAGGAAAGAGTTTAGCATCAGCATTTGCACTTAGGGAAATGCAACCTAAAAAAATTTTATTTTTAGTACATCGTGAACAGATTGCAAAGCAAACAATAAGGAGTTATAAAAGAGTATTTGGTAATACTAAAACATATGGGCTTCTTTCTGGTACAAGTGAAAACAAGAAGATGGATGCTGAATACTTATTTTCGACGATTCAGATGATGAAAAAGCCAGAGATACATACACAATTTGCAAAAGATGAATTTGATGTCATTGTTCTTGATGAATGTCATCATGTGGGGTCTGATAGTTATCAACAAACTATGAATTATTTTAAGCCAAAATTTTGGCTTGGAATGACTGCGACACCGGATACAAAAAATTATGATATTTATACCGTATTTGATCATCAAATTGCTTATGAGATTCGTTTGCAACAGGCATTAGAAGAAGACTTATTATGTCCATTCCATTATTTCGGAATTACTGAAATGGTGGTAGATGGTAAAGTATTTGATGATAATACTGGGGTTCGAAATTTCAGTAATCTGGTTTCTGATTCTAGAGTGGAATATGTTATTCAGAAAGCAGAGTATTATGGATATAGTGGGAAACGTGTCAAAGGTTTGATATTTTGCAGTAGAAAGGATGAAGCAAAGGAGTTATCAGCTAATTTTAATCGACGTGGATATCGTACAGAAGTATTAACTGGTGAAGACAGTCCAGAAAGACGAGAAATGGTTATTGAACGATTAACAGATGACGATAACATTGATAACCAGTTGGATTATATTTTTACAGTTGATATATTTAATGAAGGTGTAGATATTCCTGAGATCAATCAGGTTATTATGCTCCGACCAACAGAGTCTCCAGTTGTGTTTATTCAGCAATTAGGAAGAGGATTGCGAAAATATGAAGATAAGGAGTACGTTGTTATCCTTGATTTTATTGGAAATTACATGAATAACTTTATGATTCCAATTGCTCTATCAGGAGATAGATCTTATAACAAAGATACTATAAGAAAGTATGTTATTAGTGGAAACAATGTGATACCAGGAGCATCAACAATACATTTTGACGAAATATCAAAAAACAAAATTTTTAGTTCAATTGATAGAATCAAGGGGATAAAAGAGATAATAAAGCAAAGTTATAAAAATCTAAAAAATAGAATGGGGAAAATTCCTTATTTGATGGATTTTTATTATGCTGGTGAAGTAGATCCATTATTAATATTGAGTAATTACAAAACGTATCAGGCATTCATTGAATCAATGGAAGGAAAAGAACAAAAGAGACGGTTGTCTGAAGGCGAAGTCACAACGTTAGAATATCTTTCGAGAAATATCGCAAGTGGAAAACGACCACATGAGTTGGAAATATTACAGGAGTTAATTTCTACAGGAACGGTTACTAAAGAAGCTGTTAAAAATCATATCGCAGAAAAATATGATATTTATGTTGGTATGGAAAGTATAGACAATGCAATCTCCGTTTTGGAAGGAAAATTTGTAAGTAAATCAGATGAGTTAGAAAAGTACTGTCATATAGACATTGTTCAGCAAGACTTACAGGGGACTCTTAGAAGAGTGTCTGGTTTTTACGAAAGATTAAAACATGCAGAATTTTCAAGACAAGTAAATGATATCTTGCTATTGGGATTAAGAAGATACCAGGATAATTATACAAATAAGAACGATTATAGAGAAAACTTTATTTTGTATGAAAAGTATGCTAGAAGAGATGTTTGTTTGCTTTTAAATTGGGGAAAGGACTACTCTTCAACAATGTATGGAATGAAACGGATAGAAGATAATGTGTGTATTTTTGTTACATATCATAAAGTTAAGAGTGAAGACGAGCAGGAATATGTAAATGGAAAGCCTGATTATGCTGATGAATTCATGGATAATCAAACATTTATGTGGGATTCACAGATTGGAAAGGGACCAGATAGTTCATACATGAATGATGTTAAAGAGGCGAAAAAAAAGTATCTGTTTGTTAAGAAGAGTGATGCCGAAATGGATTTTTATTATATGGGGATGTTCGATATTGAAAACATTGAAATAGGAGAAAAGAAAGATAATTCTGGTAAACTCAAGGATATTGCAAAGGTAGAATTTAGAATGCATGATTGCGTACGAGAAGATTTATTAAAATACCTTAAAAGTGTAGATAAGGATGGAGAAGAAAAGTAAGAACGGTTAATACCTGTAGGGATTCTTTGCAGATTAACATTAAGAGTTGATTCAGAGTATCTACGTAGCATTGGTGCAGAAGCTTTATCCGAAATGGACAAACAGTGACATCCTACAACAGCAGGTATGTTGATGTTTGGAAATGAGTATAACATTGTAAGACATTTTCCGGAATGTTTTTGGACTATAGAGAAGTGCTTGATCCTACGATTCGTTGGACAGATCGGTTACAGTCAAATTCCGGAGAATGGTCAGGTAATATCTGTGATTTTTATTTTCGTGTATATAACAAAATAAATATAGTTGAACGTGCCGGAAGTGGAGTGCCAAATATATTCAATGTATGGGATGACGAAGGCTGGATTGAACCAGTGATTGAAGAACAATTTGATCCAGATAGAATGATTTTAACTCTTGAATTTAAGAAAAGCAAGCGCAGAATATAAGCGAAAAAAATCCGGCGAATAAAAAGTGGCGAAATAATATTGCAAACTAATTCAAGGGTGAGGAGCTTTCTTATCACTGATTTAAACTAAATCATGAGCGATAAAGTGAGCAATAGAGAAAAAATTATAAATTGATTCGTCAATGGCGGGAGGAGCGTATATGGAGAACAAATCATCAGAACGGATAAAGAAAGAACTTACAATGATGTTGTTATATCTTTCAAGATTTAAAGACAGAGATATTAGTCATTGGATGGAAGAGAAATCTTTAATGCATTGCTATCAGCAGTTGATGAGATCATTGCCAATTGAATAGCAACTACAGATTTGCAGAAATAAAGCAACGTAAAGAGAAATCTTTACAGGAGTAAAATTTCGGAATATTGGTGACCAAAAATATGATGAAAAGCGAATAGTAAAGATGCATTTAAGATAATCTACAAATTGGAAGAGCCAGTAAGAGTAGACAAACATTTTATTAAGATTAGGCGGGTGAACATATGAAAACAATTGAAGTAGTTGCTGCCATAATAATGGACAAGAACAAAATATTTGCCACACAGCGTGGCTATGGAGATTTCATCGGAGGATGGGAATTTCCCGGTGGAAAGATGGAACCAGGTGAATCCAGGGAAGAGGCCCTTCTGCGTGAGATTAGAGAAGAGCTTGCTACAGATATCTTAATAAAGAATTATCTGACAACAGTGGAATATGATTACCCCAACTTTCATCTGACTATGCATTGCTTTATCTGTGAGGTAATAAGGGGAGACTTAAAACTAATTGAGCACGCTGCATCAAAGTGGTTGAGCCGAAATGAACTTAACACGATAGATTGGCTTCCGGCGGATATTGATGTACTGGATAAGATCATAGAATATATGGACACTAACCAAAGCAGGTAACAAATCTTGTAGCTTGCGTTAATAAGTTTATTGATATATAGCACCGGCAAAAGAAGGAGTTATATTTTGTAACTACTAGTATATATCGGCAAAACAATGAAAAATTGCCGAAACATTTAGTCTGGAGGATATATGCAAGGATATAACTGTATTATGGTATATAACCAAAACAGTAGAAAACTATTGTTTTGCAAAAGAACCAAAGATCCGTATAAAGGATTATACAACCTCGTTGGAGGCAAGATAGAGAGTGGCGAAAGCAGCAGTGAAGCTGCTTATCGGGAATTGATGGAAGAGACAGGCATCGACCGAGTTCATATTCAACTTCATCATATGATGGATTTTACATACTATAATCAGGACTGTTATGTGGAAGTGTATGTGGGAAATCTGACCTCCGAGATTGTTTTACGTGAAGAAGCACATCCACTGGAATGGCTGGATGCGGATGAGAATTTCTTTGATTGTAGCAGATTTGCCGGTGAAGGTAACATTGGGCATATGGTAGAGCAGGTAAAATATTTTGGTAAGGAGGAACACATATGTCAAAATGGCTGAATAATGCCGTGTTTTATGAGATATATCCGCAAAGTTTTAAAGATACGAATGCGGATGGTATCGGTGACATTCCGGGGATTATGGACAAAATAGAGTATATTAAGGATTTGGGGTGCAATGCAATCTGGCTAAATCCATGTTTTGCTTCTCCTTTTGCAGATGCGGGGTACGATGTTGAGGATTATTTTAAGGTAGCGCCCCGTTATGGTTCCAATGAGGATATGAAGAAATTGTTCGATCGATTACATGATAATAACATGCATATCATCTTGGATCTGGTTCCCGGTCATACCTCAATTACACATCCCTGGTTTCTGGAATCTATGAAGGCAGCTACGAATGAGTATAGCAATCGATATATTTGGACAGACAGCATATGGGAGGATTTTAGGGATGTATCAAACATTGCAGGGTGTATACGGGGAATATCGGCAAGGAACGGAAGTTGTGCTGTGAATTTCTTTTCGACACAGCCTGCGCTGAACTATGGCTTTGCAAACCCTGATAAGAGCTGGCAATTTGCACCCGATTCGAAGGAAGCGATTGCTACACGCGAAGTAATGAAGGATGTAATGCGTTATTGGCTTAGTCTGGGCTGCGATGGCTTTCGTGTAGACATGGCCGGTTCTTTGGTTAAAAATGATACTAACAGCAAGGAAACAATTGAATTATGGCAGAATTTCAGAGCTTTTCTTGACGAGGAATTCCCGAACGCAGTACTTATCTCTGAGTGGGGAGAGCCGGACAAGTCCTTAAAGGGAGGCTTTCATATGGACTTTCTTCTGCACTTTGGGCCCTCCCACTACACGGATTTGTTTCGTGGTGAGAAGCCATATTTCTCGCGAGAAGGAAATGGAGATATCTCTGAATTTGTACAGAAATACTGGGCTAATTATAAGTTGACTGATGGTAATGGTCTTATCTGTATTCCCTCCGGTAATCATGATATGGCAAGGCTTTCACACAAATTAGATCCCGAGGAAATGAAGATAGCCTTTGCATTTTTGCTTACGATGCCCGGAGCTCCTTTTATCTATTATGGGGATGAAATAGGTATGAAATATCTGGAGCAAGTTACCTCCGTAGAGGGGGGTTATGAAAGGACAGGTTCTCGGAGCCCGATGCAATGGGATGATACGGATAATGCCGGTTTTTCTGATGCAAATACGGATGACTTATATATCATGATAGACCCGGATGCGAATAGACCGACAGCAAAGAAACAATTGGAATCGGAGAATTCTCTATATCAAGAAATCAAGAAATTGATCAAATTGAGATTTGATCACGAAGCTCTTTGCTCCAATGCTGCGATAGAATTTCTTTATGCCAAAGAAAAAGCTTATCCATTTGTATATCAGAGAATTGGTAAAAAGGGAAGTATGCTTGTTGTAATCAATCCTTCACAAGATGAAGCTTCCTGCACGGTGGATTTTCATGCGAATACGCAGGTAATCTATTCAAATAACGGTGTCGCATCAATCAAAGATGGAGTTATCATTGCGCCGCCCTGCTCTGCGTGTGTATATAAAATGGCGTAATGCAATAAAAATGTAAAAATAATGCAATACTTGTACATACAAATATTGACAAATGACAAATAACCCTTTATGATATATACATAATATTACAAATAATAAAATCAAAGGGGGAAATGTTTATGTCAAGGAAAAGAAGTCTTAAAGCCGGCATTTGTTTGGTTATGGCGGTAGTAATCATCTTATCATTAAGCACAACGAATGTCTTTGCTGCTTCAACAAAGGTTGTTACGGTAACACAAGCTTCCAGTGCGGTTGGACCATTAAATGTGGTAAATTTTATTCAGAGTACATTTATATCTACGGTGACCTATAACTATGATGATGGCAGTTACAAGGGAACGCTAAGATGTATCGGAATTAGTAATTGGACACAGACATATGATCATTATGAGAATAATGTCCCGAATTTTAAGTATACATTTGATGCAACCTACTCCGGTACTGTAACAGAATATCCGGTTACGAAGGCAGTTACTGTAGTACAAGCTTCGAGTGCAACCGGTCCGGCGAATGTAGCGGAGTTTATCAAGAGTACATTTATATCTACGGTGACCTATAACTATGATGATGGTAGTTACAGCGGGACGCTTCGCTGTACCGGAATCAGTAATTGGACAGCGGCGTATGATCATTATGATACATCGAATAATGTAGCAATCCTAAGGTACACCTTTAATGCTACCTATTCGGGTATAGTAACCCAGTATTAAGAATAAGGTTTGACACAGGAATGATATGCTATTTGAATCATTGAAGTGGGTAACCCTACCGGTAATTGTGACAAATTATCGATAGGGTTATTTTTGTACCTATTCAGTAAATCTCCTCTTGACAACTACGTATTACAGTTGTAATATGTAGTTATGGTACTACATATGTAATACGAAAGGAAATAATTACATGAACAATATTTCTGATTCTGAGTGGAAGGTTATGAAAGTATTATGGAGTAAATCTCCTAGACTTGGCAGCGAGATTGTGGATGAGCTGGAGACCGACACCGGTTGGAACCCAAAGACCATCCATACCTTAATCAGGAGGCTGGTTACCAAAGGTGCTGTAAATGCGCAAAGAGAGAATACCTTTTATTCTTATTATGCAAAAGTGACAGAGGCAGAGTGTGTGAAGGAAGAGACGAATTCATTTCTGGAGAAATGCTTTCAGGGTTCCTTCAATATGTTGCTCTCAAATTTTATCGAGGAAGAGAAATTATCCGAAAGGGATATTGAGGAACTTGAGAATCTGTTAAAAGCAAAGAAAAGTAGGTAGCATATGGTGAATTTTCTATTAAAAGCATTTCAAGAAATACTGTATCTCGGAGCAATCTCCAGTATTATGATTGTACTTATCCTGCTGATTAAGAAGGTGTTCGGCAAGGTGCTAAGCCCAAGATGGCATTATTATATCTGGATTTTATTATTGGTTCGATTGATGATTCCGTATACTCCGGAGAGCTCCCTGAGTGCACTGAATCTCGTCAACCTGGCATCGGAGCAATTCGGTTTAACTGTCAATATAAGCGACACGCATGAACCGGACGCGACAAAGAATCCGAATGTGACGTCTCCGAATCTGAACGGGGTTTCTGCCGGTAACGAGAATGTCGGTAGTCAGAATTCCGGTAACGAGAATTTGGTTAATGCAGACGCTAATAATCCCACGACGACTGACCTAACAGCGACCTCAAGTCAAGGCGGTCATTCAGAACAGATATCCTATATGATGATATTGGCTTTCATCTGGGTGTCCGGAATGTTTTTGTTAATCCTCTATACTACTTTTATCAATGTCGCCTTTGCTCTTGAGGTTAGAAGGAATTATAAGCTGCTGAATAGCCCCAGGATGAATAATATTCTTGAGGAATGTAAGCAGATTACCGGAATAAGGCGAAGGATCTATTTGTATACCACGAAGAGAACCAGAACTCCGTCCTTATATGCTACCCTGCATACCAAAATCCTACTATCGGAAGCATATATGGAACAATTAAGTGATCAGGAGATCAAATATATCTTTCTACATGAATTATCACACTATAAGAGAAAAGACATTGCCGTCAATTGGGTGTTAACTCTTATACAGATTGTTTATTTCTTTCATCCTCTCGTTTGGTATGCGTTTCATAAGATACATGAGGACTGCGAGATTTCCTGTGATGCCAAGGCTTTACGGTATCTGCAAAAAGAGGAATACCTGAATTATGGCAGTACTGTAATAAAGCTTATTAAATTATTTTCAGAATCTAATTTTATTCCTGCGACCGCGGGACTGTGGAAGCATAAATCGAACTTCAAAAGGAGAATCATCATGATAAGTAAATTTCATAATAATAAATGGCCGAGTACATTAGTTACGATAATTCTTATATTAATCGTCGGACTGGTTGGATTAACCGGCTGTAAAAACTCATCAAAAGAGACAGGAAATACACAGGGAGATACAGATAATAATGCAATAGTAACAGTGACTCCGGAGATAACCGGAACACCGGAGATAACAACTGCACCTGAGGTAACAGAGATTCCCTCTGACAGTGAAGCCACTGATTATATGAATCTCACTCAGTTAACAAAGCTTCTGGGATTAAGTAAGGAAGTCCTGATCAGTCAGTTAGGCAAAGCCTATACTACGGTTGATGAAGGCGGCCTGGAATTTGCGAAGGAGGGCATCAGAGTTTGGTTTAATGACAAGGGTAAGGTAAGCCAGATATTTACGGATCAAACTGATATTGATTTTAATGGTGCAAGCATCGGAGAAAGCAAAGAAGATTTTACGAAAGCCTTTGGTGATCCGCTAAGAGATGGAAATGGGGTTGCGATTTATCAAGTCGATAAAAATGATATATCTGTAAACTATGATGCTGATATTGATATGAAGATAACCTCTGTTGTCGCTGTCTATGTGCTTTCAAAAGAAGCTGCAGAGGCTCAGCTGGAGGCTAAAGAAGATTTCTACGGTGACTGGATCATCGATCAGGTGGTGGCATATGGTTCTGCCGGAACCTATAGTAAAGAGGATGCAGAAGCCTTGATTGGTGAAAGCATGAGCTTTTCCGATAAGAGCGCAACCAGCTTTGGAGATCAGGCTTCCAATCTGAAGGATATTGTAAAGAATCCGGACTACGAATCTACCATAGTTACCGCAAATGATTTTCTGTCAGATAATCGTATGACGTTTGAAAAACTGGGAATAACAGCAGACTCTGCCACGGAGGTTACGGTCTCTGACGCCAAAGGAATTGGATGTATTTTTCTGGTCAAAGATGATAATACCTTGATTGTAATGGGTGGGGGCACGTATTTTGAATTAGTACGAAAATAATCAGATTTACAGACCAACGATTGATAGAATAAATAAAACTTCGCAGTTCAAGGTGTATAGATTGCAATATAAAGCAATCCAACGCACAAACTGCGAAGTTTTATTTATTTAGTAGTATTTTGGTGCACAGATACAGGAATCGATATATTCGAGCAGCTGATTGATCCCGAAGACAGGAACACCCGAGAGCTCTTGTATGAGATTGGTAAAGGGTGCAAAGTTGGTACATTCCAGTATGATTGCGCCGGTGTCGGGATTCTGCTCCATATGAGCTAGCGTAAGTTCTTTTATGCATTTCTCCAGCACTTCAATATCCTCCTCCAGATTATCCTGGATAAAGAGCGTTGAGAAGGGAGAAGCCTCGGGCATACCGCTGATACTGACGGGAATGACATCGCTGGACCAGCCAAGCTGCTGAAAGTAATCTTCGTGGATTAAATCGGCACGTTCG
>WSSedL1CaDRAFT_10000770_pt1 | contig 21381 bp, 20 predicted proteins | sample WetSurSL1Cattail_FD_9464 | JGI IMG/M metagenome (IMG submission 9464)
TAGATTTTGATGCGTACAAGTCGTTCGAAAACCTAAAAGAAAAATTAAACTTTGTACTCAATAATTTTGGTACTAAATACGACATTAAATTTTAGCTACAACTTAAGTTATAAATGGATATTGATTTTTAGATTTCTATCCTTATATGTACTTTAAGATAAAATGTCTTAAATTAAAGTAAATCAGTGATTTAAGTGGATTTTATGGTTAAAATAATTGGTGTAATTTGTGGTAAAAAAATAACCACAAAGTTCTCAAAGGTTTTTGCAAAGCATATTAAGTTATAGACGGATATTGATTTTTAGATTTCTATCCTTATATGTACTTTAAGATAAAATGTCTTAAATTAAAGTAAATCAATAATTTAAGTAACTTATATGGTTAAAATAATTGAACCACAAAGATTATAAAAATAATTGGTGTAATTTGTGGTGAAAAAATAGCCACAAAGTTGTAGTAAAAAAACTAAACCTTAAAAAACTGATTGTTCCCAATAATTTCCTTCAGGGGCTTAACATCCTTTATTTTTACTTTTTGGTCAAAAGCAGCAATGTGATTATCATGATGAACATCAGATCCAACAAAATCATACATGCCTTTTTGTAGCAGCTGTTCAGCAATTGTAGCAATATTGCCTCCATAATAACCTACAACAGCCAGTAAGTTGAGTTGAAACAAACAACCCGCTTTTTTTAGTTTTGCATATTCGTTAAAATTATTATGATAAAACAAATAGCGCTCTGGATGCGCTAAAACAGGAATATAACCCGCAACTTGCAAATCAAATAATATCGAGTAAAGTTGAATAGGCGCATTGATATACGACATTTCTACTAGAACGTAATTGTCTTTTAAAGTCAATAAATCATGTGATTGAAACAAGCGTACAAACTGATCATCCATTAGATACTCAGCGGCAGCTTTAAAAGGAGTGTTTACATTGTTTTTTCTCAGTTCAGCAACAGTATTGTTTTTATTAGCAATAATTTGCTCATGGGTATTCTCCCAAACATGCTGAATAATATGAGGTGTAGTAATAAACTGCGTAATTCCAAAACTTTGTAGTGTTTGAGTCAAACGCAAGCTATCTCCAAAAGTTTTGGCACCATCATCAATTCCTGGAAGAAGATGAGAGTGAATATCAATATGATTATCAGGAATTAAATCTTTAAGAACTGACTTAGATTTGAATAGAGTAAACATACTGCAAAGATAGGAAAAGTAATCAGTGTAAAGTAGATTAGCACTTAGTTTTAACAGAGATTTTTCTTGTATTATCGTAAATAAATCACTTCGAGCGTTTTAGGAATGAAACAGAATGAAACCTATCGAGAAGTCGTATGAGCACAATTATTTTCGATATTTTGACTAGCCCACAACAGAGAATGAACAACTAACAACAGAATTTTCTACTGAAATCACTTTTTTTAACTATTTTTTAGGTTTGTGGTCGGTTATATTTGTCTAGACCAAAAGCTTGTTAGTATATTTACCCATAACAGAATTAGCATAACAAAAAATTAGTTAAAGATTATTCAAATTTGTTAATCATATAATCTTTTTTATGACTGATTTTGTCACACTGAGCTTGTCGAAGTGTTATGGAAGTAAAATTTTACAATCTAAAACGAGGTCTTCAACAGACTCAGACTGATAATAATTTTGGAGAGCAGTTAAACAGCCTCTTAAATATAAGAATAAACAAAAACAAAGTACCATTGGAAACCAGAATTTATTCAAATAGTACAAAGTACAGCATCAAAGAGATACTGCTCAAAAGCATCAAGGGATACCGCTCTTCCTTTCATTTGGCCAAACAACTGGCCAAGCGCGACATTACCTCCCAGCACCGCCAGTCTATTTTTGGCATGTTTTGGGTGATTTTACCCGTAGTAATGAATGCCATAGTGTGGATTTTTCTGCAAAGTTCAGGTACCATACAATTAACGCCTACCAAGATTCCATACCCTTTATTTGTATTTGTAGGAACTGCCATCTGGTCTATTTTTGGCGAATGCCTCAACATGCCCATGGGAACTATCAACGGCAACCGTGGTATTATTACCAAAATCAATTTTGAGAAAGAAGCACTAATTAGCTTGGGACTCATTAAAATAGGATTCAATTTTTTGATTAAGTTGGCCATGATCCTGTTTTTTATCCTCTATTTTCAAGTCGTACCAGCTACTTCCATGCTCTTGTTCTTCCCTTTTTTGTTACTCGTCATGCTTTTCTTTATTAGTATTGGAATTATTATTTCGCCCATAGGTATTTTGTACAATGACATTAGTAAATTTATTCCCATAGGACTCCAATTGCTAATGTACATTACACCTGTATTATATGTAGTGCCTAAAAGTGGCTTGATGCAAACTATCATGCGTATCAATCCCCTGAGTTATATCATTACCGATATTAGAAATACACTCACAGGAATGCCCATTGAAAACAGCTTTTTCTGGTTAGGATTTTTACTCGTAACCCTATTTTTAAGTGTAATTGCTATGGTAGTCTATCGCGTGTCGATGCCTATTATAACCGAAAGAATGAGTTAATGATGAACGGAGAAGTATTAATAAAAGCAGAGAACGTATCTAAGAAGTTTGCCAAGAGCTTAAAGAAGAGTTTGTACTATGGTGTTCAAGACCTAATAAGTGGTATTACAGGTCGAGCGCAAAACAAAGACTTGCGTGACGATGAGTTTTGGGCAGTAAAAGACATAAGTTTTGAAGTACGCCGAGGCGAATGCCTAGGCTTGATTGGGCACAACGGAGCAGGAAAAAGTACCTTACTTAAAATGTTAAATGGCTTAATTGCTCCTGATGAAGGTACTATCACGATTAAAGGAAAAATAGGAGCTTTAATAGAACTAGGGGCGGGTTTCAATCCTATTTTGAGTGGAAGAGAAAACATCTATAACAATGCAGCTGTTATTGGTTTTACTAAAAAAGAAATTGATGCCAAGCTTGATGAAATCATTGCCTTTGCCGAGCTAGAGGAGTTTATTGATATGCCAGTACAAAACTACAGCTCCGGGATGAAAGTACGTTTGGGCTTTGCCGTGGCAGCACAAATGCAACCTGATGTATTACTAATTGATGAGGTTTTGGCTGTTGGGGATTTAGGGTTTCGAGTAAAATGTATGAATAGAATAAACGAATTACTTAAAAATTCTGCTGTTGTGTTTGTTTCTCATGCAATGAATCAAATTACAACTGTTAGTACTTCTATATTATTAATGAATATGGGGAAAAATGAATATTTGGGTAATAATATTGGACTTGGTGTAGAGAAATATTTTTTAAAGTTTGGAAATGGAGAACAACAGATTATATCTAATGGAAATATCGAATTAAAGCGTGTAGAATTACAAGGTAAAGTGATGAATTCTGATAATTTTGTAGATATTAATAGTGGACAAAATATAGATTTAATTTTCGAACTTGAAACTAACCTTGAGCATAAACAATTACATTTTAGATTAGGGATTTTTAATATTGAATATAAATTACTTGCAGAGGTAGATTCTGAACAGCACAATTTCATTGCATCAAATAAAAATGGAAAAGTATGTGTTAAAGTCCTTATGAAAAATATTAACTTAAAGTACGGTAAGTATAGTATTCATTTACATGTTACTGATGTTGATAGAAACCAAAAAATATTAAGACATAGTAATATTGCTTGTTTTGTGGTAAAACCAACTTTAAGTATCGGAGCAGATTTTCTTCTTCCTAGTGAATGGGAAGAAATAAGTGTATAAATTAAAATAGAAATTTATACATATAATTAAGAAAGTAAGAATATGTTTGAGTTAAATATTTTTATTAAAGAGTTTGAAAATCAGAAATTTAATTTTTGTAATGCCAATTGGTGGCCATTAATTAAAGTGCAAGTAGCTTATCAATTACACTTAAAAAATGCTGGAACTTTTAAAAAATCTGAAGTTAATAAAGAATATAACAATAAGATAATTAAACTAACTTTTAAAGAAAGACTTAAGTATCATTTACATTTTTTTAAGTCAAATGCTCCAGTTGAAAATTTAATTGTTACAGATTTCTGTAAAGTATCAGTTTCTGATGATAAATCTAAGAAGTTAGATAATCCTTATACAGACCCTTTTTTGTATTATTTTGATAAATATGGAATTAATTATACAGTATATCATACTGGTGTAGATACGAAGCTTTTTGGATTGGAATTAAGAATATTAAGTAAAGTTTATTATCAAAAAGTTTTAGAGGAGTTTGAAAAAGATTTAATATTTAAAAGTCAACTTAAAATAATAACCCATTTTTTGACAGAGACTTATGGAGAGGATTTTGAATTGTACAACCATTTAGTTCGTAATGTTTTATCTAATCAAGTAAGTTATTTAAGTTTTTTATTTATTTTAAAAAAATTAAAAGTTAAAAACATATTGCTTTATTGTTACTATAATAATACAATGATGAGTATAATAAGGGCAGCAAATCAATTAAATATTACAACAATTGAATACCAGCACAGTCAAGTTACATCAAATCATTTAGCTTATAGTAATTGGAATATAAAGCAACATGGAAATCAAGATTTTTTTCCTTCTAAAATTTGGGTTTGGAGAGAAAAAGATGCAACTTATTTAGCTAATCAATTTAAAAATATAAAAAATATTGATTTTATAATTGGAGGTAACCTTTCTTTGTTTATGTCAAATGTTAATAGAGTAAAAAAAGAGGATTCAAAAATTAAAGTTTTAGTTACTTTACAGGGGAAAGGAATTCCTGAATATATTATTAAACAATTAGAGGTTCAATCTAATTTGATTTTATATTTACGATTGCATCCCCGTTATCCGCAAGACAAGGAATTTTGCGAGATGTTAAAGTTAAAATATGAAGGTCAAATTGAATTAGAGTTATCCAATGCATTGCCTTTGTATGAGCTTTTTAAACAAGTAGATTATCATTTAACTAATTTCTCAGGTAGTGCAATCGAAGCGGAATATTTTAATTTAACTAATATTATTTACGGAGAGAAAGGTTATGAAACTTTTAAAGACAAAATTGACACGAAAGAGTATTTATTTATAGATAATCAAAAAGATTTTAGTTTAATTTTAAAGAACAAATTAAATGGAGTTTTTGATTTGCATGAGATGAAAAAAGATTTAAAAGATATATTTTTAACTAACTTTAGCTAAATGAATTTGATCAAATGTTTTAAAAAGAAAATTAAGAATCTAATTTGTATTATTTCTAAAACTGAATTTTTTAAACAAACAAATAATGGTATTATTAAATCAAAAATTCAAAACTTAAATTTAGTTGATTCTACAGCCCAAATTCAATACTCAGAATTAAGAGGCAAAGTCAAAGTTGGTGCTAGAAGTTTGTTAAATAAAATACTTATAGATGGTGATGTTTGTATTGGTTCAAACACCACAATTAATGGCCCTTTTACCGAATTTTACAGCCTCAACAACCCTATTAATATTGGGAATTTTTGTTCTATAGCAAGAGGTACAAATATTCAAGAACATAATCATGACAGTGATTGTATAACTACATATTTTATCAAGTATAGGGTTTTTAAAGATGTTTATGGAAGTGATATAGTTTCAAAAGGAGCTATAATGATAGGAAATGATGTTTGGATAGGTACAGGAACGACTATTTTAACTGGGGTTACTATTGGTGATGGAGCAATAATAGCAGCCAATTCAGTAATTACAAAAGATGTCCCGGCTTATGCAATTGTTGGTGGAACACCAGCTAAGGTTTTAAAATATAGATTTTCTGAAGAAATTATAACCAAACTATTAAAAATAGAATGGTGGAACTGGGATTTAGAAAAGATTAAAAAGAATAAAGATTTATTTTATGGTGATTTGACTATGATTAAATTACAAAATTTAAAATGATTAAAAAACCTAAAATACTTGTTTTTGCACACGAACAATATCTAAATGGGGCATCGCATTCTTTGCTAGCAATTTTAGAAGGTTTGCAAGCTAGCTATGAATTTAGAGTTATTGTTCCTGATAAGGGAATGATGGTCGATGAATTAATCAAAATAGGTATTCCATATCAAATTATGTATTTACCGCGCTGTGGCTATTTCAATTGGGTTTCTCCTTTTGATCACTTAAAAAAAGCAATTCGATATATAAAAAACAGTGCTAAGTACGAAAAACAATTGCTTCTCCTTGCAAGAGAATTTGCTCCTGATGTTGTTTATACAAATACTTCGGTACTTTCTTTTGGATACGATTTGTCTAGAAAAATTAATAAACCCCATATTTGGCATATTAGAGAATATGGGAATAAAGATTTCAAAATTGAGTATTTACCATCTAATTTTTTTATAACTAAAAAGATTAAAAAAAGCAGTATATCTATTTTTACTACTAATTTATTAAGAAAACATTGGTTGGGTATAGCCAAAAATAATTCAGAAGTTGTTTATAATGGTGTTACGGCATCTAATGAAGGAATAATTAATGATTGTAAGTCAGGAAAAGAATTCACTATTGCTGTTGTCGGAAATATAATTAAACCTAAAAATCAGGAATTTGCATTAAAAATATTTAAAGAGCTTTATCAAGAGAATAAAAAGTTACAGTTGAAATTTTATGGTTCTTATTCAGGTGATTATTATATAAAAATGATGAAATATATAAAAAAGCATAATTTAAATGATGTTGTTTGTTTTGTTGGTTATGTATCAAATGATAAAATATACAATGAAATTGATTTATTGTTAAGTTGTTCCGAAAATGAAGCTTTTGGAAGGACAATCATCGAAGCTATGAGTAATGGAATACCAGTTTTGTCTAAAAATATTGGAGGTCCTTCAGAGATTTTAAATAAAATTAAAGGTCTCACACTTTATGATAGTTTTGAAGAAGCTATTTTTAAATTAAATAAGTTAATCACTGATTCAAAATTTTATAACGAATCTTCTCTAAAAGGCTATAATTTAGCCAAAACTAATTTTTCCAAACAGTCTTATTTAAATAATATGGACGAGATTTTTAAGAATACTTTACATGAATAAAATAAAACCCATAGCTATTTATTTACCACAATTCCACCCCATACCTGAAAATGATATATGGTGGGGAAAGGGTTTTACCGAGTGGACAAATGTTACCAAAGCGAAACCTCGCTTTGAAGGACATTATCAACCGCATTTACCTGCTGATTTGGGTTTTTATGACCTACGTTTGGAAGAAACAAGGTTAGCTCAAGAACAAATGGCAAAAGAGTATGGTATTCATGGCTTTTGTTATTATCATTATTGGTTTAATGGAAAAAGAGTATTACACGAACCCTTAGACAGAAAATTAAAAAATCCCAAAGAAGATTTGCCTTTTATAATGTGTTGGGCTAATGAAAATTGGACTAGAGCTTGGGATGGTGGAGAACAAGATGTATTACTGGAACAACATTACTCTGAGGAAGATGACAGAGCGCATATCCAGTTTTTATTGTCTTTTTTTAAAGATAAGAGGTATATTAGAGTAGGCGATAAACCTTTTTTTATTTTCTATAAACCCGATTTGTTTCCTAATATGGCAAAAACAATTACTATTTTCAGGGAAGAAGCTAAAAAAGAAAATTTAGAATTATACCTGGGGTGTTTTGAACGTTGGATAGGATGGAGCAAGGAGAAAATGCAAGAATATGATTTTGATGCTATAATTGAATTTCAGCCATTGTCTAGGTCTATGCGTTTATATAAAGAAGATTTGAAAAAAAGAAAACAAACAATTTTAAAGCGACTTGAAAATAAATTCCGTAAAAAATTAAAATGGGAATCGAAACCATCTCAAAAAGATTTTGTGGTTGATTATGAGGGGTTTGTGGATTTTGATTTACAATATAATAACAGAGGCGTTTATCCAAGTATAACGCCTATGTGGGATAACTCTTCAAGACGTGTGGGGCAAAATGCTACGATGATTATTAATAGTACACCTGAATTATTCAAGTATTGGTATCAAAATAAAATTAAGAGTAAAAACTTTGAAGGTTTAGACGAAAAATTTATATTTATAAATGCTTGGAATGAATGGGCTGAAGGCAATCATTTAGAGCCATGCCAAAAATGGGGTAAAGCATATCTGGAAGCTATATTATGAAAGTTTTTGTTATCATAGTAACTTATAACGGTATAAAATGGATTGAACAATGTTTAAATAGTGTTTTAAATAGTACAATACCATCTACTATTGTTGTTGTGGATAATAATTCAACAGATGGCTCTCAGGAACAAATAAAAGAATTATTCCCCGAAGTAGAACTCATTCAATCGAATGAAAATTTAGGTTTTGGTAGAGCTAATAATTTAGGAATTAAAAAGGCTTATGAAGACGGAGCTGATTATGTTTTTTTATTAAATCAAGATGCTTGGGTTGAACCAGATACTATTGAAAAATTAGTAATAGCACAGCAGAGAGAATCTGAATATGGTGTAATTAGTCCAATACATCTAAATGGGAAGGGTGATGCGCTGGATTATAATTTTTCCTTGTATATCAATCCATCTAAATGCAGCAATTTGTATTCAGATATATATCTGGAAAAAATTAGAAAAAATATTTATGAAGTGGCGTTTGTTAATGCTGCTGCTTGGTTAATTTCGCGCAAATGTATTGAAACAGTTGGAGGATTTAATCCTTCATTTTTTCATTACGGCGAAGATGATAACTATATACAAAGGCTAAAATATCATAAATTAAAAGTTGGAATATTAGCTAAGACTACAATTTGTCATGATAGAGAAAGTCATAATGATAATATGTATTCCAATGATGAATTAGTATTGTATAAGCGAAAAATAATTTTAAAAATTTCAAATCCACTTTATAATTATTCTTTTAAAAGGGAATATAAAAAAGTTTACAAAGCAGCTATTAAATCAATACTTTTTTTAAGAATAGAAGAATTTCAAAAGATTTTTTTTAAAATTAAAACTCTAAATGGATTAAATAGAACTGTTATTTTGAAAAATAGCGAGGGAAGTAAAATTATAAAACCATCTTTTTTGAATTAAATGAATAATCCCCTGGTTTCCATAATTATCCCTACATACAATCGAGCCCATTTAATTGGAGAAACACTCGATAGTGTTACGGCGCAAACTTACCAAAATTGGGAATGTATTATTGTAGATGATGGTTCTACAGACAATACAGTTGAAGTTGTCAATAACTATATAAAAAAAGATGCTCGTTTTCAATTGCATTATAGACCTGCTGATAGACTAGCTGGAGGAAATGCCGCTCGAAATTATGGATTTGAAAAAAGTAAAGGGGATTATATTAATTGGTTTGATAGTGATGATTTGATGCTGACAAACTTTATCAAAAAAAAAGTTGATACTATTTTAATGTTGAAAAATGAAGTGGATTATGTATTATGTGGATTTGAAACTTTTGGAATTGATTATCATGTAAGTATAGTTTATGATGTTGGATTTTTAGAGAGTGTTTTAAATTTTTTTATGATAAAAAATATAATTTTTAGTACCCCAACTTTTTTTTTCAAAAGGAGTATAGTTATAAAAGTTAAATTTAATGAATATTTGTCAAGGGCTCAAGATTTAGATTTTGTTTTTAGAGTCCTAAAACATTCTAGTAGTAAAGGTATAAATATTAAAGAAGTTTTAGTTTTAGTTAGAAATCATAATCAAACAATTACTTCTAATTTTAAGAGAAATAACAAGAATGATTTAGTTTCTGAATTAATAGTTTGGGAAAACATTTTTAAGTATTTGTTTTATAATTCGAATATGACCAGTGCAGGTTATGCTTTAAGAAAATATTTAAAAACAATTAGACGGACATTAGAAAATGAAGAGTATATTTTGGTTGTTAAAATGATAAATAAATTAGAAGAATTAAGTATTCTTTTTAAAATTAAAGTTTACTTACTTGTTTTAATTCACTGCATTAGTTCTAGAGGAATACAGAAATATAAGAGTTTGATGAATGAAGAAATACTAAGATTGAGTAAATAAATATTTATGTCAAATAAATTGGTTTCAATTATTGTTCCCTGTTACAAACAAGCCCATTATTTAAGTGAGGCTTTGCAATCGGTATTGGAGCAAAGCTATTCTAACTGGGAATGTATTATTATCAATGATGGTAGCCCAGATTATACTGATCTTATAGCTCAACAATGGATTGACAAAGATGTTCGTTTTCAATATGTATATCAAGAAAATGCAGGCTTACCTTCTGCAAGAAATACAGGAATAAAGAATAGCGTAGGAGAATTTATTTTACCTTTAGATGCCGATGATATTTTGCATATTGATTATTTAGAAAAAACAGTTTTGGTGTTAGAAGAAAATGAGCATTTAGGGATCGTATCTTGTTATACTAAGTTTTTTTTGAATAAGATAACGAATGTTGTACACGAATTAAAACCATTAGGAAAATCCTATCAGCATTTAATGTTTGAAAATAAATTAACAGCTTCTTCCTTGTATCGAAGAAACTGTTGGGAACAAGTGGGCGGTTATGATGAAACCATGAAAAAAGGCTTCGAAGATTGGGAATTTTGGCTCAATGTTACCAAAAGAGGTTGGCAGTTTCAATTTGTAGAAGAATTTTTGTTCTATTACCGGAAGGCTAAAAAATCAATGTTAGTAGATACAATTAACTATCACTCCGAAGCAAATATGGAATATATCTTCCGTAAACATAAAGAAATTTATACTACGCATTTTGATAATACAGCTGAAGTACTTTTTTATTACATTAAGACCCATCGTATGGGGAAAATGCAAATAAAAAAATCTATTGAATATAAAATTGGGAAACTCATTCTGAAACCCTTTAGAATGCTGTCTAAATTGGGTTTTAAAATAAATAAATAAATAAATAAATAAATAAATAAATAAATAAATAAATAAATAAATAAATAAATAAATAAATAAAGCATGATTTCAGTAGTAATTCGAAATAGAAATCAAGCCAAAGCCTTGTCTTTTTTGTTGAAAAATTTGACAGAAAGATATGCTATGGATATTGCCGAAATCATTGTAATTGATAATCTATCTTCAGATAACAGTGAAGCCATAACAAAGATGTATGGTGCTCGTTTTGTAACTATTGAGAAATTTACTTATGGAGGAAGTGCAAATCTTGCTGCAAGAGAAGCAAATCAAGCTATCGTAGTGATTTTTAGTGCGCATTCCTATCCCGTGAGTCCTGAATTTTTTAAGTTAATTAAGGAAAAAATGGAGACCAATGCTAATTTAGCAGGTGTACGCTGTTTGCATAGTACTAATGATTATCGCAATTACATCAATAATGTATCAGCTCAAGCAGACCCTAATAAATCGGGTTTGATTTTTTCGGGTTCTGCTTTTAGTAAAACGGTGTGGGAGAAACATCCTTTTCGGGAGGATGTAGCTACTTTTGAAGACAAAGAATGGTCTAAAAGAGTCCTAGAAAAAGGCTATGAAATTGAATTTGTTCCAGCTATTTTTCATTATGAAATTATGCGGACGGCTCAACAGCAATTTTTTAGATTTAAAAATGATGTGGTTGGGAATTACCAATTGTGGCATCAGGATATTAGTTTCTCTCAAGCCTTAAAAGCTTTGTTGGGAAGTCTTTGGAATACTATTAAGAAATTTTTAACGGAGCTCAAATATGTATTTTTGCGTTTTTGGTTTTTAACACAATTTATCAGAAATAAACCAAAACAGTTTTGAGAATGAGAGAGAAAATTAAAAACAACAATTTTGATTTTTTACGATTCCTGTTTGCGCTTTTTGTGGTTATTTCTCATTCGTATGCATTATCGGGTTCTACAGAAGAAAACTCAGGACTTAATTGGTTATCAAATGGACAATTATTTTTTTCTCAAATAGGATTAAGTGGTTTTTTTATCATTAGTGGTTTTTTTATTTTTCAAAGTTTGCAAAGAAGTAAAAGTTTATCGGAATATTATAAAAAACGTTTTTTGAGACTTTTTCCTGCACTTGCTGTAGTTTTATTTCTTTCGCTAATTTTAGTGTCATTTGTTTATATAAGTCAGATTCCTTTTTTGAAAAATATAGAAGTATATGCCTATATTCCTTGTAACTTAAGTCTGTATGGTTTTCAATCGAGTATTAAAGGAGTTTTTGATACTAATGCCTATCATTCTATTAATGGCTCACTTTGGACAATTAGATATGAGTTTAGTTTTTATATTGGATTGTCAATACTTTTTTTTATTAGAAGTAAAAAAAATATTGTTTCATATTTGCTATATTTAATTTTTTTTATTTTTTATATACTCTACAATTTTTATCTTCCTAAGTTTGCTGGAGTTAGTTTTTTAAACTTACTAGGACTTCATGTGCTCAATTTAGGAACTTTTTTTATTGCAGGTAGTGTATTAGCTTCATTGCAATTAGAAACTTTTAAAAATAAAAAGATATTGTTGTTTATAACTTGTAGTATCTTTTTATGCTCACTTTATTATAATTGTTATGATTTGCTAAAACATATTGTGTTGCCTTTTTTACTACTGTTATTGGGATTTATTCCTATTATAGGAATGAAAGACTTTGCTAAATTTGGGGATGCCTCTTATGGGATTTATATTTATAGTTTTCCTATTCAACAAACATTGATGTGGTTTTTTAAAATGAATACTTATACGTTAATGATATATTCCATTTTATTATCTGTTGCTTTTGGATTTTTATCTTGGCATTTAATTGAGAAAAGAGCTTTGAAAATAAATAAAATTATACAATAAGAATATTAATAGAAAAAAAATGTCTAATATAAAACTATCTATAATTACGATCAATTATAATAATCTTTTAGGTTTGCAAAAAACGGTATTTAGTGTTATTACTCAAAGTTGTAATGAGTTTGAATATATTGTTATTGATGGTGGCTCTTCAGATGGTAGCGAAGAATTTTTAGTAAATCAAAATGATACGATTGATTATTGGATAAGTGAAAAAGATACTGGAATATACAATGCAATGAACAAAGGTATTCAAAAAGCCCAAGGAGAGTATTTACTTTTTTTGAATAGTGGAGACCATTTATATAATGATAGTATTATTGAAAAAGTCATTCATAATTTAAAAGATTATGATTTGATTTATTCTAATTTAGAAGTTAGAGGAGAGGGACAGTCAAAAATAATTACTTTCCCTAATCAATTACGATTTTCATTTATGTTCTTTAATACTTTGCCTCATCCTGCAACATTTATTAAAAAATCATTATTTGATACAATTGGATTATATGATGAAAAATTAAAAATTGTTTCCGATTGGAAATTTTTTATGATTGCATTGTTTAAAAATGAATGTACTTATGCTAAAATTGATGAAGTAATATCTTGTTTTTATTTAGGAGGTATAAGTTCTCAAATGAGTACTTTAGAAGAGAAAAACAAAGTACGCGAAGAAAATTTTGCACCCTATTTTTTAGATTATAATGAGTTGAATGATTTTAAATCTCAACTTGATTTAAAATCACATACATTACTAAATGAAATAAATAAATCATTTTTAGGCAGGAAAATTATATGCGTCGTTTTAAGATTGGTATTTCTATTATCTCATAAAAAATAATCATAAATATGAAAATCCTTATGGTAGCCATACCCAATCATCATTTTTTTCAATGGGTAAACCAGTTGAAAGAAAGTGGTTATGAGGTCTATTGGTTTGATATTACAGATGGTGGTCCAGAAGTTTCACGTATTAGTTGGGTGAAACAAATTAAATCTTGGAAATTAAGATGGGATTTCCCTTTTAGGAATACAATAAAAAAACGCTTACCTAAACTTTACACAATCACACAAGAATATAATGAGCGTAAACTAAGTACTGTATTTGAACAAAAACTGAATGAAATTCAACCTGATATCGTGCATTGTTTTGAAATGAGACTGTCTGGATTTCCTATTCTCGAAATTATGGAAAAAAGACCCAGTCTTAAATTCATCTATTCATCTTGGGGAAGCGATATATTCTATTATAAACAATTGGGTATTCAAGAAAATCAATTCAAACAATTTTTAGCAAGAGTAGATTATATTATCACAGATTGTCAAAGAGATTATGGCATTGCTAAGAATAATGGATACAAACACAGTTTATTTAGTGTAATAATAGGCAATGGAGGTCTCCAAATTAACAAAGAGGATATTAAAAACATAGAGCAACGCAATGTTATTATGGTTAAAGGCTATGAAGACGGAGTTGGGAAAGCATTGCAAATTATTGAAGCACTAGAATTGTTGCCTATAGCGCTATTTGAAGGACTTGAAATTATAATCTACAGTGCTAATAATAGTGTACAACAACATGTTGAGTCCTCTTCTTTTTTTAGTCAGCTGGATGTAAAACTATTTGCAAGAGGACAATTTGTAGCTAATACAGAATTACTAAAAATAATGGGCAAAAGTATCATTCATGTTGCCAATAGCTTATCAGATGGATTACCCACAAGCTCAGTAGAAGCCATGGGTATGGGCGCTTTCCCTATTCAATCGAATCCAGGGAAAGTAACGGAAGAAGTGATTACTCATGGAATAAATGGATTTTTAATTAAAAATCCTAATGATTTTGAGGCTATTGCAAAGCTGATTAAAAAAGCTATTGAAAATCAAGAAATGAGAGTCAAAACCCAAGAATACAATGTTAATTTCGTTCAGCAAAACTACAATAGGGAAATGCTACAGAAAGAAATTATAGATTTGTATCAAAGAGTCAAATTGAATTAATGGAATTTTCATTTTTAATAGTAACCAAAAACCGTCCAGAAGAACTGCAATTCACACTAAAAAAAATGCATACTATTTTTGATGCAACAAATCATGAAGTCTTGGTGTATATTGATGGCTGTCCGGCAACCGAAAAAATACAAATCCAGTTTCCTTGGGTAAAATGGTATGTTGGAGATAAAAGCATATCAGCTTCTCCAGCAAGAAATTTTCTCTATTCCAAAGCCGTTGGCAAAATTTTTATTGGTTTAGACGATGATGCCCATTTGATTTCTGAAAAACCAATAGAAACCATCAAAAACTATTTCGCTGCCAATCAGAATCTAGGAATTTTAGCTTTTTTAGAAATAAAAGGAATCTTTGCAAACCCGGAAGGGAAATTAGAATCTAGAGAAAATGAAGCCTTTTTGACCACGGAGTTCATAGGTTGTGGTTTTGCTATTCGAAAAAAAGTGTACGAGCAAACCAATGGATTTCCTACTTGGATGGATATTTATGGAGAAGAAACTGTCCTATCCATAGAAGTAATGGATTTAGAGTATGATATTTTATATACCAATCAAGTTGCAGTCAATCACCGCATAGATGTGGAGAAACGAAAATTGCAAGGAAAAAATTATTTCCGTTTTCAAAAGCAACTTCAAAATAGTTTTCGAATTTATATGGTATATTATCGCAATCCATTCTTTAAAATCATGAAGTTACTCTTCCATAATTTTAAAAAATATGCACTTGCTGATAAAACCTATTTTAAGTTATATTGCCACGCAATGGGGAATATGATGATCAACATTCCAATGCTATTAAAACGTAGAAACAGTATGACTATAAGAACGCAGCAGAAATTAAAAACTTTAAAAGGAATATCCTACTAGTATGCTGTTTAACTCTTTCCCCTTTGCCGTTTTTGTGCCAATCGTTTTTTTGTTGTATTGGTTCGTTTTTCAAAAATCACTAAAAGCGCAGAATATTTTATTACTGCTTGCCAGTTATTTTTTCTATTCTTGTTGGGATTGGCGTTTCTTGTTTTTGCTATTATTCTCCACCGCATTGGATTATTTTTCGGGATTGCAACTAGAAAAAAATACGGATACTAAAATTAGAAAATTTTGGTTGTATAGCAGTGTCGGAATCAATTTGTCTTTTCTAGGGGTTTTTAAATATTTTGATTTCTTTGTACTTTCTTTCCAAAGTCTATTGTTAAAATGTGGACTTTCGCTTGATGTTTTTACCTTAAATATCATTCTCCCTGTCGGAATTTCTTTCTATACTTTTCATGGTTTATCCTATGTGATTGATGTGTATAAAAAACGAATTGCAGCCGAGAATAATTTTATAGAATATGCTGTTTTCGTTTCTTATTTCCCTTTATTAGTAGCGGGACCTATTGAGCGAGCTACCCATTTATTACCTCAAATTAAAGTCAAAAGAAATTTTAATTACGACCAAGCCATTTCGGGTTTGTACCAAATTCTATGGGGGTTGTTCAAAAAAGTAGTCATTGCAGACAATTGTGCTCATTTTGCCAATACCATTTTTAATGACCCCAGTCAGTATTCGGGAAGTACACTAATAATGGGTGCGCTATTCTTTACATTTCAAATCTATGGTGATTTCTCAGGCTATTCGGATATCGCCTTAGGAGTTTCCAGATTATTCGGAATCGAATTGCTTAAAAACTTTGCCTTTCCTTATTTTTCAAGAGACATTGCCGAGTTTTGGCGCCGCTGGCACATTTCACTTTCTTCTTGGTTCAAAGATTATCTTTACATTCCTTTAGGCGGAAGCAAAGGGGGCAAATCGATGCAAATTCGAAATACATTTATAATATTTTTGGTCAGTGGTTTTTGGCATGGTGCCAATTGGACATTCTTAATTTGGGGGCTTCTGAATGCGCTCTATTTTCTTCCCTTACTTTTAACAAACAAGAACAGAACCAATATAGAAATAGTAGCTAAAAATAGTTGGTTGCCTAGTTTCAAAGAAAGCTGCCAAATGGCGATTACTTTTTCCTTAACAGTTTTTGCTTGGATCTTTTTCAGAGCTAATTCTGTTTCTTTGGCAGTTCTATATATAAAAGGAATTTTTACAAAATCATTGCTAAGTGTACCAGAAGTTCGCCCCACATTTTTAATCGTTTTGTTACTGTTCTTTATTGTAATCGAATGGTTGGGACGTGAAGGGGGTTTTGCGTTGGATAATTTTAGAAAACAGGGCAATCGATTCTTTCGTTGGTCTTTTGTGATGTTAATTTTAGTCTTGCTATTTGTTTTTGGAAAAGAAGAACAGCAATTTATTTATTTTCAATTTTAAAGATGAAAAAATTTCTAAAAACGATAAGCTTATTTTTGCTGCTCTTTTTCTTAATAGACAAGCTGTCCTATTGGAAAATTCAAGCCCTGCCAGAACAAGAATTAGACAAACGCCTCGAATGGATTTTAGAAGGCAAGATGAACAAAGATATTTTGATATTTGGCTCTTCTCGAGCACAACATAATTTGTATTCGGATGCAATTCAAGATAGTCTAAAAAGAACCACCTTCAATTTAGGATATCGAGGTTCAAATATTGATTTTCAATTGTTTCTTTTAAAAACAGTATTGAAACACAATAGAAAACCTAAAATGATTTTATTAACCCTAGATGATGATCGAGAATTTCTTCCCGAAAAAACCTTGCAATTTAGATACGATAAATTATATAACTTAGTAAAATACCAAGAAATTACTAAGGAGTTAATTGCTCGAAAAGATTTTTCTCCATTTGCTGCTGTACTTTATTCAGCTAGATTGGGTTGGAAACAATTTTCGAAGCCAAAACCAATGACCAAATATGAAAATTGGACTCCAGCTGGAACCGTATTGTTAGATACTATAGCTGCTGATTTTGATAAAATTAAGAAACAAAATATAAAATACAATACAAGTCTTGAGCTACCAGGACTATTAGGAGCGTTTAAAGAATTTCAGCATATTTGTCAAAAAAAAGGAATAAAATTACATATTCTTATCCCTCCAAATTTCACCACCCAAAATAAAGAATTTGTAAATAGACTGAGAGGATTAATTAGTGATGAAAATATTAGCTTTTATGCTGAAAATAGCTTGTTATTCAATGATTCAAGATATTTCTACGACCAATCTCATTTAAATAAAAAAGGAGCCATTTTATATACAAATGAAATAATAAAGAAAGTAAAAGTTGATTAAAACTATTTTGAATTTTAAAAATAAGCTCATTCAAAATTTTATATTTGTTTTGTGATTAAAATATTAGATTTTTAAGTGTTAATTAATATAAAAAATAAGCAGATTTGAATAATTTTTTAAAAATTGAGATTAATCGAAATAGAATATATGGTTTGGATATTTTAAGAGCTTTAGCCATTTTATTTGTAGTTTTCGGACATGGAAATTATTTAGTTGAAACAGAAATTTACAAGTACCTCAATTACTTTCTCTTTGATGGTGTAAGTATTTTTTTTGTTTTAAGTGGATTTTTAATTGGTGGTATTTTAATTAAATTACTTAATGATAATACTTTGAGTTTTAAATTAGTATATTCTTTTTGGAAGAGAAGATGGTTAAGGACAATTCCAAATTATTTTTTAATCCTAACAATCCTAATAACACTTAATCTTATATTTAAAGAAAATTTTAAAATTATAGATATTTTACATTATTATGTTTTTTCTCAAAATTTGTTTTACAAACATCCTGATTTTTTTCCTGAAGCTTGGAGTTTAAGTGTTGAAGAATGGTTTTATTTTTTGATACCAATTATCATTTTTGGATTGATAAGTCTTTTTAAGACTACTATAAAAAAATCTGTTTTTTTTACATCAATATCACTAATTGTAATTTCAATCTTAATAAGATACTTTTTTTTTCAAAGTATGGGTGACATAAAGTTAGATGAGGCTTATTGGGGTTGGAAATTTAGAGGTTCAGTTGTAACTAGGTTAGATAGTTTAATGTTTGGTGTTGTTGGTGCCTACTGGTCTTATTATTTTAATGATAGTTGGATTAAGTATAAGTATCATTTTTTTATAATAGGTATTTTAATCTTCATTACTATGAAGTTTAATTTATTTAATTTTTTATCTTTTAATTTTTTTGATAGTGTGTTTTCATTTACATTCACTTCATTGGGAACACTATTTTTATTACCATATTTGAGTAATTTTAAAAATGGTAAAGGAATAATTTATATCAGCATAACAATTATAAGTTTAATTTCTTACTCAATGTATCTTGTTAATTTAAGTATAGTACAGTATTGGTTATTAGATTGTATAAATTGGAAAGTTATTTCTGATTTTAATAGTTATTTTGCTATTGTTTTTAAATATTTTTTGTATTGGTTATTAACAATAATTATTTCAATACTTATTTATAAGTATTTTGAATTGCCAATAATGAAATTGAGAGATAAGAAGTATTTTAGTAATAATTAATTTAATTAACCGTAAAATAAAAGAGTACTCGATTTCATAAATTATGAATAGTAAAGTTTATTATTGAAAAATAAATAAAAGTAAGACAATGAAAAAAACAGCCATAATCCCTCTAAGAAAAGATTCCAAAGGAATCCCTGGAAAAAATAAAAAGAAAATGCTAGGGCGTCCTTTGTTTTCATGGATACTAACAGCAGCTAATTTTTCAGACTTGGATGAAGTTTATGTGTTTACCGATGACCAAGAAATTATTGATTACATCCATAAAGAATACCATTGGACACCCAAAGTAAAAGTACTTTTGCGCTCAAGCGAAAATGCTACCGATACCGCTTCTACCGAAAGCGCAATGTTGGAATTTGCCGAACAGCTTCAATACGATTTTGATATCCTTTGTTTGCTCCAAGCCACTTCACCCATGACCACTGCTGCCGATATCAATGCAGTTTTAGATAAAATAGAAAAGGAAAAGTTTGATTCGGCGCTTACCGTAGTGAAGACCCATCGTTTTTGTTGGAATGCTAATGGGATACCACAGAACTACGATGTATTCAATCGTCCAAGACGACAAGATTTTCAAGGCTTATTAATCGAAAATGGCGCAGTCTACGCTACCACTAAAACTGCTTTTTCAGATTCTAAAAATAGGCTCAGTGGCAACATTGCTGTAGTAGAAATGGAGGAAGCTAGTTACGTAGAAATTGATAATAGTACCGATTGGGAAATAGTGGAGAAGTTGTTAGCGAACCGTTTGCAAAAATCTAAAAAGCACAATAGAATAGACTATTTAGTACTTGATGTAGATGGTGTTTTTACGGACGGTAGTGTTTATTTTGGAGCAGAAGGTGAGTTAATGAAAAAATTTGATATGCGTGATGGTATGGGACTCGAAATACTTAGGCAAAACAAAGTAGAAGTAGTTGTGATGACCTCTGAAAATTCAGCTTTAGTAGAAGCACGCATGAAAAAATTACAAATAAAACATACGTATTTAGGTGTTAAAGATAAATATGCTCTTCTTAATCATTTTCTTAAGGATAAAAAAATAGGTTTTGACCAAGTGGCTTATGTAGGGGATGATGTCAATGATTTGGCTAATATTTGTAGGGTAGGTTGGTCTTTTTGTCCAGCCAATGGAACTGAAATAGTAAAACAGCATGCCGATTATATTTTAACTCATAATTCAGCTGATGGAGCCATTAGAGAAGTGAGTGAGATTTTAATGAAGTACAATAAACGATATTAAGGGACTTCGACCGCCTAAGTCTGAAAGTCCGCATGGAGATAAGAGGTTGTAATCGTTAGCCTTAGTCTTAGTCTGTAGTTGATAGCGTTAAGATCTATAATTCCACCATTGTCAGACTGAGCTTGTCGAAGTGCAGTTAAAAAAAGATTACTAATGATTTTTGAGTTGAGATTTCATTCTTGTCAGACTGAGCTTGTCGAAGTCTTGTTGGAGTCCTGTCGAAGTGCAGTTAAAAAAGATTACTAATAGTCTTCGAGATGAGATTCTACTCTTGTCAGACTGAGCCTGTCGAAGTCCTTTTAAAATAATTATCTAAATTCTACTATTCCCAACTCAGACTGACAGCAGTATAAGTAACGAATAAAAAATCCACTATTGAATTGTCACTCAGCCCCTGAGTTCGGCGAGGAGTCAAATTTCTAAATAAATATAAATTCCACCATTGTCAGACTGAGCCTGTCGAAGTCTTTTTAAAATAACTTTTATAGATTTGTGAATGAAAACCTATTTTGTCTATATTTTAAAATGTGCAGATGATTCTTTTTATACAGGAATAACAAATAATTTAGAGAGAAGACTATATGAACATAATGTGGGGATTAATAATGAAGCTTATACTTTTCAGAGGAGACCAGTAAAATTAGTGTGNTTTGAAATGTTTACTGAACCGACACAAGCGATTATGATTGAAAAGAAAATAAAAGGATGGAGTAGGAGAAAAAAACAAGCTTTAATTGATGAAGATTGGGATAAACTAGTAAGGTATTCGAAAAATTATACTGAGTTTGGAAAAGATAATGAGTCTTCGACAAGCTCAGACTGACAGTAGTATAAGTAACGAATAAAAAATCCACTATTGAATTGTCACTCAGCCCCTGAGTTCGGCGAGGAGTCAAATTTCTAAATAAATATAAATTCCACCATTGTCAGAC